>Ga0209638_1000167_pt1 | contig 44073 bp, 43 predicted proteins | sample BarGraNGADG00211_FD_184490 | JGI IMG/M metagenome (GOLD analysis project Ga0209638, IMG submission 184490) | Arctic peat soil microbial communities from Barrow, Alaska - Barrow Graham LP Ref core NGADG0002-211 (SPAdes) (version 2) | ecosystem: Environmental > Terrestrial > Soil > Wetlands > Peat...
GACCTGGGTAGACTGCCCCTCCGTCGGAGCTGCGGCGATAGCTCCTGAGGGAGCGAAGGTGGTGGTTCGTCTCACGGGGCGAACTGCACGCCTTCCTGGGGCAACGTGCACTCCTTGGCGATCTGCGGGGATCCTGGTCGCCGGCGGGCCGACTCCAGGCAGCCGGAAGTATAGCAGGCAGAGAATCCCGACCGGTGGAGTCCGGGCTTGGCCTGGCTCAGGGCTCGACTTCGGCCGAGGCGAACACCTCGAGCGCCTCGGCGCCGCGAGCGCGCCACTCCGCCCCGATGGCCGCCGTTGCGGTGGCTCCCACGCGACAGGCGCCCGCGGCCAGCATCGCCAGCATGCGATCGAGAGTCCGAATGCCGCCGGCCGCCTTGACCCCGACGGTGTCCCCTACCACTCGCCGCATCAGCGCGATCTCTTCGGGCTCGGCCCCGCGTGGCGAGAAGCCGGTCCCGTTCTTGACGAACGCGGCTCGGGCCTCGAGGGCAATCCGGCAGCCCGCCTCGACCTGTTCCGGCGTCAGATATCCGGTTTCGAGGATCACCTTCACCGGCACGGGCGCCACCGCATAGACGAGGTCGGACAGCTCGTCGCGAACGATGCCGAAGTCCCCGGACCGAAGCGCGCTGAAGTTGAGCACGACGTCGAGCTCGACTGCGCCCGCGTCGACGGCGGCCATCGCTTCGCGCTTCTTGATCGAAGCTGCATTCGTGCCGTGGGGAAATCCGATCACGGTGCAAGCTCTTACGGGCGTTCGCCGCAGACGCGAGACGACCATCGGCAGGTCGGCCGGCCGGCAGCAAACCGTGGCGGTCTGCCATTCCACCGCGACGGCGATGCCTGCCTCCACCTCTTGCCTGGTCATCTCCGGCCGCAGCAGCGAGTGATCTATGAGTCCCATCAGGGTGGCCTCGTCGAGGCCGCTCAGGTTGGCGATGGGACGGCGATTTGCCAGGCGCGGGTTCATGCGACTCATCCTCGATCAACGCTCACGATGCCTGCCTTACTACCGCGAGTGCGTGGGTGGCACCCGCATCTATGGCCACCACGCCGGTCGTTCCGGCGGGCACGCTCGTCTGTTTCTGGTCGTTGGCGCCCCAGGCGACCACAGTTCCGTCCGACTTGAGGGCCAGACTGAAGCTGCCCCCGGCCGCGACCGCCGTCACGCCCGAAGCGCTGTCGGGAACGTCGATCTCGCCTTCTTCGTCCGCGCCCCAGCCGACGACCGAGCCGTCCGACTTGACGACCAGATTGTCCGCGTAGCCGGCGCAAATGGCCTGGACGCCCGAGAGGCCGGCCGGAACGACCGCAACGCCGGTCGACACGCCGGTCGGGAACTTGTCGCCCCAGGCCACGACCGTGCCGTCGGATTTCAGAGCTAGGCTGAAGTCGTACCCGGCGGAGACGGCGACGACGTTCGAAAGGCCGGACGGGACGCTCGATTCGCCGTTGGCGTCCCCGCCCCAGGCCTCGACGGTGCCGTCGGATTTCAGCGCGAGGCTGTGCTGGCCGGCCGCCGAGATCGCGACGACGTTCGACAGGCCGGCGGGCGGGGTGGCCTGGCCGTAGGTGCCGTCTCCCCAGCCGACGACGGTGCCATTCGACTTGAGGGCGAGGCTGTGCGTTCCCCCGCCCGAAATGGCGACGACCCCAGTGAGGCCCGCCGGGATGTCGATCTGGCCGGATTCGTCGGAACCCCAGCCGACGACGGTGCCGTCCGACTTGAGCGCGAGACTGAATTCGTCGCCGGCCGAGATTGCCACGACTTTGGTGAGCCCTGAGGGGACGCTCGTCTGGCCCTGCGTGCCGTCACCCCAGGCTATGACCCTGCCTGAGGGCATCGTGGCGATGTTGGGGAGCGCGGGTATTGGAAGCTGGGAAGCCATCGCGGAGTCGGTGGGTGTGGCGCTGCCGCCGCTCGGGGATGCTCCGGCAGTCACCGACGAGGCGGTCTGGGAGCCGTTGACCGTGGCCGTGGGCGATGGGGTCCCGTTGCCGCACGCGGCGACGATCGCCAGCACGGCCGCGAAGCCTGCCAGCCGTAACGCCGGAACGGCGCCCCTCTCTGTGGCCATATGGCCCTCCTCCACGGAGTCCGGAGCCGCTTCTCGTCTCCGCTCAGATCGCCAGCAGCATACACGCAGACCGATTTCCGCGGCCCGCGCAGCGCGTGATTAGCCGGTGGATCAGCGCCGTCGGCTAAGTTCCGGTCACGCGCCGTTATGCAGGGCGCCGCCGGCAGAAGCGTCGGAAAGAGGAGATGGGGACCGTGAACGAGGTCCTTCTGACAGGCCGTCTGGCCCAGCGACCTGGAGGTGCGATCGCTGGCCAGCGGTCCATCGGTGGCGCGGTCGGTCGGCGCCACCGATGACCGTCATTTGGTCTAGGCGGGAGAGCCCGCCGGCACGGCACCGAGCTGCTGCATCATCGCCAGAGCGTCCAGGACACCCCAGTGCTCGCGCACGCGACCGTCGTCGGCGAAGGCAAACATGTCGATGAGCTGCACGTCGACCTTCTTTCCGGTCGCCGGCATGCCCATGAAGTCACCCCGGTTGGTCCCCGTGTACCTGACGCGCGCCACGGCCTTGGCGCCGCTCTCGAAGACGTCTTCTACGCTCATACGCAGGTCGGGGAATGCTGCGAGCTGCATCCGGAAGAAGGTCTTGACCCCTTCTTTCGTTGGCTCGAGGCCCGGCGTCTGCTCGTGCTCGACGAAATCGTCCGCCAAATGTTCGCTGAACCCGCCGATGTCTCCGGCGTTGATCAAGTCGTAAAAGCGTCGCACCGTAGCTGCGTGATCGGTTGACATCTCAGAGCGCCCCGTGCTCTTTCTGGGCGCACGACGCGCCCGCCCGGCGGCTCGGTCTCGCCATTGGCCCTGCGTGACGGTCGAGGCGACCGTGTGGGGACGCCGCGCTGGTGGGAACCTGGACGCTCCCGTGCCTACCTACCGTACCGGCGGAGCATGGGCGTTCCCCGGCTTATGAGATAGCCAAGTCCCGGAGGGTGAACCAAAGCTAGGAAGCGACCGGCGGTGACATGAGAGCGGCCAGCTCCTGGGTCAGGTCCGGCGTCTCGATCGGGTCGTCTTCCACGATCTTGCCATTGGCCAGACTGTAGTAGGTCAGGCCTCGACCATCGAGCTTCTTCCCGGTGGCGAGCGTGATCTCGGAGGTATAGCGAGCGACCACCGCATCCTCTTCGGCGACCAGGTTCACGATGTTGAAGCGCATGGAAGAGATGACGGCCCCCATCGCGGGAAACATCGCCTTGAAGCCTGCCAGGTCGGTGCCCCCCATCGCCCTGTTCACGTAGTTCGGGGCACACAACTCGTCGATCAGGTCGACGTTGCCGCCGGCCAGGAGCTCGGTCATGAACCTGCGGACGACGGCCTTGTTCTGCTCTGTGGACATCCCGACTCGCCTTTGTGCTTCCTGGGGCACAACCGCGCCCCGCCCGGAAGGGTCGGTCTCGCCATTGGCCCAGCGCGTCGGATTGGCGACCGTGTTGGGACGCCGCGCTGGTGGAACCCCGGGGCTCCATGCTCCCTGCCGTGTCGGCCGAGTGTGGGCGTTAGCTGGCCGACAAGATAGCCAGGTCCCGGAGCGTGAACCAGTGCGGCAACTCCGGTGCATTCGGCCTGTGAAGCGCCAGATAAGCCGGCGTTGAGCGCCCTGGGCTAAGTTCCGGTCACCCGCCGTCACGCAGGGCGCCGCCAGCAGCGGCGTCGGAAGAGGAGATCGGGACCGTGAACAAGGTCCTTCTGACAGGCCGCCTGACCCGCGATCCGGAGCTGCGATCGCTCGCCAGCGGTTCATCGGTGGCGCAGTTCGTCGTCGCCACCAACGAGTTCCGCGGCAACGGCAAGGAGCGGGCCGAATACCACAACGTGGTCGTTTGGGACCGCCTGGCGGAGATCTGCGGGCAGTTCCTCGGCAAGGGCCAGCAGGTCCTCGTCGAGGGTCGGCTCCAGACGCGCCAGTGGGACGACGACCGTGGCGCGCGCCACTGGAAGACCGAAGTTGTGGGCAGCTCGGTCGAGATGCTCTCGGGCCGGCGCAAGCGCGACTACGAGGCGGAGTCGCTCGCCGGGCAGGCCGCCGGAGCGACGGACACCACACAGCCCACAGACGAAACGAGCGATGCCGCCGTCACCGAGGCTCAGGCCGAGGCTGACGAGGCGAGTTCGGACGAGGACGAGCCAGCGCTCGTGCTCGCGTAGCGCACACAACCGCGGGGCGCGGCTGGGCCCTTCCCCCAGACCCGCCGCGCCCCGATCATCCGTCGACTCTACGGTCGGCCGAACTGAACAAGGAATCGCGCCATGATCCGCGCCAGCGCAGGGCCGGCCGATGCGGCGCTGGCGAGCACTTCGGCGTGGCTCAGTTCCGCGCCCGAGAGGCCCGCTCCTGGGTTGGTGACCAGCGAGACGCCGCACACCCGCATGCCGGCCCAGCGCGCCGCGACAGCTTCGAGGACGGTGGACATTCCGACGGCGTCGACTCCGAGGCGCCCCAGCATCCGAACCTCGGCCGGGGTCTCGTAGCTCGGTCCGGGGAGGGAGGCGTAGACCCCGTCCGCCAGAGCCACGCCTTCGGCATCGGCGGCGGCGTGCAGGCGCGTTCGAAGCTCGGCGTCCCAGACGCCGGTCATGTCCGGGAAGCGGAGGCCCAGCTCGGGCGCGTTCGGCCCCGTGAGTGGCGAGCGGCCGGTCAGGTTGATGTGGTCGGAAATGGCCATGAGAGTGCCCGCGCCGAATTGCGGATTGACCCCGCCGGCGGCATTCGTGAGCACGACCGCCCGGGCCCCCAATCTGGCCATCAGCAGTACCGGCTGCGCGACGAACCCCGCCGAGTGGCCCTCGTACAGGTGGAACCTCCCCTGCTGGACGACCACCGGCACGCCGGAGAGGCGCCCGAACAGGAGCCTGCCAGCGTGGCCGGGCGCCGTCGCGGGCGGCCAGCCCGGCAGTTCCGCGAACGGGATCGCGACCTCCAGGTCGAGCGCATCGGCCAGGCCGCCCAGACCCGAGCCGAGCACGAGCCCGACGTCCGGCCGAAGGTTCGTCCGTTCGCGAACGGCCCGCCCGAGCGCGGCCAGGAAAGCGGGCTGTTCGGCCGGCGGGATCTCGCGACCCAGGAGGAAGCTCACTCCGCCTCCGCCAGATTCCGCGAATCAAACGAGAGCGGTAGCAGGTCCCCGATCCGCGCCACCCACACCCGATCGCCGATGCTCGACGCGGCGAACACCAACACCTCCGGCCCGAACTCGGCCAGGAACTGTCGGCAGATCCCGCACGGGCTCGACGGCTCGGCGGTCGGAGTGACCACCACGCAGGCCCGGATTGCCGTTTCGCCGCCGGCAACCGCCCCCACGACGGCGGCGCGCTCGGCACAGATAGTGGCCCCGTACGACGCGGACTCGACGTTGCATCCGGGGAAAGCGGCCCCACTGCCGCCCAGCACGGCGGCGCCCACGGCGAACCGCGAATACGACGCCCGCGCTCGGCCCTGGGCCTCGAGGGCCATCGTCAACAGAGCGCCGAACTCGGGCAGGCGAGCCGCGGCCTCCGCCCGGTCGATCGACTCCACACCGCTACTCGCCATGTCGCAAACCTCGCTCCCCGGCTGCCGCGCGGCAGTGATAGCTTCTCCCCGGAACACCAGCGCCACCGCGGACCGAGAAGAGGACGACCGATGGACACAAGCGGCCCCGATCGAGTTCCGGACACCTCAGCCGGCTCGGCCGGCTGGTCCGCACGTCGTGCCGACGCTCCGACCGACGAGACGGGGGCACAGTATCACCTGCACCTCTCGCCCGGTCAGATCCCGGCCACGGTGCTCATGCCCGGCGATCCGGGCCGCGTCCTGCGGATGATGTCGACCTGGGACGCCGGTGAGGAGCTGGCCTTCCACCGCGAATACCGTTCGGCCCGCGGCACGTACAAGGGCGTACCGATCGGGGCGATATCCAGTGGCGTCGGAGCCCCCAGCCTGGAGATCGCAGCCCAGGAATTCGCAGTCATCGGCGGCCAGACGATCCTGCGAGTCGGTACGTGCGGAGCGCTTCGTGCCGAGATCGAGCCCGGCGATCTCATCGTCCCCGCGGCCGCGGTCCGGCGCGACGGCACGGGAGATCGCTACTTGCCGCTCGAACACCCCGCCTTCGCCGACCCGGAGGTCTACATGGCCCTCGTCGAGGCCTGCGAGCGGCTCGGCTACCGATACCACGTCGGCATCGTGTGCAGCATCGGCTCGTTCTACGTCGGGCAGGAACGCCCGGTCGCGGGCGGGTTCTGGCAGACGGCGGCGGACGGGCTGATCGACGACCTTCGCAAAGCCGGCGCGGCGTGCCTGGAGATGGAGTGTTCGGCGCTCTTCGTCCTGGCCCGGCTCTTCGGAATGCGCAGCGGCGCCATCCTCGGCGCCGTGGCGAACCGGGTCACCAACGCGTTCGGCGACAACGGCGCCGAAGAACGGGCAATCAACGCGGCAAACGAGGCCGTCGTCATCCTGGACGACTGGGCCCGCCGCAAGACGGCCGCCGGCAAAGCCAACTTCTACCCGTCTCTAGTCAAGGGCTAGGAAGCGGACTCGCGCTCGTAGGGTTGTCCGTCCGCCGCCGGCGCGACGCTCCTCCCGATCAGGCCCGCCAGGATCACGATCGTGATGATGTAGGGCAGAGCCTCCCAGAACTCGCCCGGCACGTAGGCCATCAGATGGCCCAGGTCACCGCTTGGGGGTGAAATCTGGAGGGAAGTGCTGAACCCGGTTGCGGAGGCGAAAAGCAAAGCCGCGCCCAGAGCGCCGAGCGGCGTCCAGCGGCCGACGATCATGGCGGCCAGGCCGATGAAACCGCGGCCTGCGGTCATGCTCGGGCCGAAGCTGCTGCCGTGTTCCATCGTCAGCCAGGCGCCGCCGAGAGCCGCTAGCGCGCCGGACAGCACGACGTTGCGGTAGCGCAGCCGGATCACGTCGATGCCGACCGTTTCGGCCGCTCGCGGGTGCTCGCCCACAGCCCGAGTCCGCAGGCCCCAGCGAGAACGGAAGAGCATGATCTGCAGCAGGATCACGAGCACGATCATGGCCATGCCGATGGGACCCTGGCCGAGGACGGCGTTCAGCAGCCAGCCCACCAGCGGCAGGTCCTCTATCTGCTTTGGCACGACGAAGGCGGCGAACTCGCCGGCGCCGATGGGCGATTGGGGCGCGAGGAGCGTGTACATGTAGCCGGTGATCCCGACCGCACCGATGTTGATGATCGTGCCGCTGATGATCTGGTCGACCCGCAACGTGATCGCCAGCCAGGCGTGCAGCAGCGACACTGCCATGCCGGCCAGAATTGCCGCCACGAGGCCGATCATCAACGGCGGCGTGACGCCGTAGATCGCGAACGGTGTGCCGGCACCCAGGAGCCCGACGGCCGCGGCGCCGACGACCCAGCCGACGAAGGCGGCCGTCAGCATGATCCCTTCCAGGCCTATGTTGACGACGCCGGAGCGCTCGCACATGACGCCGCACAGCGCCGCGAAGGCGATCGGAACTGCCACGGCGACGGTGGTTTGCGACATGAAGCTGCTGTTCGCGACCACGTAGCCGACGAACTGGAAGAGGATGCCCAGGACCGGCAGCGCGTCCAGGCTCGAAACGAAGCCGCTCATAGGGCGCCCTCCGAGGCGTGCCCGGTTTCGACGCCGAGGGAAAGCTCAGCGGCGGGACCGGCCGACCGGCCCCGGAGCCAGCGTCTCAGTACGTTGATCACCAGGAAGACCAGGATGATCGCCTGGAGAGCGTCGACGAGCTCGGCAGGGACCCCCGCCTGGATTTGCATCGATTGCGAACCGGCCCTCATCGCCCCCAGCAGGACACCGGCGAACAGTACCCCGACCGGGTTCGATCGCCCTAGCAGCGCGACCGTGATCGCATCGAAACCGACCGTGGTGTCGTAGCCGGGCGCCATCTGGTGGACCACCCCGAGCAGAGTGGTCGAGCCGGCCAGCCCCGACATGAAGCCGGCGATCGACATCGTCAGGACGATCAGACGGTTCGTCCGCATCCCGCCGTAGCGGGCCGCATCCGGGTTGGCACCGGCGGCGCGGATCTCGAAACCGAGGGTGGTGCGGTACAGCAGGAACCAGATGATCGGAACGGCCACGAGGGCCAGCAGGATGCCGGCGTTCAAGTCCCGGCCAAAGACGATCGGCAGGGACGCGTTGAGGTTGCTGACGTCGCCCGTAATCGGCTGATGCGCGTTCGGCAGCTTGAGCGGCCCGCTGATTGCCCAATAGGTTGCGAACACGAAGATGTAGTTGAGCATGATCGTGGTCACGACCTCATGCGCTCCTGAGGTCGCCTTGAGGAACCCGGGCACGAAGCCCGCCGCAGCTCCGAAGAGCCCGCCGACCAGCAACGCCAGGGGGATTGTGATCCACGGTCCCGCGCTCGGGCCGATCGCAGTGGCTACGGCCATCGACCCGACAGCGCCCATCAGGAATTGGCCGCGGCCGCCGATGTTGAACAGCCCGGCCTTGAAGCCGAGCGCGATCCCGAGTCCCGCCAGGATCAACGGCGTGGCGTATACGAGCGTGGACGTCCAGCCGTTGGGATAGGCGGCGGCGCCTTCGATCAGCGCCGAATATGCGGCGATCGGCAGGCCGATGTCGAAATTGGCATGTCCTGGCACGAGCCCGCTGAACAGCGTTATGCCGATGGCTCCCACGACCAGGGCCAGGAGGATCGCGAAGAGCGGCTCGGCGATCGGCCGCAGGTCTATGGCCCGGATGAAGCTGTTCGGACCGCTCGAACGGGGCGAGCTGTCTCGCCGTTGGGAGCCGCTCACGCGCGAGCCTCCTCGTCCGATGCCGCTTGCTCGCGGCCGCCGGTCGCCATCAGCAGGCCCACCTCGCTCTTGTCGGCTGTCCGTCCGTCCAGTTCGGCCACGATCCGGCCGCGATACATGACCGCGATCCGGTCGGACATCTCCATCACCTCGTCCAGCTCGGCCGAGACCAGCAGGACCGCGGTACCGGCGTCGCGCTTGGCGATGATCTGGTTGTGGATGAACTCGATGCTGCCCACGTCCAGGCCGCGCGTCGGCTGGTCCAGGATCAGCAGCGCCAGGTCGCGCTCGAACTCTCGCGCGACGACGACCTTCTGCTGGTTGCCGCCCGAGAGCGTCGCGGTCGATGCGGCGGCCGAGTGAGTGCGTATGTCGAACCGCTCTATCTGAGCTCTGGCCGAATCCAGAATGGCGGAGTCGTCGCGGAGCACACCGCGTGCGAACGGGGCCCGGTAGTAGCTCGTGAGCACGAGATTGTCGTAGAGCGGGAACGAGAGGATCAGGCCGAAGCGCTGCCGATCTCCGGGCACGTAGCCGACGCCCGCCTCGTTTATGGCGCGGGGCCGCAGGCCGGTGATGTCGTGGCCCAGCAGCGTGACCTTGCCGTCAGTTGCGCGGCGCAGCCCTACGATCGCCTGGATCAGCTCGTCCTGGCCGTTGCCCGCGACGCCGGCCACACCGAGGATCTCTCCTGCTCGGATTTCGAACGTGGCGCCGGGAACGACCTCGTGGTGGCGATCGTCGGCCACTCGCAGCCCTTCGACACGGAAGACGGGCCCGGCGACATGAGACTCGCCTCGGTCGACGGTCAGCTCCACTTCCCGGCCGACCATCAATTCGGCCAGCTCCTCCTCGGTGGTTTCGCCCGGACATCGCTCCCCGATCACTCGGCCGCGACGGATGACGGTGATCCTGTCGGCAACCGCAAGCACCTCGTAGAGCTTGTGGCTGATAAACACGATTGAATGCCCGTCGGCCGCCAGGCGGCGCAGCAGGGCGAAGATCTCGTCGGTTTCCTGCGGCGTGAGAACCGCGGTCGGCTCGTCGAGGACCAGGATTCGCGCCGAGCGGTAGAGCGCCTTGAGGATCTCGACGCGCTGCTGCTGGCCGACCGAGAGCGAGCCAACCGTCGCGTCGGGATCGAGGTCGAACCCGAAGCGCGTGGCAAGGGCGGCAATTCGTTTGCTCGCTTCGCGCCGATCCACGAATACGGGGTTGGACATCGTCTCGGCCCCGAGGATCACGTTTTCGGCGACGCTCAGGACGGGCACGAGCATGAAGTGCTGATGGACCATGCTGATGCCGCGCGCGATGGCGTCCGAGGGGCCGGCGATCTTGATCTCCTGCCCGTCGAGCAGGATCTGGCCTTCGTCGGGGCGGGCGAGGCCGTACAGGACGTTCATCAGCGTCGTCTTGCCGGCGCCGTTCTCGCCGAGGAGGGCATGGATCTCCCCCCGACGGACGTCCAGGGTGATGTGGTCGTTGGCGACCACTCCGGGATACCTCTTGGTGATCCCCCGCATCTCGAGCGCAGGGACGCTACCGCTGGCGTCTTCCTCGGTCATGGTTTCCTCGACGATCGGCCGCGGCCTCCGAATAGAGCGAGCGGGCCGCGCCTTGCCGGCGCGACCCGCTCGAACGTTACCGAACGCTACCGGCGCTCGACTACTGGCCTGTCCAGGTGCCGCACTGGGCGGGGCAGGTGGTCAGAGTGCCGGCCTTCATCGCTGCCAGAGCGGTATCGAGCTTGCCCTGGAGGTCCGAAGGAAGGGTGATGCTGGTGTTGTGGAACGGCGAATAGCCGACGCCGTTGTTGGCCGCGTTGAACTTAGAGATGCCACCCTTGGCGCTTCCGCCGGCGATCGCGGCGATTGTCTGCTGGACCGCGTTGGAGAGGTGCTTCTCGGCGGAGGTGACGGTGCACTTGTCGGCCGATGTGTATGAAAGGTACTCGTCCACGTCCACGCCGATGGCGGTGATGCTGGCCGAGCAGGCCGCGTCGAGGGCGGCATTACCGGTCGCGCCGGCGACCGGGAACAGGACGTCTACGCCCTGCTGGGTGATGAACTGGGCTCCGAAAGTCTTGCCCCAGGTCGGATCGCCGTAAGCCTTGGTCACGTCTCCGGTCGAGAAGAACGCGCTCTTGACCTGGGTGCTGGCCTTGTACGCGACTGCGCCGAGCTGGAAGCCCTGCATGTAGCGGACGACGGCCGGGTTGTTGTTGACCCCGCCGATCATGCCGATGACGCCGGTCTTGCTCACTGCAGCTGCGACCATGCCGGCCAGGTAGCCCGCCTGATCCTCTTGGAACTGGATGCCGATGAGCTTCGGCAGCAGCGTGGCGGCATCGCCCTTGCACGCGAATGTGCTGTCGGGGGCACCGGCCGCGGTGACGCATGGGGCCACGTCAACCGCGATGAACCAGATCTTCGGGTTAGCCTTGGCGGCCGTGATGGTGGCGTCGCCGAGATTGAAGCCGACGGTCACGATGACGTTGTAGTTCTGGTCCACGAAGCCCTGGATGTCCTTGGTGTAGTCCGAGGCGTCGGCCGGGACGACGTAGTTGACGGTCGCGCCCAGGGCCGCGGCTGCGGCCTTCGCGCCTTCGTAGGAATACTGGTTGAAGTTCTTGTCGGTGATCGATCCGACGTCCGTAACCACGCCGATCTTGAGGCTCGAACTCGACGCCGCGGACGTCGACACGGACGCGGACGCGGACGCCGAGGTGGCGGCCGACGCGGTGGCGCTGGGCGTACCAGTCGGCGATGGGCTCGCGCCGCTCGAGCAAGCGGCAGCAATCACAGCCACGGAAACCAGTGAGAACGCTCCTCGGAGCTTCCCGCTCATACGGCACTCCCTGTCATATCGCGGATCGAGGTCCTAGCCGAACCTCATCAATGACTGTGAGTATAGGGCGGCGCCCCGGGCTCGGCCCAACTCCCGACCCAGGCCGAGGCATCCGCGCCACTTCACGCCGGCCGCGCCGGCGCGCCGGGCGCCTGCGCTACGCCGGGCGGTATAGCTCGCGGCGATCGAGGCCGCTCGACGCCGCCACCTGCCGGACAGCATCCGAGCGCTTCGCTCCGGCGGCGATGAGACGAGCCACCTCGGCGCGGCCCTCGGCCATAGTCGGGGCAGTGACGCCGGGCGCCGCGGCGGAACCCGAACTGCCCGCGGCACGGCCTTCGACGACGATCGCGAACTCGCCGCGGAGCAGGAGCTCGCCGGCAGCGGCCCCGGACGAGAGCTCGCCGAGCGACCCGCGGACCACTTCCTCGTGGAGCTTGGTGAGCTCGCGGCAGACGGCGGCCCGCCTGTCGTCGCCGCATGCCCCGGCCAGATCGGAGAGAGTGGCGGGCACGCGGGACGGCGCCTCGTAGACGACGCAGGCGCGTTCGTCGGCGGCGATTCGGGCGAGGCGATCGCGCCGCTCCTTGCCGCTCCGTGGCAGGAAACCCTCGAACGTCCAGCGGGGCGCGGCCAGGCCGCTCGCCACCAGCGACGCGAGCACGGCGGACGCGCCGGGGATCGGCACGACCGTCCCGCCTTCCGAGGCCCAGGCACCGGCGAGCTGGCCGCCCGGGTCGCTCACCATCGGCGTGCCCGCGTCCGTCACGAGGGCCAGGTCGCGCCCGGAGCGCAGGTGTTCGAGCAGCTCCACCTCCCGCACGGGGCCGCTCTGCGCGTGGTAGCTCACCAGGTGAGTGGCGATTTCGTAGCGAGCGAAGAGGCGCCGCGTCAGGCGTGTGTCCTCCGCGGCGACGAGCGGCACGGACTTGAGCACCTCGATGGCGCGGAAGGTTACGTCGCCCAGGTTGCCGATCGGGGTGGCGACGATGAAGAGCCGACCGCAGGCGTCCGAAGGGGCCTGCGCGCCAGCCGACCCCGACGCTCGCGTGGCCGCCGACGGCTCCGCGGGCCGAGCCCTCCTCATCGACGCGCCGAGCCCGGCCGGCGCCTCGGATACAGGTAGTCGACCCCGGTCGTGCGCGGACCCAGCTTGGCCACCGGCGGCACCTGACGCTTGAACTCGGACGCCGCCACCAGGCGCTTGACTCGCTCTACGGCGATCAATGGAAATCCCATCGCGGCGAGCTCTTCGTCGGTGCGGCGCTTGTCGATCATCCAGAAGAGCAACCGATCGAGCTCGGGGTAAGTGAAACCCGCTTCCGCCTCGTCGGTCTGGCCGGGCCAGAGGTCCGCCGAAGGGGCCTTGCGGATGATCTCCTCCGGCACTCCCACGGCCGCCGCGACCTGGCGGACCTGGCTCTTGTACAGGTCGCCGATCGGGTTGAAGGCGCAGGCCGAGTCGCCGAAGAGGGTCGTGTAGCCGATGAGCGACTCGGTCTTGTTGCCGGTTCCAGCCACGAGACCGCCCCACAGGACCGATCGGTCGTACAGCACGGACATCCGCTGGCGCGCCATCACGTTGCCGCGGCGCAGCTGGCTGGCGTCGATGGACGCCCCGCCGCCGGCGCTGGGCTCGCCGTCACGCCCGAAGTAGCCGTCCACCATCGGGCTGATGTCGACGATCTCGCTGGCGCAGCCGAGCTCGCTGACGACCCGGCTCGCGTGCTCGACGCTCTCCGACGACGAGGTCCGATACGGCATCAGCACACATAGCAGCATCTCGGCTCCGATCGCCTCGGCCACGAGATAAGCCACCAGAGCCGAGTCGATCCCGCCGGATAGACCCAGTAGCGCCCGCGTGAACCCGGCCTGGTGGAGCTGGTTCCGAATGAAGCCCACCATGACGCGCCGCGCCACGACGGTGTCGATCGCGAGCTCGGGCGGAAGCTCGAACATCGGGCTCCCGGGCTCGGACAATAGGTCGGGCGGGACGGCCTCGTCGGACTTCATCGGTCCGCTTCGTCTCCCCCGGACGCCGACCATCGATTAGGCACGCCTCGCGACTGGCGGGGCGTCCAGCCGTCATGCGAGTCGTCAGGTTCCGGCGAATCGTCAGGTTCCGGAGCCTCGCGGACGTCGGGCCATTCGCTCGCCTGGTCCGGCGCCATCCCCGTCCGTTCGGCCAGGATGCGCCGCAGCTCGCGCAGGTGCAGCTCGGGCCGCTCGTCCCGCAGCAGCGGCAGGCCGATCCGCTCGCGGCGCACGTCGCCCAGCTCGATGTCGACGAAGTGGAGTCCTTCGTCGAACAGCGGCGCCGTGAAGACTGCCTCGCCGCTCGGCGCGATGACCTCCGAACCGCCCCAGAAAGTGACCGTCTCGTCTACCCCCACGCGGTTGCAGAAGACGGCGAAGCACGTGGTCAGCTGGGCATAGGTGCGCATGAGGGTCCGCCACGAAACGGCGGTGCCGAGGCCGACTTCGTGGATCGCGGCCAGGTCTCGACCGGGCGACGACGAGACGTTGATCAGCATCTGAGCGCCATCCATGGCTAGCGTCTCGGGGACCGACATGTGCCAGAAGTCCTCGCACACGCCGATTCCCAGCCGAATGCCCAGCCGGGAGTCGATAGCCCGGAGGCGATCGCCGGCGGCAAAGAAGCGCCGTTCGTCGAACAGCCCATATGTGGGCAGGAACAGCTTGCGATGGACGAACCGGACGTCGCCGTCCTCGAGCAGGGCGGCCGAGATGAAGAGGCGATGGTCGTCAGATTCCTCCACGAAGGAGACGACCGCCGAGAGGCCGTTCGTCTCGCCTGCGAGCCCGAGCAAACGAGGGTCGTCCTCGCGCATCGCGACTTCGGCCGCGAGGTCCTGCAGCTGGTAGCCGGTCAGGCCGAGCTCGGGAAAGACGACGAGACCCGCGCCACCGGCCCGCGCCTCGGCAAGCAAGGCGGCATGCCGGGCCAGGTTCTCTTCTAGTACCCCGAGCCGGGGCGCCATCTGAGCTAGAGCGATGCGGAGCGGCTGCACGATCGAAGTCTAGCCGGGCGGAGAATACGAGTGGTTACTCCGACGCGGTAGCGGTGTCGATGGCCGATTGCGTGGCTGCGGTCTCGGACGCGGCCTCGCCGGTGACCTGCTCGGCGAAGTGGCAGGCGACCTGATGACCAGTCTCCAGCGTGCGAAGGGGCGGATCGACGGTCGAGCATTCGACGGGGTTGCCGAGCCATTCCCGGAGCCAGCAGCGGGTATGGAAGCGGCAGCCCGACGGTGGGTTGGCGGGGCTGGGCACGTCGCCCTTCAGGATCAGGCGCTTCTTTCGGATTCGCGGGTCCGCGACCGGCACGGCCGAAAGCAGGGCCACGGTGTACGGGTGCCGAGCGCCGCTGTAGATCGTGTCCACCGGGGCGACCTCGACGAGCTTTCCGAGGTACATCACTCCGACCCGGTGGCTGAAGTACTGGACAACCGACAGGTTGTGGGCGACGAACAGGTACGTCAGGTTGAACTGGGTCCGCAGGTCGGAGAGCAGGTTGAGGATCTGCGACTGGATCGAGACGTCCAGCGCGGAGACCGGCTCGTCGCAGACGATGAACTCCGGATCGAGGGCCAGGGCTCGCGCGATCCCGATCCGCTGCCGCTGGCCGCCGGAGAACTCGTGCGGGTAGCGTCGCGTGTAGTCGCGCCGAAGGCCGACCGCCTCCAGGTAGTCCTCCACGCGCTTGTCACGGATAGCGCGTTTGCCCCATTGGTTGACCTTGTCGGCTTGAGCCAGGAGCCCCTCGCCGATGATGTCGCTGATCGGCATGCGCGGGTTGAGCGAGCCGTACGGGTCCTGGAAGATGATCTGCATCCGGCGGCGCATTCGCTTGAGCGCGTCGCCCTCGAGCGCGAAGACGTCCGTGCCGTCGAGGTAGACCTCGCCCGCGGTGGCCTTCTCCAGACGGAGCACCGTTCGACCGAGCGTCGTCTTGCCGCAACCTGACTCGCCTACGAGACCGAACGTCTCGCCCCGAAAGATCTGCAGGCTGACGTCGTCGACGGCGTAGACGGTGCCGATCTGGCGGCGAAGAATGCCACCCATGATCGGGAAGTACTTCTTGATGTTTCGAATGTCGAGAAGCACGTCCTCGGAAACCGCCGGAACCGACGCGGACGAGGCGTCCGCGATCGGGGCGGCGATACCGCCCGCCGGCGTGATCGTCGATTTGGCCTGGGTTCCTTCCATCAGCCGACCACTCCGCGGACCGTGTCCTGCGCGGATTTCTGGTAAGCCTCGCGACGGTCGACGCCCTCCGGCGCCTGAAGGAAGCAACGCGACCTGGCCCCGCTCGATACTTCGAAGAGGTCGGGCTCGCATTCCCTGCAGCGGTCCCAAGCGTAGGGGCAGCGCGGCTGGAACTTGCAGCCGGGCGGCATTCGGAACGGGTTGGGAACCACGCCCTTGATGACCGAGAGCGCCTGGCCGCGCTTGGCGACGCCGGGGATCGAGTTGAGTAGACCTTGCGTGTACGGGTGCTGCGGGTTCAGCAGCACCTCATCCACGGTCCCGGTCTCGACGATACGGCCGCCGTACATGACCGCGATCGTCTGCACCGTCTCGGCCACAACCGCCAGGTCATGCGTGATGAGCAGCAGCGCAGTGCCGGTCCGAGCCTGGATCTCCTTGATCAGCTCGAGGATTTGCGCCTGGATGGTTACGTCGAGCGCCGTGGTCGGCTCGTCGGCGATGAGCAGCTTCGGGTGGCAAGAGAGCGCCATGGCGATCATCGCGCGCTGCCGCATGCCGCCCGAGAGCTCATGCGGGTATTGCTTGACGCGCCGCTCCGGGGCCGAAACCCCCACGTCCTTGAGCGATTCGATCGCCAGGTTCCAGGCTTCCTTCTTGGTGGCTTTGCTGTGCAGCAGAATCGCTTCGGAGATCTGGTCGCCGATGGTGAAGACGGGATTGAGGCTCGTCATCGGCTCCTGGAAGATCATCGCGATCTCGTCGCCGCGGACCTGGCGCATCTTGTCCATCGGCAGCTTGAGCAGGTCGCGGCCGTCGAACAACACTTCGCCGGCGACGATCTCGCCGGGCGGGATGTCGATCAAGCGCATGATCGAGTGGGCGGTCACGCTCTTGCCACAGCCGGACTCCCCCACCAGGCCGACCGTGCCGCCTCGGGGGATCGAGAAGTCGACACCGTCGACGGCCTTGACCGTGCCGTCCATGACGTGGAAATAGGTTCGCAATCCCCGGACGTCGAGGAGAGGGGCTGCGGCAGCTGCGGCAGCCGTGGCGGCCGTCGCTTCTGCGGTGTTGGGCTGGCTGGTCACGCGCGGCTCCTGGGATCGAGGGCGTCGCGCAAACCGTCGCCCATGAAGTTGATGCCGAGCACGGTCAGCACGATGGCCATGCCCGGGAAGAGGGCCCACCACCAGTTGCCGACGATGATCGAGCTCTGGGCGTTGGTGAGGATGTTGCCCCACGTCGGCGTCTTCTCGGGATCGACGCCGTAGCCCAGGTAGTCGACGAAAGCTTCGGTCACGATGATCGCGGCGATCGACAGCGTCGTGGAGACGATGATCGGGCTGACCGCGTTCGGCAGGATGTGCCGGAAGATGATCCGCCGGTCGCTGACCCCGACGGCGCGGGCTGCATCGACGAAGACCTCGGTTCGCAGCGTCAGGAAGAGGCTGCGGACGAGTCGCGCCAGGCCCGGCCAACTGAGGGCCGCGAATACGACCATGATGATCCGCCAGTCGCCGAGGCCGAAAGCCTTCGCGAAGACGGTGATGACGATCAGGATCGGCAGGCTGAGCAGCACGTCGACGCAGCGCATCGCGATGGTGTCGATCCAGCCGCCGAAGTAGCCGGCGAGCCCACCCACGATGGTGCCCAGAATGGCCGCGAAAATAGACGCCCCCACCCCGATGAGGAGTGAGATCCGCCCGCCGTTCACGACGAGCGTCAGCAGGTCGAGCTGCAGGCTACCGGTCGTGCCCAGCAGGTGTCCGGCGGTCAGCGGCGGGCAGCCGTTGAAGGCCAGCTGGGTGGTGCTCCCCGGGCAGTAGTGGAGCGGCGTCGGGACGTAGATGGGGTTGTACGGAAGGAGGAACGGTCCGAATACGGCTATCGCAACCATCGTGAGGAACAGGCCGCCGCCGAACAGGGCGAGCTTGTGCCGGCGGAAACGACGCCAGGCCAGCTGCCACTGGTTGAGGGAGACAAGCGCGACCTCGAAGTCCGATTCGGCGCCCGGCGACACGGGTTCTTGGAAGAGGGGGTCCACTGGCGCGCCCTAGTCGTACTTGACGCGGGGGTCGACCACCGCGTACATGATGTCGGCGAGCAGATTCGCAAAGACGACGAACACCGATGTGATCAGCAGGACCCCCATCAGGACCGGGTAGTCCGCGTGGCCGAGCGACTCGATCAGCTGCCTGCCCATGCCGGGCCAGGCGAAGATCGTTTCGGTCACGATCGCGCCGCTGAAGAGGATGGGCAGCTCCAGTCCGATGTTCGTGATGACCGGCAGGAGGGCATTGCGCAGAGCGTGCCGCAGGATTACGCGGCGTTCGGGCACTCCCTTGGCTCGGGCGGTCTTGACGTAGTCCTGGTTCAGCGAGTCGAGCATGCTCGAGCGAACGAATCGCGAGTCGCCGGCAATACTGACCAGCACGAGGGTGATAACCGGCAGCACGAGATGGCGGCCCAGGTCGAAGATCGCAAAGAGCGGGTTCGCCCCGAAAAAGGCCCAGTAGGCGTCGGTGCCGAACCCGGGTGTGGTGTAGGCGTCGTTCATCCCGCTTGCGGGGAACCACCTTAATGGTGGCACGGCGAAGAACGTGATCAGCATCAGCCCGAGCCAGAACGTGGGCAGCGAGTAGCCGATGTAGTTGAAGATGGTCAGACCGGAGTCGAACAGGCTGTAGCGCTTAACGGCGGCGTAGACGCCCGCCAGGATGGCCACCGTGATCCAGATGATGTAGGCCGTGGTCATCAGGATGATCGTGGGCAGGGCGCGCTGGGCGATGATGTCGGTCACCAGGCGACCGTCGAAAGTCGAATAGCCGAAGTCGCCGTGGAGCACGCCGTTGTCGCCGCCACCGATCGCAGCCGGCAGTGCGTTGAGCAGGAACGGCTTGTCGCCGCACACGCCGATCCAGTCGCAGTACTGGATGGGGAGCGGCTTGTCGAGGCCCCAGCGATGCTCGAAAGCGGCGATCTGAGCCGCGGTGACCCGGGGATTCTGGGCGAATCGGTCGGCCGGGTTCCCCTGCACCCGCATCATGAAGAACAACAGGATCGTGATCAGGATCAGCACCGGGACGGCCTGGATGCAGCGCCTGATCGTGTACTTGATCATGGAACTCGCTCGTGCTTACAAGAGGGCGACGAGCCCGTCGGGCTCGTCGCCCTCCTGATATCGAGAACTAGGGTTGATTGACCGTCAGATCAGTCGGCTGTCCAGTCGCCGATGTTCCACTCACCTGCCGAGATCGTCGGGTTACCGGTGAAGTTGTGGACCCTCGGCTGCACGAGCCACACGTCCTTGCGGTTGTAGAGCGGCAACTCGAAGGTGTTCTGTGCGCTTACATAGATGTCTTCGACGGAGAACATCGCGGCCTTCACGACGGCCGGGTCGACGCTGTTCTTGACGTTGTTGTAGGCAGTGTCGAGAGCCGGAAGGCTGATCCGGGTAATGTTCTGGCCGTTGTGCGGTGCGTTGTCCGGGATGCCCAGGGTATTGTAGACGTTGTATGCGCCAAGCGGATCGAGCGGAGAGACGTACGCAAACTCAGCAACGTCGAAGTTGCCGTGCACGAGGTTGCACTTCGTGTCCGCCTTGGTGTCGTTCCAGGCCGCGAAGAGGTCGGTCGAGCTGACCGCGTTGACGTCGGCCTTGATGCCGATGGCGTTGAGCTGCGAGGCCACGAGCTTGAGCGTGTCCTGGCGAGTCTGGCGGGTCGTGGTGCAGTACTGGAGTTCGAGCTTCACGCCCCCCTTGGCCAGGATGCCGTCCGAACCCTTCGCCCAGCCGGCGTCCGTGAGCAGCTTCGTCGCCGCAGCCGGATCGGCAGCGGTCGATCCGCCTTCGTTCTTGTAGTACCAGGTCAACGGCGAGATGAAGTTGTTGCTGACCGTGACGTTGCCGCCGAGCGGGCCGGCCGCGATCGCCTGGCGATCCGTTGCGAGCTTGATTGCCGCAACGATGGTCTTGTAGTCGGCGCCGAACTTCGTCTGCAGCGACTTCTGGTTGAAGGAGTGCAACTCATACGTCAGCGAGTCGTGGATGACCTGCTGGTTCTGGTCGATGCCGACGAGCGACGGGATGTCGGCGTCGTTGAGGTCCTGGGCCACGTCGTACTCGCCGGCTTTGTAACCCTGCAGCATCGTGGCTGCGTCGGCGTAGTACTTCCAAATCACCTGGTCCACGGCCGGGGCCTTGCCGCTGATCGTGGACCACTTGGCGTTGCTGACGGTAGTGATCTGAGAGTCCGTCGCGAGATCCGTCGGGATGTACGGGCCATCGTATATGCCGGACTTCAGGTTGTTGAGCGGATAGAGCTTCGTCGGCGCATTGGCGACCGGAATCGTGGTGATGTACTTCGCGGGGAGCAGCGGGGCCACGAGATAGAGGTAGCCCTCATAAACCTTGCTGAAGCTCATCACGCAGCTCGTGCCGGTGCCGCTGGTGACGTTGCTGATGTCTTCCCAGCCTATGGTCCCGCCGGCCAGGCCGGTGTTCGCCGGATCCATGATCCATTTCCACGTCGCGTGGAGGTCGTCGCAGTTGATCGGGCTGCCGTCGGACCACTGCATGCCGGACTTGAGGTTCCAGGTCACGTCCATGCCGGCGCCGTTCATCTTCACGCCGCCGTTGGCGAGCGTGGGAACGCTGGTAACCAGGTCAGGAACGGTCCTGAGGTCCGGTGTGACGTCCACGAGGTTTAGGAACATGCTGTCGGAGACTTCGATGTCGGTCTCCGCCTGAGCCAAATACGGATTCACGGTATCCGGGAACTGCCACTCCGCAACAACGATCTTCTTGGTGGGAGTGCTCGATGAGCAAGCCCCGGCGACGAGAACCGCGACCGCGAGTGCGCTGAATAGACGTTTGTACATCTATGAAGCCTCCAACTCCGCTTCCAAACCCGACCCTCCGGGCCTAGTACTCCGCGGCGCGCCAGCGCCGTTCTCAGTGACGGACCCTTGCAAATGAAGGGTCGCTGTTGGGTCTGCCCAGCGAGGCAGGCCCGTACTATGGAGAGGCACACCACGGGGTGTCAATGACCCACCACGGCCACTGCTGGCCCAACCGACGACGTCGTCCTAAAGGCGCCTCCTCGACTCTCGCACCGCTCCGTGGGATCGAGGGTAGGTCCGCCCAGCCGTTCGTACCAACTCGCCGGGATCAGGCCTCGAAAGTGTGCAGGCGAGGCCGTCGGCGCATAACGAGGTCTTAACTGACCCCGCGAGGGAGCCGTCTGAATGGTGTTGTCGGCTTGCGTCTAGTGCTGGGAGGATCGCGTTGGGCTTCGTTCTCGCTACTCCAGTACCTGTATAGGTACCATACACCTTGCATAGCGAGGCGGCCTGTCGCATTTCCCGCATAGACGCACCGCTCGCCTTAGTCGGGGCAGGGCGTCTGACTGCCGGTCATTCCCCGCCAGCGGAGATTCGGCTGGCGCGCGGCGGTAGTCTCGTCGAGACGGCGCACGGGGGAGCTGGTCGGCGCAGCGTGGAGCAGTTCCGGGTCGTCGTGCGCCTCGCCGACGATCCGCTCGAGCGCTTCGACGAACAGATCGAGCGTCTCGAGGGCCTCGGTTTCGGTCGGCTCGACCAGAAGAGCCTCCTCCACGGTCAGTGGGAAGTAGATCGTCGGCGGATGGAACCCGTAGTCGATCAGCCGCTTGGCCACGTCGAGCGTCTGGCAACCTGTTTCGCGCTTGAGCGTCGCCCCTGAGGCTACGAACTCGTGCATGCACGGTCGCGAGAACGGCACGTCCAGCACGCCGGCGAGCCGGGACTTGAGGTAGTTGGCGGCGAGGACGGCGTCGTCCGAGACTTCGCACAAACCCGCTGCCCCATGCGCGCGGATATAGGCGTAGGCGCGCACCAGGACGCCCGCGTTGCCGACGAAGGAACGAACGCGGCCGATGCTCGTTGGACGCTCACCCGGCCGCTCGAGACGGAAGCTGCCGTCGGTCTCGCGGAGGACTCGCGGCGAGGGCAGGAACGGCAGCAGGCGATCCCCTACTCCAACGGGACCGGCGCCTGGGCCGCCGCCGCCGTGGGGCGTGGAGAATGTCTTGTGGACGTTGATGTGCATCACGTCGAAGCCGGCCTCGCCGGGCTTGAAGCGGCCCATGATCGCGTTGAGGTTGGCGCCGTCCATGTAGGCCAGCGCGCCCGCCTCGTGGACGGCCTCGAGAAGCTCTCCGATCCGAGACTCGAACAAGCCGAGCGTGCTCGGGTTCGTGATCATGACCGCAGCCGTCTGCGGCCCGAGAGCGGCCCGGAACGCGGCGACGTCTACGCCGCCGTCCGGCGCCGAGGGGATCGAGACCGTCTTGAAGCCGGCCATCGACGCCGTCGCCGGGTTTGTGCCGTGGGCCGAGTCCGGCACCAGGACCTCGGTTCGAGCCAGGTCGCCCCGGCTGCGGTGATAAGCCCTGACCATCAGGATGCCGGTCAGCTCGCCCTGGGCCCCCGCGGCGGGTTGGAGGGTGACTGCCCGCATGCCGCCGATCTCGGCGAGTGCCTGCTCGAGCTCCCACAGGAGCTGCAGCGTTCCCTGGGCGATCTCGTCGGGCGCGAAGGGATGAAGCGAGGCGAAGCCCGGCAGCCGCGCGGCCCATTCGTTGATCTTCGGGTTGAACTTCATCGTGCACGAACCCAGCGGGTAGAAACCCGTATCCACCGCGTAGTTGAGCTGGCTCAGGTTGACGTAATGGCGCGTGACCTCCGGCTCCGCGAGCTCCGGCAGATTGGGGCCCTCAGTCCGAAGATGTTCGGCCGGGATCCGCGCCAGGGCGTCCTTGGGCGGGTGCGGGACCTTGTCGCCGCCGCGCCCGTGGCGCGAGCGCTCGAACAGGGTTGGCCCGAGGCGGTTGCCGGCGGCGCTCATATCGCGGCTCCGGCGTCGTCCGCGCCGAAGGCGCCCGAGGCGATGCCCGACAGCGCCAGCTGGCGTCCACGCTCGATCTCCTCGCGCAGCGCGGTCGCGAACATCTCGATCTCGCGGGAGGTCGTGACCTCGGTGGCGCACACGAGCAACGCGTCGGCCAGGGACGCGTCGCCGGGCTCGACGTCGGCGAGAACGAGGCCGGCGAGCACGCCACGGTGGAGCAGCCGGCGATGGATCTCCGCCGCGTCCGGGACGCGAACCGCGAATTCGTTGAGGTACGGCGCGGAGTGCAGGCGCGGGGCGCCCGCGGCTGCCAGCGCCGTTTCGAGTTCCGTGGCTCGCGCCGCTCCCATTGCCGCCGCGTCCCGGAGGCCGTGCGGCCCGATGGCGGCCAGGTAGATCGACGCTGCCAGCGCGCACAGAGCCTGATTGGTACAGATGTTGCTGGCGGCCTTCTCGCGGCGGATGTCCTGCTCACGAGCCCGCAGGGTCATGACGAAAGCCCGGCGGCCGTCGACGTCGGTCGTCATGCCCACCAGGCGTCCCGGGATCTGGCGGACGAGCGGCTCACGGCAGCCCAGGATGCCGAGATACGGGCCGCCGTAGGAGAGCGGTATCCCGAGCGGCTGCCCCTCTCCAACGGCGATGTCCGCGCCGTAGGCGGCCGGCGAGGCCAGCACCGCGAGCGACACCGGCTCCGCCACCGCAACGAAGAGCGCTCCGGCCACATGAGCCAGGCGGCTCACCTCGGCCATCGGCTCGAGGAGGCCGAGGAAGCTCGGGTTGGCGACGACCACGCCCGCAACCGGCCGATCGGGATCGGCGAGCATCCGCTCGAGGGCTGCCATGTCGGTAGTGCCGGCGCCCCGCCCATCCGCCACGAGCGGGATCTCGTCCAGCGCCAGCTCGCCGCCGGAGAAGTACGTGCGCATCGTCTCGCGGTAATGAGGGTGAACGGCGTGACTGACCAGCACTCGCTCGCGCCTCGTGGCGCGGCACGCCATCAGCGCTCCCTCGGCCGTGGCGGTCGCGCCGTCGTAGTGCGATGCGGAGACGACGTCCATGCCAGTCAGCTCGCCCAGGAGCGACTGGTACTCGTAGATCGTCTGGAGCGTGCCCTGGCTGATCTCCGGCTGGTACGGCGTATAGGCGGTGTAGAACTCGCCGCGCAGCAGCAGTTGATCGACCACCGCGGGAACGTAGTGGCGGTAAGCGCCAGCGCCGAGGAAGCCGGCCAGATCCACCCGATTTCGCTCGGCCAGGTCGCACAGCCGATCGGCCAGCTCCGCCTCGGACTCGGGCGGCGGCAGGTTCAGCCCCGAGGCTCGCAGCGGGGCGGGGATGTCCCCGAACAAGTCGTCCACCGAGGCGACGCCGATCGTCTCGAGCATGCGGGCTCGATCCTCGGGAGTGTGGAGTCCGTAGGACATCGCTTCAGGCCCGCGGGCGGCAGGCGGTAGTGACGCGCGCCATCGATGCTCAGGCCTCTTTTGTCAGCTCTTCGTAGGCCGCCGCGTCCAGCAACGCGTCGAGCTGGCCGATGTCGGCGACGCGAACTCGCAACATCCAGCCATCGCCGAGCGGGTCGCCGTTGACGAGCTCAGGTTTCGCGGCCAGTTCGCCGTTCGTCTCCACGACCTCGCCGCCTATCGGCGCGAACAGATCGCTCACGGCCTTGACGGATTCCACGACGCCGATAGCGCCGAACTGCGTCACCGCCCGACCCAGGTCGGGCAGCTCCACGAAGACGATGTCCCCGAGCTGGTGCGCCGCGTAGTCGGTAATGCCGATGGTGGCCACGTCACCGTCGACGCGGACCCACTCGTGATCTTTGGTGTAGCGCAGATCCTGAGGCGCCATCGCCTGTGCCTCCTCCTGTGACCAACCTCCAGCCGCGAGCTATGGTTGCGAACTCCGCCGGCTTACTTCGCCCGCCTGTAGAACGGCAAGGCAACGACTTCCGCAGGGACGCGCTGGTCGCGAATTCCCACCGCCAGTATCGTACCGGGCTCGGCGTCGGAGGGTGCTACGTAGGCCATGGCGATGGGTTCGCCCAGAGTCGGGGAAAGTGTCCCGCTCGTGACGACGCCGGTAGAGCGCTCGCCTGCGAAGACCGGGTAGCCGTGGCGGGCGATCCCCCGGCCGCGGACGACGAGCCCCACGAGCCTTTTGCGCGGGCCATCGGCCTGGGCTCGCTCGAGTGCGGCGCGACCCACGAAGTCGCCCTCCCGCGAAAGCTTGACGACCCTGCCCAGACCCGCTTCGTAGGGAGTGGTGTCGCGTCCAAGCTCGTTACCGTAGAGCGGCATGCCAGCCTCGAGCCGTAGCGTGTCTCGCGCGCCGAGGCCGACAGGAACGACTCCGCGCGGCGTGCCCGCATCGAGGAGAGCATCCCAGACGCGGACCGCCTCGGAGACGTCGACGATCACCTCGAAGCCATCCTCACCCGTGTAGCCGGTGCGAGCCACGAGCGCGGCGGCTCCCGAGACGTGGCCTTCCGCGATCGCGTAGTAGCGCAGAGTGTCGAGAGCGACGTCCGTGAGGGGTGCCAGCACAGCCGCGGCCAGCGGCCCCTGGATCGCCACGAGCGCGGTCGCCAGGGAGCGGTCGTCGAGAACGGCCCGACACCCCGCCAACCGTTCCGCGAGTGCGTCGCTGACCGCCGCGGCGTTGGATGCGTTGGCGACGATCAGGAAACGCTCCAGACCGAGCCGGTAGACGATCAGGTCGTCGACTACGCCGCCGTCCGGCGCGCAGATCATCGAATAGTGCGCCCGACCGATCGCCAGTGACGGTGGGTTGGACACCAGCGCATAGGCGAGGCCCGACCCTGCCTCCTGGCCTTCCACGAATAGCTCGCCCATATGAGAGAGGTCGAAAAGACCGGCTCGAGCCCGCACCGCCCGATGCTCTTCGAGGATGCCCGAGTACTGCAGCGGCATCAGCCAGCCCGCGAACTCGACGAGCTTCGCGCCCAGCGCCACATGGCGATCCGCCAGCGGCGTCGCCAGGAGCGTCTCGTGAGCCTGGGCCATCGGGCGTTTACCTCTGGTTCTGCGACCTCTGGTTCTGCGACCTCGGTCTCGTGGTCTTATCCGGCCGCGCTCTCCAACTCCGGAAGCCGAGTGGCCGCCAGCGCGACCAGGCCGCGTTCGGTCTCGAAAGACAGAAGCGCAGGGGCCTCGGTGAACGGGATCCAACGTACTTCTTCGAACTCGCGGTCGTGCTTGCCGAGGTCCCCGCCGATCGGCTCCATGATGAAGTAGTGGACGGTCTTGCGGATCTTCAAACCGTGCTGGACGAAGGTGTAGTTGATCGAATCGAGCGGCGATACGATCCGGACCTGCAGGCCCGTCTCCTCCTCGACCTCGCGGAGTGCCGTCTCTTCGAGAGTCTCACCCGCAATGGGAGTGCCTTTTGGCAGCGTCCATGTAGCACCGTCGCGCTCGCGCTTGCGACGTCCGACGACCAATTGCGGGACTGGCCCCTCGAACCGAACGACGATGCCGCCGGCCGAAGTCGCGGTGGCGGCTGTCAGCCGCGCCACGGGGCCGTGGCGAGGCTCGATCGGCGGTCGGCGCGCGGGGGTCCGGACTCGGCCCAGCAGATCGTGATGGCCGGACGAACGACTCCGCAGCGAGCGGAGTTGGGACGGGTCGTGGTAACGGGGCTCCAGCCGCTCAGGTGCAAGCCCCCGCGCGAGGAACGCAGGATCGTCACACGGGTGGCGGCGCGCTGGAACGACAGGCTCGAATGCAGCCCAAGACGGCGCTCTCGACCGTTGCCGACGGGCCGGACGAAGGAGGCTGCGGGACGAGCGGCATACCGGGCCGTGATGCTGCGCTGCATGTCGTTAATCGTAGCCGGTCAGGCAGGCTTTGCAAGCGCGGCCCGCACGCGATCCAACTCCGCCGGTGCCAGGGCGCCCCGCTGTTCCGCGAGCTTCAGCTCCCGTCTCGCCGTCGCGCCGTAAAGCTCCAGGAGATCCGGGGCGAACTGCCGTAGAGCTGCGAGATGAGCTTCCACCGTGCCGGCATCCCCTCTGGCGATCGGCCCGGTCAGGGCGGCCTCGACCCCACCGGACTTCGCGTTGGCGAGGGTCTGTTCGAGGAGGCGTCCGTAGACGGCGAGCGCGCCGGGCTCATCCATGCCAGCCACAGCGGCCAGGGCCGCGATCGCGTCCAGCAGGGCCACGAGGCCGCCCGAGGCCATCACCGCCGCGGCGTGATACGCGGGCTTGGTGCCTGGCGGCAGGCGAACCGGCACGGCTCCCATCGCCTCGGCCAGGTCCGCCAGCAAGACGAGCAGCCGATCGTCGCCTTCCAGGGCGATCGTGGCGCCGTAGATCGCGGCCGCCGAACTCTCCAGGTCCTCCGTAAAGGAGACGAGCGGGTGGAAGGAGCCGATCTGGCTGCCGGCGGAGAGGGCAGATTGCAGCGCTTCGGCACCCAGCAGGCCGCTGGTGTGGACGAGGGCCTGTCCGCTGTATAGGCGGATCGACGCCGCGACCGACGAGATCGCATCGTCTGGCACGGCCACGATCGCCAGGTCGACCTCCTCGAGCAGGGTGGAGGGATCGGCGAAGGCACGGCTCCCCGGAACGAGGGCTCGGAAGCGGTCCCGGCGACCGGCGTCGCGGCTGGAGACGGCGGCCACAGGCCAGCCGGCACGGCTGATCGCCACGCCCAGCGCGGTCCCGACGTGGCCGGCGCCCACGATGCCAATCCGCGGCGCGAGGCGGGCTTCGTCGGCCGCCCGCGTTTCGGCGGCGACCACGTCTCGTTCCACGTCTCGTTCCGATTTCACGCGATCCACCTCCCATCTCAGACTACATGCCACACGCGGAGCTGTTGACGCGACTCGAGCATTGACCGAATCGACACCGGCGCTCAATCTCCGAACAGGAGACGATGCCTGCCGATTCTCTGGTCGGGGCGAATCTGGTCTTGTGCTGGACTCTCCAGCGGCCGGCCGTGAACGACAACTTTTACACCCTCGTGGCGGTCGTGCGCGGCCCCCATCTCGGGCCCATGGAAGACGAGATGCGGGCGGTCATTGCGAGCGTGCATATGGAGAAGCCGGCAGTTCCCCAGCCCAGCTAGCGACTCGCAGGCCGGTCCGCTGAGACGGCTCACGTCCGTTCGCCGCCCCGGCGGTAGACTTGAGGAGGACCTGCACCGGGCGGCGGTAATCGTTCGACACGCGCGAGCGGCGATCGGCAACCAGGCCGTAGTGCAGCGGGTCCCTGGCGGCGCGGCGCTCCCCTGCCGGGGTCTTTGGCGAGATACTCTCGCGCCGTCCCGCGGCTGTAGCCGCGTGACGGGCGAGGTGCGAAGGAGCAGTCGTGTCTGCCAGCGATCCGTTCGGCGCCCGGGCCTCACTCGGACCGGGCTTTCCGGATATCTACCGGCTCTCGACCCTCGAGCGTGGCGGCGCGGGGGCCGGCCCAATCCTGGGCGTCGACCTCGGCCGCATGCCGGTCACGGTCAAGATCCTGCTCGAAAACGTGCTGCGACACGCTGGCGGCGGGATCGTGCGCGAATCCGACGTGGCAACGCTCGCAGGCTGGCGGCCCGGCGCCTCGGCCTCGGGTACAGAGATCGAGATCCCGTTCATGCCGGCCCGCGTCATCATGCAGGACTTCACCGGCGTCCCCGCGGTCGTGGACCTGGCGGCGATGCGCGATGCCATGGCCGATCTCGGCGGCGATCCGGCCCGGGTCAACCCGCTCGTGCCCGCCGACCTGGTGATCGACCATTCGGTCCAGGTCGATCGCTACGGCACGGCCGATTCGTTCGCGTTCAACGTGGGACGCGAGTACGAACGCAACGGCGAGCGCTACCAGCTGCTGCGCTGGGCCCAGACCGCTTTCGGCGACCTGCGGGTCGTGCCGCCCGGGACGGGCATCGTCCACCAGGTCAACCTCGAGTTCCTCGCGACCGTCGTGGCGCGCCGCCGGGCCGCGGACGGCCGAGGCGAGATCGCCTTCCCCGACACGCTGGTCGGCACCGATTCCCACACCACGATGATCAATGGCCTCGGGGTCCTGGGCTACGGCGTGGGCGGGATCGAAGCCGAAGCCGTCCTGCTCGGCCAGCCGCTCTACCAACCGATGCCGAAGGTGATCGGTGTGCGACTCTCGGGCGAGCTGCCGGAGGGTGCCACGGCCACGGATCTCGTGCTGGTCGTGACTCAGATGCTGCGCTCCTACGGGGTCGTTGGCACGTTCGTGGAATTCGGCGGCGACGGCCTGGCGGGCCTCGCCCTGGCCGATCGGGCCACGATCTCGAACATGTCGCCCGAGTTCGGAGCCACCGCCACGCTCTTCCCGATCGACGGCGAAACCCTGGCCTACCTGCGCTTGACCGGTCGAGCCGACGAGCACATCGATCTCGTCGAAAGGTATGCCAAAGAGCAGGGCCTCTGGCGCGAGCCCGGCCTGACGCCCGACTTCGACGTGCTGCTCACCCTGGACCTCGGCTCCGTCGAGCCGTCACTGGCTGGCCCGCGGCGGCCGCAGGATCGGGTGGCGTTGCGCGACCTCCGATCGAGCTTCCGAAGCGCGTATCCGCCGTCGATCGTCGCGTCGGCCGCCGCGGCGGCCGACGCGGGCGGCTTCGCCGCCTCCATCGAAGAGGCGCCATATCCGGCCGTTCGAGTCGAGGCGGGCGGTCGTTCGGTCGAAATCGCCAGCGGCTCGGTCGCCATCGCCGCGATCACCAGCTGCACGAACACGTCGAACCCGACCGTGATGGTGGCTGCCGGCCTGCTGGCCCGAAACGCTGTGGCTCGCGGCCTCGCGGTTCCGCCCACGGTGAAGACCAGCCTGGCTCCCGGCTCGCGGGCCGTGACCGAGTACCTCCGCGGTGCCGAGCTGCTCGAACCGCTGGAGAAGCTCGGGTTTGCGCTGGCCGGCTACGGCTGCACCACATGTATCGGCAACAGCGGGCCGCTCGACGCGCCGGTCGCCGAAGCGATCGAGGAGAACGATCTCGTCGTGGCGGCCGTGCTCTCGGGCAACCGCAACTTCGAGGGCCGCATCCATCCGCTCGTGCGCGCCAGCTACCTGGCTTCCCCGCCTCTGGTCGTGGCTTTCGCGCTGGCGGGCACCGTGGACATAGATCTGACCCGAGAGCCGCTGGGTCGGGATCGCGCCGGGGCGCCAGTCTTCCTCGCCGACCTGTGGCCTTCCGCCCGGGAAGTGCGCGAGACCGTCGGCTCGGCCGTGGACGGCGAGTTGTTCCGGGCCGCCTACGCTTCCGTCTTCGACGGCGACGCTCGATGGCGGGCGCTGGACGTGCCGACGGGCGATCGATATCGGTGGGACGCCGGGTCGACGTACGTGGCCCGGCCGCCCTTCTTCGAGGGCCTCGCCATCGAGCCGCCGGCAGTGGGCGCAATAGAAGGCGCGCGGGTGCTGTGTGCGTTCGGCGATTCGGTCACGACCGACCACATTTCGCCCGCCGGCTCGATCTCACCCGGGTCCCCCGCCGGTCAGTGGCTGCTGGCCCACGGCGTCGGGGCGCTGGAGTTCAACTCGTACGGGGCTCGGCGCGGCCACCACGAAGTCATGATGCGCGGCACCTTCGGCAACATCCGGCTGCGCAACGCGCTGGCCGGCCGGGAGGGACCGTACACCGTCCACCTTCCGAGCGGCGAACCAAGCACCGTCTTCGACGCCGCGATGCGATACGCAGCCGAAGGCGTGCCTCTTCTCGTGATCGCGGGCAAGGAGTACGGCTCCGGCTCGTCACGCGACTGGGCGGCGAAGGGGCCCCGGCTGCTCGGGGTCCGAGCCGTGATCGCCGAGAGCTTCGAGAGGATCCACCGCTCGAACCTGGTCGGAATGGGTATCCTGCCGCTCCAGTTCCTGGCCAGCGAGAGCGCCGCGGCCCTGGGGCTCACCGGACGCGAGGCCTATACGATCGAGATCCCCGAGGGCGGACTCATTCCGCGGGGACGCATCTGGGTCGTGGCGCGCGCGGACGGCGAGGCCGGAGCGGACGACGCCGCCCCGGCGCTCCGATTCGAGGCGATAGTCCGTCTCGACGGCCCGATCGAACTCGACTACTACCTCCAGGGCGGCATCTTGGCGGCGGTCCTGCGGCGTCTGGCGCGGGAGTCGACCGGGTCTTAAGCGGCAGGCGCAGCCTGGGCGTTCGCTCCGGGAGTGGCGCTCCCTACTGGCTCCAGTCCGTCGGCGTGCGGTCCCAGCGGTGCTTGCGGAGTTCGGCGAGCAGGTCCGAGGGCAGCGGCCCGGCGTCGCTCGCGGACGTGTTGGAGGCCACGTTTCGGGCCTTGCGCATGCCCGGGATGACCGTGCTCACGTCGTGGTTGCTCAGGATGAAGCGGAGCGCCATTTCCGGCATCGTCATGCCCGCCGGGACCAGCGGCCTGAGCGCGTCGGCGTGAACCACAGACGACTCGAGGTTCTCCGGCACGAAATATGTGGCACGCCAGTCGTCGGCCGGGAACCTGGTGTCGCGGGTCAATGTGCCGGTGAGACTGCCTTCGTCGAAGGGGACGCGCGCGATCACGGCCACGCCGTTCTCGCGACAGGCCGGGAAGAGCTCGTCCTCAGGGGCCTGGTCGAAGATGTTGTAGATGACCTGGACCGAATCGACGAGGCCGGACCGGACCGCCTTCACGCCGTTCCAGGGTTCCCAGCGGTTGAGGCTGATGCCGAACGCTCGAATCGAGCCTTCGCGCTTTAGCTCGTCGACGGTGCGCTGGATCTCGCCGGCGCCCAGCCAGTCGTCCTCCCAGACATGGAGCTGGAGGAGGTCGATCGAGTCGACGCCCAGGTTCGCCCGGCTGATGCCCACGTACTCGCGCACGTACTCGCTCGGGAAGACCTCGGCGAGCGGCACGCCGCGGCGACTCGGCCAGTGGCGGTTCTTCGGTGGGACCTTCGTGGTGGCGAACAGCCGCTCGCCAGGGTGAGCGGCCAGCAGCCGTGCCAGCAGCCGCTCGCTGTGGCCATCGCCGTAGGCCTGCGCCGTGTCGAAGCAGTTCACGCCGTGACCGACCGCCAGCTCGAGCGACGCGAGCGATTCGGCGTCGTCCGAACCGGACCAGCCGCCCATGCCCCACATGCCGTAGCCGACTTCGCCGACCTGCCAGCCCGTCCGGCCGAACGTCCGTTGGCGCATCGTCAGAAACCTCCTCGCGGCCGACCTACAGCGTGGATCCGGCCGATCACAGCTGGACATGATAGACGGCCGCGCCTCCGTGGCTGCCACGGCCGCGCCTCCGTGGCTGTCACCGCCGCGCAATCGCGGCTGCCACCGTGGTTGCCCCGCCGCGCCACCGCGGCTGCCGCAGGAATCTGCATTTGGCATACTCGCCGGTGAAGGCGATCCAGGGTCCCGCCAACCTTCTCCGGCATCGACGAGGCAGCCATGGCCGAATGGATCTACTTCCTCCACGCCCCGCGCGACGACTTCGCCGCGACCATGACCTCCGAAGAGGAGCTCGCCCGGGACCGCCACGTCGAGCGACTGAAGAGACTCCTCGCGGAAGGCACGCTGATCATGGCCGGGCCGACACTCGGGCGGATCAACACGGGGATCGCCGTCATCGAAGCGCCCGACCAGGCGACCGACGAGGCGACCGCCCGGCGGCTCATGGACGAGGACCCCGCCATCGAGAGCGGGTATGCCACCGGCGAGCTTCGCGGTTTCCGGGTCTCGCTGCTGCACGGCCGCGACTGACCCAGACCCGGGCAGCGGGGGCGGGGCAGACGCGGGGCGCGGCGGTCCGGGCGCCGTTCCCCGGCGGTCCGGGCCGCTACGGCGCCGCGGGTCCCCCGCGGGCTACTTCAGCAATTCCTCGCTGGACAGGATCCGCACGCCGGCCTTCTCGAGCGCGCTGACGGCTGCGTCCGGATCCTCGAACCGGAACACGATGGCCGCCTTACCGCCGCGCGAGGCCGCGCCGAAGTCGTACATGTATTCCACCCCGAGGCCGGCGTCGTCGATAGAGGTCAGGACCGCGGCCAGGCCGCCGGGCTGGTTGTCCACCTGGATCGGCACGACCTCGGTGACGCTCGCGACCATTCCCGCGTCCTCGAGCACCTGCCTGGCTCGCTCGGGGTCGGCGACTATGAAGCGCAGGATGCCGAACTGGGCGGTATCGGCGAGCGTCATCGTGAGGAGATCGATGTGGGCTTGCCCCAGCGCTTCCAAAGGAGCACGGAGCTGACCGGGCCGGTTCTCGAGAAAGAGCGACAGCTGCTTGAGTTTCATTCGGAAGCCTCCCTCGGCGGCGCGCCGGCTCCGCCGTGTTCGTGTCAGACGTTGCGCTGGTCGGTCACACGCCGGGCTTTGCCTTCGCTGCGAGCCAGGGTCCGCGGTGCGACCAGGGTCACCTTCACGCGCAATCCAAGAATGTTCTCGATCGAAGACTCGAGCCGGTGCTGAAGTGCTTCGAGCTTGCGGATCTCGTCGGAGAAGACCTCGGGCGTCACCTCGACCTTGACTTCCATCTGGTCGAGCCCCTTGTCCCGGGTGAGCACGATCTGGTAGTGCGGCAGCGTTCCTTCGACGCGGAGCAGGGCCGTCTCGACCTGCGACGGGAAGACGTTGACGCCACGGATGATGAACATATCGTCCGAACGGCGGCTGATGCGGGTGATGCGGCGGATGGTTCGACCGCATTCGCACGGCTCGGCCATGATCGAGGTGACGTCGCGGGTGCGGTACCGGATCATCGGCATCGCCTGCTTCGAGAGAGTGGTCAGGACCAGCTCGCCCTCGTCGCCGTCCGGGAGGACTGCGCCCGACTCCGGATCGATGATCTCGGGGTAGAAGTGGTCCTCGAAGATGTGGACGCCGTGCTGGGCGGCGCACTCGACTCCGACCCCGGGGCCGATGATCTCCGACAGGCCGTAGATGTCGTGGGCGCGAATGCCGCTGTCGGCCTGGATGCGGTCGCGCATCGCCTCGCTCCACGGCTCAGCCCCAAAAACGCCGACGCGAAGCCTCGAGAAGTCGATCTTCATGTCCTTGGCGGACTCGACCAGGTGCAGGAAGTAGCTGGGCGTGCAGCAGATCGCCGTGACGCCGAAATCCTGCATGACCATCAGCTGGCGCTCGGTGTTGCCGCCGCTCATTGGGATGACCGTGGCGCCCAGGGCCTCGCCGCCATAGTGCGCACCGAGCCCGCCGGTGAAGAGGCCGTACCCGTAGGCGTTTTGGAGAACGTCGCCACGATGCAGTCCGCAAGCGGCAAAAGAACGAACCATCACCTCGGACCAGACGTCCAGATCGGCCTGCGTGTAGGCGACGACGATCGGCTTGCCGGTAGTGCCGGACGATGCGTGCAGGCGGACGATCTCCTCCATCGGGCTGGCGAAGAGCCCGAAGGGGTACGTGTCGCGCAGGTCCGTCTTGACGGTGAACGACAGCCTGGCGATGTCGCCGAGAGACTCGATCGACGCGGGCGTCAGGCCGCGTTCGTCCATCCGCGACCGGAACAACGGCACATGGTCGTAGGCGCGAGCGACCACCGACTGAAGTCGCTGCAGCTGAACCGCCCTCAGCTGCTCGCGCGGTAGGTAGTCCGGCGCGCTGACGGGATGGAAACCGCCTGGAGGATCATTCCATGCGCTCAAAGATGGCCTCCTCTTGTGGCGGGCCCAGGCCCTCCGCGGGTCCGGTACGCTTGCGAGATCTCCACTCGGTGCCGGGCATTTGCGGGGTGACGGACATGGCCCGGTCAGGTCATTTTGACCTGCTGCGAGGCAAGCGTTCGGCCCAACTCGAAGGCCCGCTCGTTCACGGCGTGAAGCCGCTCGGGAAGCGCTGCCCGGATCGCGGCGAGGAGCGTCTCCGCGGGAATGTCGAGGTGACCGCTCAACGCGCCGAGAAGGGCCACGTTGAGGCTCCGCTTGTTGGGCAGGGCACCTTCCGGCACCAGGTCCGGGGCGAGCAGCACGCCGCCAGGCCGGAGCAACGGCCTCGTGACCTCCACCTCGGACGGCGCCAGGACCACCAGGAAATCCGCCTCACCGCGCGGCACCATCGGCGAGAGCACCCTCCCCCCGAACCGCACGTCCGACGTGACGGAGCCGCCGCGCTGGCTCATGCCGTGGACCTCGGCCTTCTTGACGTCGAACCCGGCTCGCAGCGCCGCGTCGGCCAGGATATCCGAGGCCTTGATGACGCCCTGGCCGCCGAGGCCGGCGAGAACCACGTTCGTGACTTTGGCCGAGCCAGTGTTCCTCATTTGGCCTCCATCGGAAGGTCGGAGGCCGCCTGCGGCGCGGACTGGGCCCGGAATTCCGCCGCCTGCAGCTCCCACTTGCGGATGTCGGCGGCGGCGAGAACGCACGGCCTGCGGGCGACTATGACTGAAAGCTCGGGCGCAGCCAGGCGTTCGAGAAGAAGCCGCTCGAAACCTTCGGGGTCGGCGTAGGGGTCGATGACGGTGACATTGCCGATCCCCACGGCCGACGCGACCCCCTCGATCGAGAGCTTGTTCGTCGGCAGGTGGTCGAGCGTGCGGCCCGTTCCGGCGTGTTCCTGCTGGCCGGTCATGGCCGTCGTGCCGTTATCGAGTATCAGGACGACGTGGCCCGTGGCCGGCGGGTTGTAGGCCATCTCGACGAGACCGGAGATGCCGGAGTGGACGAACGTGGAGTCGCCGATCACCGAGACCACGCGACGGGCCTCGTCCGGCGGCAGGACGTGGCGCAAGCCCAGACCGACTCCGATCGAGGCGCCCATGGCCACGCACGTGTCCATGGCCTGATATGGCGGCAGGACGCCGAGCGAGTAGCAGCCAATATCCCCGGCCACGATGCAGTCGTGCTTGCGGAGAGTGCCGTAGACGGTGTGGTACGGACACGCGGGGCAGAGCTCCGGCGGCTTCCCTCGGGCGGGGCCGGGTTCCAGGGAATTGTCGCCCGCCAGAATTCGGCGGACGCGAGCCACGTCCAGCTCCCCGAAGCGGTACATTTCCGCTTTCGACTCCACGGGGATGCCGGCGGCGCGGAGGGAGTCGGCGATGACGGGGTCGCCTTCCTCCACGACGACGGCGCGTTCCACCGAGGCGGCGAAGGCGCGTGCCCGCTCCACGGGGAGCGGATTGACCAGCCCGATCTTCAGGATCGGGGCGCCGGGCGCGGCTTCGGCGGCGTGCAGGCACGAGACGCCGCTGGCGATGATGCCGAGGGAGTGGCTGCCGCTCCCCGGTTCCACGCGGTTGAGAGCCGCCCCGTCTTCGCTCTCGCCCCAGGCCGCTATCTCGGCCAGCTTGGCGCGCAGGCGCCGGTGCGCGGGCCGGGCGTTGGCCGGGATCATGACCCGGCCCGAGATGTCGTGCTCGAAGTGCGGCCCACGCGCACCCTGCGGGGGGCGCGGGGCGTGCGCAGAAGCGGCTCCCCCTTTGCCCGCGCCACCGTCCGCGGACCCGGCGACCACCACCGACTTGGAGTGGCAGACGCGGGTGGTCATGCGGTAGAGGACCGGGATCTTCCACCGCTCGGACATTTCGACGGCCGCAAAGAAGAAGTCGTAGGCCTCCTGGCTTTCCGCCGGCTCGATCATCGGCAGCCCCGCGGCGACCGCGTAGCGGCGGTTGTCCTGCTCGTTCTGCGACGAGGACATGCCGGGGTCGTCGGCGGTGACCACGATCAGCGCGCCGTTGACGCCGGTGTAGGCCGCCGTGAACAGTGGGTCGGCTGCGACGTTCAGGCCGACGTGCTTCATCGTGACGATCGTTCGGGCGTTGCCGAAAGCCGCACCGAGGCCGACTTCCAGCGCCACTTTCTCGTTGGGCGCCCATTGGGCTCGGCCGCCGAGCTCCGAGAACCTCTCGAGGATCTCCGTGGAGGGAGTGCCCGGATAGCCGGTGCCCAGGGCCACGCCAGCATGCAACGCTGCGAGAGCAACCGCCTCGTCGCCGGAGAGAAGCTGTCGGTCCATGCCCCTATTCTCGCCGCTGGCCTCGGGCTCTGCCAGGCAGCGGCGGGGAGTGACGCAGGCGAGCGACGCCTGGGGCGTTAGGCGTCGTGTGGCGGCCGCGTGGCAATTTGGCCATTTGCTAGCCCGGGTAGCACGAGGCCAGGATCGAGCCCATCAACCGAGGGTCCACCTACTGAAATGGCCCCTCCGCCAACTCGCCCACGCTCAGTTCTGCTGCCCGACCATGCCGAGCCGAGCGTTCGGCGCCGGCCCACGCTTCGTCAATTGGCCGCGTGCTACCCCCATTAGCATTTGGCTAGATCGCCGGGCAGGTAGTCGGCTCGCGCCCGGAAGGCTTGGCCAGGCAACGCCGCCCACCGGCTGTGCCCCTCCACGAGGCGCGTGCGGCCGACGTCGCCGCCAGTCCCCGAACGGCAGGTCGGACCGGCCGCAGAGCAACCCCTAGAATTCGGCCATGCCCCAACCCGACTTCCCTGCCCCGCCGCGCCTGGAGCGCGTCGAGGCAATCCACGTCCGTGTCCCGTTTCGGCGGCCGCTGCTCGACGCGACGGGCGAATTCACGCATCGGCGCACGTGGCTGCTGCGCATCGTCGACGCCGAAGGCAACGAAGGGCTCGGCGAAGCGGCGCTGAACCCGGTTGCCGCGGACGTCACCGCGGGATCGCTGGCCGCACTGATCCGCGAGATCGTGCCGGAACTGGCGGCGGGGCGCACGCCGGCCTGGTCCGATCTGGCGGCCGAGGGAGAACCCGGGCGAGCTGCAATGGCCGCCGTCCACAGCGCGATCGGGGCCCTCCTCGCGGCTCGGGACGCGCCATCGGCCGCGGCGGCCGCCCCAACCCCGATCCCCGTCAGCGCGGCCATTCCCTTCGCCGGGCCCGATGCAGGCGCCGAGGCGGCTGCGCAGGCAATCGAGCTCGGCTTCGGCACGCTCAAGCTGAGGGCCGGCTTCGAGCGGTCCACGGACCAGCTGGTAGATCGCCTGCGAGCCATTCGGGCGGCAGTCGGCCCCGAGCCGAGACTGCGGATCGACGCCGGCGGCGCCTGGGACCTCGAGACCGCCGCCGAAAGGATCGCGGCGGTCGCGCCGTTCCGAGTCGAGTTCGTGGAGCAGCCGCTCGTCGCCTGGGACCTCGCCGGCCACGCCGCGCTTCGGGAACGCGTCAGGGTCCCCATCGCGCTCGACGAGAGCATCGACTCGGAAGGTTCCGCACGGGCGGCGCTGGCCGAGCGAGCGGCCGACGTTGTGATCGTCAAGCCGGCCCGTGTCGGGGGGCTGGCCGCAACGATGCGCGTCGTAGAGGCCGCCGGCGCGGCGAGCGCTTCAGTGGTTCTGGGTACCTACTTCGAGACCGGCGTCGGGATTGCGGCGGTGCTTCGCATCGCGGCCGCCCTGCCTCTTGCCGATTCCGGCCGGCAGCCGGCACACGGCGTAGCGACCGCCGGCGTCCTGGTCCATGACCTGCTCGCCGCCCCGCTACCGATCGAGAGGGGCGCCATGGCGGTTCCGGCCCGGATCACGCTGGACGAGTCCGAGGTCGCCCGCTACACGCTCGAGCGCTTCGAAGCGCTCGGATAGCGCCTATCCGGCCGAGTCGACGACCAGCTCCGGCATCGGGCCCGAAGCGGCCTGGGCGATGTCGATCCCGTGTAGCTCGTTCACCTTACCGATGAACCAGCGGGCGAATGGGTCGCTCGACGTCACGAACCTGCCGAACGCCTCGCCGGGCGAGTCGCCTTCGAGGGTGACGATCACGAGATCGCCCATCGGCGTCGACTGCAGAAAGGTCCGCTCGTGGACGCCCAAACCCCGGCGCGACGCAACGTAATCGGCGTGTCGCGCGCCGTTGAGGTCGCCGATGAACTTTCGCCATTCCTCGGTCTTGCCCGGTGCTATCGGAAATGCCACAACCTGGAGCGCCATCGAAACCTCCAATGGGTGGGACGCTGGGGTTGGAACCCAACCCGGTCGGCAAGCTTCCCGAGCCTACCTCGCCCCCATCCCGGCGCGGCAAAGGGCCGCATGACGCAACTCAGGCTCCGGGGTTTGCGACGCCTCACGGGTTGCGAGCCAGGGGCTATAGGGCGGCAACGCCGGCCTCCAAGTGGCAATCGGCGCATGATTGAGCGATGAGACCACCCGAACTCGCTCCACGCGAATTCGACTGCGTTGTCGTCGGGGGCGGTGCGGCCGGCCTCTCAGCGGCGGTGAACATGGGACGCATGCGCCGCAGCGTGCTCCTCGTCGACGAGCGCGACCGATTCGTGTGGCAGCACACGACCAACAACTACCTGGGCTTCCCGGACGGGCTCGAGGGCGCGGAGATCCGCCGGCTCGGTTGGCGGCATGCGGCCAGATATGGCGCTCAGCTGCTGCTCGGCCATGTCGCCACGGCCACACGAGAGGGCGATCGGTTCAGGCTGCGGATCGAGCGCCTGCCCGAAGGCGGCGCCCTCGCCAACAAGCCCGGACCCAGCGTCCCGCGCGACGCGGAGATGGCCCGCTTGTTCGACGAGGTCCCCGAAGGCGGACCGATGGATGTGCTCGCCCGAACCGTGATCCTGGCCACCGGCGTCTTCGGACACTTCCCGGAGTTCCCCGGTCGGAACGAATGTGTCGGGCGGAGCCTCTTCTGGTGCATCCACTGCGAGGGCTACGAGTCTATCGATCGCAGCGTCGGCGTCGTTGGTCACGAAGAAGACGCGGTCGAGACAGCGCTGGATCTGCTGGTCTTCACGCCTCGGGTGACGATCGTCGCGGGTCACCCGGAAGGTTTCGACGTCCCGGCTTCGCGATTGGCGGACCTGACCGCGGCCGGCATCGCCGCCCACCCGGACGGCGTCGCCGAGTACGAGAACCGCGACGGGCAGATGCTCGCGCTCGTCCTCGACGATCCCGAGCGGACACGGATCCCGGTCGAGCACGTCTACACCATCCGCCGCACCAGGGCGATCAACGAGCTCGCCCGACAGCTCGACCTGGAGCTGAACCCGCTCGGCCAGATCGTCGTGACATCCGAGCAGCTCACCAACATCCCCGGCGTGTACGCGGCAGGCGACGCCACCAGCCTGTACGACCACCAACTCAGCGCCGCCGTCCACGAGGGCAACCAGGCCGCCGCGGGCGCGAACTACCACCTCTACGGCTACGGCGCGGGTGGGGCGTCTGGCCCTCAGCGGACCTGAGCGGCTGCGAGCCCACGAGAGCGGCCGCCGCAGCGCCGGAGGCGCACCGGCCGCTCTTCTGCCATGCTGGGCACGGCCGGCGGCGAGACGCTGCCCTGGCCGGACAAGGATGGTTCGATGAACCTGGACCTGCAGCCCCGCAAACGAATCGGGCTCGTGGCTCACGACAACAAGAAGCAGGACCTCGTCGAGTGGGCGCGCTACAACCGAGCGCTGCTCGCCCAGCACGATCTCGTCGCGACCGGCACGACCGGCACGATGCTCCAGCGCGAGCTGCAGCTGCCGGTGACTCTCCTGCAGTCCGGACCCCTCGGAGGCGATCTCCAGGTCGGGGCGATGATCGCGGACGGCACCATCGACTTCCTGGTGTTCTTCTGGGATCCCCTCGAACCTCAACCCCACGACACGGATGTCAAATCGCTCCTGCGGATCGGGGTCGTGTGGAACATTCCGGTGGCCTGCGACAGGGCGTCGGCCGACTTCATGATCTCTTCGCCGCTCATGACGGGCTCGTACGAGCGAAGGGTCCCCGACTACACGGCCCACAACGACCGCGAGATCCCGCTCGCCGAAGAGCCGAGTCCGGCCGATGAGACGGATCGGGCCGATGAGGCCGTCTGGGCCAACGAAGGTGGCTCGACCCCGACCTCCGATGAGGCGCAACTCTCCCCGCGAACGGGCTAACTCTCCTGATAGCTGGAGTCCGAAATGCCGTCTTCCGACAAGGTCCGTTGGGGCATCCTCGGTCCCGGCCGCATCGCTTCCAGAATGATGCGCGACGCCGGTCAGGCGACCAACTTCACGGTCGTCGCGGCGGGCAGCAGGAGCCGCGATCGGGCCGAGGAGTTCGCGTCAAGATTCGGCATCTCCCGCGTCCACGGCTCGTACGAGGCTCTGCTGGCGGATCCGGAGGTAGATGCGGTCTACATCGGCCTGCCCAATTCGCTCCACCACCCGATGACGATGCAAGCTCTCGCGGCCGGCAAGCATGTCCTGTGCGAAAAGCCGTACACCCGCCACCCGGCTCACGTCGTCGAGGCGTTCGACGCGGCCGAAGCTGCCGGCCTGGTCCTGATGGAGGCGTTCATGTGGCGCCACGCCCCGCAGGTACGCCGCTTCGTGGAGCTCCTGGCGGACGTCGGTGAGCTGCAATCGATCCGGTCGACGTTCAGTTTCGTGTTGACGGACAAGACCGACGTGCGCCTCGATCCCGCTCTCGACGGCGGCGGCCTGATGGACGTGGGCTGCTACTGCATCAGCGGGTCGCGCCTCGTTGCGGGTGCCGAGCCGTTGTGGGCCTTCGGCGAGCAGACCCTGTCGCCGTCCGGCGTGGACGAAGCGTTTTCAGCCATGCTTCGGTTCCCCAATGGAGCGGTCGCCGAGATCGCCACGGGTTTCACGTCCAATCACCACTCTCTCGAAGCGATCGGCAGCAAGGGCAACCTGCTCCTGTGCGACCCATGGCAGGGCCAGCGGGGCGGACTCGAGCTCAACGGCCGCGACGTCCCGGTGGCTACAGCCGACCCTTATCGGCTCGAGGTCGAGGATATCAGCGCCGCGATCCTCGGAACCGGTAAGCCCTTGCTCGGACGGGCCGACGCATTAGGCCAGGCGCGGACGATCGACGCGCTGTACCGTTCCGCGGCCTCTGGCGCGGTGGTTTCGCTGGAGAGCTAGCTTCTGCCAGGCGCGTCGCGGGGAGAGCCAGCTTGAACAAGGCCATCGGCAAGTTCACGGTCACCGGCGGCAGCGAGCAGATCGTGCTCGAGGTCCCGCGTGAGCTCAAGCTGACCCGGGTCTCCGGAACGCAGCGCTTCGAAGGCGCGATCCAGGGCGGCGGATCGGTCGAGTGGGTGTTCGGCTATCGGCCGGACCGGTCGGCCGTGTTCACGGGCTTGCAGCGGATCGAAGGCTCGATCGACGGGCGCTCGGGCAACCTGGTGCTGGAATCGACCGGCGAGCACGACGGCAAAAGCTCGAAGGGCCGCTGGCGCATCGTCACCGGATCCGGCACCGGCGAGCTGGTGGGCATCGAGGGCGAAGGCGGGTTCGATGCCTCGGGCGGTCCCGAGGCAACCTACGAGCTCGATTACAGCCTGGGCTGAGCCGGCTCGGCGGGTTCAGCCGGCGGCGAGCGCCTCCACCAGCCGGGCGCCCACGGACGCGATGGTCCCCGATGGGTCGAAGTCAGGGTCGTAGGCCGCGATGCCGACCGCTCGGACCGGCAGCTTTGCCAGGCACGCCCGTACCACATCCAGCAACTCGGCGACGGCGAGGCCCCCGGCAGCCGCGTAAGCGTTGGCGATCCCCTCCGACGTATCGAGAACGTCCAGGTCCAAGTGCACGTAGACAGCGTCCACTCGACCGGCGAGCGAGGCGAGCGTCCACTCCAATTGCCTGGTCACGGCCTGGAGCTCAGAAGGGCGGATCAGAAGCACGCCGGCATCCTCGAGCCGCGCGACTTCCAGCGGGTCGAAGTCCCGGCCGCCGAGGTGGAGCACGTTGGACGGATCCACCGGCCGAAAGCCCGAGATCGAGGCCGCGACGGTCCCCCACTCCAGCCCGACCGCAGCCGCAAGCGCCATGCCATCGAGATACCCGGTGGGCGAAGTCGCGGCGGTGTTGAAGTCGCCGTGAGCGTCCAGCCAGACGACGCCGATTCGCGGGGTGGAGATAGCGGCACCGGCGCTCAGCGCGGCGAGGGTGCCGAGGCAGCTGAAGCAGTCGGCGGAGATCGTAACCGGGGTTCGGCCGCCCGCAAGCTCCCGGCCGGCTCGATCGGCCAGGTCCGCGTTCACGCTCATCGAGGCGGCCACTTCGTTGGTGAACGGCGAAGACGGCGCGACTCGGATCTCAGGCAACTCCAGGCGGCGTCCCGCCACGGCCCGAAGGATGCGATCGGGCCCTCGTGCAGCACCCACATCCGGCCGTCCGAGGTGGTACGGAACGGCGATCAGTGAGAGTTCCATCGCCCAAGGTTAGCGCCCTGGGCCGATCGGGTCGGCGCCGGCTGCACTCGCCGCTGCCCGCACGATCATCCACGGTCCGCCTGGCGATCCCACGCGCCGAGGGTCGCGGTCGCGTTTGCGGCCCGATCAACCACCCAGCAGCGACAGCCAGCCCAGGCCGAGCGCGACGCTTGCCACGAAGAGCGCGATTTCGCCAGCCATTCGATCGCGCCGCCTTCGCGCTCGGCTATCTGGCGGGGCGCGTAGATGAGCATCGCGTAGTAGACGGCCGCACCGAGTATCGGCAGCCCGATCGGACCTGCGGCGGAGGAGAGGGTCTGGAGGTTCGTGCCGGAGGGAGCGGTCAAGCCGAGTCCGCCGGTCACCTGGCGCACGATGTTCCAGAACAGCCCGTCCGCTGCCAGCAGGTATGGCGTGACGAGCGCCCGCCGTACTGCTGTCGGGGCGGCCGGCAAGTGCGACTGCAGAACGGCGATCACCAGGACGATCCCGAACGTTGGAGCGAAGGCCGCGGCCGGGTCGAAGTCGAGCTCGGCAGGGCGCTCCCGCCGACGAGCATCAGGCCTCCGACGAGCGGCCCGATCGACGCCGAGTTGAGGCCCGCGACCGTGCCCGCCTCCTTGTCGGCGTCGGCGGCGTCGGCTGCGCCAGAGCCGCCCGGCGCAGCCTTCGAGCGCGTGGTCAGACACAGGATGGCGCCGCAGAAGCGCGTCAGGCGCAGCAGGCCGTCGATCGGATGCCCGGCATCGAATGGCCCTCCCGAGCCCCCGGCTTGCGCCAGCGCCGGCGCAGCCAGCACGATCCAACCGGCGAAGAACCAATCCTCGACCCGGAGGAACAGGCCCGGTCTCGGGGTTGACGCCTCGGCCTCGGGAGCGATCGCGGACCGGGCACTGTCGCCGACGTCAGCCATCGCCGGCCTCAGCTGCGTTCGACCTTTCCATCCTGGCACATCCGCCCCGCAAGGACGCCGGCTGCGCGGATGCCTTCCGTCACGAGGGACGCTTCCTCGAGCCTTAAAGGGAATCCCTTGAATACGCCCGATTCAGCGTTCCATCAGATTCCGCTGGCGGAATCGGTGCGTGGCCGGAGCCCATAGTCGTTGTACCCGTCCGGCCGCCCAAACGAAGCAGCCGACCGCTTTACCCCCTCCGCGGTCGGCTGCTTCTTCTTCGTCAGG
>Ga0209638_1000168_pt1 | contig 44034 bp, 52 predicted proteins | sample BarGraNGADG00211_FD_184490 | JGI IMG/M metagenome (GOLD analysis project Ga0209638, IMG submission 184490) | Arctic peat soil microbial communities from Barrow, Alaska - Barrow Graham LP Ref core NGADG0002-211 (SPAdes) (version 2) | ecosystem: Environmental > Terrestrial > Soil > Wetlands > Peat...
CGCGCGCCAGCGCGCCGCCGTAGCGGCCCACGGGCGTGCGCACGGCGCTGACGATCCACGCTTCGCGCAGCGGCCGATTCAGCGGGCGAGACATGCATGAATTCTAGGAGTGGTGCAGATATGCACCGGCATGGCCCAAAGGTCCGGGGGGTCCTGTGCGTCCGGGCAGCCAAATGGCGTGGATTTGAGCACGCACCGACGTCTTCGCCTGGCGCCAACACGGTCCACGTGTCATCGAGTAGACACATCCTCTGGCACTGGGCGTAGCCAGGTCCCAGGTGGTTTGGTTCGCCGAACGCCTTGAGGCCCGGCAGAGACCGGGCGGCGCGCAGTGACGCGAGAGGAGAGGGTATCGACGATGGCTACCCAGCAGTCAAGCAGCGGCATCTTCCACTGGACGCTCAAGCGCGAGGGAATCATCGCGCCCGATGAGCGGCTGCCCTGGGGCCAGACGATCGCCCTTGGCGTGCAGCACATCTTCGCGATGTTCGGCTCGACCGTGCTCGCGCCGATCCTGATGGGCTTCGACCCGAACACCGCGATCTTCTTCTCCGGCATCGGGACGCTGATCTTCTTCTTCATCGTCCGCGGCCGCATCCCGAGCTATCTGGGCTCGAGCTTCTCGTTCATCGCCGTCGTCATCGCCGCCAGCGCGTACGCCGGCGTCGGTCCCAACCCGAACATCGGCGTCGCCCTGGGCGGCATCATTGCCGCGGGTGTCGTGTACGCGGTCATCGGTGTCATCGTCATGGCCGTCGGCTACAAATGGATCGAGTACCTCATGCCGCCGGTCGTGACCGGTGCGGTCGTCGCGGTCATCGGGCTCAACCTCGCGCCGGTCGCCATCGCCGACATGACGCCATCTGGCGTCGCCGCGGCGCAGGTGCAGTTTGCCGCGCTGATGGGTCTGCTGACCGTGCTCGCTACCGCGCTCGTCGCGGTCTATGCACCAGGACTCGGCAAGCGCCTGCCGGTGCTGCTCGGCGGCGTCGCGGGCTACGTCCTGTACCTCGTCTTTGCCAACGGCCTGGGCTGGGGCGCGCCGATTGACTTCAACGGCGTCGCCAACGCGGCGTGGATCGGCCTGCCCAACCTCACCGCGCCCAAGTTCGAATTCAGCGCGATCACGCTCATTGCGCCGGTCGCGATCATCCTGGTCGCTGAAAACCTCGGCCACGTCAAGGCCGTCGCGGCGATGACCGGCCGCAATCTCGATCCGTACCTCGGGCGTGCCTTTTTCGGGGACGGTCTGGCAACGATCGTTTCCGGCGCTGGTGGCGGCACGGGCGTCACGACCTACGCCGAGAACATCGGCGTCATGGCCGTGACCAAGATCTACTCGAGCATCGTCTTCGTCATTGCCGGCATCGTGGCCATCGCGATGGGCTTCTCGCCCAAGTTCGGCGCGCTCATCGGGACCATTCCAGCGCCTGTCATCGGCGGCCTCGCGATCGTGCTCTTCGGCCTGATCGCTGCCACCGGCGCGCGGATCTGGGTCGAGAATAAGGTCGACTTCTCGAACAGCCGCAACCTGATCACGGTGGCGATCGCGCTCACGATGGGCGCGGGCAACCTCGTGCTCAACATCGGTGGTTTCGCGCTTGGCGGCATCGGAACGGCCACCTTCAGCGCGATCATCGTCTACCAGCTCCTGCGCGGCCGATCGGGCGACGCCAGCACGCTCGCCAAAGCTGATTCGGCGGCAATTACCGGCTAAACCTCTCGTCCGTCACCGCCTCGCCGGCCGGCGCGTCAGATGAGTCGGCTGGCCCCGGTCACAACCAGGGGAAGGCATACCTGACGCAGCTCGATTAGTCCGACTGATTACAGTGGTTCAGATGCCTGTTCGCCGCGGCGTGGTCTAATGCGCCGAGCAGGAGGTCTGATGCGGGTCGTCACTTTGTTCTTGGTCGGGTTGTTCGCGGTGTCTGCGTGCACGTCACAGGCAAACCCGACTCCCGCGATCCCGGATCAGTCGGTGGCTCCCACTGCCACGCCAACGACGGTCGCCGTCATTCCGACGCCAGCCGACACTCCGCTGGTCATTCCCGCGACTCCAACGTTGGCACCCATACCGACCGTGACGCCGGCACCCACGCCCGAGCCGACCCCGACTCCCACTTCCTCGTCGACGCCAACTCCCTCGCCCAGCGCGACACCAACTCCCACACCCACAGCGACTCCGACCCCGACAGCATCACCCACGCCAACCCCCACCCCGAGCACGACGCCAAAACCGACCCCGAAGCCCACCCCGAGCCCGACCGTTCCGCCGAACATGACGCTCCTGGGCACGTGGACGACGCACTTCATCCCCAGCGTGCTGAATGGCAACGGCGTGAACATCACCGTGCCCGCCAAGCGGATCAACGGCACGATCGTCAAGCCCGGCCACACGTTCCAGTTCATCGACGCGATCCTGCCGGTCACGATCCCGCCCTACGCGAAGGGCGCATACATCCACAACGGCCAATTCGTGTTGGACCCGGCGAAAGGAATCCCCGGTGGCGGCATGTGCTCGGCATCGACGACGCTGTTCAACGCCGCGCTGCGCGCCGGCCTGAAGATCGTCGAGCGCCACAACCACGCGGTCTACATCCCGCGCTACCCGGTCGGGCTTGACGCGACCGTGTTCTCGACGGGCCAGAACGACGGCCAGGACGTCAAGTTCGTCAACGATATGGACCACCCGATCCTGATCAAGGCCTACGGCTCCAAGCGCAAGGTCACATTCGAGATCTGGGGCGTGGACGACGGCCGGACAGTGCAGCTGTCAGACCCGGTCGTCACGAACACCGTCAAGGCGCCCGCGTACTACGAGTACACAGACGCCCTTCCGCCGGGTGTGACCAAACATATCCAGGACCGCTATGACGGCTTCCATTCGGTGGTCGTGCGGACGGTCAAGGACGCCAAGGGCAACATCATTTGGAAGGACACTTTCGTGTCTCAGTACCGGATGCTGCCGGGGCTGATAGATCTCGGCCGCAAGCCGGGTGATCCGCCCGCTGGCACTCGCGTGCTGATCCCGGATAAGCCGCCCAAGCCCTAGATCGAGGCGATGTCCCAGAGCGTGCGCGCGAGGCGGAAGCGCTCGCCGTAACGCTCCTCGAGCGCCTGCAGGCCATCGATCACGTTGCGCAGGCCGAGCGCGCCGGCGCGCTCGAACGGCCCGTACGGATGGTTCGCGCCAAGCTTCATCGCGCGATCTACGTCTCCTGGCTCGGCCACTCCCTCACCAACCGCCAGGTACGCCTCGTTGATGATCGGCAGCTCGATGCGTGCCACGATTTCGTCGTCGCGTAGGCTCCCGTCGGTGGAGGGCCAGGCAACCGCGGTGGGTCGGCCGCCTTCGTAGCGGTAGAAGCCTTCGCCGGTCTTGCGCCCCAGGTGGCCGGCGGCAACCAGCCCGCTCTGGATGCCCGACGGCGTGAAGCGGGCCGCTTCGTCAAAGCCGGCCCAGATGGCCATCGCCACCGCGAAATTGACATCGATGCCAACTAGATCCATCAGTTCGAATGGGCCCATGGGATAGCCGGCCGCCTTGACCGCTCGGTCCACTTGCTCCACGCCAGCCTCCCCCGCCTCGAGCATGCGCAGCGCTTCCAGAGTGAACGGCCGATTGACACGATTGACGATGAAGCCGGGCGAGTCCCGACACACCACGGGTTGCTTGCCCAGGTCGCGCGCGAATTGCGTAGCCCTGGTCACCGTTTCGCGCGACGTCCGGTCGCCGACGACGACCTCGACGAGCGGCATGACCGGCGCCGGATTGAAGAAATGGAGGCCGATCACGCGTCCGGAGTGGCCGCTGGCGTCGCCGATATCGGTCACGCTCAGCGCGCTCGTGTTCGTGGCCAGGATCTGCGGCGTTAGCGCGCCCGAACCGAGGGCGCGGAAGATCGTCTCCTTCAGCTCGAGATCTTCAAGAGCCGCCTCAATGACGACGTCCGACTCCTCGGCCAGACCCTCGAGCGTGTGCGCGTCACGCAGCGCCGTGAGCATCCGGTCGCGGCCGTCGGCTGGCAACCTCTGTTTATCGACGAGTCGCTGGAGGCCGTCCGCGATTCGGCCGCGGCCGCGGCCGATGGCGGCGTGATCGACGTCGAAGAGCAGGACGTCGTGCCCGGCCTGAAGACAGACCTGCGCAATCCCCGCGCCCATCGTCCCCGCGCCCACGATGCCCACGGTCAAAGCGGCCGCGGGCTCCGTTGACTCGCTCACGACGATGCCCGATGGGGTGCGATGTTGAGCAGCGGCTCCAGCAGGACGGTCTCATCTTCCGCCGTCAAGCCGTCCGCGGCAATCGTGGCAGCGATCGCATCGAGGAGCGGCGGCAGCGCCTGCTGGCGAACAGCTCCGGGCGCCATGCCTGAACCACTTACGAGGTAGTAGCCGTACTCCCCCAGTGTCCCGGTCGGGTAGTTGTTTATCCACGCGGTCAGCCGCGCGCGAGAGTCATCCAGCAGTCCCTGACGTTTACGAGTTCGCAGCGTCGCCTTGACGGCGGCCCACGCGTTCTCGCGTACATCCGGGTTCTGCGCGTCCCAAATGGCGCGGAGCATCACGAGCTCCGAATCGGTCATTCGCTCGACTCGATCGAAGACCTGGTCGAGCCTGGTCTGGACCTCCGCTTCGGGCTTCACTCGCCGGTGAATCTGGCGGGGCGCTTTTCGACGAACGCGGCGACGCCTTCCTCGTGGTCCTTCGAGCGGCCCGCGATCGACTGGAGCTGTGCCTCGTACTCGAGCTGATCCTCGAGCCCCGACTCGAGCGCCCGATTCAGGCCGCGCTTAGCGAGCGCAAGCGCAAGCGGGGCGGCCTGCGCAAGCTTGGTGGCCAGCGCATTTGTCTCGGCCGTGAGCTGGTCGGCCGCCACGACGCGGTTGACCAGGCCGATCCGTTCCGCCGTGGCTGCGTCGATCGGGTTGGTCGTGAACATCATCTCGGCCGCCTTCGCATAACCCACGAGGCGCGGCAGGAACCAGGTTGAGCCTGTGTCCGGAATGAGGCCGACGCGGCCGAAAACCTCGATGAAGCTGGCGTTGTCCCCAGCGATGCGGATGTCGCACGCGAGCGCAACGCTGATCCCGGCTCCCGCGGCAACGCCGTTGATGGCGCCGATGACCGGCTTCTCGAGGCGGCGCATTGCCAGGACGATGGGGTTGTACCGGGTGCGCAGCTCGGTCCCGAGGTCGGCGACGCCGGGCGCGGTGCGTTCCTTGAGATCCTGGCCGGCGCTGAACGCGCGCCCGGCCCCCGTCAGCACGACGACCTTGACTCTCCTGTCTCGCGCGGCATCCTTCAGGGCCGCGAGCAGCGACTCTTTCATCTCGATCGTGAACGAGTTCAGCGCGTCGGGCCTGTTCAACGTCAGTGTCAGCACGCCGTCCGTGGCATCACAGAGAACTGTGTCGCTCATGCGATCCCTTGTAGCGCGCCACGGAGGCGCTCGGCAAGCCCTCGTACCGCTTCGTCGTCGACGAGCGGAAGCAGTTGATCACTGTCGTGCCACGCGACGTCGTTGGGTTCGCGCGTCGGCCGTGCGTAGATGTGCTCATGGAAGTGCGCGATGCCGAGGCCGATCACCGCGGCGAGTACGAAGTCGGCGCCTGTGGCCTCGCGCAGGGAGCTCGCGAGTCGGGTGCGAAGCCGTCCAAGCTCAGTAGCTTCGTCCTCTGTCAGATCCGCCAGATGCGGCGCGTGTTGGTCAGATTCGACGATCAGGTGACCGAGGCGCGTCCGACCATCCGCCTCGGCCGGCGCGTGCCAAACCCATAACCATGGCGTTTGTCCGACCAGCTCGCCCTCCAGCGGCCCCTCACCACGGTGCTTCGCGCAGATCACGCAATCGTCCGCACCGCGATCGTGACAGGTCAGGGAGCTCACCGATGCGCAGGCCGGCTCATGAGATGGTCAATCCTTGCGCAAACCTCGCCGAAATCGTCGTTTGTGGCCTCGTTTGCTGCGCGTTTTGCTGGCTGATGATGCGCGACACGCATCGAGGAGCCGCAAACGGCGTTAGCGGCCTTTCCAGGACGGCTTGCGCTTGTCGACGAAGGCGGTCATGCCTTCCTTCTGGTCTTCGGAGGCGAAGAGCATGAAGAAGTTGCGGCGCTCAAACTCGAGGCCTGCCTCGAGTGAGAGCTCGTAGGCTCGGTTGACGGCTTCTTTCGCGGCACGGACGGCGAGCGGAGGCAAAGAAGCGATCTCGGACGCCAACGCCAGGGCCGCGGGCAGCGTCTCCTCGCGCGCCGTGATCTCCGACACGAGCCCGCGTTCGTAAGCCTCTCGCGCGGACAGGTTGCGCCCGGTCAGGATCAGCTCCATTGCCCTGGCCTTACCCAAAGCGTGCGTGAGCCGCTGCGTGCCACCCGCGCCGGGCATGACGCCGAGCTTGATCTCGGGTTGTCCGAACGTGGCATCCTCCGCAGCCACGAGCATGTCGCACGCCATGGCCAGCTCGCAGCCGCCGCCCAGCGCGAACCCGCGCACGGCGGCGATCAACGGCACGCGGACGCGCTTGAGTCGCTCCCAGCGCGCGAAGTTGTTGGCCACGGACATCGTTACCGGCGTCGCGTCGGCCATCTCCTTGATATCGGCACCGGCGGCGAAAGCTCGGTCGCCTGCACCCGTGATGACGACGCAGCGCACCGATTCATCCGCGTCCAGCTTCTCCAGCGCGTCGACCAGCTCGCCCATTGTTCGGTAGTCCAAAGCGTTCAGGACCTCGGGGCGGTCGAGCGTCACCAGCACGACGCCGGGGTGGTCGGGCTGCGCTTCGACCTTCACGCGAGGCTTTTCGTCGGTCACTTGCCAGCCTCCTCGGTGTCGGAGCGCAGGCGCTCGTAGTCGGGCGCCCGCTTTTCGTGGAAGGAAGCGAGGCCCTCCGCGACCTCGGCGGACGCCGCATGGATGGTCAGCCACTCGCGCGCCATCTGGATACTCATGCCCCACGACAGGTTCTTCCATAGGTTCAGCTGCACGCGCGTGGCACGGACGATCGCGGGCATCTTGCTGAGCAGTTCAGTGCAGTAATCCGCGACGGCGTCGTCCAGGTCCGCCCGAGGAACGGCGCGGTTGATCCAACCCCACTCGGCAGCCTGCACCGCGGTGAACGGCCGATTGAGCAGGATGATCTCGCGCGCTCGACGGTCACCGACCAACAGCGACATCCACTGCGTCGCACCGCCCGATGGGAGCGAGCCGCGCGAGGGTCCGACATGGCGGAAAACGACGTCGTCCGCTGCAACGGCGAGGTCGCACGCGATGTTGAGCTCGTTGCCGCCGCCGACGACCATGCCGTTGAGCCGCGCGACGACCGGCTTGGCACTGTCCTTGATCGCCTCGATCGCCTCGATGAAGCGGCTCATCCAGTCCCAGTAGTCGTTCGGCCGGTCGAGGAACTGCTTCTGCTCGTCGAGGTCCGCGCCGGTCGAGAAGGCGCGATCGCCGGTGCCGGTCAGGACGACGACGCCGACGTGGTGGTCTGCAGAGGCCTTGACGAACGCGTCACGGATCCCGACCAGCGTCTCCCGGTTGAGCGCGTTGAAAACGTCCGGCCGATCGAGGCGGACGGTCGCGACACGGCCGTCGACGTCGTAATGGACCGTCACGAAGCGCTCTCTTCGAGTGCCACGAGCGTCAGCAAACCCGGCGCGATCTCGCGCAGGTTGCGACCTGCGACGCGCATCTCGTCGCTGGCAATTGCCGCCTCGAGCGTCGCCTGGTCGTCGAAGTACATCTCGCACATCGCGACCAGGTCCTCGCCGGCGAAGCGCTTGGGCACGTTCGAGATCTTCGTGCCGCGCAGCCCGGGCACCTTCTCGATGAGCGGCATGTGCTCCTCGCGATAGCGCTGCCAGAACGTCGCAAGCGCCTCGTCGCCGCCCTCCGGGCGCTTGTAGAGCGCGAGCAGTGTCGCGGCCATTCGGGTTTCCTCCCTACCAGTTGCTGAAAGGGTCGCTGCTCTCCATGTCGACGCCCGCCCCGACCGCGCTCGGCTCGTACTCGGACGCGCCGTCACCGGCGGGTACGTGCCCAGGCCCACGGCCGCGGGTCTCGGCACGCGTCCGCGCCACCTGCTCCGTCGATCGATAGAAGTTGCCGGCGGCGAGGTTGAACAGCGCGGGCTGGCTGACCATCACGGTATGCGGACTATTCGGGGCGATGAACAGCCGCGCGTCCGGCAGCTGCCGATAAATCGCCGCGGCGTGGTCGACCGGAACGAAGACATCGCGGTCGCCGTAGACGAGCAGCACCGGCAGGCGCACGCGGCGCAGGGCCTCGAACGTCAGCAGCGGCGCGGTCTCGACGTCGTGGACGATCGCCGGCAGCAGCTGCTTCCAGGCACCTTCACCCTGGAGCTTGTGACGACGCTCGAGCTGAGCGGCCCAGCCCGGCTCTTCGCGCTCGATGCGCTCGGGATCCATCAGCCGGCGTGCGACTCGTGAGCGTGGCTCACGGAACGTGTCGATACCGCTGATGATCGCCGTCCGTAACCGGTCGGGATGACGCGTGGCAAACGTGAGCGCGGTCATCGCGCCCATGCTGAAGCCGACGACATGGAACGTCTCGAGGCCGAGGGCGTCGGCAAAGGCGAGCAGGTCGTCGACCATCACGTCGCGCGCGAAGCCGTCGGCCGCGTCCCATTTCGTGCCGGCGTGGCCGCGCGCGTCGACGAGGTAGGTCCGGAACGCCTGACGAAACAGCGGCCGTTGGGCGGCCCAGTCCTCGGCCGCGGACGAAGTCGCGCCGTGCAACATGACGACCGGAGGTCCGGCCCCATCCACCGTGTAGTGAATGTCCAGACCGTTGGCGTGGACGTGCGGCACTAGCGGGTCAGCTGCACGTCAGCGCAGCTTGTCTGCCTTGCCGAGCAGGTCGGCCGTTGCGGCGCGCTCGATGGAGAGGTACCGGCGCCGGAAGTAGAGCAGCGGCCAGCCGACGTCGTCGCGGCACGCGGTCTCGATGACCGTGCCCAGGTAGATCGTGTGGTCGCCAGCCTCGATGATGCGGTCCACGTCGCACGAAAGATAGGCGATCGCCTGCTCCAGAACCGGCAGTCCGGCGCGGCTGAGCTGGTAGTCGGCGTTGCAGAAGCCCGAGCGCGGCAGCGGCGACGGCGCGCCGGCGAAGCAGTCGGAGATCTGCTGCGAACCCTCGCCCAGGATGTTCACGCCAAATCGACCGGTTCGCTCGATGATCGGGTGGATGGAACGCTCGCGGCCGATCGAGACGAGCACGAGCGGAGGGTCGAGCGAGATGCCGGTGAACGAGTTGACGGTCGTGCCCCACGGCTGAGGGTCGCCGTCGGTCTGCTCGAGCGTGGTGACGACGGTTACCCCTGTCGCGAAGCGGGTCAGGGCCTCGCGGTAATCCTGCGCCTCGATCGGGCGCAGCTCGGGATCAATCTGGGTCGTGTCGGCCATTCAGGTGGAGTCTAGTTCCGGTGCGCCACGCGGCTCCCTTACAGTCCGTCTGGTGGACGTGACGATCCGCGAGGCGCAGGACTCAGACGCGGTGGCGATCGCCTCCCTGCTCGGCGAGCTGGGCTATCCGACCGATCCGTCGGCGGTCCGCGAACGCCTGGAGCGGATGCGCGCCGAGGGCGGCCAATGGACGCTCGTGGCCGAGCGCGATGGCCAGGTGCTCGGGACGGCGACGGTGGTGATCCGGCACATGCTCAGCCGCGACGCGCCGTTCGGCAGGGTCACGACCGTGGTCGTGACCGAGGCGGCGCGCAGCCAGGGAATCGGTGGAGCGTTGATCGCTCGTGCCGAGGAAATCTGCGGCGAGGCGGGCTGCGGCGCGTTGGAAGTCACATCTGCGGAGCATCGGACGCGCGCGCACGACTTTTACATTCGACTGGGCTTCGAAGAACGCCGGAAGCGTTTCGTCAAGCAGCTCTGAGGCGGACGCGGTCATCAGGGGCCAGTTGGCTGTCGAATCGCGACACAAGGTGCGTGCGATTTGCGTGCGCCGTGCGTGTACTGGGTAGAGGATGCCCGACCCCTACGTCACCGAGGCGGAGTTCGACACCACGTTTAACCGCTATTGGCTTCCCGTTTTCCGATTTGCGCTCGCCTGGACGAACGACTGGGCGTCGGCCCAGGACCTGACCCAGGACGCATTCGTGAGGCTTTGGGCGAAACGCGCCGAGCTCGACTGGAGCAAGCCGCTGCTGCCGTGGTTGCTGACAGTGACCCGACGGCTGGCCACGGACCGATTTCGCAGGCTCCGCGTGTCGCTTCGTGTGACCGGCAGCGGAGATGGATTCGCTGGGTCGGTCGATTCCGACGCCCGACTGCGTTGGCTTGACCTGCGCACGCGGCTTGCGGCGCTGTCGGCCACTCAACGCGGCGCACTTGTTCTGACGACGCTCCTTGGGCTGAGCCCTGAGCAGGCGGCCGAGGCGCTGGGTACATCCCCCGGAGCCGTGCGGGCAGCGGTCAGTCGAGCGCGCGCAAATTTGGCCGAGCAATGAACGACGAGCGCTCCGACCAGCTGCTTGGTGAATTTGCCGAGGTCACGGCCAAAGCACATCTGGCTAGACCGAGCCTCCACGGTCGGCGTTCGGCGGCGCTGGGCCGAGCGCTGGCGGCGGTCCTCGTCGTGGTCGTGGCCGGAGCGGCCGTGGTGGCTGTCTTGGGAACGCGTGTAGGGCAAGGCCCCGCGGCGTCGGCGGGCGTGGCCGTCGACCGATCCGGCGATTACCAGTTGACGCTGACCACCGACGGCACGGAATACACCCCCACACAGGCAATCAACGCCGTCGCTGAACTGACCTACCTCGGGAACCTAGACCGAGTCACCAAGGCGGCAACCGCTGGGCCGATTCAGTTTGGCATCGAACAGGTCGGCGGTTCGATAAGCCTGGTGCCTTCCTCCCTGCTCATGTGCTCAGAGTTTGATCTCGTGCGCGATCAGCCACTGAGCCAGCAGTTCACTAAGAGCGGTGGCGACCTCAGCGGTCCAAACGCGAGCTTCTACCGGTCTTTCCTCGAAGATCCTGAGTTCCACCTTCCTCTCGGCCAGTGGGAGATCTACGCCGCCGTGGATGCCGGACCGGACCGCAACCATTGCCAAGGTGAGATCGAGCTCAAAGCGGCCGTCACGATCAAGGTCGTGCCGGGAAGTCCGCTGCCCATCCCATCCCTGCCGACACCGTTCCCGCCAGGAGTTCCGAGAGCGCCGCCGGTGCCCGCACCAACGCCCACAAGCCTGTCGCCGGCATGGCTCGCCTGCTCCGCGATCCTCGACAACATTCCAATGCTCGGTGTGAGGTCGGGTCAGCCAATTCTTGTCGCCGCGCGCGATGTGTCCCGCGATCAGTTGGCCAACTACATCTACGTCTACAACGCCGAAGTCTACGGTCCGACGGCGTGGCGCTACCCCGGAACCACCACCGCCTGTTGGTTCGATGGCGACTTGCAAACAGATGACCCCGGCCCTCCGCACGACACATCCGCCGTCCGAGTCCTGGTCGTCGTTGACGCCGGCGAGGCACAACTCGTGGCTGTCGCCCGAACGGATCCGTCGCTACTTCCGCTGATCGATCCCGCGACGGTTCCCCCGCAGACCGGTGCGCCTCAATCCCCGACCGCGCCGGCTGCTTCGCCGTCTCCTACGGCAACCCCGGCAATCAAAGTCGCGGCCGACGGCACGCAGTGGTACGAGCTCAACCAACAGGCCCTGCCCTTTGCTCAAATCAACACCATTTCAGTAAGCGGTGGACGTTTCGTCGCTCTCGGCCAAGGCTGCGGGGGGACGTGCCTGGTCACCAGCGAAGATGGACTGGCGTGGTCAGAGCTCGGGATGATCGCCGCGCCACCGGCCGAAATCATCAAGGTCATCCACGCCGATGGCCTCTGGATCGCGGTCGGCAGCGTCGGGGGCACCGGCGGTGGCGGTCTGTGGACTTCGTCCGACGGCACATCCTGGCAGTGGCGAGGAGACGAAGCGGCCTTCCAACACGGCGGCTGCCCGAGCGACGAACCAGCGTCTGCGTACATCTACGAGGTGTATTCGGCAGGCAACGTCATCGTCGCGGAGGGCGAAGACCAATGCGGTACCAACCGCGGTGATCGGGCCACATGGCAATCAGCGGACGGGCTCACCTGGGAGCGGGCGGGCGCTGCTCAGATGTTCGAGATTGCCAAGAGCAAGGGTGCGTACGCCGGACAAGATGAAAACACAGCAATTCACTCGTCAGCAGATGGATTGAATTGGAGCCCTTCCGTCGGCCTGAAGGACTTCGACATAGCTGCGATCGCGACGGGATTCGTCGGCGTCACCGGAAGCTCGCCTGGGATGAGTCCGCATCGCGTCATCACCTCGGCAGATGGAGCGAATTGGACGAGCCACAAGAACGATCTGGGCACGGCCTGGACGGACGATCTCGCGTCGGACGGGTCGAGGGCAGCGTTGCTCGAAGCCGCGGACACCACGCTTCAACCCGGCTTCGTGTGGGTGTCCTCAACCGATGGCACCGACTGGACACGACTCGAACTCCCGAGCGGGACGGAGAGTACCTATCCGCAGCCGATGGCCATACTCGGAAATCGGATCGTTGTCGTCGGGACAGCTGGCGATTCGAACTCTCCTGTTGTGTGGGCCACTGACCTGCCCTGAACTCACGCCGCGGTTGCCGGCGCAGATGCCCGATCTGTGCCGGCGCGGAATACGGCCAGCGCGACGGCGGCGATGCCGAAGACGCTAGCGACGGCCGCGAACAGGAACATCGTGTGGATGCCGGTCACTCCGGCGATTAGGCCGGCCAAACCAGGGCCGATTGCCTGGGCCAAGCCTGTGACCACTCCGGCAAGCACACCCTGCGCGGTCGCGGCACTCCCCGACGGCGCGTAACGGGCGACGTATGTGACACCGCCAACGAGCAGCAGCGCGTAACCCGCGCCGTGCAACGTCATCGCCAGCGTGGCGATGTACGGATCGGCCGTGACGACCAACACGAGAACTCGTGCGAGCAACAGTGTCGCGCCAAGGACGATCAGGCGGTTCAGCCCAAAACGCGCCGCGAGCGCCGGGAAGGCGATCATCACCGGCACCTCGACCAGCGCACCGAGCGCCCACGCGCCGCCGACCAATGAAGCGGGTGCGTTCAGCGAGACGAGGTAGATCGACAGGAAACCGTTGACCATGGTCGAGGCGCTCCACGCGACGAGCGCGGCGCCGACGAACACGACGAGCGTTCTCGTGCGCAGGACGACGCGCAGGCCGCCCAGGCTGCGCTGGACGTGAGCTGAAGTTCGCGCCGGCAGCATCGCGGCCAGCGCCGCCGAGACGAGCAAAGCCGCGATCAGGCCAATGAACATCGAACGTAGCTCCGTCTGCTGGATGAGCAGGCCGACCGCGACCGTGGCGACGACGAACGACGCGGATCCCCAGACGCGGAAGCGCGCGTAGCGGTGCTGGTTGTCGGCGACCTGGTCGAGCGCATAGGCATCGAGCACGGGAGCAATGCCCGCGAAGCTGAGCGCGTAGAGAACCGCGATCACGGCGACGAGCGCCGGCGCCGAGGCAAGGCCGAGTCCCACGGCACAGACAGTGGCGGCGCCGGCAGCGGCAACGAGGACGAGGCGCGACCCCGCGACCTGGTCGGCGAGCAATCCCCAGGCGGGCGCCGCGATCAGCGCGCAGAGCGCCGCCACGGCCACGAGCAGGCCGATCGCGTCGAGGCTAAGACCCAACGATTGGTAGTAGACGGGCAGGTACGGCGCGGCCGCGCCAACGGCGGCAAAGGCAGACACGTACAACCCGATGGCGATCCGCTTTGGCGTGCGTCGCGAACGGACGATGGCCGGCAGGAGAGTCACGCGTCGCGCTCCGCGATCCAGTCGGCGATCTGCTGCGCCACGGCGTGCGGTCGGCGCCGCTCCGTGTTGACCGTCAGGTCCGCCAGGGCCTCGTAGAGCGGCGCGCGCTGCGCCAGCGTCGTCGTCATCCAGGCTTCCGCGTCACCGCCCAGCCACGGGCGGTGAGCCGCGCCACGCGCGCGCCGCGCGAGAGCCTGTGGACTCGCCGTGAGCCAGACGACGAGCGCATCGCGCTTCATCAAGTCACAGAGACGCGCGTCCATGATCGTGCCGGCCGGCGCGCCGATGATGGACGGCTCCGGCTGCGTCGGCCCCAGTTCGAGCGCTCCGGCCTCCCCCGCACGGAGCTCGGCGACGCCATCGTTAGAGAGCAGTTGCTTAGCGGTGGCGGCTGTGCCCTGCGCGAGCAGCGCGTCGTTGTCGTGATACGGCCAGCCGGTGATCTTCGACAGCTCGCGTCCGATCGTCGATTTGCCGCTGCCCATCATGCCGACCAGGACGACACGCAACTCCGATTCAGCCTTCGATCCCGAACAGCCGGTCGTGCGCCTGCAACGCGAAACGGTCGGTCATGCCCGCGACGTAGTCGACGACCTGGGTGATCAGCTCGGCGCCCGAATCTCGGTATGAATCGGGAATCTCCTCGGGATGCTCGAGGTGGTGGTCGACCAGGCGGCGCAGGACTCCGACCGCGAAGTCGGTGTGCGTGCGCTGGGTCGGCGACAGGTAGACGTTTTCGAACATGAAATCGCGCAGCTCGTTCATGACCTCGAGCGTTGGCGCGTCCATGCGCACATCGCCACTGCGCAGGCTCTCGTCGATGACGGCGTTGATCATCTCGTCGATCCACAACCGGCCAGGCTCGCCGAAGCGCTCCAGCGCGCGGTGCGGGAAGTCGGTCGGCTCGAGCACGCCGGCGCGCATCGCGTCGAGCGCGTCGTGCGTCAGGTACGCGATTCGATCGCCGTAGCGGACGGTCATCGCCTCGGGCGTGCCGGGGGGCGGCTCGATCCTCCACGAGTGAGCGCGGATGCCGTCGCGCACCTCCCACGTCAGGTTCAGGGCCTCGAGCCTTTCGAGGATACGGACGCTCTGTGCGGCGTGGTGCCAGCCGCGGTCGGGGAAGTACGGCGACAGCGCTTCCTCGCCGGTATGACCGAACGCGCTGTGGCCGACGTCGTGGCCAAGCGCGATGGCTTCGGCGAGCGGCTCGTTGAGGGTCAGTGCCGCCGCGATCGCGCGCGAGATCTGGGTCACCTGAAGGGTGTGCGTCAGGCGCGTGACGTAGTGATCGCCCTCAGGGTTGATGAAGACCTGGGTCTTGTGCTTCAGCCGCCGGAACGCCTTCGAGTGCAGGATGCGGTCGCGATCGCGCTCGAAGGCCGTCCTGAACTCGTCGGGAGGTTCGGGGCGCACCCGTCCGCGGCTGTTGGCCGACCGTGTCGCCGCCGGCGCGAGGCGTTCCTCCTCTGCCTCGCGCGCCACGCGGTCGCGCCGAATGAATGCCGTCGCGGGGGCTTTGACAGAGCTCATGTAAGTGTCATTGTCGAGTCTCGACTTATCGGCGGCTTAGCAGCTTCAACCTCGCCCAGCGACGATGTAGCAGCGCCGGCTCTGGAACTCCACGGCGGGCGGGTAGGGATCGCGCTCCTGTCGCGAGTCGACGACCAGGCCGGCGTCGGCCAGCTGGCCGACGATGACATCGGGCTCATGCGAGCGGAAGTCGACGTTCACCGCCTCGCCGAACCACTCGTCGCGATGGACGGTGTCCCGCCCGACATGGAACGCGAGCGCCAACAAACCCTGCGGCGCCAGGACACGGGCAATCTGGGCAAATGCACGCTGCATCTGCTCCGCGTCGAAGTGGACGATCGAATAGAACGACACGACGCCGGCAAGCGACGCGTCGGCGAACAGCAGCGCGAGCATGTCACCGACCACGAAGTCGAGCCCGGGAGACAGCCGCTTCGCCTGCGCGACGATCTCCGGCGACAGGTCCAGGCCGCTTACATTGGCGCCACGCGACGCCAGGTAGGCAGCCACGTGTCCCGGCCCGCAACCGAGCTCTATGACCCGCCCCGAGCCAACTCGCTCAGCGAAACGATCGAGGAAGTCACGGTCGTAGGACTTGCTAACGAGCTCACCCGCGATCTCGTCGGCGTAGAGGCGGGCAACGCGGTCGTAGCTGGCCCGCGTGTCCTCCGGTCGGAAGCGGCACTCGCCGGTGGGCTCGGTCAGCCTCCGCCGCCCACTGGTCCAGTCGGGCGCTTGTAGCCCTCCGGCATCTTCGGTTCGAAGCGGAAGCCGCCGGCAATGCCCGGCTCGGTCAGCTCGTGCGGATCGAGGATCTGGTTGACCTCGTCCTCCGTGAAGACGCCCTTCTCGATGACCAGCTCGCGGATGGTCTTGCCGGTCCGCACCGCCTCCTTGGCGATGTCCGCGGCCAGGGCGTAGCCGATGTAAGGCGCGAGCGGCGTGGCCATGGCGGACGATTGTTCGAGCAGCCACGCCGCTCGCACCTCGTCGGCCTCGATTCCTGCCACGCACTGACGGGCGAACTGGCCACAACCGGTGGTCAGCACGGTCAGCGACTCGAGCACCTCGTGGGCCATGATCGGCATCATCACGTTCAGCTCGAGCTGGCCGCGCGACGCGGCCCAGGCGACGGCCGTGTCTGCGCCGATGACGTGGAAGCAGATCATCGACAGGTTCTCGACCATGACCGGATTGACCTTGCCGGGCATGATCGACGAGCCCGGCTGACGCGCCGGGAGCTTGATCTCGCCGAAGCCGGTGCGCGGCCCGGACGACATCAGCAGCAGGTCCTCCATGATCTTGAGCAGGTCGACCGCGAGGCCGCGCAGCTCCGCGGACACGTCGAGCATGGGCGCCATCGACTGCGTGGCCTGGACGAGATGCTCAGCCGTGCGCAGCTCAAACCCGGTCTGCTCGGCGAGGTTCTTGACGACGAGCAGGATGTACTCGGGCTCGGCGTTCAAGCCCGTGCCGACGGCCGTCGCGCCGATGTTCTGCTCGAGCAGTCCGTCGGCGGCGCGGGCGATCCGCTCGCGCGCGCGGCGCAGGGTCAGCGCATAGGCCGCGAACTCCTGTCCAAGGCGGATGGGCACGGCATCCTGCATGTGCGTGCGGCCCGACTTGAGGATGTGGTCGAACGCGCGGCCACGCTCGTCGAACGCCTCGGCCAACTCGTCCAGAGCGGGCATGAAGTCGCGCACCTTGGACAGCGTGGCGACGCGCATGGAGGTCGGAAAGACGTCGTTGGTCGACTGCGCCATGTTGACGTGGTCATTGGGATTGACGACCGAGTAATCGCCGCGCTGGCCACTGCCGACGCCACGCGCGCCCAGGATCTCGATCGCGCGGTTGGCGAGCACCTCGTTGGTGTTCATGTTGTGCGACACGCCTGCGCCGGCCTGGAAGGGGTCGACGCGGAAGTTGTCGACGAGCGTCGCCTGCAGGGCGCGCCCGGCGTCGGTACCGGAATCCGGCCGCAGACCGAGCACTTCGTCCGCGCCCTGGATGATTGCGTCGGCAAGGTCCGCCGGCAGTCGTCCCGTCTCGCGGTTGGCGCGTGCAGCTGCCTTCTTGACCTGGACGGCGCCGTTCACCAGGGCGATGTCAGGCAGCCGGCCGCTGATCGGGAAGTTGCGGATCGCGCGCTGGGTCTGGACTCCGTAGTAGGCATCGGCGGGAACCTCGAGCGAACCGAGCGGGTCCTTCTCGGTCCGAGTGTGCGTGTCAGTCATGGCTCGGAGTGTAAGTCTGGGCCAGCAGCGATCCGGAAGTGCCGACTGTCACTGCCGCGGGGCCGCAAGAGCCACTCATCTCGTCAAATGTTGGCCAGGTCGACCTTTCGGCGGAGCAAGGTCGCGACACCGGCAGTTATCCGTCACATGACGGCGGGGCCGACCTTATGCGGATCAGCCAGCCAGAACGAATTCGCCGCCGCGGACTGGGCGTGGCGTCCACGCTCGCGAGATCCAGCCGGACGGGCACAGGGCCTGTCGGAAACTACCTGCGACACGCATAGTGATGACCACACCGACTAATGACGAGTCGGTCGCCGCCGATCGGACCGCCGACTACAATCGCCCGCGATGCACGACCCGGCTCCCGACACGACTGCCTCGGGCGCGCTGACGCGGTACCGAGCGCGCGAGCTGCCCACGCTGCCCGAGTCGGCGCCCGCGCTCAACGAGCTCTTCTCGTTCATGGCCGAGGCTGAGCTGCGTTTCGACTCGCTGCGCATGCGCATCGTCGACCGCATGATCACAGCGCACGGCGAGGAGACCGTCAGCCACGACATCTGGCTGCGCCATACCGGCTTTGCAAAGGTCGTGTTCAGGCGCGGCGCTTCGAGCGATGGCGACTACGACGTGTGGGTCACCGACGGCCAAACAGTCAGCACGTTCAACGCCCTGGGCCGCACGGCGACCAAGCGCCGCGCACCGCACGCGCCACTTGGCCTCGATCACGCGGACCTGCCGCGTCACTCGCGCATCTACTTTCCTCAGACGGCACTGCCCAACGAGACCGTGGCCGACACGTTCGTACATCCCAACGGCCTGTGCCGCAACGTCCTGACGACCGGCACGATCTACCGGACGGGGACGGCCGCCCTTGCGGGCGGCCGCGAGACGATGCTGCTGCGCTGCGATCACCCGCGCTCAAGTCAGCTGCTGCTCGATCGACCGGATCACTGGCTCGAGGTTGGCGTCGATACACAGACGGGCATGCTCGTGCTGCTCGCGGAGCACGTCGGCGACCGGATCACGCGTCATGCGGAGGCGACGAGCGTCCGTCTCGATGAGACGATCCCCGACTCGGCGTTCACGATCCACACGTCGTCGGACACCCGTACGATCTACTGAGCCACTCTGCCGGCGACGTGGGCAACCGTCGCTTCCCACCAGATCCGTGGCTGACGCTCAGCCTTCTGGTCGCGACGCTGCTCGCCGCCTGGCCGCAGCCACACGATGGCACCTTCGCGTTCCTCGTGCTGTTCGGGACCACGCTGCTCTCGCTTCGCTTCCGCCTCAGCTGGATCGCGCTGATCGTGCTCTTCGTCGTCGCCATCGAACTGCGCTACGCGCAATTCGGCGTCGGCATCTCGGACGTCGCGCTCGTGATCCGCGCCGCGCTCGACCAGCTGGCTCACGGCGGCAACCCGTACACGGCCCTGGCCAGTGACGGAGCGCCGTTCCCGTACGGGCCACTGGCACTGCTCTGGTACATGCCGATGCACGACCCGCGCTTCCAGGAGTTCTGCGTCTCGCTCGTTCTGACGGCACTGCTTGCGTTCCGCGGCGAACCACTGGGCCTTGCCCTTTGGGCGACGGCGCCATTGACGGTCAACCTCGCCAGTGACGGCTCGAACGACCACACCGCGGCATTACTGCTCCTCGTCGCGCTGATCGTCCTGGAGCGCGCGCCACGCGCCGGCGCCCTGCTCGTCGGCGTCGCTGCCACGTTCAAGATCTATGCACTCGCCTGGTTGCCGCCGATCTTCTTCTGGGCGGGCGCCGGCGCTTTCGCGGCCGGTCTTGCGGGTGCCGCGTTGCTGTGGGTGCCCGCGGCCATCCTCTGGGGAGTGTCGACCATCCTGAGCGCCTACCAGGCCGCCGAAACGATTCACAAGACGCCCTACTACTCACTCGCCGATGCCGTGTCGCGCACCCGCCTGCAAGTCGCGGAAAGCACGTTCGACGCGTTCCGACTGATTGCCGGCGCCGCGACAGCGATCGTCCTCTCGCCGTTCGTGCGAACGCATCGCGGCGTGGTCGTCACCGGCATCGCGATCTACTTCGTGACCCTGTACGCGGGCTTCTGGTCGACCCCCGCCTACATGATCCCGATCGCGCTCGTCGTGTGCTGGTACATCGATGACGCCCTCGGACCGCCGCGCAGCCGCATCCGCTGGCCGTCCGACCCGTTCGGCCTGATCCTCGAAACGATCGATCGGCGCTGGCCCAAGGTCGACGCGGCTAGAATCGCCGCTCCATGACGATCGAACCCACGCAAGCTCCCGCGTCCGAGGAGTCCCGCGCGCGCGACGCCAGGATGTTCATCGGTGGCGAACAGGTCGACGCGCTCGACGGCCAGACTTTCGAGGTCAGCAACCCGGCGACTGGCAAGACGATCGCCCGCGTCCCGCTCGGCGGCAAAGCGGACGTCGACCGTGCCGTCGCGGCAGCGCAGAAGGCGTTCGAGGGCAGCTACGGCAAGTGGTCGGCGGCGAAGCGCGGTCGCACGCTCCAGAAGCTGGCTGATCTCGTCAAGAAGAACAACGAGGAGCTGGCCCAGATCGACCGCGAGAACGTGGGCAAGCCCATCAGCGCGTCGCGCGGCGAGTCGTTCGCGGTCAGCCTCGTGTTCGAGTACTACGCGGGCGCCGCGAACAAGCACTTCGGCGAGACGATCCCGACCTCGATCCCTGGCTTCGACTTCACGCTCCGCGAGCCAATCGGTGTCGTCGGCATGATCGTGCCCTGGAACTTCCCGCAGAACATGGCCGCATGGAAGCTCGGGCCGGCGCTCGCGACGGGCAACACGTGCATCCTCAAGCCAGCCTCATGGACGCCGCTGTCGGCCATCCGGCTGGCCGAGCTCGCGCTGGAGGCGGGCTTCCCGCCGGGCGTGGTGAACGTCGTGACAGGCCCGGGTGGCACTGCCGGAGCCGCGCTCGCGGCGCATCCGGGCGTCGGCAAGATTGCCTTCACGGGCGAGACGACGACCGGGCAGGAGATCATGCGCCTGGCCGCCAACAACGTGAAGAAGATCTCGCTCGAGCTGGGCGGCAAGAGCCCGAATATCGTCTTCGCCGACGCGGACCTCGAGAAGTTTGCAGCCACCGCACCCATGTCCGTCTTCGACAACGCTGGCCAGAACTGCACCGCGCGCAGCCGGATCCTCGTCGAGCGTTCGGTCCACGATCACGTGGTCGAGCTCTTCGCAGCGCAGGTCGCCAAGCTGGTGGTCGGTGACCCAACGGACGACAAGACACAGGTCGGCAGCCTCGTGCACAGCCGCCAGCGCGAGCGCGTGCTGGAGTTCGTCGCCTCGGCCCAGGAGGAGGGCGCGCAGCTCGTCGCCGGAGGCCGAGCGCCTGACGACGCGGCACTGGCCAACGGCGCGTTCCTGATGCCGACGATCTTCGACGGCGCCAACGCGGACATGCGCTTCATCCGCGAGGAGATCTTCGGCCCCGTCGTGGGCATCATCCCGTTCGACACGGAGGAAGAGGCCCTGCGGCTGGCCAACGCGACGCCGTACGGCCTCGCGGGCTCGGTCTGGACGCGCGATATCGGCCGTGCCATCCGGGTCGCCAAGGGCATCCGCTCGGGGACGGTCTCGATCAACAGCAACGAGACGATCCACACCGAGGCGCCTTTTGGCGGCTACAAGATGTCCGGTCTGGGTCGCGAGCTGGGTATGCACGCCCTCGACGAGTACACAGAGACGAAGAACGTCTTCGTCGACCTCAGCTAGCTCCGTTCCCGCGTGGGAGCAGTCGGCGCTCCGGATGTCCTGACCGACCTCGCCGCGGTCGAGCGACTCCTGCCGGCCTGGCGCGAGCTCTCCGCCGCGTCCGCCACCTCCGCGCTCGACGCGCCGGACTGGCTCTTGCCTCTCGCGCGCCTCTACCTGGGAGGACAGCAGCTACATCTCCTGGCCTGGCGAGATGGCGCCGACCTCGTAGGGGTCGCGCCACTGACGCTGATCGCCGACCGGCCGCCCCTGCGGCCAATTCGCCAGCTTGCCTGGTGGGGCAACGTCGGCCCGCGCATGCGCGGCCTGGTCGACGTGGTCGCTCGCGATGATGCGCGCGGCGATGTCCTCGACTCGCTCTGCGCTTGGCTGGGCCGCAAGCATGACTGGGACGTGCTGCGCATCGTCAGACCGCAGTTCGGCTCGCCCACGCCCGCGCGCTTGCGCGCTGAGTCGAGCCGCAGCGGCTGGGCCTACGCCGGGTACGCCAACCTGCGCTCGACCACGTACCAGGTCGACCTACCCGATTCAGACGATGGCTGGCAGTCCTACCTGGGCTCGAAGGCACGCAAGGTGATGCGCTGGGAGCTGCGCAAGTTTGCCGAGCGTGGCGGCCAGCTGGTCGCGTCGGTTCCATCGGAGGAGATCGGGGACGCGCTCGATAGCGTGGAACGGCTGCTGCGCGAGCGCTGGGGCGACAAAGAGGTCTATTTCGCCCGGGAGTCCCGATTCCGGAGCTTGATCCATGAAGCTGTCCCGGCGCTCGCGCAGCGTGGCGAGGCCTGGGTCACGACCGCTCGCGACGAAAACGGAATACAGGGCGTGCTCGTGTCACTCGCGCAGAACGGGTACGCGATGGCTTTAATGGTCGCAATGACGACCGACCCGGTCTACCGGCCGTTCTCGCTCGGCAAGCACCTGTTCGATGCCGGTCTCGCCGAGGCCGTAAGGCGCGGCTGCAGGAACTACGACTTCCTGTGGGTCGGCGGCTACAAGGAAAGCTTCTGGCACGCGACGCCGCGCCTGCTCGAGAGCGCATTCGTCGGCCGCGGCGTCGTCGGCCGCAACGTGGCGCGCATCTGGGCTCGGCGCGAGGCCGGGCCGTTGACAGCAGTCACCGCCGAAAGTACCAAGTGACTCGACAACACAAGTACTACCTGTCGACAATCCGGGCGTCGCGGGAAGCAACGACGCGCGTCATGAGCAACGGTCGCCCGGGGGACGCGCTGAGCAATGGCGAGCCCTATCCCGTCGCGCAACGAGGACCGCTTACGGTGCCCCAGCTAGTCGCGCTGACCGCCCTCGCCGTCGCTCACCTGTTTGACTACACGTCGTTTCTGGTCCTGGTCAGCCGCCACGGCCTCGCCGCTGAGGCCAACCCCATTGTGGTGCGGATCGCCCAGACCGCCGGCATCCCTGGTCTGACCATCGCCAAGTTGGGGACCGTCGCGTTTGCGGCTTCACTGATGCTGATCATCCTGCCGCGCCGCCCGAAGCTCGCCATGGCGCTCGTCGTATTCGGCGTCGCGGCTGGACTACTGGGCGGGCTGTCGAACGTAGCCTCGCTCTGATCGCTGCGCCGGCTGCTCCGGCGCTGGTGCCCGTTGAGGCCAACAGACCCACGCGAAGTAGACGACGAGCAGGAGATTGCGCACGTTGAGCGCAAGCACGGCTGCAGGTTCGATGCGCAAGAGCGACCCGAAGCCCAGCGGATAGAGCAGCACGGTCAGCACCACGATGACCAGCAGCAGGACCGACTGGCGGCTGGGCAGCAGCGCCGCGAACGGCACAAGCCAGACCAGGTACTGTGGCGACAGGACCTTGTTGATCAACATCACGACGATCAGCCCCGCCAGCGAGCAGCGCAGCAGCGTCGCGGGCATGATCCTGCCACCGTTTCTGGCATCGCGGCTGAAGCTGATCCACATCCCGGCGAGGAGGCCGGCAAGCAGGACCGCGTTCAGCACCAGCTGCGGAATAGCGAGCGAGTCGATGATCGGTGAGCTGACCTGCCACGAGCCGAAGCCAAAGGAGATTGCCGTGTTGGCCTGGCCAAGGACGCTCATCAGCAGCGCGATGCCGCCACTGACGCTCTCGATCTCGACGCCTCTTTGCTGCTGGTAGGTCAGGAACGAAAAGGCGCCAGTGCCGGCCACGAGGAAGACCTGGGCCATGACCGCACCCACGGCGATTGCGGCGCCGACGACGATCAAGGCGGCACGCCGCATGTTGCGCTCGAAGAGCTGAGCGACGACAAGAAGGGGAACCAGCGCGCCGGGGTAGAGCTTGGTCAGGGCGCCGAAGCCGAGGGCGAGCCCCGACCACGTCGGCTGACGGGCCGCGTACGCCACGAGAGCGAGCGTGGTCAGGAGCGCGGCCAGGATGTCGAAGCGCCAGAAGACGAGGGGCGCGCCGGCAAAGACAAGGCCGGTGAACAGGAGCATCGCGTTGGCGGGTGATTCTGTAGACCATCGCCGGCGCGCAAGCCAGTAGACGGCTGCGCCGGTAGCCAGCGTGACCAGCACGCTGATGAGCGTGAAGATCAGCACGTACGCCTCGGGCGAAGGTCCGCCCAGCAGACGCGGCAGGTCGATCTGCACGAGCGCGAGTGGCGGGTATTCGACCGGATAATCGCGGTACGCGACGAGTCCCCTGGCCGACTCGCCGGCGATCGTCCCGAAGACTGTCGGATCACCCTCGGGCGGCCGGGAAACCACCACCAACAGCGTCATTGCCGCGCCCACCACCACGTGGAGCAGCGCGAGCGGGTCGAACCTGCTCTGTCTCACGCTGAGTCGGCCGGCCAGCCCAACGGATGGCGCACTCCGGGCGTGTCGAGCTCGGGGTGGCGCAGTCGGAGCCAGTCGCGCAGTGCCCATGCGGTCGTCTGGAACGCCACCTGCGGCCACGGGATGCTCTGGGGAGCGTAGTTGCGCACCTCCAGGCTTTCCGATGTTGCCTGCGCCCTGCCACCGACAATCCGCGCTTCCCAACAGACGACCACGACGGCAGCCTGCGGCCTGGTGTAGACGCCGACGATGTCGGTCGGCTCGACGATCAGGCCGGTCTCCTCGAGCGTCTCGCGCACCGCTCCCTCTTGCGCCGTCTCGTCGATCTCGAGGAAGCCGCCCGGCTGGGCCCATGCCCCATACCCCGGCTCGATCGCGCGGCGGATCAGGACCAGTTCGCCTGCCTCCGTGACGGGCAGCGTGCCCACGACGATGCGCGGGTTGACGTATGCGATGAAGCCGCACTTGTGACAGACGAGCCGATCGCGCGTCTCGGTATCGAGCGGACCCAAGGTCAACGGCTCGCTGCAGCGCGAGCAGTAGTTGAGGTTGGCGGCGAGCCACGCCGGCACGCCGGGAAGATGCTGACGGCGTGCGCTCACAGGACGAGCAACGCCACCACGAGCGCGCCACTGACGACGAGCGTCGCGACCAGAACGGCCGCCCACACGAAGCGAAACATGCCGCGATTGCGGTCGACCGGCAGCCAGGTCCAGGCAGAACGCCACACGCGCAACGCCGCGTCGGCTGAGATCGGGACGAGCAGCGCGGCGGCGATAAGGGCCGGGATGCGCACGATCAGGGTTCCGGCGTCGTTGCCGAATTCGAGCGCCGTGATGGCGATGAAGCCGCACGCCAGGACGATGACCGAGAGATAGATGAACCAGTCGCCGAGCAGCGGCGGGTTGGCCTCAGGCACGCGCTGCGGCGGCTCCGGACGGCGTGGAGGCGGCAGTTCCTGACGATGAAGCTCCACGGGGCCGAGTGTACGCAGCGCTCGTCATCGGCCCTACGGAACAGTGGCACGCGCCACCTGCATTCGCTCGCCGTTTGCATCAGATCCACAACTTTTGCCGGACCTCCCCCGCGTTGAACGGCGGATGGTTCCCTGCGCCTGGAATCCGGAGTCGGGACCCAATCGTGCCCAGATTTCGGTCAGGAAACAGCCTATCGATGTCAATCACACGCCCAGGAAGGCTCCTGGGGCGCATCGCGACGCCCATCTAGGCGACTCCGCGCTCTCGGCCGCGAAAGTTTTGCATCTCCTGCAAAGCCGGCCGGCGATGCGTGATTAGGATGCGGCGATGCCCACCCAGGACGACGTGCGCCGGATCGCGCTGGCACTGCCGGGAGCGGTCGAGGCGGAGGGTGAGTTCGCCATTCGCGCCAACGGGCGGCTATTCGTCTGGGCGTGGCTCGAACGGACCGATCCCAAGAGGGCGCGCGTGCCGAGCCGCGAGGTTGTCGTGATCCGCGTCAGAAACGAGCTCGACAAGCAGACTCTGCTCGAGATGGACGACCCGTCGATCTTCACCGAACCGCATTTCGCCGGCTGGCCGGACGTCCTCGTTCGACTGGCGAACGTCAGACGGGCGTTGCTCGAGAGGCTGATCACCGATTCCCATGCGCTCGTCGTCGCCAAACCGCCGCCCAGAAGTCGGAGGCGCGCCTAGCTGGTGGGCTGGTTGGTCGGGTCCTGCTCGATCTGCCGTCGAGCGTCGGCACGCTGGTCCTTGACTGCCTGGGCAACCGCATCGTTCGCGAGCCCGAGTATCTGGGCCGCCAGCAGCGCGGCGTTCTCGGCCTGTCCGACGCCGACCGTCGCCACGGGCACACCCTTGGGCATCTGCACGATCGACAGCAGCGCGTCCAGGCCGCCGGCGAGCTGGCCGGGCATCGGGATGCCGATCACCGGCAGCGTCGTCTTCGACGCCACGACACCGGGCAGGTGTGCCGCCAGGCCAGCGGCGCAGATGAAGACCTGCGCGCCACGCTCGATTGCGCCACTGACGTATGTCTCGAGCAGGTCCGGAGCGCGATGGGCCGAGATGACGCGCAGCTCGTTGCGCACGTTGAGCTTGGACAGCAGGTCCGCGGCCTTCTGGACGACCTCGAGATCTGACCGGCTGCCGACGATGATGGCGACGAACGGCTCCATGGCCGAAATGTAGCGGTATCGTCCGCGGGTGAGCAACGACGTCCGATGAAGCTGATCATCGATTGCGACACGGGCATCGACGACGCTCTCGCCCTGCTGTACGCGGTCGCGTCGCCCGAAGCGGAGCTTCTCGCCGTCACGTGCACGGCGGGCAACATCGAGGCCAGGCAGGTCGCGACCAACACGCGCGCGCTGCTCGAGCTGTGTGGCAAGCCTGAGATCGAGGTTGCTCTCGGGCGCCAGACGCCGCTCGTCCGGCCGCTGATGATCGCGCCCGAGACCCACGGCCCGCGCGGCGTGGGCTACGCCGAGCTTGCGCCGCCCACGACACAGATCAGCCCACGCCATTCAGCTGACCTGATCATCGAGGAGGCGCGCCGCGCGCCCGGCGAGGTGACGCTGATCACCCTGGCGCCACTGACGAACCTGGCCGTCGCGCTCGTGCGCGAGCCGGAACTGCCCCGACTGCTGCGCGGCCTGGTGATGATGGCCGGCTCGTACCGCTCGGCCGGCAATACCGCGCCGACGTCCGAATGGAACGTCGCGGTCGACCCTGAAGCGATGGCGCTCGTGCTTGCCGGCTGGGATGCGTGCGAGGGCGTTCGACGGCCGGTTGCGCTCGGGCTCGACATCACCGAGCGGGCGAAGATGACACCCGAGCTGCTCGCCCGACTTCACGCCACGGCCGGCGACCCTGCCGCGAACCCGATCCTGACCTTCGTCGACGACGCGCTGCGCTTCTACATGGAGTTCCACTCGCAATACGACGGCTTCTACGGCGCGTTCATCCACGACGCGCTGGCGGTCGCGGCCGCGCTCGATCCCGATTTGATCACCACGGAATCGCTGACGGTCGAGGTCGAGCTGGGCGGCCGCTGGACGACCGGCGAGACGGTCACCGACTGGCGTCGATCGTGGCGGCGGCCGCCCAACCTGGATGTCGCCGTCGCCGCCCGAGTCGACGTTTTCTTCGAGCGTTTCGTCGACCGTGTCGGAAACCTCGCCAAGCGCCACTCAGACGTGGCAATCTGACGCCGCAGGGAGAGGCAAGAGGAGAGGCAAGCAGATGCGCTGGGTTTCGAGTCAGTTCACGACGCGCGTGATCGTGTTGATCCCGATCGCGATCGCCATCAACATCGTTCTGGGCTACACGGTTCAAACCGTGCTGAAGCTGCCGATCTACCTCGACTCGATCGGCACGATCCTGGTCGGCGTCCTGGCCGGCCCGCTCGCCGGCGCGCTGACCGGCATCCTCTCGAACCTGATCTGGCAATACGCGCCGGTGATCGGCGGTGGAACGATCGGCCCATTCGCGGTCACCGCGGGCGTGATCGGCCTGCTCGCCGGTCTGTGGGGCTACCTCGGCATCTATCGCTCGCGCCCCGCGTCGGGCACGCAGCTGATCGTGGCAGCAGTCATCGCCGCCGCGCTCGTCGTCCTGGTCGCCTATCCGATCTTCAATAACCCTGCCTACACCAACCCCGACATCGGCGGCTATCCAGACTGGGTGTTCACGGCCGCGATCGCGATTGCGATCGTCGTCGCCATCGTCGTTGCTGCGTTCATCTATGTCCGGCGTGACCTCGCCGGCCTTTGGGTTGCGATCGCGGGCGTCGTGACGGGCATCGTGGCGGCGTTTGTGTCGGCACCGATCGCGGCTATCGCCTTCAACGGTGTAACCGGCTCGGGCACGGATCTCATCGTGGCAGCGTTGCGCTCGGGCGGATCGAGCGTCTTCCAGGCGTCGCTCGGGCAGGGACTGTTCAGCGACCCGGTTGACAAGCTGATCACGAGCTTCGTCGTGTTCATGATCCTGACCAGCCTCTCGCCACGCTACCTGGCCCGGTTCCCGCTCGGCGAGCGCCTGATTCGGCCCGCGCCCGCCGGTTCGACGCCCATGGGCGGTGCGACGCGCCCGCCCGAAACGCCGCCATTCAACGCGGAGGATCAGTAGTAACTCACGCAACGGCGGCCCCGGCGGGCGTCCCGACGCCCGCGCAGCGGGGGCTGCCCGATTTCGTCGCGCGACCTCAGCATGGCTCATATCGCAGCCTGAACCCGACGACGAAGCTCGTCGTCGCTTTCGCGAGCGCCCTGATCGCGTTCGGCGTCCGTGGGTGGAGCGCACCGATCGTGGTTCTCGTCGTCATGCTCGGCCTCGTCGCGTGGGCAGGCGTCTTCCGACGCTATCTCCCTTACCTCATCGCCACCAGCGCACTGCTCGTCTCGATCCTGCTGATCAACACGTTCCTGTACCCGGGCGCGACCGACCGGATCTTCGTGCTCGGGCCGCTCGCCGCGACGGGGACGGGCCTGGTCGCCGCGTTGCAGGCCGCGCTGCGGGTGCTGGCTTTCGCGACGTCAGTGGCACTCTTCGCCTTGACCACGCGGACCGACGAGCTCGTCGATGACCTGGAGCGGCGCGGCCTGGGCCGACGGCCCGCGTTCATCCTGACCACGGCCATCGGGACCGTGCCCCGGCTGGCGGAGCGCGCGCGCGAGATCGTCGAAGCCCAGCGATCGCGTGGCCTGAACACTGAAGGTGGCTTTCGTGCGCGCGTGCGTGGCGTCCTGCCGGTGGCCGCGCCGCTCGTCCTCTCGGCACTGACCGAGGTCGAGCACCGGGCAATGGCGCTCGAGGCGCGGGCATTCACGGCGCCGGGGCGCAGGACCATTCTACGTGCCTATCCCGACAGTCGGGCGCAGCGCGTGCTGCGCTGGGGACTCGTGCTGCTCACGATCGTCCTGCTCGTCTCCGCGTTCAGCGGCGCGCTCAGCTCGCTGCCATGACGCTGACGATGGCCGCCGTCTCCTACCGCTATGCGGGCGCGCAGGTCAACGCGCTGCGCAACATCAACCTGTCGGTCGAGCCCGGGCGCGTGGTCGGTCTGGTCGGAGCGAACGGATCGGGGAAGTCGACGCTGTGCCTGTGCGCCGTGGGCCTTGCTCCCAACGCGGTGGGCGGGGTCATGGAGGGTTCGGTCCGCATCGACGGGCTCGAAACGAGCAAGACGCCGATTTACCAACTCGCCCAGCACGCAGGCATCCTCTTCCAGGAGGCGCAGACGCAGATCACGTCGGGCGCACCGACGGTCTGGGAAGAGATCTGCTTTGGCCCGCGCAACCTGTCGCTGCCCGCCGACGAGGTAATCGAGCGCACTTGGACGGCTATCGAATCGCTCCGACTGACGGACATCGTCGGGCGCGACCCGGCACGCCTGTCGGGCGGCCAGGCGCAGCTCGTCGCGCTCGCCGCTGTGCTCGCCCTTGGGCCGCGCTACCTCGTACTTGACGAACCGACCTCCCAGCTCGACCCGTTGGGCACCCGACTGGTAGGCGAAACGCTCGCTCGCGCGGCCAGGGAAACCGGTGTCGGTGTGCTCATCGCCGAGCACAAGACCGACCTGCTCGCGCGGCTGTGCGACGAGGTGGCCGTGATCAACGGTGGCACGATCGTCACCCGTGGCACGGCCGCTGACGTGTTGTCCGATCCGTCGCTCCATCAATGGGGCGTGGCGCCACCGGCGGACGTTGCGCTGCGCCAGGCAGTGGTCGCGGCGGGACTGACGTGGCGCGGCGAATGGCCATGACGATGACTGGCATCGAGCTTGCAACGGAGAACCTGGGCTTCGTCTACCCGGACGGCACGCGCGCCTTGTCCGAGGTGTCACTCTCGATCGCGGCGGGCACCCGCGTCGCCATCATCGGCCAGAACGGATCCGGCAAGTCGACCCTCGTCCGCCACTTCAACGGCCTCCTGCGGGCAACGGAGGGCCGCGTGCTGGTCGACGGCCGGGCCGTCGGTCGCACCCATGTGGCGGATCTCGCGCGCCTCGTCGGGATCTCTTTCCAGAATCCGGATCGGCAGATCTTCTCGGCCAACGTTCGCTCGGAGGTCAGCTTCGGCCCACGCAACATCGGCGTCCGCGGCACGGAGCTCGAACAGCGCGTGCAGCGCGCGCTTGCCCAGGTCGGGCTCTTCGACTACGCCGACGCCAACCCGTACGACCTGGGTTTCTCCGAGCGAAAGCTGCTGGCGCTGGCGTCGGTCATCGCCATGGGCACGCCCGCGATCGTGTTGGACGAGCCGACGACCGGTCAGGATGCCGATGGCGTCGCGCGCGTCAAGCGCATCGTCGGCGAGCTGGCCGACGAGGGTCGGACGGTCGTGGCGATCTCGCACGACATGAGCTTCGTTGCCGAGACGTTCGAGCGCGTCCTCGTCATGCGCGACGGCCGGCTCATCTCCGACGGATCAGTCGCGGACGTGTTCGGCGAGCCGAACTGGGGGCTGCTGGAGTCGACGTTCCTCGAGCCGCCGCTCGTCGCCCGCCTTGGCGCTCGCCTCGGCCTCGGCTCGACCCCGACCACGGCGTCCTTCGTCGCCGGTCTCCAGACCAAATAGGATGGTTGCGGGTCAAGTCCGCGACGCATTGAGGAGATCACCGTGTTTTCACGACTGATTGGCGGCGCAGTCGGCGCGCTGGTGACATTCGCACTGCTGTGGCTCAACCATGCCGACGCGGGAGCGTGGGCCACGGCGGCGATCGTCGGTGCCGTTGCCGCATTACTGTGGCCGATCGTGATCGGCTGGTACCTCCCCCACCGCGGTCGCAACCGACGCGATGACAAGATCGAGGCGGAGGTCGAGAGACGCGTCGCTCATCAGCAGGAGGAAAACCCGCCGCGCTGACACTGGGCTCATGCTTTGTGTCGAGCATCACTCGCGCAGAGTTGGTCTCCGGTCGTGCGCCGATGAGGGCCGAGTCACGCGACTGCTGGAAGCAATGCATGAGCTGTCCGTCGATCGGGCCGTTGCCGAGCGCGCCGGGCGCATCCGGCGCGAGGCGAACGTCCGCCTACCGGATGCCCTGATCGCAGCGACGGCGATCGAGCACGGCCTGACGCTGCTGACGCGAAACCGGCGCGACTTCGACGCAGTCGCTGGACTGTCGCTCGGCGACGCGCTTAATCCGTGACGACCAGGCTGACCTCCGACACCGCGCCGTCGGCGATGGCCCAAGCGCGCACGGAGGGTCGGTCAACCTCCGCGAGCGAGCAGATCACGTACAGCGAGTCCGGGTAGTAGGCGAGCCCGACGTCCGTCTGCGAAGGCTCGGCCGGGGACGCGACGTGCGAGTGGACGATCGCCCAGGCGACCTCGTCCGCATCGTCGAGCTCCGTCCAGACGCGAAGCTGCTCCTGCGCGTCGATCAGGTATCGGTACGGCGATTGGGCCGCGTTGCGCAGACCGGTCCAGCGCGACGGCGCGCCACCCTCCGCCCAGTAATGGTCCGAGACGAGCAATCCGCACGCTTCGTTGGGAACGCCGCGGCGCGCCGCGGCGATCACGGCCTGAATTAGCTCAGCGGATATCTGCGCCTCGACAGCCTTCTGGCGGACTCGCGTCACGACGCCGTGGCGAAGGCCGCATCCACGGTCTGGGCCTGCCGAGCAAGCGCCTCGACGCCGCACGCGGGGCAGCTCGGGTCACGGCGCAGCTTGACCTCGCTGAACGTGCCGTCGAGCGCGTCCCAGATCAGGAGCCGGCCAACGAGCGGGTCGCCCAGGCCAAGGATGACCTTGATCGCCTCTGTAGCCTGGAGCAGGCCCATCACGCCCGGCACCACGCCGAGGACGCCCGCAACAGAACAGCCCGGGGCGAGTTCAGGCGGCGGCGGCGTCGGGTAGAGGCAGCGGTAGCACGGCCCTTCGAAGGGCACGAACACCGTCAGTTGCCCCTCGAAACGGAAGACCGACGCGTGAACGACCGGGATTGCGTGGCGCACGGCCGCGTCGTTGAGCGTGTAGCGCGTCTCGAACGTGTCCGTGCCGTCGATAACCAGGTCGTAGCCCTGGATCAGTCGGTCGACGTTAGCGTCGGTCAGCATCTCGACGTACTGGACGACCTTCACTTCCGGGTTGAGCGCCTTGATCGTCATCGCCGCGGATTCGGTCTTCTTCATGCCGATCCGGTTCTCGGCGTGGACGACCTGGCGCTGGAGGTTCGAGAGGTCGACTGAGTCGAAGTCGACGATACCGATCGTGCCCACGCCCGCCGCGGCGAGGTAGAGCAGGCCGGGCGAACCAAGCCCACCGGCACCGACGAACAGCACCTTCGCCTGCTGGAGCTTGGCCTGCCCCTCCGGGCCGACCTCTGGCATGACCAGGTGGCGCGCGTAGCGCGGATTGGTCGCGCCCGCCGGTGTGTTCAACGGGAGCTCCCACGGCCGATCTTCAGCCTTCCAGCGGCCAATGCCGCCGGCGACCGAGTAGACCTCCTGGTAGCCGAGCTGCGCGAGCGTGTACGCCGCGCGCAACGAGCGGGCGCCGGCGGCGCAGTAGATGACGACCGGCTGGCGCTTGTCGGGAACGACATCCCGGACGCGCGCAGCGACCTCGACGGGTGGCAGCAGGGTCGCACCTGCCAGATGCCCGGCGCGCCATTCGTGCTGCTCGCGTGTATCGAGCAGTGCAGCGCCCCTGTCGATCAGCTCCTGGGCTTGTGCCGGAGAGATCTCATGGACCGGATCAGCCCTCATCGCTCTGGGACCAGGTCACTCGGTCCTTGGTGGCGTCGCGGAGCGTGTCGAGCGACAGCATCGCGCACTTCATCCGTGCCGGGCTGATCTCGATGCCAAGGTTGTCGAGGACATTCTGGCGGCCCATGTGCGAGATCTCGTCGAGCGTCTTGCCCTTGATCTCGTCAGTGAGCATGCTCGCCGACGCCTGGCTGATCGCGCAGCCACGGCCGGTGAAGGCCACGTCCTCGACCCGGCCCTCTTCGTCAATGCCGAGCATCAGCGTGATGCGGTCGCCGCACAGCGGGTTTGCCCCTTCCTTGGCCGTGGTCGGCGACTCGAGGATGCCGAAGTTGTGCGGGTTCCGGTAGTGCTCGAGGATCTCGTCGCGGTATAGGTCGTCCATGTTTCCTAGTTTCGTGGGCCGAAGAGCCGCTCGACCTTGTTGAGCGCCTCGGCCAGGCGGTCGATGTCGTCGCGGTCGGTGTAGATGTAGAAGCTGGCCCGCGCGCTGGCCTCCTCGCCGAGCCGCTGGTGGAGCGGCATCGTGCAGTGATGGCCGGCACGGACCGCGACGGCCTCACGATCGAGGAGAGTGGCGACATCATGCGGGTGAGCGTCGGCCAGGTTGAAGGTGATGATGCCGGCGCGGTCCGCGCTGGTGTGCGGCCCATGGATCCGGATCGTCGGGACGCGTTCTGGCAGCACGGCCAGCGCATAGTCGACGAGGTCCTTCTCGTGCGCCCGAACGTGCTCCAGGCCAATGTTGCTCAGGTAGTCCAGCGCCGCGCCAAGGCCGATGGCCGCGGACACGTCGGGCGTGCCCGCCTCGAAGCGGTACGGCACCTCGTTGAAGGTCGAGTGGCGCAGCTTGACCTCGCGGATCATCTCGCCACCGCCCATGAACGGCGGCATCTCGTCGAGGATCGAGCGTCGCGCCCAGAGCGCGCCTGAGCCTGGCGGACCGAGCGTCTTGTGGCCCGAGAACACGAGGAAGTCACAGTCCAGCTCCTGGACGTTGACCGGCTCGTGCGGGGCCGCCTGGGCCGCGTCGACGAGCACGAGCGCGCCGGCCTCGTGGGCCATGCGCACCATTTCGGCCGTCGGGTTGATCGTGCCGATGCCGTTGGACACGGCCGTGAACGCAACCAGCTTGGGGTGCGTCCGGAGCAGGACCTCGTACGAGTCCTGGAGCAGGCGGCCTTCGTCGTCGAAGGGCACGAACTCGAGGTCGGCGTCCTTCTCCTGCGCGAGCATCTGCCACGGGACCAGGTTGGAGTGGTGCTCCATCTCCGTGGTCACGATCGTGTCGGCCTGCTTGATGTTCTTGCGGCCCCACGAATACGCGACGAGGTTGATCGCCTCGGTCGCGTTGCGCACCATGACGATCTCGTGCGCGTCCCTGGCGCCGAGGAAGGCAGCAATCGTGGCCCGGGCCGCCTCGTAGGCGGCGGTCGCCTCTTCGCCGATCTCGTAGATGCCGCGGTGGACGTTGGCGCTGTAGTTGTTCAAATAACCGCTCATTGCCTCAGCGACGACGCGCGGCTTGAGGCTCGTCGCGGCGCTGTCGAGGTACGCCAGCTGACGGCCACGGAATTCACGCTCGAAGATCGCGAAGTCGGCCCGCAGGGCAACCGGGTCGAGCGGCCGGACGATGGCCATCGTTGGCTGTGCTCCTTTATCAGTGCGCGGGTGACTGCGCCGGCTCGGGCGCCTCGGGCTCGTCGTCGACGTCTTCCATGCCGGCTTCGCGCAGGATAGGAGCGTACCCCTCCTCCTCGAGTCGCAGGGCAAGGTCGCGTCCGCCCGTGGCAATGATCTGACCCTGCGCCAGGACGTGGACGACGTCGGGCTTGATGTAGTTGAGCAGGCGCTGGTAGTGCGTGATCAGGAGCACGCCCAGGTCTGGGTTGAGCTGGGCGTTAACGCCCTCGGCCACGATGCGCAGCGCGTCGATATCCAGGCCGCTGTCGGTCTCGTCGAGGATCGCCATCTGCGGCTGGAGCACGGCCATCTGGAGCATCTCGAGGCGCTTCTTCTCGCCGCCCGAAAAGCCCTCATTGACGTAGCGCGCAGCAAAGGAATCCTCGAGCTTGAGGAGAGACATCTTCTCGCGCAGCAGGCGCCGGTAGTCGCCCATGGAGATTCCCCCGCGCGTCGGGTCGGACGGGTCGTAGTTCGGCTGCTGGCTCGGCTCCGAATCGAGCGGTCGCGAGCGAGCGTTGAGCGCCGTGCGCAGGAAGCTCGCGATCGACAGACCCGGGACGGCGGTCGGGTACTGAAAGGCGAGGAAGAGGCCCAGCCGAGCGCGCTTGTCGGCGCTGAGGGTCAGGATGTTGCGACCCTTCCAGATCACCTCACCCTTCGTCACGTGGTAGCCCGGGTGGCCCATGAGGGCGTAGGCGAGCGTCGTCTTGCCCGAGCCGTTGCGACCCATGATCGCGTGGATCTCGCCCTGGCGGACCTCGAGGTTGATGCCGCGCAGGATCTCGCGCTTCTTGTCGGCGATGGGCACGACGTGCAGGTCGCGGATGACAAGCGTGCGGTCGGCGTCGCTCTTAGCGTCGGGCGTCGTGGCGCCGGGTTGGGTAAGTGTGTCGGTCATGGCTCCGTCGTGTTTGCCAGTTGGCTGATCGAGATTGGCATCGAATGGAATGGGTGGCTGGGCCTCGGCGTCGCGAGATCGGCGAGGGTGATCGAGTCGAGCGCGCCGATGATCGCGCGTTGGACGGTCATCCACAGGTGGTTGACGCTGCAGTAGCCGGTCCGATCGCAGATGCTCGCATGTGACGGATCTTCGCTGGCGCAGACCATTGGCGCGATCGGGCCTTCGAGGGCACGCAGCACCTCGCCCATGCGGACCTGGCTGGGCTCACGCGTGAGCTCGTAGCCGCCATGTGCGCCTCTTGTGGAATGGACGAGGCCAGCTTGACGCAGGCTGACGACGAGCTGCTCGAGGTATGGCCGTGGCAGGGCCTCGTGGTCCGCCATCTCTGCGAGGCTGACCGGTCCGGCGCCGTGGTGACGCGCAAGCTCGACCATCATCCGCACGCCGTATTCGCCTCGCGTGGAGAAATGCACGGCGCCGGTGCCGGGGAAGATGCTCCGCGACCGCGGCTGCTTGACGGCCGCGTCGATTGCGACCTCGACCGAGTCGAGAGCTTCGGCTTCGGCTACGGGGGAATTCCGAGTTATCACGTCAGGATTGAGTCTAGACCAGGCCCGTGGCGTGCGCAATCGCGGTGGGCGTCGCGGCAGTAACCTCGACCAATGGAGTTCAACGAAGTGGTCCGCCGGCGGCGCATGGTCCGCAATTACGACCCTGACAAGCCGGTTTCACGCGAGTCACTCGAACGGATCGCCGCTGCTGCCCAGCGCGCGCCGAGCGCCGGTTTCAGTCAGGGCCAGCGCCTCGTGATCGTCACCGAGCCGGCGCGCCGGCAACGCGTCGCCGGGATCTGCGAGGAGCCGGCCTACGTGGCCGCGGGCTTCGACGCCTGGGTCAGCCGCGCGCCGGCGCTGTTCATCCCGACCGTCAGCGAAGCGATCTACCACCGGCGCTACCAGGAGGCGGACAAGATCCAGGAGGACGGCACAGAGATCAACTGGCCGATCCCCTACTGGTACACCGACATCGGCGCGACTGCGCTGCTCGTCCACCTCGCCGCAATCGACGAGGGAATGGCCGCGGGCTTCCTCGGTCTTGCGGATTACACGGACCTGAGGTCGTACCTGGGCATCCCGCCCGACCAACAGCCCATCGGCGTGATCACGGTCGGCTACCCGCTGGCCGACAGGCGCTCAGGCTCGCTTAAGCGCGGGTGGGTCCCGCGCGAGGACTTCGCCCACTGGGAGCAGTGGTAGGTCGACGGCGCGCGCCGTGACGCCTAGCGGATGCCCGTGTCGTAGTTGATCTGGACGGTGACGTACTGGCCTGGCGGCACGGTCACTGACACCGGCTGGGCGATCGGGTAGGAGTCAGTGCCCGTCGCGGGCGCGATCACGTAGTCGCCCGGATCAAGATCGACCTGGAACGTGCCGTCGTTGCCCGCCGCGAGCCGCTTGACGACCTTGTTCTCTGAATCGAGCACGACCAGCTGCGCGGCGAACGGGGTGAGGCATGCCGACGGCACCGCACCCGTCTGGCTCGTATCCCCGCCGACCGGGCAGGTCGGGCCAAGAACGACGGTCCCCTTGATGCCAGACGGTGGCGTCGGCGTGTCCCCCGAGATCCCGATGTTGTCGCAGCCCAGCGCGAAGCAGGCGACGAGAGCCAGGAAAGCGGCCAACGCGGGAAGTCGGTACCGCATGTCGCGCCGAATTGTGCTCTTAGCCATGGAGTTTGGTCGGAGCGACGTGTTCGGCCTGCTCGGCGGCTCGCGCGAGAACCCAGAGCAGGTCCGCGACACGGTTGACGTACGGGAGCAGCCACTCGCCAAAAGCCTGCGAGGCGGAAAGAGCGACGATCCGACGCTCCGCCCTGCGCAGAACGGAGCGCGCGACCTCGAGCGCGGCCGAAGCCCGCGTCTCACCCGGAATGATGAACTCGCGCGGCATGATGACCATTGACTCCCAGCGCGCGAGCTCCGCCTCGACCGAGGCGAGCATCTGCTCCGACACCCGCGTGGTGCCATCCACGAGTCGGTCAGCGTGCTCGGGGTTGGTCGCCAGCTCGGCGCCGACGACGAACAGCTCGCGCTGCAGGTGCAGGATCAGCGACGCGAGATCGGAAAGTCCGTTGTCGGTGAGCTCAACGCGCGCGATCCCCAGGGCAGCGACTGTTTCGTCGACCGTGCCGTAGGCCTCCGTCCGTGGGTCGGCCTTGGAAATCCGACCGCCGAAAAGGAGCCCGGTCGTGCCGTCGTCGCCCCTGCCTGTCGCGACCGCGCTGTTCTTGATCGAGTCCCGGCGCGAAGTCACGCGGTCAGGATAGGCGGCCGACTAACCGCCTTGCGCCCGACCTACCAGACGAGGCCTGCGTCGCGCGGATCCCAGCGCTCGGCGAGCAGGGTGATCTTGACGTCGTTTTGCACGACCGACTCGACCTGCTCCTTGACCTGCTGGATCATCGAGCCGGCGTACGGGCAGAACGGCGTGGTCAGGATCATCTTGACCTCGGTCTGCTCCGGCGACTGGATGATCTGCCTGATCAGCGCGAGCTCGACGACGTTCATGCCGATCTCGGGGTCCACGACGGCGCGCAGCGCATCCATGATCGCGAGCTCGGTCGCGCGCGCCTGAGGGTCAAAGGCAGGAGCGGCGGCCGCGGCCGTAGCGGTGGGGTCGGCGGATATCTGATCGGTCATGTCGGATATAGATCGTAGCACCGACGGCCTATTTGCCGAGGCGCGGCACCTCCGACAGCGGCAAACCCTGCAGGATTGCCGGGTTCGTGTCGAACGGGTCGTACCAGGCGATCCAACCGCCTCCGACAACCACGTCGTCTGGATACGCGTCGCGTTCCAGCAGCTCGTAGAGGCGGCCGGTTCTCTCGTCCCACAGTGCGATGCCGGAATCACCAGTGCTTGTGGCGTATGACACGTAGCCGTCGGCGGTGTGTACGTCGAAGATCAGCTGATAGTCGTCACTGGAGACCTTGACCGGCGTCGGGTCCGAAACGGTCGCTGTCCAGACCTCGTCTCCGTCGCCGCCTTCCGCGGTCCACGCCAGACGACCGCTCGCGAACGAGATACTTGTGGCGTCGTTCATAACGAACTGAGGGTCGGGAGCGGCTGCTGTCGAGATCATCAATCGACTGCCTGGCCAGTAATCCTCGTCGTACGCAACGTCCTGACCGTCAAGCGCGACATCGTCGAGTCGTCCCTCGGTGTCAATTGACCTCACGACCTCGCCCGTCGACAGAGACTGGACCACGATCGTCCAACCATCTGAAGTTCCTTCGCGCCCGTAGGCAACCAGGTCGCCAGAGATCGCGATCGGCGGCGGCTCCGCCCCGCAGACGACGACTTTGGTGTGCCGACCACTCGCGACAACCGACGTTGTGCTCGTGGCGAGGTCGTATGCGTTGATCGTCCACGACACGTCGCCCTGCCACGGGCAAGAAGCGCTCGGGCCGGCGTAGGTGTCGTACTTATCGACCGTCCAGATCACCGTGTTGGCGGTCATTGCCACCCCAGATGTGTCTTCACCTGGGCCAAAGCGGTAGAGCTCCTTTGTCGACTGTTGCTCGAGGTCGACAAGCTCAACACCGGTCCCGTCGGCGTATGCGACCAGCGAACCGGACTGTGCAAACTCCCGGGCGTAGGCCTGAACTGTGCGAATCTTGTCGGACGGCAGGCGGACGGCGACCGCGGGCGGCCCCGAAGTCGATGGCGATGGCGTAGGGCTGGTGGTCGGAGCAGGCGTCGCGCTGGGCGTCGGTGACGGAAGCTCTGTTGGCTCGGGAAGCTCTGGCAGAGCCTTGGCCAGCGGGATCGTGTCGAGAGTCTGCGTGCCGTCGTCGTTGTCGACGACCCAGTCCAGCATTTGATCGGTGGAAGACGCCCAGGCCGAGTCGACGTCGCCTGTCCCGGACACACGCCACTCGACACCGAGGTTCGGATCGGCAAGGACGATCTGACCGGCCTCGACCCATGTGATCAGATCTCCGCCAGCAATCGGCCCGCGCGGCCCATTCAGGGGACCAAGCGAACGTGGAGTCAGGTCGAACACGGTGGCGGTCATGATCTGCGGGCCGGGCGCGTTTTCGTCGCGCTGGCTCGAGCTCTGATCGGCGACCCACGCGAGTCGGCCTTCGAACAGCGAGACGTGGTAGGCGTCGGCGGCGATTTGCTGCGGACGCTGTTCGTCGGGGCTCGACAGCATCAGGCGTGTGCCGAACTCTTTGTTCGGGTCGACATTCGGGTCCAGCGTTCCTTCTGTGTACACGACGATTCCGTTCTCGAAATCGAGAGAGAAGAGGTCTTCGTCTGTGTCGATGTTCCGGTCCGAAGCTCCTGTCAAGACATTAACGACGTGGATTGCCCATGCATTGGGATGCCCGTCGCGCGGCGCTTCAACGGCATACGCGACCTCGTTGCCATCGAACGCGTAGAGCGGCTTCGCGGCAGTGCATCCGCGAAGACTCGAGTTGACGCCCGAGGTGATCGGGTGCGTCTGCGAACCGTCACTGGCGAACAGGCGCCAGGTGACCGATCCTGCGTCGGAGCAGGGAGCACGTCCCGTCTCGGCGTCGTACTTGCCCTCGGCCCAGCCGTAGAGCGGACCCTGATCACTCCAAGCTTCGTCGACGCCCATCACCTTGTAACCGTCGTCGGCCGTGAACAGCGAACGCGTGCCTTGGACGATGCTCCCGAGGTAGACCTGGTCGCCCGCCGCGTAGACGAACTCTCCGCGCTGCGCAACGGCATCGACCTGCCCACGCACCGGGACGGACTCGATCAGATATGCGGGGACCTCGAGCGGCATCTCGGTCAAGCCTGGCGGAGCTGTCTGGATGACGGACGGCGACGGTGACGCGTATTGGAATGGCAAGGATGAGCCAGGCATGATCGGCGCAGAGGACGGCGATGCCTGGGACGGCGTCGCGACAGAGGTTGGCGTCGCACCCGGCGAGGGAGTTTGAGCCGGAGACGGAGATGGCGCCGTAGGAGCCGTGCACGAAGTCAGGGCGAGCGTGGATAGGACGACGAGGGCAGTTCGCCGCATCACTTCCCTTTGACGAGTCGTGTCGCCGGATTGTGGTCAGTCACAGGTTGACGGTCACGGGATCTTGGCGACCCATAGGACAGAGCCATGGCGACCGGCGTCACCGCTTACGACCACGGTGTCGCCGAACAGCGCCACCCCGCCGTCGACTTCATCGCCGTCGCCCGTTGGCAACTGATAGCTCGTCCAGCTCGATCCATCTGAGGACGAAACCCAGACAGTGCCAGGCGCGGGAGGACCTGACTTGCCGCCGGGTGGATCGACAACGGCGGCCCGGTTGCCATCCGATGCGAGTCCGGAGACCTCATCTGGGCCGAATGGATACTCCTGCTGAGACCACTTCTGGCCGTCTGGTGAGGTGAACGTCAACCGGTCGTCCGTGGTCATCGGAGAGTTGTCGTACAGGGCCACGAATCCTTTGGCCACGGCCGCTACGCCGACATCGGTCGGCAACGTCTGTGCAACCGTCCACTTAAGACCGTCAGTGGAGCTCCACAGCGCTGGTGTGCCACTGGACTCTCCAGCCGCGGCATAGGCGCCGCTACTGGCGGCGACCTGGAAAAGGAGTTGATCGCTCTCGCACTGCCAAAGCTTTCCGTCGGAAGAGAACCACGTCCCGGTGCCTGACGCCGCTAATCCGTTGTCGGTGGAATAGAAGTTGAGAATCTGGCCGCGGCTGGCCCGCTGACAATTGTTTAGCTGAAACGCGTCCTCATCGGCAAGTGAGGTCCAATTGGCTCCGGTCTTCGACCACCAGATGCCGACGGGACCCTCGACGCCGTCAGGTTCGATAGAACCGCCCGCGAAGTACCCGAACTGGCTGTCGAACACAGTGCTGATCGAGTTCGGCTCGCCGGGCAGTTGGCCCAGGACCGACCACGAGATGCCGTCGGGACTCGTCAAGAGAAACCAGTCTGACGACACGCAGTAAGTGGGGCAGTAGCTGACCACTCCCATCGCCAGCAGCTGCCCGCCGCTTGGCCCGACAAGCACGATGGCGTCAACAGGCGGGAGCGAGTCCGCGTACAGGCGCTGCCAGGTCACCCCATCGACGACGACCGTCTCGGGCGCTGCAGGCGACCGGGACCAGTCGGGCGTGGGCGACGGTCGCGGCGTCTCTCGCGTGGGTGGAGTTGGCAACGTCGTTGGCGTCGGCGATGGTGTCGTTGTGTAGGTTGGCGTGCTCCTTGGCGTTCCCGTGGGTGAAGGTGTCGGGATCGACGCCGAACTCGCCGACGCGCTCGGGATCTGGGACGGGGACGTCGTTGCCGCTGTCGTCGGCAAAGTCGGCGCGGGAGTGCGCTGAATGCCGCCACAGGCAAGGGCGAGGACGGCAACCGGAACGACGAGGGCAGTTCGCCGCATCAAAGCGGAATGTCGGCAACCGGGATGCCGAACAGGTAATCGGGGCCGTAGATCTCGGAGTCGGCGGAGGTTCGACCGCCGTGCCACGTCAACCAGCCGTCAGACACCGTTCCGTCGGCTATCTCGCTTGGATCCCAGGAAAGGCCGATCTGCGCCGCCGCTTGATCGGATGCGCGCCAGATGTTCTGACCTTCTCCCCACCACGTGATCAAGGCTCCGTCGTCGGCATAGTCGGGGAACCTGAGGTCGCTGACGATGATCGGCGACCAGGGATCAACGAGCGACGTCATGAGCTCGCCAGGCACCGGCCTCACGTTCTCGTCGAGTCCCTTCATCCAAATCAGGCGACCGGCGTCCAGCTCGACCGAGTACGCGTCATCGGCGAGTGCCCGTGAAGTGCCGTCCGAGGCTGCCGAAAACATCAGCTTGGTATCGACGAATGCCGGCGTCGGCCCGTAGTCGCCGCCGGGATCCCCAAAGCTCAGGACGTCCTTGTATGTCCCGACCACGAACGCCACGTCACCGCCGGAGACCGAGACCGATTGGACAGGCAGATCCGTGTGGATCGTCCGCACTAGCGCTCCGTTCGCGATAGACGTCAGGTCAATGTCCCACCCAGGACTGGCGTCGGCTTCGTGGGCGACAGCTAGCGTGTCGGCATCCACGTCGAAAATGACTGGCAGCGGACCGCAATCAACATCCTGTTTCTGGACTCCGGACCGAAGGGTCTGTGTCTGGCGGGTCGAGACGTCGAGGCGGAATAGCTGCCAGGTGATCGGTCCGTTGCGGAGACAGGGGACGAGATCCGGAGTTGTTTGCTTCGTGTTCTTTAGCCAGTACGCGGCCTCGCCATCGAAGGCGAAGCCCTCGAGGCCGTAGCTCCCATTGCTGTCTCCGATCTTTCCGACGCTTCCGGTGGCGAGATCAGCGAGGTAGATGCTGTAGCGATTCATGAACGCGGCGGCTTCGCCAAACGCTGCGAAGGCGCCGACGTAATCGACAGGAAGCTTCAGCGATGAGATTCGGTCATCTGGTGACGTCGACGTACTGGTCACACCAGGCGACCGTGGATATCGATGGGGAGGCGGGGATGCTCGACATTGCTGCTCGTTCGGCGTGCGCAAATAGCCGATATGCGCCGAATGGCCAACTCCGTGGCATGTCGTACGAGAGCGTAGCGCCGGTCCCCGGCCCTGGAATGCCGTTGACCGGCCACTCCTGTGCGGGTCCCGGCGGGTCCATTGGCTGAATGCCGACGTACGCCGTGACACAGTCTGGCCGGTCGCTGCATTGCGAATCGCTGTCGACGACGAGGTCCAGCGACCAGGTCCTGACGTAGAGAGTTGGCGGGGCCATGAGACTCGGAGATGGCGACGTTTCTTGAGCCGTCGGAGGGGTAGCAGTCGCTGAAGCCGTTGCGCTGAACGTTGCAACTGCGGTGGCGGGCGCGCTCGGCATGGATGACGGCGGAGCGGATGAGAGGCCAGTCGGTTCGGGAGTCGCGAGCAAGGAGCTGCACGACACCGACAGGATGGACAGGACGACGAGGGCAGATCGCCGCATCACTTTCCCTTGACGAGCCGCGCAGCCCGGTTGTGGTCAGTGCTAGCTGACGACGACTCCCGTCAGGCTGCGCAAACTCTCCGGGAGCCGAGTCGCATCGTCGGCCGAGAAACCCGCACCGCGCAATGTGCCGTCCGGCTCGAAAAAGTCGCCGTAGCGCGCCTTGTTGTCAGCGGCGTATCGGAACGCCTCGGCGATGCCAACGCGGCGAAGCTCAGGGTTCTGCGCCAGCATGTCCGCGGGGGACAGGCCGTTGACGCGCATCTCGAGAATGTTGCGCACCGTCAGGCGCGTGCCGTAGCAGAACGGCTCGCCGTTCATCACGAGCGGGTCGACCTTGACCCACTTGATGGTCACTGCGTCAGATCCATTTGTCGTCGCCGATGCCGGCGCCCTTGAAGAAGAAGCGGATGACTGGGTTGCCCTTGTGATCGCCGGGCAGACGGCCGTGGGCCTTGAGCTTGTCGTTCCAACGCGCGAAGAGCGCCAGCGCCGCCTCGTTCTCGTCGGGGGTCAGCACGGCGGCGCAGGCGTCGCGCAGACCGGCGAGCATCGCGATGAAATCCAGCATCGGGATGTGCCGGCTGCGATAGATGGGCACGAGCCACTCGCCGTAGTTGACGACA
>Ga0209638_1000169_pt1 | contig 43906 bp, 41 predicted proteins | sample BarGraNGADG00211_FD_184490 | JGI IMG/M metagenome (GOLD analysis project Ga0209638, IMG submission 184490) | Arctic peat soil microbial communities from Barrow, Alaska - Barrow Graham LP Ref core NGADG0002-211 (SPAdes) (version 2) | ecosystem: Environmental > Terrestrial > Soil > Wetlands > Peat...
ACAATTCGCTGATAGAATAGGAAAGGACGCACTTGTGTTTATTGTGAAATTTGGTACAATCAATCGAAAATCTTATTTCAATCAAGGAAAGGAGAGAGGATGACGGAATCTCTGGATTTAAAAATAGCCCTTCAAATGATCCCCTGGTTCAACAGCCTTACACCCGAACATTTTAATAAAACCGCTGAACTGACCCATTTGCGCCTTGCAAAGGCGGGAGAGATCTTTTTCCGGGAAGGCGATAAGCAGGATTATGTCTACATCGTCCTGGATGGACGTGTTTCCTTGGAGATATTTGTTCCCCATCACGGCAAGGTCCGCTTTTACACGGCTGAACCATTCGATGTTTTTGGTTGGTCAAGCGTCACACCTGGCATGCGCCAGCGGACGGCTGGTGCCATGGCTGTGCTGGATAGTACCGTCGCCTGCATTGATGCAGAGGGCCTGCGCAACTTTGCAGAAATTGACCACGACTTTGGCTACCTGTTAATGCGCAGGCTGGCCAATGTCGTTGCAAGCCGTCTGATGGTGACTCGGCTGCAATTGATTGACATGTTCGCTGGCCCGTCGGAGCCAATTAATGACTGATAAAACTCTTTTCATTGGAAGCACCGTCGCACTTCCAAAGCCGGAACTTGACCTTCTGCTTGCGGACTTGCGCAAGAACGATTACCAGACCGTCGGCCCTCACATGCAGGACGAATCCATCGTTTATACAAAAATTGAAGGCTTGAAGGATTTACCCCGCGGCATCCTGAGTGAGCAAAATCCCGCTTTTTACCGAATGCTCCAAACCGGCAAGGATCGCTATTTCGACTTCATCCCTGCTAATCAATCATGGAAACAGTTCCTTTTTCCGCCTCGCCATACCCTGTTCTCTGCAAGTAAAGAGGGCAAATGGCAGCTCAAGGAGAATGCCGAACCAGCACCCCGTTATGCACTGATCGGTGTCCGTGCATGCGAACTCGCTGCCATCAACATTCAGGACAAAATCTTCCTGCGGGAGGATTTCAGCGACCCCATTTACCGCTCCCGCCGTGAGGGCTTGTTTATCCTGGCAGTAAATTGCCTCGATCCGGATGCCACCTGCTTTTGTGTATCGATGGGCACTGGTCCGCGCCATACCGCCGGGTTTGATTTATGTTTGACAGAATTGGATGAAGTATTTTTAGTGGAGGTCGGTTCGGAGTTGGGTCGCTCAATGCTCGCTGAGCGGACCTATGACCTTCCGTCGGCATTCGTGCAGAATGCCGCCAACCAGGCCATGGATCGGGCAACCAGATCGATGGGACGAACCATGGATACCCGCGACTTGCCCGAACTGTTGACCACCCACTTGGATGCTGACCGGTGGAATGTTGTCAGCAAACGCTGCCTCTCCTGTACGAATTGCACCCTCGTGTGCCCGACCTGTTTCTGCTGGGACGCAGTTGATCAAGCGGATATTCTCGGCAAGTCCACTCGCCGCGAACGTGTCTGGGATTCTTGTTTCAACCCCAATTACTCCTTTGTAGTTGGGGGAAATACCCGTCCAAATATACGCTCGCGCTACCGCCAGTGGCTCACCCATAAACTGGGCACCTGGAAAGTTCAATTCGATGTCCTCGGTTGCGTGGGTTGTGGGCGCTGCATAACCTGGTGTCCGGCGGGGATTGATATAACTGAGGAAGTAGCTGCCATTCGGGCAGAGGTGAATTCATGACAACCACCCTGATCGACACCGCCGCTCATAGTGCAGGTCATAATGATAAATTGCTCCTGCCTCATTGGGCTGAAATTGTAAAAATAATCCCAGAAGCCGAGGGAGTTTCCACCTTCCACTTCAGGTTTACTGATCCAACTGTTCAGAATCGCTATCGTTTCGAGCCGGGTCAGTTTAACATGCTGTACGTCCCGGGTTACGGTGAAGCTGCCATCTCGATGAGTTCCGACCTGGAAACTGCCGGCGGATTGCTGGTCCATACCATTCGCCATATCGGCAATGTGACCCGTGCCACCAGCCGTCTTAAAGTCGGGGATGTGGTCGGGATCCGCGGACCCTTCGGCACATCGTGGCCTCTGGAAGCCATTGAGGGGATGGACGTGGTTATCGCCTGTGGTGGCATCGGTTTGCCCCCCCTGCGAGGTGCCATTTACAGGATTATCCGCAACCGCGCCAGGTACGGAAAAATTACCCTGCTCTATGGGGCGCGCATGCCCAAAGACCTGATGTTCCCTGCCGAGTATGAGGCCTGGCAAAAAGCAGACATTGACATGCAGGTGACCGTGGACCGCGGTGATGATACCTGGACCGGGCGCGTGGGCGTTGTCCCGATGTGGTTTTACCACTTCCGGGTGGACCCTCACAAGACTGCCGTCCTTACCTGTGGTCCCGAAATAATGATGCGCTTTGTCATTTATGAAGCCCTGGCCCGCCGCATCCCCTCCGACCAAATTTACGTCTCGCTCGAACGCAACATGAAATGCGGTCAGGGTGCCTGCGGACATTGCCAGCAGGGTCCTTATTTTATTTGCAAAGATGGCCCTGTATTTCCGTTCAAGGCGCTTGAAAATATTTTCAACGTGGAGGAATATTAATGACTCTTTCTCCAAAACCCAGCTTGAAGCCAAAAGTGGCTGTTTACAAATTTTCTTCATGCGACGGGTGCCAGCTCTCCATCCTTAACATGGAGGACGAACTGCTCGACATTGCTTCAGCTGTTGATATTTCTTACTTTCTCGAAGCCACTCGCACCGTAAAACCGGGTCCTTACGATGTGGGCATCGTCGAAGGTTCTATTACCACTCCCCATGAAGTTGACCGGATAAAGGAAGTTCGCGCTGAATGCAAATACCTGATTGCGCTTGGCACTTGTGCCACAGCGGGAGGCATCCAGGCGCTGCGTAATTTTGCCAGGGTGGACGATTACATTAAGACCGTCTATGCTCACCCGGAATTCATCCACACCCTCGAGACGTCCACTTCCATTGCAAACAATGTCCCTGTGGATTTGGAAATCTGGGGCTGCCCCGTGAATAAGGGCACTGTTCTAGAAGTCTTGGCTGCCTTGCTTCAGAACCGCAGGCCCAACTTCCCACCCAGCCCGGTCTGTGTGGAATGCAAACGGCGCAGTATTATCTGTGTCGCCGTTGCCCAGGGCATCCCCTGCCTCGGGCCCGTGGTTCACGGCGGATGCGGCGCGCTGTGTCCGGCAAATGGACGGGGTTGTTATGGCTGCTTCGGTCCCTCCAGTGCAGGAAATTTCAATTCATTGGTTAATACCATGGTTCCACTCGACCGCTATCCCAATGAGACGGCAAACCTGCTGCGTAGTTTCAGCAGCAACTCCCCTGCATTCCGTGCAGCGGCGGACGCCGCTCTGAAGATTGCCTCAACTAAGGAGGCCAAATGAAAACGATTGAAGTTTCCGCCCTGGCACGCGTTGAAGGCGAAGGCGGTCTATATATTGGTGTAAAAGATAACCAGGTTGTTGAGATCCGCCTGGATATTTACGAGCCCCCCCGGTTCTTTGAAGGCTTCCTGGTTGGGCGCTTTCTTCAGGAAGTACCTGATATTACCGCCCGGATCTGCGGCATTTGCCCGGTGGCATACCAGATGAGTTCTGTAGCCGCCCTCGAAAAAGCCCTCGGAGTGGAGGTTGGTCCTCAGACCTATGCTCTCCGTCGTCTGATGTATTGCGGAGAGTATATCGAGAGTCATGCCTTGCATATCTACCTATTGCAGGCTCCTGATTTGCTCGGTCAGCCGTCTGCCCTCGATCTGGCAGCAATTGCTCCTGATGTGGTCAGGAATGCCCTGCGCATGAAGAAGATCGGGAACGAGATCTTGAAAGCCATTGGTGGGCGCAGCGTCCACCCGGTAAACGCCTGCGTGGGAGGTTTCTACCGCTGGCCCGATTCATCCTCTCTTAAGGCCCTTTTGCCTGAATTGGAATGGGGCTTGGAAGCGGCTAAAGAGACTGTCCGCTGGTCTTTGACCCTGCCTTACCCGGATTTGGAGATTGACTACGAGTTCGTTGCCATCCACCATCCTGAAGAATACGGTGTCATGCGAGGTGACGTGATTTCGTCGACTGGTAAAAAGACCTCGGTGGCGGATTATGAGATGCGTTACTTCGAGGAACATGTCCAGCGCTCGAACGCTCTCCATGGTCACACGGCGAACGGTGGTACTTACCTGGTGGGACCTTTGGCGCGTCTGAACCTGAATCATGCCCAGTTGCTCCCTGCAGCCCAGGCAGCCTTGAGCGAAGCGAAACTAAATTTGCCGCTTAAGAACCCATATAAATCACTCATTGCCCGTGCCATCGAGTTGGTGAATTTCTATGAAGAATCCATCCAGTTGATAAATAATTACCTTCCCGCAGGTCCGGCGCACGCTGCTCTTGTCCTCAAGGCTGGCGAAGGCTGTGGGATGAGTGAGGCCCCCCGCGGCCTGCTCTATCACCGCTACAAGATAGATGAGCAGGGGAAGGTAACCTTTGCCAAAATAGTCCCTCCCACCGCCCAAAACTTGCCGCGCATCGAAGCCGATCTTATGGTTTTGGCGCCGAAGCTGATCGATATGCAGCAGGACCTGGCTACCATCACCGCAGAGCACTTGGTTCGTTCATATGACCCATGCATCTCCTGTGCTACGCATTTTCTGAATCTTAGGGTGGAAAATATTAACGGTGTGTAGGTATGCATTAAAACCCATAAGTTTTCTTACCGCCAGGATAGTGTCTTGGCGGTAAAATTTATCCATGAATATAATTGTTCTTGGGATCGGTCAATCGATGCGTGGTGACGATGCCGCCGGGCTGGAAGTTGTACGACTGTGGCAGGAGCGCTATCTCAGTAGTGCTGATCGGGTTAAGGTCGAATTCTCCGAACTGCCGGGGCTGGCTTTGCTCGACTCGCTGGCAGGGAAGGACGCTGCGATTTTGGTGGACGCAGTCCACTCATCGGCTTCAGTTGGGACGGTTCTTCGCCTGGGTGCGGACGAGTTGGCAAGTTTCACTCCCGAAACGGCTCCATCTCATGGTTGGGGACTTGCCGAGACTCTACGCTTTGGCTTTTCAATTTACCCGTGGCTTGGTAAATGTAGGATTACTTTGATTGGCATTGTCGGTGGGGATTTTGGATTGGGCGCGAGGATCAGCCCCGAAGTCGCCATCGCGATTTCAAAAGCAGGAGAAATGGTTGAGAGGGAAATCCAGGCGTTGAATAACTAATAAAAAAAGAGCGGAAGCTTGATGGCTTCCGTTTTTAATTGCTTGGCTTTTCAGGGACCCCAATTTGGATCATTCCCTCCACCACCTTTACCGGATAGGCTGGTATATCGACTATTGCGGGGAGGGAGGTGGCTTTGCCCGTTGTAATATTAAAACGTCCCCCGTGACGAGGGCAGATGATTTCATTTCCCTCGATTTCTCCATCACCAACCGGACCGTTGTCGTGGCTGCAAACATCTCCGATCGCAAAATACTTTCCCCCCAGTTTGAAAAGAACGATGGATTTCCCGCCCAGTTCCACGAATAATCGCTCGCCATCCGCTAAATCGTCAGCAGGGGAGATATCAACATATTCAACTTTGGAAGGATCAAGCAGGGCATAATTGAACATTGGGATTCGGATTTAAGAATTCACTATCACCCTTGTCTTTTTATTCGACTAAACTGTCGGTGGCTTCACCCAATCCGTAAACACCTGCCTTGAGGACTTTTAAGGAAAGCAGTGCGCATTTTAGCCGGACCGGTCCGAGTTCGATCCCCAGCAGGTCCAGGATATCCTGTTTGTTTAGTTTTTTAACATCCTCAAGCGATTTCCCTAGTATTGACTCGATTAGTAGATCTGCCGACGCCTGGGAAATGGCGCAACCCTTGCCGTCGAAACGACCTTCTGTTACTTTGCTTAATTCGTCCACACGCAGTGTGATTTCGATGTGGTCGCCGCATAGGGGGTTATCGTCCTCAAACTGGATGGAGTTTGGGTCCAGGTGACCGCGATATTGCGGGTTTTTATAGTGGTCGATGATTGTTTCACGATAAAGGTCTTCCATGGCTTCTCCGGCATCATTGAATAACTCTAAAGCTGTTCAGGCTGAGTATAAACGCTGAACAGGGGCATTGCAAGGGAGGATTGGTAAATTCAGCATTTTCTGGTTATGGCGCCTGTTTTGTTGTCTGTGAAAAATGTGTTAGAATCGCATGTAAGCGCTTACATATCCTTTAAAAATCTTTTCCAATTATTAGATAGGAAATAGTTATGAAAGTTGCAGTGATTGGCGGGGGATCCACCTATACTCCGGAACTTGTAAATGGTTTTTTATCCCGCATGGATCAGTTTCCACTTACAGAACTTTGGTTGATGGATATCGATCCTGCCCGGCTTGAAATCGTCGGCGGCTTTGCCACCCGTATGCTGGCAGCAAAAGGGTCCCCATTTAAAATAATTTTAACATCCGATCAACGTAAAGCCATAGAAGGTGCATCCTATGTCACTACACAGTTACGCGTTGGTCAGATGGAAGCCCGCCGTAAGGACGAGTATCTCGGTCGTCGTCATGGCTTGATCGGGCAGGAAACGACTGGCGTGGGTGGCATGGCTAAAGCCTTGCGAACGGTCCCTGTCATATTAAAAATTGCCGCTGACATGCGTGAACTTGCTCCTGGGGCACTGTTGGTGAATTTCACCAATCCATCAGGGCTTGTAACGCAGGCTCTGATGGATTATGCATCGGATGTACCCGCCGTTGGCGTTTGCAATTCTGCCATCACTACCAAAATGATGATCATTGATCAGCTTGAACTGTCAACTGGCAAACATATTGCCCCGGAAACCGTGGAACTTCGCACCCTGGGTTTGAATCATCTTTCATGGTACCGGGGTTTCAGCGTGGATGGGGAAAATATGTGGCCGCAGGTGATCTCAGGATATATTAAATCCCTCAAAGAGGATCCGGACCCGGAATGGGATCCTCGCACAATTGAGGTCCTGGGCATGATCCCAAATTCATATTTGCAGTACTATTATGCCACCGATAAAAAGCTTGCTGCCCAGGAGAATTGGCCGCCCTCACGCGCCGAGGAAGTTATGGAAATTGAGAAGGACCTGCTTAAAGAATATGCTGACCCCGCTTTGCAGGAACCCCCGGCTGACTTGATGAAGCGCGGCGGAGCTTATTATTCCACGGTCGCGACCCAATTGCTCAATGCTCACTATAACGATTTGGGGGAGACCCATGTCGTCAATACTCGTAATAATGGAGCAGTCAGGGATTGGCCTGCCGGTTGGGTTCTTGAATTACCGGCAAAGATCTCCAGCAAAGGTGTCGAACCGCTTCCAGCCGACCCACTTCCGTCCGTCTGTTTTGGTCTGGTTGCACAAATAAAAGCATTTGAGTTGTTGACGATCGAGGCGGCGGTTCACGGCGACCGCAATGCCGCTTACCAGGCGTTACTCGCCCACCCACTCGGTCCCAAGGCGGAAAAGATTCCTGAAGTTCTTGACGATTTGCTTGAAATTAATCGTCTGTATTTACCCCAATTTTGGAAAAAAAGTAACTCATAATCCTATTTTTAAATCGATCCGCTCCAGGCTGATTTCCTGAAGCGGTTTCTGTTTAATGAGTCTCAGTCACTTTCCCGATCGTCCGCGGTCTTTCGGGGTCAAGACCTTTGGCCTTTGTCAAATCATAAGAAAATAGTTGCGCCGGAATGATTCCCACGATGGGTGTCAGCCATTCAGGCATCCCATCCGGCAGTTGGATGGGCGATTGCGCAAGGGAGAGGGCGCGCTTGTCATCTGAGATGACCACCAGCTCGGCCCGGTGGTCGCCCCGCAGCCTGCCTAGCATCTCCAGCATTGAATCTTGAACCTTTCCTCGTGGGGATACCGCCATGATTGGGAAGCCTCCCTCCACCATGGCGATTGGTCCATGCTGGAAATCGGCGGAAGAATACGGCTCGGCAACCGTGTAGGTCAATTCCTTGAGTTTTAGTGCCCATTCGAAAGCAGTGCAATAGTTGAAACCGCGTCCGAGTACCACGCACTGACGCATATACCGGTAGCGTTCAGCCAGCCGTGCGATCGGCTCATCCTGTTTCAATACCTTTTCTACCCAACCGGAGACTTTTTCCAGATCTCTTTTGTGTGTTTTGCTGCCTGAGAGTGCCGCTGAAATCATCGCGATTGCCATCAATTCGTTCGTATAAGTTTTGGTTGCAGCGACTGCTTTTTCCTCTCCCGCCTGGATATCCAGCACCAGGTCGGCTGCCCGTGCTAACGGAGAATCGGGTTCATTGGTAATTGCAAGTGTCAGGCACCCCTGGCGGTGTCCCTCCTCGATCACACTGACGATGTCGGGCGATTGCCCTGATTGGGAAATCCCCACTACAAGGGCTCCGTCTAATTTTGGGGGTTGGTTGTAGTAGGTGAACAGCGACGGTGTCGCCAGTGCCAGGGGGAGCTTATTTAATGCGCCCCACAAGTAGTTGGCATACCGTCCCGCGTTATCCGATGTTCCGCGTGCTGCCAAAAAAACGTACTTAATCTCACTCTTTCGGATCGCCATAACGATCTTTTCCACGGTATCCTGCTGGGCTTGCAAAAGGTGAGCAAGTCGTTCTGGTTGTTCAAAGATCTCTGATTGCAGGCTCATGGACCTCCTCCTCATCTCAGGCAAAACACGGGTATATTTTCAAAATAGGTGGGACCGGTATGCTCTTATGGATTGAACGGTATATCCGTACGCAATTCGGCGGATTTCACGGTCAGTTTCGGGTCTTCATTCAAAAAGAGTCAGTCCTCCCGCCAGCACTGCATCCACGCTCGCGTATATATGGTCCTCCCGGGCTTTTTAGCTTGGAAGGAAATGGCGGCGCCTTTGCGTGCAGGCTAGTCGATCTTGCCATCCGCGCGCTCATGGCAACTTTGATGATTTTGTGCGGACGTTTCATTATGGATATTCTAATCATTTTTTCTGCTTTATTCATATGAGCTTTTTCAGAAAACTCGCTCCCTGTTCATATGATCGATCTGATTATCAGACAATCTCTTCGTCTTGGATTTGGAAAAATATTAGTTAATGCGGGTTTCTCCTTGTGGTACACTCTCGAGCTATGGGAATTAACCGCCGCTTTGCCGTTATCGAAGCACTCCTAGCGGTTGTCGTCTGGGGTGCATCGTTCGTTGCCACCAAGGTCGCACTGCAATATACAAGTCCCGATGTGGTGGTCTGGTTGCGTTTCACCATGGGCGTAGTCATCCTTGGCATTGCTGTGCTGGTTAGGGGAAAGTTCGCTTTGCCAGATAAATGGGACTGGCTGTATTTTGCCTTGCTTGGTTTCCTGGGGATCACATTCCACCAGTGGCTCCAGTCCAATGGCTTGGTGACCGCCCAAGCTACCACCACTGCCTGGATTGTTGCCACTACTCCCATTTTCATGGCCCTCCTGGGTTGGCTGGCGCTGAAGGAAAAACTCTCCTGGTTGCAGGTCGGTGGAATTTTTCTTTCCACGATCGGGGTCCTGTTGGTGGTCACCCGCGGGGATCTTTCTCAGCTTATGGGTGGCAAATTCGGCACCGTGGGTGAATTCTTGATTCTCATTAGCGCACCCAATTGGGCGGTCTTTTCCATCCTTTCTCGCCGAGGTCTGAAAAAGTATCCGGCCACGCTAATGATGTTCTATGTAATGGCCTTCGGCTGGTTTTTCTCTTCGACTATTTTTTTCTCACAGGGCGGTATTGGCCAGATTGGTAAGATTCCATGGGATGGCTGGGTTGGTATCGCCTTTTTGGGTGTTTTCTGCTCCGGATTGGCTTATATCTTCTGGTATGATGCCTTGCAGGCGCTACCGGCCGCTCAAACAGGCGCATTCTTATATCTGGAACCGGTCGCCACGCTTATTGTTGCTGCTCTTATTTTGGGGGAGCATCTCTTTTTGGCCGCGATGATCGGGGGTGCATTGATCCTCGCCGGGGTTTGGTTGGTTAATCGAAAGAACGCGGGGTGGAAAATTAAGGACACAGCCCTTCCAGATTGAGGAGTTATTTTTTCTTCCGAACGTACAGCAATTTTTGAATGTGCGCCACCACCTGGTTTTGCTCGTCCACCACATCCACCTCAAAGCTTGGCTCGGTTTTCCCGCTGCGGTCAGCTTCTGAACGGATTTCTTGGATGCGTTCGTCCGCGATATGGAAAGTTGCGTATACTTTGCTCCGCCCCGGGAATAAAAACTGGATGCTTGCTGCCTTATCCCAGACCACGTAATCCGTTCCCAAGGCATGCATCAGGATCAACATGAACCAGGGGTCGCACATTGCATATAATGACCCCCCAAAATGGGTACCGACGATGTTGCGGTTTAATACGGTTAATTTCATCTCCACTCGGATGGTGTATTCGTCGATTATTTTTGATTGTATTCCCGCGCCGAGTAGGGGTGGATAGAAATTGATAAATCGCTCGCGAATGCGCCCCCAGGATCTGGTTGTTGGATTTGCCATAATAGTCCTTCTCAAATATTGCACTGTTCCGGCCTGCCGTTCTCGTACCTCGGATCCCCATTTTGTGGATCGAGGCAACCAGTTTTATTATTTCAAGTCTACGCTGTGTGATTTTGCTTAAATATTACCAGCATGTTCACCCCTATATCTCCACGGAATTTATACCTTCATCGAGCTTTCTCAATCCCTTTCACCATGGGGATTGGATATTTTGATCAAAAATCTCTCACGCTGATTGATACAATTATTCCCCCATTTCTCGCTTCTTGGTTGTCCGCAAGGTTTGTTTCTCCTCCTCGGAAAGAAACGCCGCATCAAGTGCATTGACTTGCACTTGGTGGATTTGCTGCTCGGTTAAACCGGCTTGTGGAGCAGCGATCTTGTATTCATTTAACAGGTCGATATCGCTGATACCGGGGTCATCCGTGTTGATGGTTGCACAGATGCCGTGCTCGAGAAAAGTCTTGATAGGGTGGCTAGCAAAATCCTTGACGCAGCTTGTTTGGACGTTGCTTGTCAGGCTTGATTCAACTCCGATCCGGTGGTCAGCCAGGTAATCCATCAGGATGGGGTCTTGCACCGCGCTCAGGGCATGCCCGATGCGCTCTGCCTCCAGGTCGCGTAGTGCGTGCCAGATCGAATCCGCCCCCATGATTTCACCGGCATGTGCAGTCACATGCCAGCCAGCGTCTCGTGCCCGGCGAAAGTGCTCTGTGAACCATTCAGCGGGGAAATTCGCTTCGTCCCCGGCCAGGTCGAGTGCGGTGATTGCTTCTCGCTGGCTTAACAGAGCTTCCAATTCCTTGAAGGCAATTTCGGGACCGTACGTCCGGCTGAGGATCCCGATCAGGTTAACGTTCACTCCAAAAGCGCGTACCCCTGCCGCGATTCCATCAACTACCGCCTCCACGACCATGAAAGGGTCCAAATGATTCTTCTCAGCCATGAACCAGGGGCTGAAACGGAGTTCGATGTAATCAATCCCTTCACGCTTGGCATCTCCCACGTTTTCGTAAGCCACCCGACGGCACGCTTCACCATCCACCAGTACAGCCAGAGGTAACTTGAATTTCCTGATGAAAGCCATCACCCCCATTTGTGGGTCCGTCACCTGGACGTATGGCCGCAGGCTTTCCACATCCTGGGCAGGCAGCGGGATGTTATGCTGGCGGGTAAGCTCCAGGATGGTTGAAAGACGGATATTACCGTCCAGATGACGATGTAGCTCTACTAAGGGGATGTTTGGGTCTGGCAAGTTGGACCGGTTTAGTGGATGGGCGCGTCGCCCGCCCCATATTTATCCACAATGCACTGCACGATTTCTGCTACATGCGGTTCGATGTCCACGATGTCAAATCCCACGTAATACTGGCATGGTTCGATATTATCGGCTCGGCACCATTTGCTTCTCGCTACGAATCCAATGAATGCAATATCGGCGACATCCGGTGTCGTATTTAAACCAAGTTGAAAATCTTTCTCCAATGGGACTTCGGTATCGCTGTCCAGCATAAACCCCATTTGCGATATATCTGCCATGCGGCCGATCGGATGGTGCGTGTCGTTCTCAATGACCGGGATGTAATAGATCAGGTTGCGCCGTTTGAATTTTCGTCGATCCTGCGAATTTGACCAAAGCATGGCATCACCTTTCACTTTTCCATATTTATTATATGATATTGGCCCGTGAGAATCAAGACCTTCCTTGGGTCATTTCGGCAAAACCACCTGATGCTTGCCTTGAGAATTGCTATTTACTAAATATTGTATTTTGATTCACTCCTTTAGAACAGAGAAGAGTTTTCCCGGGAACCGTATTTATCCATGATGTGCTTGATGATCTCGGCGTCATGCGGGGCAATCTTTATAATTTCAAACCCGATATCGTAAACCCCGAAATCTAGCTGGTTTAAGCTGCACCATTTAGCCCTGGCCCCAAATTCGATATAGTCTTTGTCGGCAACATCAGATGTCGTGAAGAGGCGTAGTAGAAATTCTTTTGTTACCTTGATCGGCACCTGGCTGTCCATTCTTAATCCATTGAGGTTTATGTCTGCCAAGTGGCCGATCATTTTATTTTCGTTGGCGTCCATTACCCTCATGTAGTAAGAGATGCTCTTTCTCTGGATTTTCCGTCGTTCGCTCATTGCTGCTCCTTTCTAATAATCAGTACCCCAATTTCATTATAAATTCATTCCCCGCCTGGGTTTGTGGATGCATTCATGTCTGCGGGATTGCTGTTGGTCACTCCATCTTGTATTGCATATGAAATACATGCTTGAATATCCCGGATTCCTTTAAGTATACATCCATTTTTCTAGTGTTCGTAGGTGGGAACTGCATATTCCTTTCCCTTCTATAATAATATTACTGGTCGCCCTTGCCTCTCCGGATGTTTTCTGTTGTAAAATATACTAGAGTTGTCCAATAATGAAAATTTTATTCCTCGCTGCAGAAGCGGAACCCTTCGTTAAAATTGGTGGATTGGCTGATGTGGCCGGCTCCCTGCCTCTTGCGCTGCGAGCTCTTCCCGCTCAAGCCGCCGCCGGAGTCCCCCTCGACGTTCGCCTTGTGTTACCGCTGCACCAGTCTGTCCAGGTTGACCCTGCTGCCTTGCGGCTTGTGGCAGAATTTTCAGTTTGGCGCGATGGGTTTTCTGTCCCGGTAAAGGTTTTTGAAACGTCTCTGGACGGGATGCCAGTCTACTTCATCTCTGGTGCTCCCATTTCCAGCACGCCCACCGTCTATTCCCCCGACTCTGCGCAGGATCGGGAAAAATATGCCTTTTTCTCCATTGCTGCCTTGGAATTGACCCATCATTTGGGTTGGGAACCCGACATCATTCATGCCAACGATTGGCACACCTCATTTGCGCTCTATGCAGTGCAATCCCGGCAGACAGATCAACCCTCACCGCACCCGCACACTGTTCTCACAGTCCACAACCTTGCTTATTTGGGTGGTGACAGTTCGGATGTGCTTTCCGCATATGGTCTCATGCCTCTCTCCGACCATTCCCTACCAAAATGGGCGCAGTCTCAACCTTTGCCTCTCGGCTTGTGGTCAGCGAATGCCATTATCCCGGTTTCCCCAACTTACGCCCGTGAGATCCTTACCCCTGATTTTGGCTGTGGGCTTGATCCTTATCTTAATACTCGCGTGAAAACCCTCACCGGCATCTTAAATGGTCTCGATGTTAAGTTCTGGGACCCTGCAAGGGATAAAACCCTCGCAGCGTGTTTCGATGCCAGTCAATTGCCCGCCCGCCTCGTCAATAAAACTGCCCTGCAAAAGACGCTGGTCCTGAAACAGGATGGAAATGTCCCCCTTTTGGTGATGGTCGGACGGGTGGATTACCAAAAAGGCCTTGATATTGCCTTCGAGGCTTTGCGCAGGTTGGTAGGGCAGAATTGGCAGTTCGTTATTCTCGGTTCAGGAGACCCTGCTCTTGAGGAAACTGCTCGCTCTTTACAATCGGAATTTCCTGACAGGGTTCGGGCAGTCATTCGTTATGACTCAGATCTTAGCCATTTGCTTTATGGTGGTGCCGACATGTTTCTGATGCCATCGCGCTATGAACCTTGCGGGCTGGCGCAGATGATCGCCATGCGTTACGGCTGCGTCCCGGTGGTCCATTCCACGGGTGGGCTTAAAGACACCGTGCAGGAGGGGAAGACTGGTTTCCTATTTCAGGATTCTGATCCTGTTTCCATGGAAGCCGCACTTGTGCGCGCCTTGGCTTTGTTTGCAGAGCCTGACCAGTGGCAGAAGTTTCAGCGCAATGATATGCAGGAAGATTTCTCGTGGCCCCGCTCGGCGGGGCAATATGCATCGATTTATAGTTCGTTACTATCCGAATCCTGATTAATAATATCCCACGAGGTGAACCATGAAAACTCGAGCGATCATAATGGCTGGTGGAGAGGGGGCCCGCCTAAGTGTACTCACGGTCAAGCGCACAAAACCCGCGGTTCCTTTTGCTGGTAAATATCGCATTATTGACTTTGCGCTATCGAACTGCGTCAACTCTAATATCTTCGATATCATGGTGCTGGCGCAGTATCGTCCACACTCTCTGATAGAGCATATCGGGGGGGGCGCACCTTGGGACCTTAATCGTGACTTCACGGGAGGGGTTCGTATCCTCACCCCCTACAAGGCCCGCTTCGAGGCGGACTGGTTTGAGGGCACGGCAGATGCAGTCCAGCAGAACTTTTCCTTTGTGAAACGAGGTTCTCCAGATTTGATCCTCATCCTCTCCGGTGACCACATTTACTCCATGGATTACGACACGATGATCACCTTCCACATGGATCAGCAGGCAGACCTAACAATGGGCACCATTCGCGTCCCGTTGGCGGACGCCTCCCGTTTCGGTGTCGTGACCGTGGACAAAAAATTCCGGGTCAAATCCTTTGTCGAGAAACCCAAGGATCCACCTTCTGACTTAATCAACATGGGAGTCTATGTTTTTAACCGGGAACTGCTGGACCGCGTACTGTGGGAGGATCACTTGAGGGAAGACTCCGCTCATGATTTTGGGAAGGATATCATCCCGCGTCTGGTGAAGAGTAAACTGCGCGTGATTGCGTATCCATTTACCGGTTATTGGATGGATGTTGGCACCATCCTGTCTTATTGGCAGGCTCATATGGATATGCTTTCCCCCAATCCGCCTCTCAAACTTTACGATCGCAGTTGGATTATCCATACTCGCACCGAGGAACGCCCGCCGGTACGGATTCCTCAAAACGCGAGCGTCTTTGCCAGCATGATTTCGGATGGCTGCACCATCCAGGAAGGCGCTCGCATTGAAAGCAGTGTGCTTTCTCCTGGGGTCATCGTTCGCCCCGGGGCTATAGTGCGCGAATCCATAATCCTCACCGATACGGTAATTGAGAGCGGAACAGTTATCGAACGCGCCATTCTTGATAAGCACGTGCATGTCGAAACAGGTGCCCGTGTGGGCGGCGGTATTGCAAATCCGGATATTAAATTAGCTGTCGTTGGGAAAAACAGTGTCATCCCCTCCGGCATGGTGGTGGAACCCGGGGCTACCATCGGCACCGATGTGTCTGCCTCTGATTATCACGGCCTGTTGGTTAAGTCTGGCGAACTTTTGGAAACCAAAAGACAACCATATGAAATTTGAACGGGCTTCGGGAATACTTCTCCATCCTACTTCCCTTCCTGGTCCCCATGGGATCGGAGATCTCGGTCCCGCCGCCTACAATTGGGTTGATTGGTTGGCAGGTTCCGGTTGTAAATTATGGCAGGTCTTGCCCCTCGGTCCTACTGGTTACGGAGATTCTCCTTACCAAAGTTTTTCTGCTTTCGCCGGGAATCCATATCTCATCAGCCTGGAATATTTGCTGAGGGATAACTTACTGATTTCTGATGATCTGGTTTGGAATTTGGAGTTTGACTCGGGCAAGGTGGATTTTGGGACTCTCATTCCTTGGAAACTGAATTTACTCGAGCGGGCTTTCTTCCGCTTTTCTGAACACCTTGACACTCCACCATCGCCTGTTTCGGGAGCAAACCCTCAGGAAAATCCCGGCGTCGTTCCTCCCGCCCCCTCGGGCTCTCTTTTTAAAGATTTTGATTCTTTCTGCGCTGAGAACGCCTATTGGCTGGACGACTTTGCCTTATTCATGGCGATAAAAGAAGCCCAGGGTGGGGGTTCCTGGGATGCCTGGCCTGATCCTTTACGCCACCGTGATCAGTCAGAGTTGATTACCGTTCGCAAAACCCTGGCTTCCTCGATTGACCGTTTTGCTTTTTATCAGTTTATCTTCTTCCGCCAATGGAGTGCGATCCGAGAATATGCCCACCAAAAGGGGCTGTCCATCATAGGGGACATCCCCATTTTTGTGGCAAATGATTCCTCGGATGTTTGGTCTCACCCGGACCTATTTTATCTTGACTCTGATCTCAAACCAACCGTAGTCGCCGGGGTTCCACCCGATTATTTTTCCCCCACCGGGCAATTATGGGGCAATCCTCTGTATCGTTGGGAGGTGCATAAATCCACCGGGTATAAATGGTGGCTGGAACGCCTGCACGCAACACTTAACCTGGTTGACATTCTCCGCATTGACCATTTTCGCGGTTTTGCCGGTAACTGGGAGATTCCAGCTGGGAATCTCACCGCCGAGATCGGTCGTTGGGTCCCGGGTCCCGGTGCGGACTTTTTCACCGCAGTTCGCTCGGGCCAGGGTGCGGATCTCCCGATCATTGCCGAAGACCTGGGTGTGATCACACCCAATGTGATTGCTCTCCGCGAAAAGTTTGGGTTGCCCGGGATGAAGGTTTTACAATTTGGATTTTCGGGTCCCGAAAATCCATTTCTCCCCCACTCTTACCCTGAAGATTGCGTAGTTTATACAGGCACACATGATAACGATACTTCCAGTGGATGGTATAAATCTGCTCCAGATAAAGAGAAGGATTTCGCTCGCCGCTACCTTCGGGTCGATGGGTCGGATTTTTCCTGGGATCTGATTCGCGCTGCCTGGAGATCTACCGCGGTCTTCGCCCTGGCTCCATTGCAGGATTTTCTATCGCTCGGAACTGAAGCCCGATTTAATTACCCATCTCGCCTGGGCGGCAATTGGGAATGGCGGGTATTGGAAGGTCAATTAAGTTCGGACCTTCAGCGGGGTATTAAAGAATTGAATTGGTTATACCTCCGTTAACTGTTACCGCCCCGGTGTTTGGTCGGGGCGGTTTTTTATTTCCATGGAAATAGTTATCCTCAATTCTTAGTGCAAATTCCATTGGGTGGGATTGTCTAAAACAGCGGTGCCCGCAATCTGCTGCAAAAACGTAGCTGTTTCTGTGGTTAGTCCTGCCTGGTAAGTCAATCCCTTGGGGCTTTGTCGAAAAATTACAGCATAAAAAACACATGCTGCCAGGTAAGTTCCTTGCTCAGTCGGATGGCTTCCATCCGGCTGCCATAGATCAAGTTTGGAATTTTGGCCCTGCGCCAGTAACCAGGCATAACCAACCGGAGCCATCAGAGCGGAAAGTTCTTGTGCAATTCGCATGTACCCGATGTCGATCTGGAATTGCATGGTCTGGAAGTCTTGTAAACCAAAATCCAGTAGCCCCTCCCGGTGAGCCCGGGTTAGGAAGAAAATAGGCGTGGCACCTGCTCCTTCTATTTGACTCACAAGTGTACGGGCGGCAGGGTACATGCTTGTTGATCTTGAATTATCAATTGCAGGTATTTCACTTTGTTCTTGCAGCACCACGAATTTCCACTTTGAGGAATTGATTTGGTTCAGGTTATCGGACGAATTAACGTGGTTGGCTCAGCTCCATCCACATTGGGCAGCCATCCCGGTTTCCACCTGGTGCCCTCCTGAATTGGCTAGCTTGGTGAACATTCCAGGCAGATCGTTTGTGTAACTATAGCTGTTACCGATAAATAGAATTCGCGTGCAAACATCCGCACCTTGCGATTGGTTGCATTTAATTGTTGGGGAGCAGCCAAGGCATTCGATCAGGATGCAGCACGTGATCTGGATGCGCTTCATCTATCTCCTTGTATAAAAATCTTGGCTTTTTCCACGTATGCCAGGGATTGGTGCCGGAAATATGTGTTGAAAAGCGTGGCATAATGTCCGCCCTTGTCGAGCAGTCCGTTGTGGTTGCCCTCCTCGATAATTCTCCCCTTTTCCAGGACGATGATCCGGTCCGCAGCCTTGACCGTGGACAGGCGGTGGGCGATCAGAATGCTGGTCGATTCTGCCAGGATCATATTTAGTGCCTGCTGGATCTGCCATTCTGTAAATGGGTCTATACTGGCGGTTGCCTCGTCCAGGACAAAGATTGCTGGTTTCTGCATCAACACTCGCAGAAGTGCCACCAATTGGCGTTGTCCCATCGAGAGCATGGTGCCCCGTTCGCCGACCACTGTATCTAGGCTGTTTGGCAGTGTCTCCAACCATTCCCCATCCCCGATTTTGCGTGCCATTGACATGATATCTGCGTTGGTCACACATTCGGGATCGGGGCAGGCATAGCGGATATTTTCTGCTACCGTCCCGGAAAAAAGGAACGGGATCTGCGATACGATTCCCAATTGCCGCCTGTATTGCTGCAGGTTTAAGGTTCGGATATCCAATCCATCGATTAGGATCCGACCCGATTGGAACTCGTAAAATCGGGCAATTAATTTTGCCAGTGAGGATTTTCCTGCTCCCGTATGCCCAACAATGGCAAGGTTTTCTCCGGGATGGATGGTCAGGTTGAAATCGACGAGGACAGATTCGTTTTCGGCGTACCGAAATGAGACGTTCTCGAATCTGATTTCCCCCTTCAATTTTTGAACCTCCTGTATATCTGTTTGGACCACGTTGGGTTCGGCATCCATCAGTGCAAAAATTCTCTCTGCCGCGCTCAGGCCCGATTGGATATTGGACCAGAATGCTGACAGGTTCATCACTGGATCGAAAAATCGCCCCAGGCTGATAATGAAAAGATACCATGCCCCAATGGTCACAGCTCCCTGTGCAGCGCTCAATCCCCCGGCATATACCAGTGTCGCGGTGGCGATCCCTGCCAGGGCGTTTAATGCCGGCCAAACGAGCGCCAGAATAAATCCCCGCCATACATTGACTCGGTAGGATGTCTGGTTCGCCGCGTTGAACGTTTCGAAGATTCCTGACTCCTGGCGGAAGTTCTTGGCGATCGCGATGCCGCTGACCGTCTCCTTGATGGCCGAATTGACGTCGGCCATGGCTTGCATGCCGCTCTTGGTCACTTTACGTGCCAGGCGGCGGAAGAGCAAAGCCAATAGGAAAATAAAAGGCAGGAAGGAAAAAAGCACCAGCGACAAGCGCCATTCCGTACGGACAATGATGATCCCAAGCAGGATGGCATTGAGGATCTGGGCAGATACGTCTGTGATGATCGTGACCAGGTCGCCTAATGTGCTCGTGTCTGCGTTGATGCGTGAGACGATTCGTCCCGACGAGAATTGGTCATAAAAGGACAGGTCGTGCTCAACCGCCGCGCGGAAGGCCAGGGCTCTTAAGTTGAGGACTACATCTCCGACCGTCCGTACCGTGAGCTTCCGCCTGACCCAGTTAAATCCCCAATCTGCGATCCCGATCGAGAGAACTATTCCCCCAATAAGCAGGCTTGCAAGTACGCTGGGGATGGTCGTTAAAGTATTAAGACCCTGGCTGATAATGACCGGTTGGGCCGCTGTGATGACTGCCAGGACGATGGTCACAAACACAATAACCGCCACCCGTTTGTGTTGGGCGGTGAAATAACCAATAATACGTTTTGCAAGTACGCTGTCTTTATACTGGCGGTCGTATTTTTCTTCGTTGAGTCCTTCGTAAAAACCCATGGTGATAAATGCTCAGGTAATATGAGATTGGTAATCAGCAAGTTGATTACTCAATTACCCGGCTCCTATTCTCTAAAAATTCGTGCATACGCGTCTGAAGACTGCATGAGTTCGTCGTGATTCCCGATCGCCGCGATGCGTCCTTTGCGCAACACGATGATCAGGTCTGCCCAGCGGATTTGAGAGAGGCGATGGGTGATAATCAGCGTGGTCCGGCCTTTCGCCGCGGCCGCGATGGCGCGCTGGATCATATCCTCTGTGGCTGAGTCGATCGCGCTGGTTGAATCGTCCAGGATGAGGATGTGCGGGTCGGTCAGGAAGGCACGCGCGATTGCCAGCCTCTGTCGTTGTCCGCCGGAGAGGGTCACCCCCCGCTCACCGATGACCGTTTCATACCCTTTTTCAAATTCTTTGATAAATTCGTCGGCCTGGGCGGATTTTGCAGCTATTTCGATTTCTTCCCGGGCTGCCCCCGGGTGGCCGAAGGCAATGTTCTCAGCAACCGATCGGGAGAAAAGGAACACATCCTGCTCGATGATGGATATTTGACTGCGTAGCGAAGCCAGGTTCCATTCTCGAACGTCCACTCCATCCACAAGGATTTGTCCTCCTGTGGAATCGTACGTGCGGTTGACCAGTTTCGCCAGCGAAGTTTTTCCGGTTCCGGTTTGTCCCACGATTGCCACCGTTTGTCCTGGTTTTATCCTGAATGAAATATCCCGCAGAACTGCCTCGCCCGTTGGGTAGGCAAATGTCAGGTTCCGGAATTCAATTTCACCCCGCATGGGTTGGGTGTAACCAGTAGAATTCTGGTCCAGGTTGGTTTCGCGATTGATTAACTCGAGGATGCGTTTGGCTCCTGCCAATCCGGATGAAATGAGCGAGTAAGCCCAAATGGACGTCCAGGTGGGGAATTCCAGCATTAATAAAATCCCAAAATATGCCACAACATCGCCAATATTAAGGATACCAACTCGATAAAGCAGGATTGCGTGTAGGAGCCCCCCAGCTAATGCAATGTAATATAAAAGCAGGGGGACGAACCGGGCTTCCACATCACCTTGACGAATGTTGTTGTTTCTCAGGCGGCGGGAATTTATGTTAAACCGTTTGATCTCGGCCTCTTCTTGTGCAGCCCCCTTCATTGTTTCAATCCCGTCCAGGGATTCCGAAAGGTGCGTGTTCATTTGGCCGAAAGATTCCCGCACGTCTTCGGTGATGGGATTTAAGGTGCGTAGATACCAGCGTAACGCGATCATGTATGCCACCGTGAATATCGCAGGCGTCAGCAATAACGACCAGTGGTAAATCGGTGCAAAGAAAAATGGCATGACCAGGAAGACCAGTGAGCCTACCACAAGGTTGATGCCGGGGCTGAACATCAAGTTGATTTCGCGGACGTCATTGGTTGCCCTCGCCATCGTGTCTCCCATCGGCTGCAAATTGTGGAAGGTCATGCTTTTTCCAAGTAGGGATACGTATAGCTCGTCCCGCACGTCCCGTTCGATCCTTTGGGCGATTAGTTCGGCACCAAAGTTGCGTCCAAGTTGCAGGATGCCGCGCAAGATTTGTGATCCCCCCATGATGAGTGCCAGGGGCAGTAAAACCTTCGTTTCCGGAGGCACGTTCAACATGGCATTGAAGGCATCCCCGGTCAACACCGGCACAATGGCCGCAAGGGCCGCGTTACCGATTGCGCCAACGAACATGATCAATACAAGCCACCAATAGCGCTTGGTGTGCGCCAGGATCCATCGCACCGGGCTGCGCCGGTCTGACGGGGCGTCGCGTGGAAGCGTGAATTCAGCAGGGGAAGGGATCGATGTCATGGAATATCAATTTTGGGGGAGTTCTTGAAACAACGCGGACAAGATTCTACCACGCCGGGAAACTTAAAGGCGCGCCGGGTGCAGCGCGCCTAAAAGTCCAGAATCGCTCGTTTACAAATGTTTGGTGAAAATTACCAGGTCGTCCCCGTCACTATAAAAATCCTTCAAAGTGGCTTCCAGCGTATATCCGGTCGCAAGGTAGAATTTTCGGGTTGGCTCGTATACCGGCAAGCCGGATGTCTCGAGCACGATCAGTCGTCCACCGAGTTTGAGGATAGCTTCTTCACTTGCGGTAAGCAATTTTCGCCCTACCCCACCGCGGTGTATTGTTGGGTCAACTGCGATCCAGTACAGATCAAAAGTCCCGGAAGTAAGGGACCTGGGGCCGTAACAAGAATAGCCGAGCACATGGTCATCTTCTTTGTCTACCAGGAAATAATATCCACTTTTATCAGATCCTTGAGTAACGTATTCCTCCCATAATTCATCTACGCATTCCACCTCTTCCTGGTTAAATACGGTGTTTTTCGCGGTTATGGAAAGGATTTGGGCCCCATCTTTTTTCTCTGGAAGCTTGATCATTTATATCCACCCTTCCCGTTTCATCGCAAGCGTCAAAATGCGTTCGATCATTTTTGGATAGGAGATCCCGCTTGCCCGTGCAGAATTCCAGAACCCGGCATCGGGCGAAAGGTCAGGTAGTTCGTTCACGTCAATTATGTATGGGATTCCTTCCTTGAAGCGGATGTCGACCCTTCCCACATCCCGCAATCCCATTGCATGAAACGAACTCTCTGCAGCCTTTTTGATAACTTGAGTTTCTTTGCGGTTAAGCACCGCTGGTACCCTGGCCGGAATATTCTGGTAATAAGGGCTGTCGGTTTTCCATTTCGAGTCGTAGGTTAGTAATTGCTCAAGAGGGTTCGCCACCCATGAAAAATCTTGCTCTGTAATCGGCAGGACTTCGAGCACTTCGTTTCCCAGTAGCGCTACTGCCAGCTCGCGCCCGCACACGAATTCTTCGACGATCGCCGGTTGTTCATACTTATCAACGATATAACCGATTCTGTGAAACAAACCTTCCCGATTGGTGACGACAGAATCAAGATCGATCCCCATGCTCGCGTCTTCGACTGATGGCTTGATGATCACCGGAAATTCCAAGTTGAAATCTCCTTCCGCGCGATCAAAAACCTGGTATCGGGGGGTGGGAACGCCAAATTTGATTAAGCGTTCTTTCGAGTTAGGCTTATCAATGCATAATTCAATTGAATCGGCTGCAGCTCCGGTATGCTTGAACCCCATCCGCTCGATGAGGCGGATGACATCCACGGCACCCATGTTATTGCCGTTGAACCCGTCGCAATTATTAAAAATAAATGTTTCTTTGGGAGAGAACGAAGCAAGGATATCTTCGAGTTCTTCGAGGTTACCCCTTACCGCCAGTTTTGTGATCCGATACCCCACGCCGGCTAAAGCTTCTGACAAATATTGTGCTGCTGTCGCTGTAAATTGAACTGCCAGTAAATCTTGCGGATCGCCTCTACATATTTTGACATCTTCATTGTAAAGAATAACAACTTGATAACTCTTACCGTTCATCGCTACCTCGGATGAAATTTTCTCCCTTTTAAGGGAGAATGGTACGCAAACGTTTCAAGCGTGTTTGCGCATTGGGGGATTGCTTGCGAGAGTAGAACATACGGTTTTCCATTTCGTAAGTAATCATACTCCCATATTGAACCTTAAAAAAGAGATTAATCAAGACTTTGGGATTATTTTTATTGGTCCTTGTACACAATTTTCTCCCATTAATAATTACCCTCATCAACCCATGCACGTTGCGGTTTATAGTGGAAAAATCACCACAAAAAAAGGTTTACCTTTGCTGAGTATTCAGGAGGGGATTGTCATGACAAGTTCGTCTCAAAAGCCGATTGACTCACCCCGTTTTATATTGTAAACTTTCCTAACATTATCCCTGTTTCCCGAGGCCAACCAAATGAAAAAGAAGCGTAATTCGTACCCTGTGTTTGTCGTGATTGTATTTTTCTTTTTCACGCTTCTGCACCAGACTGATAAATTGTTGATCGGATCCCTCCAAATCCCAGTCAGTAAAACTTTTAATCTCAATGACCTCCAATGGGGGTTGATCAATACTGGCGCCCTGATCGTAGGGACTATTTTCTACCCGATTTGGGGATACCTCTACGATCGCTATGCCCGTTCCAAACTCCTTGCGCTGGCCTCGTTTATATGGGGCGCCACCACCTGGCTAAGTTCGCTGGTTACATCTTATCCACAGTTTCTTGCTACACGTTCATCAACGGGTATTGATGATTCCTCTTATCCCGGCATGTACAGCTTGATCGCTGATTATTTTGGTCCTAAAATTCGTGGCCGTATCTACGGTTTGTTGCAGCTCGCTCAACCGCTCGGATATTTGGCCGGGATGATCCTGGCTCTTCTGGTTGCTCCTCTGTTGGAAGGAAAAGTATTTCACCTCGAAGGTTGGCGTACGATTTTTCTAATTACCGGTTCGCTTGGCATCGTGATGGCTGTTGTGATCTTTTTTGGGATCAAGGAAGTACCGCGCGGTCAGTCTGAGCCTGAATACGAAGGGATGGATGATATCGGGCAGGTTCGTTTCAATTGGGCATCTCTTAAGGATGCCTTGAAAAAGAAAACCATGTGGTTCATTTTCCTTCAAGGTTTCGCCGGTGTGTTTCCCTGGAATGTGATCACATTTTTCTTCTTTGGGTACCTGATGCTGGAACGCGGCTATGACAACACCTCCGTGCTGCTGACAATGGGTCCTGTGGTAATAATTCTCGCAGCAGGTTATTTCGTTGGCGGAGCGCTGGGTGACTGGTTGTTCAAGCGCACCCTTAAAGGTCGCATCTTGATCTCCAGTGTGGGCGTAATCCTGGGCGCGATCTTCCTCTTCTTTGCCTTGAGAACTCCGGTAGCCGATAAAACCACTTTCTTTATATTTATGTCCCTGACTGCCATATTTATGCCCTTCTCTTCGCCCAATGTGACTTCCACCGTTTTCGACATTACTCTTCCGGAAGTGCGCAGCTCAGCCCAGGCGGTTGAGTATTTTGTTGAGAATAGTGGCGCGGCTTTGGCTCCCACGATCGCGGGTGCGATCGCGCTGGCAGCTCACAGCAAGCAATACGCCATCATGATCGTCTGTATTTCTGCGTGGGTGTTGTGCTTCTTCTTGTATTTGGGTGCATTATTTTTTGTGGATGGCGATATCAAGTCCTTGCGTTCACAACTTGCATCCCGGGCAGCCCAAAACAAGGCAAATAAGCCAGCATGAAGCAAGACGAGGCGCATTAGGGCATTTGGGTGCGCCTCGTCTTATTAATTTCTAATGGAAATATTCCAAATCGATCTGGCAAACCACAAGCAAGTACAGGAATTCCTCGCGCTTCCATTTCGTCTATATCATGACATTCCCCAATGGGTTCCGCCTCTCCGGACAGATGATCATTTTCGTCTGGATTTGAAACGGTATCCCTTCTACAAGCATTCCCATGCCGCATTTTTCCTGGCACGGCAGCATGAACGAACCCTGGGTCGGTTGGCGGTCCTTGATTCTTCCTTATACAACCAGCACAACCATTCCCGCACCGCCTTCTTCTATCTATTCGAATGTGATAATGACTTGGATGCCGCTGCACAATTATTTGCTTTGGGCTGCGAATGGGCACGTTCGCGCGGTCTGACCAGTATTATCGGACCAAAGGGGTTTACCGCACTGGACGGGTTGGGGTTGTTAATAAAAGGTTTCGACCACCGTCCTGCCCTCGGCTTGCCTTACAATCCACCTTATTATCCGGCACTCATCGAAGCTCAGGGATTTGAACGGGCTGGCGAGATTGTTTCTGGCTACTTGGGGAAGAATATAAATTTTCCATCCAGAATTCACGAACTGGCAGATCGTGTCAAAGAACGGCGCGGCCTGCGCGTAGCCACTTTTCGAACTCGCCGGGAATTGCGAGCTGCCCTTAATCATCTGAAAGCCCTTTATAATGGAACTCTGGAAGGGACCAGCGATGGCACGCCCGTCACGGATGAGGAAATTAAATCCCTTGCTGACCAGATGTTATGGTTTGCTGATCCGCGTTTGATTAAAATTGTCATGAAAGGGGAAATTCCGGTCGGATTCCTATTGGCTTACCCTGATATTTCCCGGGCACTTCAAAAAACCAGGGGACGGCTTTTCCCATTTGGCTGGGTAACGATCCTGCGGGAATTGCACACTACCCAATGGATCAATATTAATGGTGCCGGGATGATCGAGGCATACCGCGGCCTCGGTGGGACCGCAATATTGTATAGCGAGATGTTTAAGAGTGTGGTCAATAACCCGCGCTACCGTCATTGTGAAGTTGTACAGATTGGTCTTGAAAATGAAAAGATGCAGCGCGAAATGGAGAATTTCGGCGTGGAATTTTATAAAACGCACCGCACGTACCAAAAGGCTCTTTGAAGGCGGAATGGGGTTCCCACACATTTTCAGGCAGGGCTTAGGAGGAGATAATGGTGAAAATTGTTGCTGATACAACCTCGGGACTTCCCCGCGAAATGATGAAATCACTTAATATTCCGCTCATCCCTCAGATTGTCATTTTCGGCGAGGAGTCTTTCCGCGACGATACGGAACTCGATACGGCGGCTTTCCTGTCGAAGCTCAAAGCATCTAAAGAATTACCTAAAACCGCTGCACCTCCTCCCGCATTGTACAATCCGATTTTTACGGAAGCCAAAAAACAGCATGAGAGCGTGGTGGTGATTGCCCCGTCTGCCAAGGTTAGCGGGACTGTCCGCGCCGCGATCGTTGCAGCCCAGGATTTCCCCGATGTGGATGTGCGCGTGGTTGATTCCTTGAGCGTCGCTGGCAATCTCGCCAGCTTGGTACTGTTGGCAGATGAATGGGCTAAGTCTGGTTTGGATGCCGACGTTATCGTTAATCGCCTGAAGGACTGGATCGGGCGGGGACGGTTCTATTTCCTGGTAAGTACGTTGGAATATCTTCAGAAGGGGGGTCGTATTGGTGGCGCTAAGGCTTTAATTGGAAAAATGTTGCAGGTCAAACCCATCCTTTGTGTCCGCGCAGGACAGGTTGAACCGTTTGAACAACAGCGAACAAAAAAAAAGGCTCTTGCACGGCTCATTGAAATAGTTGAGGATCAGTGTCCAAAAAGCCTAGAAGCCCATTTATGTGTCATGCAGGCTGATGCAATGGCGGAAGCAGAGGAGCTAGTGAATGATTTGAAATCCAGGATGAAAGTGACCACTATCCCCATCTACGAGCTACCTCCGGCGATTGTCGTCCATGGCGGGCCGGGTGTGCTGGCGGTCGGTTTCTTTGTCCATTAAATTCGCTATGGTATAATTTGCGGGCTATTGCGAAAATTCCCACGAATGTGGTCTTAGGAGAGTATTAATATGTCTGGACACAGCCACTGGGCAACCATCCGCCGCAAAAAGGGTGCGGCAGACGCCAAGAAGGGTGCCATTTTCACCCGCCTGGCACGTGAAATCGTCATGTCTTCACGTGAAGGCGGGGGAGATCCGGATAGTAATTTCAGATTGGCTTTGGCTATTGAAAAAGCTCGTGCCGGGAATATGCCGAAGGAAAACATTGAACGTGCCATCAAGCGCGGCACGGGGGATGATAAGGACGGCGCAATTTTTGAAGAAATAACCTATGAAGGTTTCGGTCCGCACGGGGTGGCCCTCATGGTGGAATGTGTTACCGATAACCGCAACCGGGCCGTGGCTGAGATCCGTCACCTGCTCAGCCGGGGAGGTGGGAATATGGCCGAAGCCGGTGCAGTTGGCTGGCAATTCAGCCGCAACTCGTATTTCTCCTTCCCCGCCAAACAATTGAATTTTGACAAAGCCTTTGAATTGGCTGTGGATGCGGGCGCTGAAGATGTCCTTGAAGATGGCGAAAACACCGAGATCATCGGCCCGGTGGAAGCCTTCAAGAAGCTTAGCGATGCTTTGAGAAAAGCTGGGGTTACACCCGACGATGCAGACCTGCGCTTGATCTCCAAGCAGGACGTTGAATTGCCCGTTGACCAGACCCTGTCGGTCCTGCGTGTGATCGAATCTTTGGAAGAATTGGACGATGTAGCCAACGTTTTCCATAACCTGAAAATATCTGACGAGGCTCTGGCGGCTATCGAGGCCGAATAGACATGGCGCTGGTGCTGGGGATCGACCCGGGAACGGCGACAACTGGCTATGGTCTGGTGCGCAGCCGGGAGGATGGCAGGCTGGAATCGGTCTCTTTTGGCACCATTCGAACCCCCGCTGGCGCAGAAGCCCATCATCGCTTATCGATGCTTTACCATCAAATGAATGAAGTCTTGAATCTCCACCGCCCCGACTCGGTTGCGGTGGAGAAATTGTTTTTCCAACGAAATATTTCGACCGCCATAGCCGTCGGTCAAGCCCGTGGTGTATTGATGCTTGCGATCAGCGAGGCGGGGTTGGATCTGGCTGAATATACTCCCAATGAGGTTAAGCAGGCTGTCGCAGGTTATGGGAGTGCTGGAAAAAAGCAGGTCCAGGAGATGGTGCGCGTGCTTTTGGCGTTGCCCGAAATCCCACAACCCGATGACGCAGCCGATGCCTTGGCAATTGCGATAACTCATCTGAACACGCAAAAATATGGTGAAAAATGATAGCGACTATACGCGGCGAAATCACCCAGGTGGAAGAAAACACAATAATTATTGAGACGGGGGGCGTTGGTCTGCGGGTTTTCGTTCCGAAACCGTTGCATGAACGCACAAAAGCCGGGGAAGCGATTTTCCTTTTTACCCATATAGTTATTCGAGAAGACGATTGGAAGCTGTTCGGGTTTGAGTCGCAGGCAGACCGGGAATTATTCACAACCCTGCTCGGGGTGGATGGTGTGGGTCCGAGAATAGCTTTGGCGGTCCTTTCTTCATTAAACCTGGAGACGGTCCAAAGGGCTGTATTTAACGACGAACCCGCTCTATTGAGCCGGGTTCCGGGGATTGGGAATAAAACGGCACAAAAAATGGTGCTTTATCTCCATGACCGATTGAAACCTGTCAGTGGCTTGGAAAAGATAGCCACGATGTCCGACGCAGATTCTGAGGTTCTGGCAGCGCTTACTGCTCTGGGTTATTCGGTTGTCGAGGCTCAAACTGCAATCCAGTCCATCCCGAAGGATGCCCCGGATGATGTGGAACAGCGTTTGCGGCTTGCTTTGCAGCAGTTCACCAGGAATTAAGACGTTAATAAAAAGAGACCGGATGGACGGCTTGGGAAGGCAGGGAACCGGGTCAACCACTAGGTCGTCATCTGGCTTGAGTTCAATGACGAATCAGGAATAAGTTTTTAGTCACTATCGTTAAATGTCAGGCATTATAATCTGGGGGCTTTTACGATATGGCTTTTAGGTAGAACCATGTCTCTTATTTCAGCGAATAACATCTCCAAATCCTTCGGCCCTGTGGACTTGTTCTCAGGCGTCTCTTTTGCCATACCAAAAGGTTCACGACTTGCCCTGGTGGGGTCAAATGGTTGTGGGAAAACCACGTTATTGCGCATTTTGGCTGGTCTGGACGAACCCTCCGGTGGTAAGGTATCCCGCGCCAAGGTCCTCCGCATCGGTTACCTGCCGCAGGAAGCTGAATTTGATATGGATGGCACCGTATGGGATGCCTGTTTTTCGGTCTTTTCGGACTTGATCGCCCGGCAGCAGGAACTGGAAAAACTCGAGGCCGAGATGGCCGTCCAGGAAACCCGCGACCAGGCATTGGCGCGATATGGTACTCTCCAGCACGAGTTTGAGCGGCGCGGCGGTTACACATTCCATACTCGCATCAAGCAGGTTCTCACCGGTCTCGGCTTTTCGAAAGACGATTTTCATATGCCGCTGGCACACCTCTCGGGTGGACAGCGTACCCGCGCCTTCCTCGCACGTCTGTTGCTTTCTGAGCCTGATCTTTTGATGCTTGACGAACCCACCAACCACCTGGATATCGCTGCCGTTGAATGGCTGGAAGGCTATTTGAGCCAGTGGGACGGTGCGGTGGTCATCGTCTCTCACGATCGGTATTTTCTCGACCAGGTGGCCAATGGCATCCTGGAAATGGCTTTTGGTGCCACCGAACATTACCCTGGCAACTACTCTGCTTACCTGCAGACCAGGGAAATGCGTTGGGAACACCGCCGGGAAACCTTTGAGGCTGAAAAGGAGAAACTCCTCAAGGATGTTGAGTACATCAAGAAAAACATATCCGGTCAAAACGTTAGCCAGGCAAAAGGGAAACTCCGCCGGTTGAGCCGCATTGTTCAGGCCATCGAGCAAATTGGCATGGAAGCGGTGGTCAACCAAAAATGGGCGGAAACGGCCGAAGGAGTCACTATCGGAACTTCGCCTTTCGGTCCGGAAGAAGCGGAACGACGTGTGCGTGCATTACGCGCTCCCGTACGGACATTGCCGCGGCTGCGTCTGAATCTTCGTTCGGCGGTCCGATCAGGCGAACTTGTTTTGCGAACCTCGGACCTTCGCATTGGGTATCCTGACCGCTTGCTTTTTACCGCTCCCGATATCGTATTGCGCCGGGGAGATTGTGCCGCATTGATTGGCCCGAACGGGGCCGGTAAAACCACCTTTTTGAAAACTGTGCTCGGTCAACTGAATCCATTAGGAGGGGAAGTAAAGTTGGGCGCCTCCCTGAAGATCGGATACTTTGCCCAGGCACACGAGGGACTTAACCCTGAAAATACGCTAGTCCAGGAAATCGACTCTGTCATGCCCCATTGGCTTCCGGGACAGATCCGCGAGTATCTTGGCAAATATCTCTTCTCTGGGGACGAAGCATTTAAGAAGGTTTCTGTGCTTTCAGGCGGAGAACGTGGCAGGCTTGCTTTGGCGAAACTGGCTTTGCAGGACACCAACCTGCTTTTACTTGATGAACCTACCAACCACCTGGATATTCCCTCCCAGGAGGTGTTGGAAGCTGTTCTTGACGACTACTCTGGTACGATCTTGCTGGTTACACATGACCGCTATCTGATCGATGCGCTTGGCACTCAAATCTGGGAAATTGAAACAGATGAATCTCAGTTGACTTTTTTTGAAGGGACTTACAGCCAACGGCGGGAAGAGCGCGAACGACTGGCGGCACTCCGTTCAGCCGAAACGTCTCAAGTAGCCACCTCGCGCCCGGTTCGTCGTTCTGCGGACCCCGCTGTAAAAGAAGAGCGCCGCAGGATCGCCCGTCTACAGGAATTGGAGAATAAGATTGCCGCGCTGGAGCTCCAGATCGCCGACCTTGGACGGAAACTCGAGAGACCTCCCAAGGATACAGCCCTGGTCCGCAAGTTGGGCAACCAGTATACCGCCTTGCAATCCGAGATGGATACCTGGCTGGCAGAATGGGAAGGGTTGCAAAGTTAATAAGAGAGCGATGGACAAAATGTCCATCGCTCTCTTATTCCGAACAAGATGCGAACTGAAATTAGTTAGGTATTTTTTGTTTCCAAAGCGGTTTGTTTCTTTTCCTGCTGAATATTTGGCTGTGTCTTTCCCTGGTTCACGGGTTCCACATGCACGGTTATATCTGCCGGCGAGACGATGGCATGAATGACTTTCTCGATCACTTCTGTCGCTGCATGCGCCTCATTCAAGGTAACATTTCCGTCCATGGTAATATGCATGTTTATGAAAGTATGCGCGCCTGAAGCGCGGATGCGGATGGCGTGTGCGTCCACCACGCCTTTAACTTCACCAGCCACTTTCTCAACTTTGTCTGCCAACCCTCTGGGCGCTGTATCCAGCAGGGCAGAAATCGTCCGCCAGCCGAGCTCTCCACTGATAAATATTACGATGAGAGCAACGATCAGTGCCGCCACTGAATCTGCCTTGTGCATCCAGTCCAACCCGGGGACATAGCGGGCTATGGTCAACCCGATCAAGCCCAGGATAACCACCGACGATGACCAAATGTCGGTGCTGAAGTGCAGGGCATCCGCTTCCAGGGCCTGGCTTTTGTACTTGCGCGCCGCCTTATAAAGAATGCGTGAGCGGGTAAAGTCAATAATGATGGAGCCACCCATCACGATAAACGACCAGATGGAAGCTTCAACTTTTATAGAAACAAAGAAAAGGCGGTTGATCGCTTCGTAAATGACCCACCCTGAGGTCGCCAGTAGTAGCACGGTCTCGAAAGCAGCCGATAGATTCTCGATCTTGCCATGACCGAAAGGGTGTTCCTTGTCGGCTGGTTTGTCTGAAACCTGGACGGCGAAAAGTGTCATACACGCTGCAACCAGGTCTAGCCCGGAATGAGCGGCTTCAGCCAGGATACCTAGCGAGTTGGTTAACAATCCGACGATGAGTTTGAAGGTGGTCAGACCGATTGCCGCAACCACCGAACTGAGCGCAGCGGAACGTTTATCTTTTCGTGCTTCTTTAAGTGTCATGCTTCCCTTTCAAATAGGAGCGATTATAACGTAGGAAACGCGAGCCTGATACAAGATGACGAATGTCACAACTTTTAATTATTCCTCTTTGAGATCTCGGCTGTGACACTATTTTGATAAAAACAAGGATATGAATGGACTTCGTATAGCGAATTTCCGGGGGGGGATTTGGCTCCAAATAGTTGATTTATCGGTCTAGTAGGGCTTCGCTTTGGATGGTTATTTGTTGTTCAGTCCGGTGATATAGAAAAAATCTCGCGGGGATTGGGTCAGGTACCGTTCAACGCCGTCCACCATCAATCTGGGTAGCAGAGGTTCTGCGGTCAGTTTGGACCCGGACGGAGTGATTTTTACAAACAGAACCCAGTAATTATTGATATCCAGTTGAATGGCATTGTATGCACCGGCAGCTTGCATGGATTTTGCCAGTGCTTCCATCGTCAGGCTGGGCCCGCAAAAATAATACAGGGTCTGGTTATCCTGACTAAGCCCAATGCCGGAGCGGACTGTTGGAGAAACATCAATTACCGTGTACCCCCAATCCTGGGGGGAATTGTTGTAGATCTGACTGTTGATCTGGCCTTTCCTGATTACCAGTGGACCGTTTTGCCGGAATGCCGTCATGTCAGCCGAGAGGAACAGGTCAGTGCCCCATTCACCTAGCCGGACATCTCCATTCTGGTAAATTGCCACTGTTCCCAGTCCATCCCGGGGCGGAAGGGCCTGGCTGCCGTTTGCCATTGCTCCAAATTGACCATGCCTGGCTTGGAAGCCGCCGTTGAATTCAGCCAACAGGATGTTGGCGGCCCTGTCTGCCAGGTTCATTTTTCCGCTGTGCGGGGGTTCGCCCGGCAGGGTGGGATCGATCGCCCCCAGCACGTAATGGAGCCGGGTTTGGGTCAGGTCGATCGCGACGATGGTCACGAGCGTATAAGGCCTGCTGGGGTCCGGCTGCACGAATGTCTTGTATGCAACCGTTTGCCCGAGCGCATTCTGGATGTATGGGATCCAGACCCCTTCGTTTTTTGCCATGCTTAGTGGCGGGACTGTTGCGGGTTGCCAGGGCACTGTGGCGGTTGGAGTCGGTTCCAGCGTCCCGGTCATGGTGGGCGTCATGGTCCCGGGGGGATGGTACGGAGTATTGGTCTTGAGCGCCAGGGTCGGGATGGCAGTCGAGGTTGGGAATGCGCCGTAATCTCCAGCCGGGTTTCCCATTCCAAGGCTATATTTCAACTTCTGCAAGTCGTCCTGGACTTGGAAGACTAACATTTCCAGCCCCGCCACGGCTTTATCCCCGATAATTCCTCGTAGCCAGTCAGCACCCTCCGCTCCCAGATATGGGTTTGTGTTGACCAGGGTAACCAGGACCACAAACAGAACAAAAATGGCCGCGACAATTCCGCCAGCCCACAGCCATCTTCGCTTACGAATGGATGGTTTTTGCCTTCTGGTGTCCGGTTTTGAATTATCCGGTTCCTCGTTTATTTCTTTCATCTTCCATTATCGAAAATCTAGAACGGAACATCGACCTTGGGCATATACACCCGGATGGCCGCTTCTCCGCTGACCGGGCATTTATATTCGCAGATCCCGCAGCCGATACAGATCTCCCGCAGCACGTGCGGAAGTTTCACGCTCACTGTTTGTCCATCCGGACCCCAAACTTCGGCATCTTCGAGTTGGATTGCCTTTTGCGGCAAGGGGCACATTTCCTCGCACACCTGGCAGGGTTGGTGGTCAGACCAGGGGATGCACCTGTTTTCGTTGATGTACGCCAGCCCGATCACCTGTAACCGTTTCTTTTCCAGGTCGAGCGGAGGGATGGCCTGCACCGGGCATACCTGCCCGCAGGCGTTGCAGGAATAATCGCAATATCCCAGCCTTGGCGCCAGGATGGGAGAGCCCAGCGCTGCCAACCCGACTTCGAAGACAGCCGGCTGCAGCCCGCCGGTGGGACACACCCGGATACACTCGTTGCAACGTGTGCATTTCGTGAAATCAACCACGTCGGGGTTGGTTTCCCGAACCCCCGGAGGGCGGATCAGGAATGGGCTTTGCCTCTTGGCGGGTCCGTTGCTGTTCAATAAAGCGATCGAGGCAACCGTGGCACCGATCGCCAGTAATGCTTCCCTTCTGTCCGGATTGTAAGTGGTCCATTTTTGGGCTGAAAATACCGGCACAAACCTTGTCTGGCCGCGCGGGCAGGCTTCCAGGCAGTCCAGGCACATCGTACACTCGGTTGGGTCGCTGGCATAATCTTTCGCGGGATTGATCGTTCCCGTAGGACAAATATCGGTGCAGAGGGTGCAGCCCTTGCACTCCGCGCCCACGCTCCGGCGGAAGATTGCCGCCTTGCTCAACCAACCCAGCGCTCCTCCCAGTGGGCACAGGTACCGGCACCAAAAACGGGCAGCCAGCAGGTCGAGCAGGATCACCCCCAGGAAGATGACTGCAAACAATAATCCATCCCGGTAGAACACGGGTTGCAGCGGCAAAATGCCCGGGCGGAACAAACCATCGAAAGTCGAGAGCGGACCCTCGAGGACTGGCACGTTCACCAGGATGGACTCCACTGCGGTCACGATCCGGTCCAATGCCGGCCAGACACTGACAGTTAATGTCCGCAGTAGCAGTGCCAATGGGTCGAAGAATAACAGGGTCAGGTTCCCAAGCAGGGCGGCTGCGAAGATGACAATCACAAGGTCGAACTTAACCCGCCGCCACCCCTCCGCCGGGGAAGAGCCCTTTTTTCTCCAGCGCTTGAGCGGGAATATGTCCAGGATCGTGCCCACGGGACACAGCCACCCGCACCATGCCCGCCCAAAAACCACGGTGAGCAGAATGACGATCAGTGCCAGGGCTGAACCTGCCAAAAGTGTGCGGCTGGCGGCCAGGTGTCCCAGGATTAGCAGCGGGTCCATGCGCATGGGGATGTTGATCACTGCCGCCGGTCCGCCATCCTGGCGTGACCAGACGAACAGGGCGATGAATATCGCCAGTGCCAGGTATTGCACGGTTTTCCGGAAAACGATCCAGGGTCCCGAGACAATTCCCTTCTTGAATTTTCTTTTCCCCCTTTTTGGCATCGACAAATGGGTGTCCATCATTATCGCAATATCAGGCGTTCAGATCGATGACCTGGATATTCAGGTTCTGCAGGTCGCTTCGCCCCAGCCCCATGGCGGTGCCGATCGTGATGTATTTCAGGTCTTCGGGTTTCATCCCAAATAGGGATGTGGCCAGGCTGTCTGCAGCGACCACGTCCCGGCTGGCGATCACCGTATCCTTTTGCTGGACATACGATAGTTTTCCCCCGGTTGGACCACCCGTGGTCATGATACGGACTGCATCGATAATGGTAAGTTGTGGTTTGAGCAGCGAATTCAGGTCGGCGATTGATTGATGAAGGTTGTTGTGCAGCGTCTCGCGGATAAAGACCGTGCCCATCAGGTTCTTCATCCCCAGGGTGAGAACCGAGGAATCATGATTTTTAGCGATGGGTACGTTGATCAAAACATCCGCATTTAGGACCTCGTCGTAGATTTTGGTTTTTTTCAAAAACACCCCTGAAGGCAGTACCGTATCGACATAATGATAAGAAATCATGTTGACCATTTCGCCGCCGGCTGCCTTTACCTGTTCTTCGATCCCGCTGATTTTGTAGGCTTCCGGTCCGGTTCCTCCGAAGGGGTGGTCCATGACCTTCACGCTGGCAGCGCCGGCTTCGAAGCACATCTTTACCAGGGTCCCCACCACCCATGGATTGGTGGTCGCGGCATATTCGTAGGTGTGATAAGCCACGCACATGTTGGGTTTGACAACAACGTTTGCACCAGCCGGCATGAATGCGCCAATGCCGCCCAGGGCTTCGATCGCCTTCCTCACCAGGGCTTCCGGTTCACCCCCGCGTGTCATGGCAATATCCGGAATGGGCACAGCAGTTCCAGTTGGGGCAGGGACGCCGTCGGTGGCGGAGGGCAGCCCTTCGGTGGAAATGCTCGATGGCTGGGAAAGGGCTGACTTGGTTGGCTGTCCGGTTGTAGGCGCCTGCGTGTCTGCTGCTGGTATGGATGTTGGCAGCACCTTTCCACAGGCCTCCAGGAATGCACTCAGTGTCATTGCGCCCGCCCCTGCTGCGGCTGCTTTTAGAAAATCCCGTCTCGTCAATTTACCCATAATTCACCTCTTCCAATTTATTAATAAAGAAACCCAACCAGGTGTCAGGAATTTTTCTTCTTCTTTACCGGCACGCGCGTTCCTCGCTTTGTTGGCTGCCTTTTTTCGGGAAGTTTAACGATTATTTTTTTACCTTTTGCCTTTAACGGTGCCTTGCCTGTTCTTGTTTTTTTCCTGGCAGGTTCAGTCTCTATTTGCACTTTGGGAGCAAAAAGCTCATTATATACGACTTGAATGGAAGCCGCACCCGCTCCGTCAAGCTTGCGATTCACTCCTGCCCATTCCTCCCCGCTGACGAAACGCCAATCCAGGAACACGTGACACTGGTAACCACCCAATTCCACGTAGAGACCCTTATCAGTAAGTTCCCGGCACGATCGGATGAATTCCAGCCCGCTGACGGTATCCTTGAAAATGGCATAAGACTCGCTGGGCAGGTACAGCGCCTCTGCCAGGCTCTTTTGGGCGAGGCGTCCGCTGCTTTTGTCCATCGAGGCCGCCGAGGTCTTGATCCAGCCGCGTGTCTCTGCGTACCGGTTGTGGTACACCACCAGGGCGCGTTCATTACCCAGGCAGTTGGAATAGGCGAACACATCTTCGTTTACTGTCCCGCTTGCACCCCGGGAATCCGTCTTGTAAAAGTCGTACAGCCTGAAGTTCTCCACGTCGGCAAAAAGCGCCCGGCGGTGGGTCAGTGGGAAGATGCGCCAATCGTGTCCTCGCACCAGGCCTTCGTCTACTGCTTCATCCCACCGTGCATGCCGGTATTCCATGCCGTACTTCTCCCGGTAACCTTCGATCTGACCGTGCCCGAACATCGGCAGTCCCGGCAGGGTAACCAGCAGGGTGCAGACGCCGAAGTATTTATCGGTGGTTCCGAATTGTTCGCTGGCGGTCTTTTCGTCGGGGTTGTTCATGAAATTGACGAAGCGCTTGAGCACCTGCGGATCGAATTCGAGCGTGTTCTTGATTACCTGGCGGTACTTGGCGTTGTCCTCGTCGCGCAGCATGTGCATGAAAGCCGAGTTGTACACGCGGTGCATTCCCAAGGTGCGCACGAAATAGCCTTCCATCAGCCAGAAAGCTTCCGCCAGCAGGAGCGTATCCGGCACTTCCACCGCCACCCGGTCAACAACCTCGCGCCAGAACTCGTTTGGGATCGCCTGGTCGAATTGCTCGCGCGTCATGCCGTGCTCCGAGCGGGAGGGGATCGCCCCGCCTTGTCCCGGCTCGGGGAACCACAGCCGCTGGATGTGCTTCTTTGCCAGGGTCATGGCAGCATCGAAACGTATGATTGGAAAGTTACGCGCGACGTGCAGGATCGTCTGGATAATGGCCTCGCGCACTTCTGCGTTGGAATAGTCCAGTTGGGCGGTGTCATTCCAGGGCAGGGCTGTGCCGTCGTTGCCGTGATAAATGTAGCGTGAGTCGCCGGTCCAGCGGTCCATGCGCTTGAAAACCACGGCTGCGTCGGTTTTATCGTAATAATGATCCTCGATCTGTATCCCCACCCGGCCGTTGTTCGATAGGTCTGCCCCGTTGAAGGAATAATTCGGGTAAGGGGAATAAGGCAGGCTGAGGAACCAGTCCGGGTGCTCCACCACCCAGCGTGAATCGATCCCGATATGGTTGGGCACCATGTCGGCCGAAAGGCGGATGCTGTGCTGCCAGGCTCGCCAGCGCAGATTCTGGAGTGCATCCCACCCGCCCAGGTCACCTGCGATCTGGTAGTCCATCAGTGAATAAGCTGAGGCCACCGCTTCGGGCTGCCCCATCATCTGCTTGATACGCCGGGAGGCGATGCTTCGTTCCCATAGACCGATCAGCCACAGACCGGTGAAGCCGCGTCCCCGCAAAAGGTCCAGTTCTTCATCGGGTATTTGGTCCAGGGCATGGACATCGCGCTGGTATTTTTTGGATAACTGGTCGAGCCACACGTAGGAATTCTTCGCGATCAGGACGACGCGCGGCATCCAATCTTTGTCAGGGCTGAAGCGTTCATATTCCGTGTAGTCGTGCCCTGTAAAAGTTAGTAAGGGGGCACTCCCGGCGAACCCGCCGACGAAATTGCCGCGCAGGATATCCTCCCTGGCAAAGTCCAGGCCGCGCAGGACCTTCAGCACAAACCCCTCCCCCAGGATGCTCCTCCAGCGGTTAAGCAGGAACTCCAATTGGGCCGAAAGCGAGTGAGGCGCCACCCGTCCGGGCGCTAATAAGATCTCGATGAGCGTCTCCCGGTTTTCCCCGGTGGACGCTGCCGCCCCAAACCCAGGCTGCAATCGAAAAAAGTCCTTCAGAACATGCACGGTCTTTTCGTATGGGCTGGTGAGCTTGAGCGGTTCCTCGTCGAAGAGTTCCTTGTAATCTGCCACCGCCGGGTTCTGGTTGGTGACATGCAGGATGAGCATCTCTTCCAGCGCGGCAGCCCGCTTCTGCCGGGCGTTCGTCTCCAGCTCGAGGTAATGCCGGGCGTCGATCTCCCCCCGGTATACTGCCAGGGGAGGAAAATCCTCGGTAAACTTAAGCAGGGAGGCATTTGCGTCCACCCCGGCGGCCTCCAGGGCGCGCTCCATCACGCCCGGGTTTTGGAGCTCATACTGGTGGATCAGGACGTGCAGGATTTCATCGATCAACCCCATGGCGTTGACCGCGCTGGCTGGCACGAAGCGCCCCCTCACCCTGGTCATACTGGCTGCGAACCGCCTGGCTGCCGCGTAATCGGCGAGGATCACGTTTCCGCTTAAAGCAAACAGGTTCTCATCAAATTGATATTTTTCCCTTGCCTTGCGGGACACGTGGAACTCGAAATAATTTCCCTCGGGCAATGGGTAGACTGCAGGTTCCATCCAATCTCCTCCACCGGATAACTCAACCGATTGTCTCCCAATCATACCAAATAAAAGGTTTCCGGGATTAACGCCAATGAACACCTTTCATCTTCGAGGTAAACGCCGTCCAAAGTTACAGGTGGTTTGGATCAATAAGAATAAATGCCCGTCTGCCCGGGGCGCAAGTTTTTTCTCCTCCCTGAATAAATAATAATCAATTAGCGTGTTTTCGGCAGCAGCCAGCCGAACAACCCGTATAGGATGCCAAACCCGAGTAACCCGAATTTGAAACAGGCACAAATGCCGGTGAGGACCGTCAGCGGGTAGGTGACCACACCGTTCAGCAACTGCCGTGCCTGGAAGATATTCTCAAGGACGTCGAAAGCGGCTGCCGCGAAAACGGCGTACGTTGCCCAGATTCCCAGCCGCCTCAACCAGACCGCCATGTTGCGATGACGCCCGGCTGCCAGCAGCGCCCCCAGTCCGACCGTGAAAAGGTAGGAGGGGATGAATAGGAAATCGAGACCGAGACCGAAAACAGCGAACAGACTAGGCCGTCCAGCCCAGGAGCTGATAATGGCTTGTGCCCTGTCGGGTGTCCAGGCAAACTGGTGGGAGACGATCCCGTAGGGGGCGGCGGAGGTGATCAGCGGCGCATTAAGCAGTTGAAAAATGGCGAAAAACACCACGGTCCAGGCCAGCAGCGCCAGGAAGACCGGCTTTCGATTCCACTTGCGGATAAAGATAAACGGATGGTTCATGGGACGGCGATCCGGTACACGCGGTGGTTCTTATATTCCACACCGTTCAGGTTTTCCAGGTCGGCTCTCATCTGCTTCGTTGTCTCGGCTACCTGGGTCATTTCGACGAATTCGAACTGCTTGAAATCGAGAATGGTCTTGCCGATTTCGTAATACAGCAGGGCGTTACCGCCCGTGCCCTGGAAATCGGGCAGGATGCCCATGCCGTTGCCCGAGACGGTCTTTGTGCGCTTCATTTCGAGAAGGATGTCGATCAAGCCAAAGGGGAACAGCCGTCCTTTGGCTCTTTGAATGGCAGCCGAAACATCGGGAAAGGCAAACAGGAATCCGACGATGTCGTCGCCGTGCATGATCAGCTTGATCAGGCGATGGTCGGCTACGTTGAAAACGTTTTGCACAGCGTAATCCACGTCGCCCTGCGAGAAGGGATAATATTCCCAGTTATTGATGAAGGTTTTGTTGTAGGTCTGACCGATGCGCTGTGCCCAACCCACCAGTTCCTTCTTGGTTTTAAAGGCCTTGACCCACAAGTTGCCGCGCTTTAAAGTCCATTGGGCGATGCGTTCCACGCGCTCGGGGATCTTGAACGCCTCGGCTGGCAGGTAGCAGGAGACAAAATCCACTTCCTTCTCGAAGTGCAGCGACTCGATCAGTTTACGGTAATACGGATAGTTGTAGTTCATCATGGTCATCATCTGACGCCGGTCGTACCCCTCGATCAGCATGCCGTACCCGTCGAAGGGTGAAAGCCCCTTCGGGCCGATCAACGTGTCCAGCCCGCGCTGGCGTGCCCAGTCAAAAACGGCATTAAAAAGTGCCCGGGCCACGTCGATGTCGTCGATGCAATCAAAGTAATAAAATTGCGCTTTTTTGGTCTTGTGATACTCGTTGAAAAGCTTGTTCACCCCGGCGCATATGCGTCCCACCACCTTGCCGTCGAAAACCGCCATGAAGAAATCGGCCTCGGAGTACTCGAAGAAGGGATGTTTCTTCCGGTTGAGCGGCAGGTAGGCGTCCATGAACAGGGGCGCAACCCATTGCGGGCAGCCTTTGTAGAGCTCGTAATAAAACTCCACGAAGCGCTTGACCTGGGACCTGTTTTCGGTATCCACCTTTTCGATGACGAGCATTGATATTCCTTGGACTGTCCCGAATATACTCACAGTATATAACAAAATCACCGTATGCGGATACGCAAGCTTCAGGTCCCGCGCGCTGCAGGCGGGGGTCAATTGGCTGGTTTCCAGGAGCTATTAATCAAATTGGATCACCAAATTGTGCGATAATTGACCTGTCTCTTGGAAACCGCATAAATTATGCGCTCGACCCGAAAGTCTGATTCCAACTATAAATCAAGGAGAATGCCATGCCAACCGTTCGTACCGAAGAATTCCACGTCAATGGTGAGGAACTGCTCTCGAAGATCAAGAAACTGGTCCATGAAGGCAACATCCGCAAGATCATCATCAAGGACAAGGACGGCAAGGTGCTGATCGAATTTCCGCTGACCATCGGGGTGGTGGGAATGGTGCTGCTGCCCACCCTGGCGGCGGTGGGAGCCGTTGCCGCGCTGGTCACCGAAGCCACCATCGTGGTGGAAAAAGACGCCTGAGCTCCTTCGGTAATCCCCTTTCCGGTTTGGTGAAAACCCGCCTGTCGATCGCCGCGGTGGTTTTAGACGACCAGCCCCTCGATGATGGAGGCACCTTTCCCTCGAATTAAGATTGGGATGGGGGATACGTACATGTTCGATCCGTTATATATCAGGATGTTGCGGTGTCAATCGAATACCTTAGGATGTACCCCGGACATTCCAGCGGGGCACGCTTTTCCTGAACCAACTGCCCAAATTAAGAATCCGCATGCTCGATGTGCTACTCCAGCCCCTTTAGGACGAGGATGTGACCATAGGATTCGCCTATGGCTCGTTGACTTTCCCGGACAGTTTTCCACTGTTACGTTCCATGAACTCTTGAACGTGCAGTATCTGACTATGGAAGATTAGAGATAACCAGAAAGTGGGGGAAAATGATTGAATTGGAGATGAACTCTTAACCTAGCGGTTCTAGGTTCTAGTCCTATACGAGTACGATTTTTATCGTAAAGTTATCGCTAACGGTTTGCGTTACTGGGGCGGGCGTGGACTCTGCTTGGGAGCAGGAAAAACTCGAAGCCAGAAAAATGCTCGAAAATGCGGCAGAATCCCCAGCGTCCAGTGTTAGCATGAAAGCGCAATCCGACGGGGTTGCGGTCGGGCACGTTTTCGGGTACGCTCGCGTTTGTTCAGAGAACGGGAACGCGTACCCGGGAACGCTGCGTAAGGGACCAGTCGAAACGTGCATGGGAAGTTCCAATCTTGATCTGGAACAAGCCCGCTCCAGTGTTTGACTGACCCGTTCGAATCCGCTTAACTGGGAATGGCGAGAAGTCAAAGCCCGCATCTGTGTGTGATTCAGCGGCCCTAAAAAAGAAACGTGCCCGACCTTCGCTGGCAGGGAAGTGCCAGCAATATCAGGAGTATACCGCCTATGGAAAAAATTGAAAAACGTTATATCGGACTGGACGTTCACAAGCATTACCTGATCGCGCTGGGCGTGGATGAAAACCTGGAAGTGGTACTGCCAGCGCGGCGGGTGGAACTTTCGCACCTCGAAGCGTGGATGAAAAAGACGCTCACGCAGCAGGATGATGTGGTGCTGGAGATGACTACCAATACCTGGCAGTTGTACGATGAACTATCAGCGTACGTCGGTTCGGTAACGGTAGTGCATCCACCGCATGTGGCTTTGATCACGCGGTCGCAAGTCATGAACGACAAGATCGCCGCCTCGATCCTGGCGCGCCTGCTTGCGAAAGGATTGTTGGTTGGGATCTGGGTGCCGCCACAGGAAGTGCGCGAACTGCGCGGACTGGTGGCGCAGCGTCAAAAGATGACGCGCCTGTCAACCCAGGCGAAAAACCGTTTGCACGCGGTGATCCAAAGACATCACCTGAAAGTTCCAGAGGGGAATCCCTTTGGCAAATCGAACAATGGCTGGTGGCAGGCCTTGTCACTGGGACGCCTAGAAAAGATGAATCTACAAAGCGATTTGGAGACCCTGCAATTCGCCGAGAAGCAACAAGCTCGATTACAGGAAGAGATGACGGGCATCGTCGCGGAAAACGAGGAGATGGGTCGCCTGCTGCATCTGGCTGGTTTTGGAGTGATCACCACGCTGACGGTGTATGCAGCGATTGGAGACATCAGTCGTTTCGTGGAACCAAAAAAACTGGTTGGGTACGCGGGACTGGGAGCGCGGGTGCATGACAGCGGACTAACCACGCGCACCGGGAAAATCACAAAAGCGGGCAGGCGAGATCTGCGAGTTGCGTTGGTGGAAGCGGCACATGTGGCAGCGAACACGCATCCACATTGGAAGGCGGAATTGGCACGTCTGCAACCGCGGCTGGGATACAACAAAGCGATCGTGGCCATTGCACGCAAATTGTTGATCAGTGTCTGGCATATCCTATCCAAGCAAGAGGCGGATCGATTTGCAGAACCGGAAGCGGTGGCGCAGAAGATGTTACGGTTTGCCTATGATGTGGGGAAGGAAAACCGCCCAGGGCGTCAAACTGCAGCGGGCTTTGCGCGTGAACGCCTGGATGTTTTGGGATTGGGTCAAGAATTGACCAGCATCTCTTGGGGCTCGAAGAAGCCGATCCCATTGCCGCCCTCGGCGCTGGGAAAAAAAGAAAGGAGCGACGTCCCAAACAGATAAATCTGTGAACTCCAGATAGGAGACCCACGAAGGGGTTTTGCGGGCTCGTCGCTCAATATTATTATACAACGCATATCAACGTTTTTGCGCAACATGCAAAAGTGGTGGTGGGGTGTTGTTGTTTTTTCGCTCCCTTGCGTCTCGACTTATCTTGCTTTTTCTTGGCGCCTTGACTTCCCACTTCATCTGTGCACGCTTTGTT
>Ga0209638_1000170_pt1 | contig 43510 bp, 35 predicted proteins | sample BarGraNGADG00211_FD_184490 | JGI IMG/M metagenome (GOLD analysis project Ga0209638, IMG submission 184490) | Arctic peat soil microbial communities from Barrow, Alaska - Barrow Graham LP Ref core NGADG0002-211 (SPAdes) (version 2) | ecosystem: Environmental > Terrestrial > Soil > Wetlands > Peat...
GGCAACCCCAAGCACGCCGACATCCTGCTCGTGACCGGCAGCGTGAACGAGCGGAACATCGAGATAGTGCAGAACCTGTACCGCCAGATGCCCGACCCCAAGGTCGTGGTGGCGGTCGGCGCGTGCGCTTGCTCCGGCGGCATCTTCGCCCGGGCCTACAACATCCAGGGCGGCATCGACAAGGTAATCCCGGTGGACGTCTACGTCCCCGGCTGCGCGGCGCGCCCGGAAAGCATCATCGACGGCGTTGTACAGGGGATCGCGGCGCTGGAAGCCAAGCGGAAGAAGACGGCCTGATGGACAAGACGACGTTCCTCGCCCGCGTCGAGGAGTATCACGAGGCCGGCTGGCGCCTGGCTCTGATCAACGCCACCACGATCATGCCCGGCGCCGGCGAAGGCATGGAGCAGGGCGCCTTCGACGTGGCGTGGGCTTTCGCCCGCGGCACCGAGTTGGAAACCATCCGCGAGCGGATCATGCCCGGCGACGAGATGCCCAGCATCTCCGGCTCATTCGGGGCTGCCTTCCTGTACGAGAACGAGATGCGCGAGCTCTTCGGCATCAACGTGACGGGTCTTGGGCTGGACCTGAAGGGCCAGATGTACAAGACCGCAACGCGAATCCCCTTCGCCCCGAGCGCCATCCGAGCGCGCCTGGAGGCACTCGGCCGCGCGGAACCGGCCGCGCGGCACGGCGCGGCCGCGGCGCCGGCCCCCGCCGAGAAGACTGCATGAAGCGGACCGTCATTCCGATGGGCCCGCAGCACCCGGTGCTGCCGGAGCCGCTCGTCCTGGACCTGATCCTCGAGGACGAGAAGGTCGTGGATGCCATCCCGACCATCGGCTACGTCCATCGTGGCCTGGAAATGATGGTCGAGCGGGTGGAGTACACCGAGATGGGCTTCGTGGTGGAGCGCATCTGCGGCATCTGCAGCTTCATGCACGGCATGGGCTACTGCGTTTCACTCGAGAGCATTATGAACGTCGAGGTGCCCGAGCGAGCCCGCTGGCTGCGCTTGATCTGGGCGGAGATCTCCCGCATCCAGAGCCATTTGCTATGGCTTGGCCTCGGCGCCGACGCCTTCGGCTTCGAAAACCTGTTCATGCACTGCTGGCGGATGCGCGAGGAGATCCTCGACATCTTCGAGAAGACCACCGGCGGCCGCATCATCCACTCAGTCAACCGCATCGGCGGCGTGAAGCGCGACATCTCGGACTCTGAGCTTGCAGCCATCCTGGTCAAGCTCGAGGAGCTCGGCGCCGCCTTCAAGCAGACGGCCGGTGTGTTCGGGTCGGACCCGTCCATCGCCCACCGGCTGGGCGGCGTGGGCGTGCTCACAACGGAGGACGCTCGGTCGGTAGATGTCGTCGGCCCCATGGCGCGCGCGTCGGGGATCGCCACGGACACACGCCTGATCGGCGCCAACGGCTACGACCAACTCGAGTTCGAGCCTGTCGTGGAGACCGCCGGCGACTGCCTGGCCCGAGTCGTCGTCCGCATGCGCGAGATCGACCAGTCGATCGACCTCGTCCGCCAGGCCATCGAGAAGATGCCTAAGGGTGAGGGCATGCCACTGGAGAACCGGCCCCGCGGAAACCCGCTGGGTGAGGTCTTCACAAGGCTCGAGCAGCCGCGTGGCGAGGTCCTCTATTACGTCAAGGCCAACGGCACCAAGAACCTGGAACGGTTCCGGGCCCGAACACCGACATTCGCCAACATCCCGGCCATGATCAAGCTGGTAAAGGGCTGCGACCTCGCCGATGTGCCGAACATCATCGTGACGATCGACCCCTGCATCAGCTGCACGGAACGCTGAGATGGCCAACCCACTGAACCTGCCCATGGTCGGCCGGTCGCTGCGAAACCTGGTTTCGCGGCCGGCGACCCGCCGCTACCCGACTGAGATCCGGCCCCGCTTCGCCGGCGCCCGTGGCACCATCGAGTTCGACGTCGAAACGTGCAACTTCTGCATGCTGTGCGCCCGACGGTGCCCTGCGGCCGCGATCACCGCCTCACGCGAAGAGCGCTACTGGGCGATCGAACAGCTGACCTGCATCGGCTGCGGCGTCTGCGTCGACGTCTGCAACAAGGGCAGCCTCAGCATGTCGGTGAATTCTCGCACGGTACATACCCACGCCGACGTCGGGCCGCAGGGTCAGCGGCCCGGCCACGAGGAGTGGCGGAAGCCCGCGCTGGCAGCCGAGGTTCCCTCGGGCAGCTAACTGAGTCGTGCCCAGCGATCGCGGCGGCACTCGGATCGCCTACTCTTCCGGCATGCCCGTCCGATCGTATTCACTCAGGCGCCGTCCGCTTCGGGTTGCGCTTGTAGCGGTCGCTGCGGTCGGAGCGTTCGCGGTCGGTGGGCTCTTCGTCCTGGGAACTCGGGGGCCGGGAACTGACGCCACCGGCTCACTCTTCGCCGACTCATCGTCCGCGTCGCCTTCCGTTAGGGCATCCGAGGCAACGAAGACTGCGGCGACGGCCACTCCCCTGCCCCCGACCGCGTCTCCGACCGTGGCCCCGGCCACGATCCCGCTCGTCCCGATCGTCGGCTACTGGTCCACGATGCGGTCGATCGCCCGCTCCGACCTCGCCGATCTGGTGAGCGGCGTCCACGCCGCCGGCCCCTCGCCGACCAGCACGGCCGTCGCTGTGAGCTCGGACGACCTGCCCGCGCTGGTAGCCGCGCTCGGCGTCACCCCGCAGAGCGTCCAGGCGCTTTCCCCGGCCGAGGTCCGTGCTCGAGTCAAGGCGGCACCGGGCACGATCGGCATCGTCCGCGCCGACGACGTGACCATGGACGTCCGCGCCCTGGCAGTCGACGGCGCCGCTCTCTTCGGCGCGGAGCGGATCCACGACCTGAGAGCCTGGCCGCTGCTCGTCTCCGAGGCAGGCGCGACTTCCAGCTTCGCCACGCAATCGGCGTGGACAGTCGCGGCCGGCGGCGACGTTATGCTCGACAAGGCAATCTACGCCCAATCCATCACTAAGGGCCGCGGCACCGACTATGCCTGGGACGGCGGGACGGCCGTCATCGACTCCCGCAGCTGCTGCGGTTGGGGCAACAAGCCGCTTGCGTCCGGCCACGAAACCGGCAACACCGGCGCCGTGGCCGCGCTCTTCCGCGACGCCGACCTGGGCATCGTCAACCTGGAGTCGCCCGAGCCCGACAACTTTACGTACCACGCCGGCGGGTTCACCTTTACGGGCGACCCCGCCTTGCTCGCCGGGTTGCGCAACGCCGGCATAGACGTGGCGGGGCTCGCGAACAACCACCTCGGGAACGGTGGCACTGAGGGAGTAACCGACACGATCCGCCACCTCGACGAGCTCGGGATCGCCCATCCGGGCGCCGGCGCCAACCTGACCGCAGCCCGCAAGCCCGCCTGGCTCGAGGCCGGAGGGCTCAAGATCGCCGTCCTGGCCTACGTCGACGTCGAGCCGACCAGCTACTGGGCGACTTCGAGCCGCCCCGGATCCTCCGGATACGACATCGGGGCCATTACCTCGGACATCGAGTTGGCCCGGAGCGCGGGTGCCGACATGGTCTTCGTGATGCCGCACTGGGGCCAGGAGTACGCGGATTCGGTCTGGGATTTCCAGCGAACGGATGCCAGGAAGATGATCGCCGCCGGGGCCGACCTCATCCTCGGCAGTCACTCTCATTGGGTCGGACCCTTCGAGCAGATCGACGCCGGTCACCTGGCCTTCTACTCGCTCGGCGATCTCGTGTTCGACTGGACCCACGACGAGCGGACGCAGGAGGGAGTCGTGGCGGACTTGACGTTCGTCGGGAAGCGCCTGGTCCAGGTCGACCTGCACCCCACCTTCATCATCGGCGGCCGGCCCAATCTGCTCGATCCCGCCGGCGACGGGCAGGCAGTGCTCGGGCCGGTCCAGAAGTCGTCTGAGCCCCGGCTGGGCTGGTAGAACGACCGTTGCGTGAGTGCCGGGGCGCCACGACATGCAGCGACGCGCCGCGGCCAGACGCTACCCTCCTGAGCAACATCATGTGACCTTCGGCCCGGCGCGTTGGGGCAGACTGGTGGTGTGGCCTGGATCGCGCCAGCGGGCACCATAGGAATAACTCATATTGATCTACCATACATTTGCGGAAACCCCTCTGCGGAGCAAGATGCACCCTATCGTCAGCAAGTCGCAGCTGTCTCCCAACGTCACCCGCCTCGTCGTGGAGGCGCCCCGAATCGCCGAGATCCGCCAGCCGGGGCAATTCGTCATCGTCCGGCGCGGGCCCGGCGCGGAGAGAATCCCGCTCACCATCGCCGACGTCGATCGTGCGGCAGGCACGATCACTCTCGTCATCCAGGCCATGGGCAAGAGCACTCATGAACTTACGGCACTGCAGGTGGGCGATGCGATCACGGACATCGCCGGACCGTTGGGCAACCCGACGGAGCTCCTCGACAGCGGGCACGCCGTATGCGTCGGAGGCGGGGTCGGGACGGCGGTCGTCTACCCCATCGCGCAGGCCCTGGCGGCTCGTGGCGTCAAGGTGACCAGCGTGATCGGCGGCCGATCCAAGGAATGGGTCATCTACGAGGACGAGCTTCGAGCCGCCGGCGACGTGGTCGTCTGCACCGACGACGGTAGCTACGGCCGCCACGGCTTCGTGACCGAAGCCCTCAAGGACCTGTGCGAGGCCGGTGGCATCGACGAGGTCTTCGCGGTTGGGCCCGTGCCGATGATGCGTGCCTGCTCCGAGCTGACCCGCCCGTACGGCGTCAAGACCACCGTTTCACTCAACGCGATCATGGTCGACGGGACGGGGATGTGCGGCGGCTGCCGCGTGGCGATCGACGCCAAGACCCAGTACGCCTGCGTCGACGGGCCCGAGTTCGACGGCCACAAGGTCGACTTCCGCCAGCTGGCCGATCGCCTTACCACCTATCGTGAATTCGAACAGGCCGCCCTCGAGCGCTGGCAGGCCGCCCACGCCGAGGCCCACTGATGAGCGACTTCTCCGACCGGACCGACCTGACCCTGGCCGACCGCCTCGCCGCCCACCTCGAGCCGCTCCCCAAGAAGGAGCGGATGAGGATCGACCGCGGCTCGATGCCCGAACAGGAGGCCCTGGCCCGGGCACACAACTTCGCTGAGGTGAACCTGGGCTACTCCGAGCAGCTGGCCATCATCGAGGCCGATCGCTGCCTGCAATGCCCTAAGCCCTATTGCATCGAAGGCTGCCCCGTCGCGGTCAACATCCCGAATTTCATCCGCCTGCTCGGCGAAGGCAACGTCAAGGCCGCGGCCGACTCGCTTCTCGGCGACAACGCCCTGCCGTGCGTCACCGGGCGCGTCTGCCCGCAGGAAACGCAGTGCGAGCAGGTCTGCCTGCGCGCCAAGACCGGCAAGCCTGTCGCGATCGGATACCTCGAGCGCTTCGTCGCCGACTGGGCGATCGACCACCGCGACGTCTTCGAGGCGGCCCATCCCGCGCCGACCGGCAAGAAGGTCGCGATCGTGGGTTCCGGGCCCGCCGGGCTGACGGCAGCCGGTGAGCTGACCAAGCGCGGCCATTCGGTCACGATTTTCGAGGCCTTCCATGCCGCTGGCGGCGTCCTGATCTACGGCATCCCCGAGTTCCGCCTGCCCAAGGACATCGTCCAGAAGGAAGTCGACCGCCTGGTCGCCGACGGCGTGGAGATCCGGCCCAACTCGATCATCGGCAAGACCTACACGCTGCCCGAGCTGCGGGAGCAGTTCGACGCGATCTTCGTCGCTGTGGGAGCCGGACTGCCGGTCTTCATGAACGTCCCGGGTGAGAACTTCAAGGGCGTCTACTCGGCCAACGAATACCTGACCCGCGTCAATCTGATGGGCGCCTACAACCCCGACTCCGACACGCCGATCCTGCACGGCAAGCGCGTCGCGGTCGTGGGCGGCGGCAACGTGGCCATGGACTCCGTGCGCACCGCCCGCCGGCTCGGCGCGGCCGAATCGGTCTGCGTCTACCGCCGCTCCCGCGACGAGCTGCCGGCCCGACGCGAGGAAGTCCATCACGCCGAACAGGAAGGGGTTCGCTTCGAATTCCTGACCGCGCCGGTGGAAGTCCTCGCCGACGACAAGGGCTGGGTCAGCGGCCTCAAGTGCGTGCGCATGGAGCTGGGCGAGCCCGACGCCTCGGGACGGCGCCGCCCGGTCGAGATCCCGGGATCCGGGTTCGTCTTCGAGTGCGACATGGTCGTAGTGGCCATCGGCACCCGCTCGAACCCGCTGCTCACCTCCACTTCGCCAGACCTGCGGGTCAACAAGTGGGGCTACATCGAGATCGACGACAACCTGCAGACCTCGATGGACGGCGTCTTCGCCGGCGGCGATATCGTCCGCGGCGCAGCCACGGTCATCCTGGCCATGGGCGACGGCAAGAAGGCGGCCTCGAACATCGACGCCTACCTGCGCGGCGAGTTTGGGGCGGCCCGAACCGAGATGGCGGTAGCAGTCTCGGAGTGAGACCGGCCGCTCAGCGGCCGCCGGACGTGGTCAGCGCCGGTTCTGCATCTGCATGAAGGTCGACCCTCCTCGAACCGGCTCGTCACGTCAGGACGCGGGTCCGACCGTCCGGCTCACCGGAGACGTTCGCGAATTGTACGTCCGGCAACCGGTCGATCGGTCGGCCTCTGCCAACTTACTCGAGCGGCACTCGAAAGCCTGAGGGTCGCAGCCGGGCCGCAGAGCGGACGCCACGTGCGTCCGTGCCGGGCCACCACCGCACTATCCACAGCGCCATCGCCAAAGCGACGACCACGGCCACGCCGCTGACGATCGTGTAGAGCGAGAACACCCACAGCAGACCCATCGGGACAGCCACGACGAGCAGGCGGGTGCGCCACGGCTCGTCGACGCCTCCGGATGCCGCCCACGCCAGCATGGGGAGCAGCAGCCCGGCTTCGTAGCCCCAGACTCTGGGCCCGGCGGCGAGCGCGAGCAAGCAGGCTCCGGCCGCAGCCTCGACCAGCGGAGCGCGGATCAACCCGGGTAGCGCCAGAAGCACGATCGCCACCATGACGGCGATCGGCAGCCACGCGGGCACGCCCGGCAACCGGCCGATGAGGCCGGGGATGCTGACGGCTTTGTCGGCGTTGCCGGCCAGATCCCGCGCCAGCCACGGCTGAAGCTGAGTCCACCAAGTCCCCGGCCACTGCCAGTTACCCGCGGCGGCCGCCACACTCGCCAGGTAGCCGCCTCCGACGACAGCCGCGGCAACGAGCAGGTCGCGCCATCGCCACCGCAAGACCAGCAACCCGAGCAGCGGCAGAGCCAGCGTCGGCTTGTACATCATCAAGCCCACTGCCACTCCGACCTCGAGAGGCCGGTCCCGACGCAGCCCGTCGATCGCCCATAGCGCCAGGAGCGCCGCGAAAGTCGCGTTCTGCCCGAAGTCGGCCGACGCGGTCAGCGGCGTCCAGGCGAAGGCGAGCAGTATCGCCACGTCTCGTCGCATCCCGAAGATCCGCGCCACGAAGAGCCCCGCGGCCAGGACGCAGCCCAGCATGAGCGCGGCATTGAACGCGAACCCCAGCCAGATCGGCATGTGGCCGAGAGGCCACAGCGGCCACGCGGCCGCGGGCGGATACGGGAAGAAGTACTCGATGACGCCGTGGGCACTCTGCCAGGCGAAATGGCGGCCCGCGTCGAGGAAATCGGCCGTGCCGACGGTCGCGCCGGCGGACCAGAAGACGGACCAATCGCCTCCGCCGCTGACGAATGCCGTCTCAATGGGAATGAGGCCGGCAATCGCAAGAGCCACCGCCCACAGCCGAACGCGCCGGGGCGGGAGAGCAAGAGGACCGAGTCTGTCCCTGAGCGGCCAGCCCGATTGGACGCGGGATTCCAACGGCGGTTCGGGGGCGGCCGGCGCGCTCACGAGCGTCGCGACTCCAAGCTAACCGCGCGCCTTCGCGAGCCGGTCCATCACGATCGACTTCACCTGGGACAGGTCGACACGGATCTGCTCCATGGAATCGCGGTCGCGAATGGTGGCCTTGCCGTCTTCGAGCGTGTCCACATCCACAGTCACGCACCACGGCGTCCCGATCTCGTCCTGGCGCCGGTAGAGCTTCCCGATCGCGGCCGTGTCGTCGTAGACGGCCATCATCTCGGTGGCCAGATCGGCGCGCAGAGCGTGGCACTTCGCCACGATCTCCTCGCGCTTCTTGAGCAGCGGCAGGACCGCCACCTTGTAGGGTGCGAGATCCGCGTTGAAGGCAAGGACCACGCGCTTTTCGCCGCGAACCTCTTCCTCGCGATAGGCGTCGATGAGGAACGTGAACGCCGCCCGGTCGCCTCCGGCCGAGGTTTCGACGATCCACGGAACGTAGTGCTCCTCGGTTGCCGGGTCGAAGTATTCGAGGTTCTCGCCGCTGGCTTCCTGGTGCCGCCCGAGGTCCCAGTCGCCGCGGTTGTGGATGCCTTCGAGCTCCTTCCAGCCGAACGGGAAGCGATACTCCACATCCACGGCCTTCTTGGCGTAGTGGGCCAGTTCGTCGGGGCGATGCTGGCGGAAGCGCAGCCGGGCGGGATTGACGCCGTAGCGCACGTACCAGGCCAGCCGACGCGGCATCCACTCCTCGAACGTGGCCGCCGCGGTCTCCGGCTTGACGAAGTACTGCATCTCCATCTGCTCGAACTCGCGCATCCGGAAGACGAAGTTGCCCGGGCTGATCTCGTTGCGGAAGGCCTTGCCGATCTGGGCGATGCCGAAGGGCAGCTTCTTGCGAGCCGTCTCGCGGACGTTCTTGAAGTTGACGTAGATGCCCTGCGCCGTCTCGGGGCGCAGGTAGACCTGAGCGGCCTCTTCCTCGACCGGGCCCATGTAGGTCTTGAACATCAGGTTGAAACGGCGCGGGGCGCTCAACGGGCCGCCGTCCGCCGGGCACTTGAGCCCGAGGCGCTCGACCACCTCGGGATCCATCAGCTCGGTGTTGGTCAGGTTCTCGGCGCCGGGCAGCTCGTCGAGCCGGTAGCGCCGGCGGCACGTCTGGCACTCGACGAGCGGGTCGGTGAAGTTGGCCACGTGCCCGGAGGTGACCCAGACCTGGGGTGCCATGATGATGCTGGCGTCCAGGCCGACGATGTCCGTGCGCTCCTGGACCATCGCCCGCCACCAGGCGCGCTTGACGTTGTTCTTGAGCTCCACCCCGAGCTGCCCGTAGTCCCACACGGCGTTGATGCCGCCGTATATCTCCGAGCTCGGGAAGATGAAGCCGCGCCGCTTGCTCAGCGAGACGATTGTCTCCAGGTTGGCGACGGACGGTCCCGGATCGTCGACGGCGGGCGTCGGTTTGGCGGCGGTCAATTCGGTCTCCTCGGGCGCAGGCGGGCGGTCGAGCCATCGAACGCCTGGGGCGCAATTCTCGCACGTGCGCCCCCCACTCGGGCACGGGCCAAGCAGGAGCGCCGGACGCAACCGGCAGGCGCGAGAGGAACAACGCTTGTCGATCTACGGGCCCGTCTTCCCGGCGACCGGGCCCGACCACCTGATCCCGGGAGTCTCAGCGTTCGTCGGTCGGATGCGCTGCACCTACAGCTCGCGAAGCTCGGATGCCGAGGAGCTGATGGCGCGCGGCCGCGAATTCCTGGGGGATCTGCACGGCTGATCGCCGGCCTACCCCTTCGACAGGCGGTTCCCCTGCGGCCGCGTCATGATGAGGGGCATGAGGACCATCGACCCGGCATGACCGCTGCGGAATCTGCCGACTCTATCGAGATCGAACACCCCACGCTCGGCCCGGCCGTGGCGATTTACGACGACCGGCGCAAGAGCCGGCGCAAGTTACTGACTGCTTCGGGCATGGCGGCGGTAGGCGGCGTCGGCGTAGTCCTGGGTCTGGGCGATTTCGCGAACGGCGACGGGACCGGCGGGTCCGTGTTCGTGCTCGCCGGCGGCGCCCTGCTGACCTACGGCATCAACGAGGCTCGGGCGACCTTGATGCGCCTGCGGACGGTCTATTCGCTCGTCGTGAGCGAAACCGGGTTCGAGTATGCCTTCGGGGTCGGATCGATAGCTTGGGACGAGGTCGCTTCCGTCGGCTTCGAGAGGGTCGCTCGGCGCGGCAAACCGGGCGCGGTACGCGTGCAGGTCAAGATGCCGGATGAATTCGCCGCCCGGCACGAGTTGTCGCTTCCGGCGAGCCTGATGCTACGGATCAACGACGGCGCGCTCTACGTAGCGCGCGGGGCATTGATGCCGGCCGGCGCCGTCCTGGAGCTCATGAACCAACGCCTCGCCGAGTTCCGGAGAGCCCACACGCCCGTTCCGGCACCGGCCCAACCCATTCGGCGTCGAACGTCCCGCCACTAGAGTTCCGAACACGGGTTTCCATCCTCGCGCCGTCGGACGAAGGGGAGCAGTCTCAAGGCGAAAGAAGGCGCCCCATGTTGGAACTACTGCTCATCATCCTCATTCTTCTGTTCGTGTTCGGCGGGTTGGGCTTCAGCCGCCGCCGCTGATGGTCGGCCCCGGGCCCCGCCGGCGTTACCTGAGTGCGAATCCCAGGAACACGAGCACGAAGCCGGCGACGAGGATTAGCCCGCCCACCTGAGCGCGCCGGCGCATCTCCTGGGCCATAATCGAGGCCGCGCTGGGCCCATCGTCGCGAAGACGGGTCCCGCGCCAGCCTTCGTAGCGCGAAATGTTCGCCTCCTGTTCCTTGAGCTCCTGGTAGCGGCTCCATGGGCCCCGGGCCCGCAGGTATCCGAGCGCGATGAGCGCCACGCCGAGAACCCAGCAGATCAAGTTTATCGGGCCCATCGCTCCCTCCTGTAGCCGGCCTAGTCCGTCTTGTCAGGCTTGTCGAGCCGCTCGCGCAACGCCGCCTGCACCATGGCCGCGTTCGCCTGACCGCGAGTCGCCTTCATGACCTGGCCGACGAGGAAGCCGACCACCGCTACCGTGCCGGCCCGGTAGTCGGCCACTGCGGCCGGGTTAGCGGCGAGCACTTTGTCTATGGCCGAACCCAGCGCTTCGATATCGGAGATCTGACGGAAGCCGCGCGCCTCGACGATCGCGGCCACAGCCGCTCCTGACGCGAGGTGCTCGGCCAGGACTTCCTTGGCGTTGGTGCCCGAGAGGTCGCCATCCGACGCGAGCCTGATCAGCATCGCGATCTGAACGGCATCGAGAGTGCCGCCGGCACCCTTGACCAGTCGGAGCACTTCTCCGGTTACCCAGTTGGCGACGGTCTTGGCCGGGAGGGTCGGCTCCGCGTGGAGAACCCCTTCGAATACGGACGAGGCGATGGCGTCGTTCACGAGAACACCGGCGTCGTAGCTCGAGAGCCCCAGCGACTCCATGTAACGAGTCCGCCGCGTCGCCGGTAGCTCCGGCAGGCGCGCTTTGATCTCGGCGAGCCACTCGGGCGAGGTGATCAGCGGCGGCAGGTCGGGTTCCGGGAAGTAGCGGTAGTCGTTCTCTTCTTCCTTGGGCCGCATGTGGTACGTGGACTGACTGCCCTCGTCCCAGCCCCGCGTCTCCATGCGGATTGTCCCGCCGCCGTCGATCACTGCCGCCTGACGCTCGATCTCGTGGTCGATCGCCCGCTCCACGGCCCGCATCGAGTTCATGTTCTTGACCTCGATCCGGGTCCCGAAGGCGTCCCGCCCGCGCGGCCGCAGCGAGACGTTGGCCTCGACACGCATCTGGCCGTTCTCCATTTCCGCGTCCGAGGCGCCGATCGTCTTCATCAGCAGGCGCAGCTCTTCCGCGTACCGGCGCGCTTGCTCCGCCGTTCGAATGTCCGGCTCGGTCACGATCTCCATCAGCGGCATGCCGGAGCGGTTGAAGTCGATCAGGCTGACCCGCCGACCTTCGAGCTCGGCATGGATCAGGCGACCGGTGTCCTCCTCGAGGTGGGCTCGCCGGACTCGGACGGTGAAAGGCCCCTCGCTCGTGTCGAACGAAAGCCGGCCGTCGGCCGCGAGCGGCAGCTGGTACTGGCTGATCTGATAGCCCTTCGGCAGGTCGGGATAGAAGTAGTTCTTTCGATCCCAGCGTGTGGTCGAGGCGACCGTCGCCTCGATCGCGAAGCCGGTGGCGATGACCCACTCGACCGCCGCCTTGTTGATCGTCGGCAGCACGCCGGGCAGTCCCAGGCATACCGGACAGCAGTGGCTGTTCGGCGCTGCTCCATCGATCTCGGTGGAGCAGCCGCAGAACATCTTGCTGGCGGTCTTGAGCTGGCAGTGGATCTCGATGCCGATGACAGCTTCGTAGCGCTCCAGCGCCTCGCTCTTGCCGGCGGTGACCGCCGAGGTCGTCACGGCTGGCCGCTCCGGCGCTTCACGAAGCGCTCGATTCGCACCAGCGCCTCCCGGAGCTCGGCCTCGCTCGTGGCGTAGCAGCAGCGGACGTGGCCTTCGCCCGCCTCGCCGAACGCGGTGCCCGGCACGACGGCTACGGACTCCTCCTTGAGCAGCGCCTCCGAGAAAGCCTCGCTCGAAAGCCCTGTGGAGGTGATCTGCGGGAAGGCGTAGAAGGCGCCCCGCGGTTCGAAGCAGCGCAGCCCGATGGCGTTGAGGCCGTCGACCAGCAGGCGGCGCCGCCGGTCGTACTGGCCGGCCATTCGGGCGATGTCCGGCTCGCCGGTCTTGAGAGCCTCCAGCGCCGCATCCTGAGCCACGGTGGGGGCCGACATGATCACGTACTGGTGGACCTTGAGGATCCCTTCGAGGATCTCCGAAGGGGCGCAGATGTAGCCGATCCGCCAGCCCGTCATGGCGTACGCCTTGGAGAAGCCGCCCATCAGGACGGTGCGACGGCGCATCCCCGGCAGCGCGCCCATCGTCCGCATTTGATAGCCGCCGTAGACGAGGCGGTCGTAGATTTCGTCGCTGTACACGAGCAGGTCGTGGCGGACGGCGATGCGGGCGATCTCGTCCTGGACCTCGGGCGGGAGGACGGCTCCGGTCGGATTGCACGGATAGTTGAGCAGCAGAGCCTTGGTCTTCGGCGTGATAGCCGCCTCAACCTTGGCCGGGTCGAGGGCGAAGTCCTCGTCCAGGGTGGTGTTCACCCCCACCGGGACGCCGCCCGCGAAGATGATCGCGGGACGGTAGGAGACATACGAGGGCTCGTGGGTGATGACTTCGTCGCCCGGATCGAGGGTGGCGCGGACCGCCACGTCGAGGGCCTCGGAAGCCCCGATAGTGATCAGGATCTCCTCGGTCGGATCGTAGCGGACGTCGTACAGCCTCTCGAGGTGGTGAGCCAGCGCGCGCCGCAGCTCGATCGTGCCGTAGTTGCTGGCGTAGTGGGTGCGGCCGGAGGCCAGGCTGTGCCTGCCGGCCTCGATCACCTGCGGCGGCGTGTCGAAGTCGGGCTCTCCCACGCCCAGGCTTATGACGTCGGTCATGGTCGCCAGGATGTCGAAGAAGCGCCGAATGCCCGAGCGTGGCACTTCGTCTACGCGGCGAGCCAGCACCCGCGTCGAGAGCGGCGGCCGAGTCGGTTCAGTGTCGGAGTTCAGGATCGAAGGGTCTGTGGTGAGACGGTTGTTGCCGGGGCCGGTGGTCTGCGTGGTCATCGGTGCGTCCTCAGGCTTGGGCGCCCGAGCCGGTGGCGGGAGCGCCTGCGTTGCGCTTTGTCCGCTCGACCGGGCTGGGCGTGATCGGATCGTCGGTCAGGTGCAGCTCGGCGGGCTCGAGGGCCCGCCAGGTTGCTCTGGCCGTGATCGCTTCGTACGCACGGGCCAGGCGCAGCATGGACAGCTCGCTCCACGGCGCCCCGACGATCTGGAGGCCGACGGGCAAGCCGTCCGACAGGCCGGCCGGGATCGACACCCCGGGCAGGCCCGCCATGTTTACGGGAAGAGTGCAGGCGTCGGAGAGGTACATCGCAACCGGGTCTTCGACCCTGGCGCCAAAGGGGAAGGCGACCGTCGGGCTAGTCGGCGCGCAGATCGCGTCGAAGCCGGCGGCCCAGACGGCGTCGAAGTCTCCTTTAATGAGGGTCCGCACCTTCTGCGCCTTGAGGTAATAGGCGTCGTAGTAGCCGGCCGAGAGGGCGTAGGTGCCAAGCATGATGCGACGCTTGACTTCGGGCCCGAAGCCTTCGCCCCTGGTGCGGAGGTAGTCGGCGATGAACTCGCCGGAGCTGCGGTCCGCGAAGCCGTACTTGACGCCGTCGTAGCGGGCGAGGTTGGAGCTGCACTCGGCCGGCGCGATGATGTAGTAGCTGGCAAGGCCGTAGGCCGTATGCGGCAGCGAGACCTCCTCGACGGACGCGCCAGCGGCCTCCATGGCCGCGACCGCCTCACGGACGCGGGCAGCGACGCCGGCCTCCATGCCGTCGACGAAATACTCCTTCGGCAGCGCGATGCGGCGGCCGCGCAGGTACGGCGCGGCCTCGTCGTCGCCTTCCGCGATCGAGAGCAACTCGCCGGGGACGGGGACCGGCGCGCTCGTAGCGTCGCGCTCGTCGCGGCCGGAGACCGCATGCAGCAGCAGAGACGCATCCCGGGCGTCGCGCGCGAACGGCCCGATCTGGTCGAGCGAGCTGGCGAAGGCAACGATGCCGTAGCGGCTGACGCGGCCGTATGTCGGCTTGAGGCCGACGACGCCACACAACGAAGCGGGCTGCCGGATGCTGCCGCCGGTATCGGTGCCGATCGCGAGCGGAGTGTGATACGCCGCTACCGCCGTCGCGGATCCGCCGGAACTGCCGCCCGGAACCCGATCGAGCGCCCAAGGGTTAGCCGTGGGGCCGTACGCGGAGTGCTCCGTGGAGGAGCCCATGGCGAACTCGTCCATGTTGGTCTTGCCGAGGATCACGGCCCCGGCCTCGCGCAGGCGAGCAGTTACGGTCGAGTCGAAGGGAGCGACGTAGCCCTTCAGGATCCGGGAGCCGGCAGTGGCCTGGCCGCCCTTGACCGAGACGAGGTCCTTGAGAGCGACCGGCACCCCGCACAGCGGGTGGAGCTGTGCCAGTGCGGCTGCGCCGGCTCGGCGCGCCTCGGCGATGCGGGCGTCGGCGGCGTCCGCCTGGGCCAGCGCGTCGGCTCGATAGATCGCGAGCCAGGCGTTGAGCGCACGGTTCTGCCGCTCGGCGGCGGCCAGATGGGCCTCGGTCAGCGAGCGAGACGAGATCTCGCCTGCACGAAGCAGGCGCGCCATCTCATGGGCGTGGAGGCGGGTGACGTCCGTCATGACGTTACGCGCCGCCCCCGCCGGCTTCGCCGGCGTCGCCGCCCAGGATGGCGGGCACGACGAAGTGTCCCCCGCTCCGCTCGGGCGCGTTGGCGAGCGCATCTTCTGCGGACAGCGACGGCTGCACGGCGTCTTCGCGCAGGATGTTCTGCAACTCGATCGTCTGGGCCGTCGGCGGGATGTGCTCGGTATCGAGAGCCGTGAGCACCGTGTACTGGTCGAGGATGTGATTGAGCTGCCCTTCGAGGCGTGCGAGCTCCTCCTCGGTCAGCCCGAGGCGGGCGAGATGGGCCACGTGTTCGACGTCGGCGCGGGTCAAGCTGGCCATGCGCGCGATGATAACGGACGGAACCCCACCCGAGCGACCCGTGTCTCGAGCGACCCGTGGCCCGGCGGGCGACGTTCAGAGCCTCTGCATCGTAGAGTTGTGCGCTCCCGAGTCTGATGGGGACGCGATGCCCGCCTTCGAGATCCGCGACATGACATGCACCGACGTCGGTGCCGCTTGCGAACTGGCCCTCGCGCAGGGCTGGCGCGATCGGCGAGCCTTCTACGGGTTCGCCCTACGGACACCGACCTGCCAACCGCTCGTGGGCGTGGTCGAGGGACGGATCGTCGCGACCGGCGTGGCCACGGTCAACGGCACGGTCGGCTGGCTCGGGGCCGTCGTGGTGGAAGAGGCGGTGCGAGGCCGCGGGTACGGCCGAGCCGTAACCGAGGAACTGCGGAGGAGACTCCTCGCAGCAGGCTGCGAGACGCTGTCGCTCGTGGCGACGCCGGCCGGCCGGCCGCTCTACGAGCGGATGGGCTTTCGGCTGGCAACGCACTACCACCAGATGGAGGGCGATCACCTGCCCGAACAGCCCGCACCGCCTGACGGGACGCGCCTTCGGCCGATCAAGCCCGAGGACCTGCCCGGCGTTGCCGAGCTCGACCGGCTCGCCACGGCCGAAGACCGGCAAGCTGCGCTGACCGAGCTGGCGATCTCCGGCGGATGGCTGCTCGAAGACCAGGCATGTCTGCGAGGCTTCCTACTCCCTTCAGATCGAGCCTATGCGGCGATTGTCGCACCCCGGTTCGAGGACGGGCTGTTCCTGCTCGACCTGCATCGACACCTGGCTCCGCCCGACGGCCACGCCCGGGCCGCGATTCCCGACGACCACACTGCCGCCTGGCGCGAGCTGGATGGCCGCGGCTGGCGCCCGACCTGGCTCGCGCCGCGGATGCTCCAGGGTCCCAACGTTTCCTGGCGTCCCGAGTGGATATGGAGTCTGATCAACTCGGCCATGGGCTGAGCCTCAGTCACCTTCCTCCCGCGTGATCGACCGCCGAGTGACGGGCCCCCGATCACGCGCCCGCAACGAAGACCTAGCCCTCCCCTGCCAGCAATCTCCGAAACCCCTCCTCGTCGAGGACCGGCACGCCGAGCTCCGTGGCTCTGGCGAGCTTGGAACCGGCGTTCTCGCCGGCGAGGACGTACGAGGTGTTCCTGGAGACCGAGCCAGAGGCTTTGCCGCCGGCCGCGCGGATCGCCTCTTCCGCGCCGGCACGGTCGAAGCCGGAAAGGGTACCGGTCACTACCACGGTCTTGCCGGTGAGAGGGCCGGTGGCGCCGCTCCCCGTAGCCACTCGCCTGGCGGGCGGCTCGGCAACTACCCCCGCGTCGACGAGGTCGGCCAGCACGGCCGCGGTCTCGGGATTCCCGAAGTAGCCGGCGATGCTCGCCGCGACGACGGCGCCTATGCCCGGGACCTCCTGGAGAGCTTCGGCCGGGGTGCCGGGTAGCGACGCAGCCACGCGGGCCGTCCAGGCGGCTTCGGGCTCGCCCTCCTGCACGGGCCAGCGTTCCACGATCCAGGCGGCGAGGTCGATGGCCGTCTGCTCGCCCACCTGGGGAATCCCGAGGGCGTTCAAGACGCGAGCGAGCGGCCGCCGGCGCGACCTTTCGATCGAAGTCTTCAGGTTCTCGGCGCTCTTGCGGGCGAACCTGTCGAGCCCCACGAGGTCGTCGACCGTCAGCCTGAAGAAGTCACCCCGAGTCTTGACCAGGCCGCGTTCCAGGAGCTGCTCCAGAACAGCCCACCCGGCACCCTCGATGTCCATGCCGCCTCGACCCGCGAAATGCCCGAACTCCTGCGCCAGCCTCGCCGGGCAGTGCGGATTGGGGCAGTAGTGTCGGACTGCGCCCTCGTCGCGAACGATCGGCGTTCCGCAGACCGGGCAAGTCCCCGGCATCTCGAACTCGCGCTCGGCTCCGGTCCGCCTTTCCGGAATCGGGCGCACGACTTCGGGGATGACGTCGCCGGCCTTCTGGAGCACGACCCAGTCCCCTATCCGCAAATCCTTGCGGCGGACCTCGTCCAGGTTATGCAATGTGGCTCGCGCTACGGTAGAACCGGCGACCCTGGCCGGCCGCATGTGGGCAACGGGCGTCAGCGTCCCGGTGCGGCCGACGTACGGCACGATGTCCTCGAGGACGGTTTCGACCTGCTCCGGCGGGAACTTGTAGGCGATGGCCCACCGCGGCGCTCGGGCGACCAGTCCGAGGCGCTCCTGCTGGTCCACGCGATCGACCTTGACGACGACACCGTCGGTCTCGTACGGCAGCCCGTGGCGCTTGTCTCGCCACTCTTCGAGGAAGCCAATGACGCCCTCGATGTCGAGCCCCTCTGCCCGGTCGGGGTTGACCGGCAGGCCCAGGGCCTCCAGTCGGGCCAGCGCCTCGGACTGGCTCGAAACGGCCGGGCGGCCGTCCGGCCCGTCCTCGATGAGTTGATACGTCCAGGAGGACAGCCGCCGTGACGCGGTCACGCTGGGATCGATCTGCCGAAGGGAGCCCGCGCCGCTATTGCGCGGGTTGGCGTAGGTCGGCAACCCGGCCTCCTCACGGTAGGCGTTGATGCGCGCAAACTCGGCCTTGGGCATGAATACCTCACCCCGGATCTCGGCCGTGGCCCTCTCGCGGAGACGCTCCGGCAGGACGGAAATGGTTCGCAGGTTCGTGGTCACGTCCTCGCCCGTGGTGCCGTCGCCGCGGGTTGCGCCCTGGAAGAAGCGGCCCCGTTCGTAGCGCATCGAGATGGCCAGCCCATCGATCTTGAGCTCCGCGACGTAACGGAGATCCGGCGCCGGGGCCGGGGCCGGGGGAAGGCCGAGCCCACGCCGGACGCGCTGGTCGAAGGCGCGCAGCTCGTCCTCGTCGAAAACGTTCCCCAGAGACAGCATCGGCCGGCCGTGAACGACTTCGCCGAAAGCCCCGGTGGGCGCTGCCCCAACCCGCTGGGTCGGCGAGTCGGGCGTGACCAGAACCGGGAACGCGGTTTCGATGGCGACCAGCTCGCGCATCAGGCTGTCGTATTCGGCGTCGCTCAGCTCGGGCGCGTCGGCCGTGTAGTACAGCTCATTGGCCCGCCGGATCATCGGAACGAGCTCATCGTGGTGGCGTTGCGCACCCGCCTCGCCGAGTGCGAGGGCGGCCTCGACGGCTTCGTCCGAAACCGGGAGCCCGACTGCCCGCTCCGACTCGGTCACCGCTCGCCCTCCGTTGCGCCGGCCGTTGAGCTCGGCCCGCTAGCGGTGATTCTCGCCGATCCGACTCTGACGCGCTCTCGTATCGGCGCGCGTTGGCGCCACGGCCAGAGCCGCCTGTCGCTCCCTCGCCCGTCGCCATGCCGGTTCGCTCAGTGGGCGGTCATTCCGCGGTCGGTCGCTCGGAGCCAGTAGCCGATGGCGTTGCGTCCAGACCGTGGACCGTCTTCTCCCAAAAGGAAGGGGCGCTGACCAGCTGCACCGCGGCCTTGATGGCCGCCACCGACATCAGGACCCAATAGAGAGGAACCAACAGGGCTGCGAAGGCGAGCCTTGACGAGCCGGCCAGGCGAGCGCTCACAAGCCACGCGTAGAAGAGCAGGAAATTGCCCGCGACCATGACCCCCAAGCCCAAGTACTTCACGACAACCGACCTGTACAACTTCGCCGCCGACGTCTCAGGCGTGATCAAGTCGATCGACCCGAACCACCTAGTCAACCTCGGAACCATGGGCGGCGGCCAGTGCGGCAGCCAGGGAGCCGACTACCAGAAGCTCGGCGCGATCTCGACGATCGACGTTCTCGAGTTCCACGATTACGGTCACGACTCGACGGTTCTGCCCTCGAATCTGACGTCCGACATCTCGGCCAGCAAAGCTCTGGGCAAGCCGATCTTCGTCGACGAGGCTGGGATCCAGGTCGCCTCCGGCGGCAGCCTTGCGACCCGAGCTTCGGAATTCGACGCCAAGGTCACCGCCCAGCTCAACGCCGGGGTCGGAGGGTTCCTGGTCTGGTCGTGGAACAACTCCCTGTCTAACCCGGCCAGCTGGGAGGTCGGCCCGGGCGACCCGACGCTCAACGTCATCGACTCGCACTAGCCGTCTGGTAGTTCTCCCGTTGTCTCATCGGGGCACAAGCTGTAGCGTTGGCTTCAGGGGGCACGCCGGAGGCCGGGTCCAGCGAGCCGCCCTCGCCGAGACAGGCGGCCGACGTGACTTCGGGAGAGGGTGCGGTGCAAACGAAGCCGAAGCGGTCGATCCGGGTTCCTCGGAAGCTGTGGCTCGTGGTCGTCCTCGTCGTCGTCGGCGTCCCCCTATGGGCCCAGAACTCGACGGTCCTCTTTCCCGACATGCAGTCGTACGCAGTGGTCAACCAGCGCACCATCGCGGTGAGGGTCGCCGTCGCCCCTTGTAGTTGGACGCGAGTCACCAACGTCGCGGAGACGCTCACTTATGTCCGGGTCAAGGTCGAGACTCTGCCCTGTCCCATTCCGTTGCCCAGCACCGACGAGCTTGCCTTTCGAGATCTGACGGTCTCGCTCGCCGACGACCTCGCCACACGGGACGTGCAGGACGCGAACGGGCAGGCGGTTCCCTCGCGATAGCCGCCCGGCAGGTCTCGCCCACGACCCGCGAAGCCAGCCGATCAGCCGATCAGCTCGAGGTTGGCGATGCTGGCGAGGAGCGTCTTGATCCCGCCGCCGTTCGAGAACGCGATCGTGATTTCCTCGTCGCTGCGAGTCAGCTTGGAGCTCACGACGACGCCGTCGCCGAAACGGGCGTGGTGGACGCGATCGCCGTCGCGGAACTGACGCTCCCCGGGGATGCGCGGCCGCGAAACTGGTGCCGGGCGGGGTGGCAGAGCGGCCGGCCGTGACGGCGCTTCAGCCCAGGGATCGGGCGCCGCGGCTCCCGAATCGCCGTCGGTCGGGCCGCGGCCCCGCGGCACCTGCAGGCTCCCCGACCGCGCCCCCGAGCTGTATGCGTCGCGGCGCGCGCCCAGGTCGCGAGAGGGCCGGAACTGCTCCCCGGGCCGCGGGGCCCCGGGCTGTCCGCTGCCCGCGCGCCATGCTCCTCCACCAGTGCGAATCGGAGTCCCGAAGCGCGAAGCCCGGCCGCGCCCGAAGACCATGTCCGGGTCGACCTGGCCCACGTCGTCGTCGAAGTCGTCGCCGCGATCCAGGCGCGGCCCCGTCATGAGCCCCGGCGGTATCTCGAACAGGAAGCGGCTCGGCACCGAGAGCCCGCCCTGTCCCCACGTGGCTCGCCGCGCGGCGTGGGACAGGAATAGGCGCTTCTTGGCACGCGTGATCCCAACATAGGCCAGACGCCGTTCCTCTTCGAGCTGCTTCTCGTCGTCGAGCGAGCGGCTGTGCGGGAAGACGCCTTCCTCGAGCCCCGCGATGAAGACGATCGGGAACTCGAGCCCCTTGGCGGCATGCAGGGTTATCAGCGTCACTGCGTCGGCGCCGGCCTCGTACGAATCCTGGTCGGCCACCAGCGCGGTCTCTTCGAGGAATCGATCGAGGGCGTCGTCGGGGGTGAGGTCGTCGTAGCGAGTCGTGACGGAGCGTAGCTCGAGCAGGTTCGCCCAGCGCTCTTCACCGTCCTCGGAGCCATCGGCGAGCATGGCTCGGTAGCCCGAATCATCCAGGACCGCGTCGAGCAGCTCGGGCAGTGTCAGCAGGCCGACGCGCGTCCGGAGCCGCGTCACCAGCGTGACGAAGCCGCCCAGCGCGGCCCTCGCCCGGCCGCCGAGCGCCTCGAGCCGACCCTCTGAGCCAGCCACGATGGCGCCCCAATAGGTCGCCGCGTCACCGTCGGGCCCCACGCCGGCAGCCGCCGCGCGCAGCTCACCCAGGGTCTTGTCGCCGATCCCACGAGCAGGCACGTTGAGGACCCGCTCGAAGCTCACCTGGTCGGAGTCGTTGCGCAGTATCCGCAGGTAGGCCAGCGCGTCCTTGACCTCGCGGCGCTGGTAGAAGCGAGTCCCGCCGACGAGCTGGTAGCGGATGCCATAGCGCAGGAACGCTTCCTCGATGGCGCGGCTTTGGGCGTTGGTGCGATACAGGACGCCGACGTCGCCGCGATCGAAATGCTCGACGTCTTCGTCGGCCCGGCGCGTCAGGACCGAGCTGCGGCCGCCCGTCAGGCCCTCGATCTGGCGGGCGATCCACTCCGCTTCCTCTTCCTCGTTGTAGGCCTCGAAGCGCTGGATCGGGAGTCCGCCGCCGGTCTCGGTCCACAGCTTCTTGTCCTTGCGCGACGAGTTGTTGGTCACCACGGCATGCGCCGCGTCGAGGATCAGCTGGGTGGAGCGGTAGTTCTGCTCGAGCTTGATGACGGCGGCGTTGGAGTAGTCGCCTTCGAAGTCGAGGATGTTGCGGATGTCGGCGCCGCGCCAGGAGTAGATCGACTGGTCGTCGTCGCCCACCACGCACAGGTTCTTGTGCGCCGCCGCGAGCGCCTTGACCCACAGGTATTGCGGCCGGTTCGTGTCCTGGTACTCGTCGACGTGGAGGAACCGCCAGCGATTCTGGTAGCGTTCGAGCACGGCCGGCGCTTCCTGGAAGAGTCTCACCGCCTCGAGAAGCAGGTCGTCGAAGTCGACTGCGTTCGACGCTCGTAGCCGCGCCTGGTAGCGCCGGAAGAGTCGCGAGATCTCACGCTCTCGGTGGGTGTGGGCGTTCTGGGCCAGGAATTCGGCGTCGAGCATCTCGTTCTTCGCCCGCGAGACGGCGCCCAGGATCGCGCTCGGCTTGTACTCGCCCGTGATCGGCAGGTCTTCCTCGCGCAGGACCTGCTTCATGAGCGCCTGCTGGTCGTCGGAGTCGTAGACCACGAAATGCGGGTCCAGCCCGATGGCCGAACCGTCTCGGCGGAGGACGCGGGCGCACAGGGCGTGGAACGTGCCCATGGCAACCTCGTGCCCAGCCTCCTCCCCGACCAGGCCGGTGATGCGGGCGCGGAGCTCGGCGGCCGCCTTGTTCGTGAAGGTGACGGCCAGGATCTGCCACGGCCGGACACCCTTGACGCCCACGAGGTAGGCAACCCGGTGGGCCAGGACGCGAGTCTTGCCACTCCCGGCACCGGCGAGGATCAGGACCGGCCCGTCGGTGGTCCGCACGGCCCGCTGTTGCTCCGGATTGAGGCGCGCCAAGATCCGGGCCGCCAGCTTGTCCGTGGCGGCCTGCCGCTCGGCAAGCGCGACCGGCTCGGGCTCGAACGGAGACGGCTCGACCGGCTCGATTCGCGGACCGTCGAAGGTCTCCGGTGGAGCCCAGTCGAGCGGCGGAGGTAGCTCCTGCGGCTCCAGGGACACTTCGCCGGACACTTCGCCGGGCGCCACAGATTCGACCGGTTGCCCGGGCGCGACGGTTGTGCCGGGCACGTCACGGCCGGCAGATCCGGGACGATGGTCGGGACTCACACCGAGATTGTAGGCGTCGCTCGTAGACTCGGGCTTCACCGGCGCCTTGCTATCGGGGCCTTACTAAGAGAAGCCGGGGACGTCGAACTGATCGACCGGCGGCGCCTGGATATTGAGCGACTCGCCGTAGTTGGTCAGGACCAGGCGGAACGCCGCGGCGCCGGCTTTCGGATCGCTCGTGCGGAATTCCATCACCACCACATGGAAGCCGTCGTGCATGATCCACAGGTCCAGTTGACCGGCTCCGAGGGTGCTGCCCGAGCCATTGAGAATCGCGTTGGCGACGCTCGGATCGACCGACACGCGAACGTGATAGGCGTCGACGCCCATGACGTTCTCGTTCCCGATCAGTTGAGGCTTGAGGCGGCTGTCGGCGGCGATCTCGGCCATGCCGATGACGATCGATGCCGGGCCTGCCGGATCGGCAGGATTGACGGTAAGGGTGCCGATCTTCAGGTTTCCGGCGGCCGCGGCTGTGTATTTGGCGTCGCCCGGCCGGCGGATGTAGGCATAGTCGTTGGCGATGATGATCTCTCCGGCCGCGCCGGGGAGGCCCGGCAGCTCGCCCTGCAGCTTGGCCGACTTGTTTGCGAAATCGATGTCGCCGGAGATGTTCAGGCCCGCAAGGGGCACGGGCACGGGCGTACCGGTCAGACCGGGAGTCGGTGCGGTACTGGCCGAGGGCGTCGCGCTCGCCGTCGCAGAAGCGCTCGCCGAGACGCTCGAGCTCGGACTGGATCCCACGCTTACGGTAGGCGTCCCGCTCGAGGACGGCGAGGCGGAAGGCGTCGGACTCGGGGTGGGCGTCGGCGAAGGAGTCGGCGTGGGCGAAGGCGAAGGGCTCGGAGACGGAGTCTGACCTGGCGGCGTGGGCGTGGCCGCGAGCGTTTCATCGCCGATGAGGAGCTGGCCAATGCCGGTCGCCTCGAAATGCACCGTCGAGACGTTGTTCTTCATCGCGTCGACCGAGTTGGTGAGGATCTGGCGCACGTCGGTCAGGGAAGCGGACGAGACGCAACCGGCGACCAGCGGGGCGGCCACCAACAAGCCACCGAGCGCGACGAAGAGATGGGTCCGACGAAACACGAGATCCTCCTGGCGTTGTACCGCTCGGAGACTTTATAGCCTGAGCGTGACTCGCGCACGCCGTCGGCGCTGAAAGCCGGGGCCTCCCAGTATTCGCACGACCGGCTCGTCTGGTTCTCCTGGGGCGCGGCCGCTGCTCCGGCTCGGCAACGAAGAAGCCCCGGGCTTGGGAGCCCGGGGCCTCGAACTGAACTAAGTGACCGGCTAGAAGTCCATATCTCCGCCGCCGTGGTTGTGGCCATTGGCGGAAGCGTCCTTCTTCTCCGGAAGATCCGTGATGAGGGTCTCGGTCGTGAGCACCATCTTGGCGATCGAGGCGGCGTTCTCGAGGGCGGAGCGGGTCACCTTCGCGGCGTCCACGATGCCCTTTTCGAACATGTCGCCGAACTCACCCTTCAGGGCGTCGTAACCGAAGCCGACCTTCATGCCGCGAACCTGGTCGACGATGACCTCGCCATGTGCGCCGGCGTTGTCGGCGATCTGGCGGATCGGGTACTCGAGTGCGCGCCGGACGATATCGACGCCGACCTGGGCATCGGGCTCGGCCAGCTTGAGCTTGTCGAGAACGGACTGGCAATGCAGGAGGGTCGCGCCGCCGCCGGCGACCATGCCCTCCTCGATGCCTGCTCGCACGGTGGACAGCGCGTCCTCGATGCGGTGCTTCTTCTCCTTGAGCTCGACCTCGGTAGCCGCGCCCACCTTTATGACGGCCACGCCGCCGGCGAGCTTGGCGAGGCGCTCCTGGAGCTTCTCGCGGTCGTAATCCGAAGTCGTATCCTCGACTTGGACGCGGATCTGGGCAATTCGGGCCTTGACCGCTTCGGGTGCACCGGCGCCGTCGACGATCGTGGTGTCGTCCTTCGTGGCGACTACGCGGCGGGCCTCGCCGAGGTCTTCGGCCGTGACGGAGTCGAGCTTGCGGCCAAGCTCTTCGCTGATGACGGTGCCACCGGTCAGGATGGCGAGGTCGCGGAGCATCTCCTTGCGCCGATCGCCGAAGCCCGGGGCCTTGGCGGCCAGGACCTGAACGGTGCCGCGGAGCTTGTTGACGACCAGCGTGGGGAGCGCCTCACCGTCGACGTCTTCGGCGACGATCAGGAGCGGTCGGCCGAGCTGAACGGCCTTCTCCAGCGCCGGAAGCAGGTCCGCAACAGCGGAGATCTTCTTGTCGGTGATGAGGATCTTGGGGTTGTCAAGGACCGCTTCCATGCGATCGGGGTTGGTCACGAAGTAGGCCGAGAGGTAGCCGCGGTCGAACTGCATGCCCTCGGTGTATTCCTTCTCGAGACCGAGAGACTGGCCCTCTTCGACCGTGACGACGCCGTCCTTGCCGACCTTGTCCATCACTTCGGCGATGATCTCGCCGACTTCGGGATCCGCCGCGGAGATGGTCGCGATGGCCGCGATCTCCTCGCGGGAGTCGATCGGTCGAGACTGCTTCTTGATCTCGGCCACGACGGCCTCGACGGCCTTCTCGATGCCGATGCGGATGAGCATCGGATTGGCGCCCGCGGTGACGTTGCGGATGCCTTCGTTGATCATCGCCTGGCCCAGAACCACGGCCGTGGTCGTTCCATCGCCGGCGACGTCGTCGGTCTTGGTGGCGACTTCTTTGAGCAGCTGGGCGCCCATGTTCTCGAACGGATCTTCGAGCTCGATGTCGCGGGCGATCGTCACGCCGTCGTTGGTGATGGTCGGGGCGCCGAACTTCTTGTCGAGGACCACGTTACGGCCCTTGGGACCGATCGTGACCTTCACGGCTTCCGCGAGCCGGTCTACACCACGCTTGAGAGATCGACGAGCGAACTCGTCGAAGACAATCTGCTTTGCCAAGTCTTTCTGTCCTCCGCTTTGCTCCGGCCGACCCGGCAGCACCGGTGGCCAGGGTCAGTTCGATCGACTGTCAGTTCGATCGACGAACTGCCTAGTCTTCGACGATCGCCAGGATGTCCTTCTGGCTGACGATGAGGAGATCCTCGCCGTCCACCTTGAACTCGGTACCGGCGTACTTCGCGTACAAGACCCGGTCGCCAACCTTGACGTCCATGGCCTCGCGCTTGCCGTCATCGAGGATCTTTCCCGGCCCGGCGGCGAGGATCATGCCCTCCATCGGCTTCTCCTTTGCCGTATCCGGCAGGACGATGCCGCTCTTGGTCATATCCTCTCGAGGGGTCGGCTTGATGACGACACGATCGCCGAGGGGCTTCAGCTTTTTGCTGGTCGCAGTGGCACTTGCCAACGCGCAATACCTCCGTGGGACGGCGGCGTGGTGCCTTGCCGTCGCGATTCCTGGATTGGCACGTTCGAGCGCCGTTCTTGGACCTGGCGCCGCCGGTGCCGAATGCCCGTCCCGAGTGGTTTCGGGTGCATTAGCACTCTACCATTGAGAGTGCTAACAGCCTAACGAAGGGTGTCCGGCCTGTCAAGCCAGGGCCAGCACTCGCTCGATGTGATCGAGGTGCTCGTCGCGATGGCGGTGGCGGTGGAGCAGATACGCGCTCGGTCCGCCTTCGAGCTGGTCGACCAGCGCGTCAGGCGCGCGGGCCACAAGGGCGTCCAGGGTCGCCGCAGCCGCGACGGCCAGCGCTGGAACGTCCTCCGAATCGATGCCCGACCAGTACGGGTGGAGCGCCGAGTTCGCCAGGTGCTCGGCGGCGAGGACGGAGGCCTCGTCGGCCGACCAGGTGCCGGCTAGCATTTCGGTCCAGCGTCCGGCCTGCCAGCGGTCCCAGAAGCCCATGTGGGCCAACGCCGAGGCGACCGTCCAGCCCTCGCCCAGATCGACGCTCATCTGCGCCGGAGCCAGCCGCGCCGCGAGGCGGACGAGTCGCTCCCGGGATTCGGCGTTCGATAGCTCGAAGCTGCGATCGGTCATGGAGTCCTCCTCGCCGACGGCTCAGCCTTCGGAGTGGCGCCGAAACGCGATGTCGTAGGCCGCCACGAGGCTTTCGCCAATGCTATCCGCGGTCTCGCCACGCTGCTCCGAGAGCCACTCCGCGGTGACGTGGACCCACTCCGGGGAGTTGCGCCGGCCGGTGAAGCCGGGTAGGCCGCCGCGCGGAACGCCCGGCGGAGCGAGGAACGGGGCGTCGGTCTCGATCAAGAGCAGCTCCCCGGGGACGAGCCTCGCGACTTCGGCCGAGGCGTCTTCCCCGCGCCGGAACACCAGGCCGCCGAACGAGATCGCGAGTCCCAGCTCGAGTGCGGCGATGGCGTATTCCACGCTACCGGAGAACGAATGCAGGATGGCGGGCGGGCGCTCCCCGAACGCGGCGCGGACCGCCGCTCGCCCAAACCCGGCGGCTCGCAGCTCGGCCAGAAGCGCGTCCTGGGCGTCATGGCTCCCGGCCTCGGAACGGCAGTGCAGGATCGCGGGCTTGCCGGTCTCGATGGCAAGGTCCAGGTGGCGTCGGAGGTTGGCGAGCTGAGCGTCGCGCGGAGAATGCATCCGGTCGAAGTCGAGACCGGTCTCTCCGATCGCGACGATCTTCGGAGCCGCGGCGAGTCGCACGACCTCCGCCCAGTCGGCCTCACTCGCGGCGGCTGCCTCGTGGGGGTGGATGCCGGCCGCAGCATCGATCCAGCCGTATTCGACGGCGACATCGAGGGCGGCTGCGGAGGACGCGGCATCCCAGCCCGGGACCAGCAGTCGCTCAACACCAGCAGTTCGCGCAGCCACGATGACTTCAGTGCGGTCGGAGGCGAACGCCTCGGCCTGGAGATGCGAGTGGCTGTCGATCAGGCGCATCGAGCAGCGCCCTCAGCCGGCCGCAGGGGTCGCGGCCTCGGTCTCGATCCTGGGGAAGAGCGGCTCGGCAGTAGCCAGCCGGCCCGGTTCCGCGGCATGAGCGCCCCATCGCAGCTCATCGAGCAGCGGGGGCCCGCCATTGCCGTCGGCCGCGTACGGGTAGACGTAGCCAAGCTGGGCGAGCGCCCGCGGCGCAGCCAGCGGGATGAACGGCGCCGCAGCTAGCGAAACCAACCGGCACGCTTCCACGAGATCGCCCAGGACGGCGCACAGCCGCATCTCCGCCTCGGCGTCGCCCGCCTTCATCGCCTTCGCCAGCGTCCACGGCTGCTCCGCCTCCACCAGCCGATTCGCCGCCCCAACGAAATCCCACAGGGTGCAGAGCGCATCGCTGAGCAGGCACGCCTCAACCTTCTCGCGGTACCCCGCCAGAACGTCGGTCCACCCAGCGGCCATGCCCGCCGCCGGACCCACAGAGGGCCGTTCTCCGCCGAAGTATCGATTCGCCATCGAGATCGTGCGGTTCAGCAGATTACCGAAGTCGTTCGCCAGGTCCGCGTTGTAGCGGCGTACGAAGGAGTCCCACGACACGTCGGTGTCGCGGTCGAAGGCGACTTCGCGCAGCGTGACGTAGCGTGCCCCGTCCGCCCCGAGCGTGCTGACCACGTCGATCGGGTCGAGGAAGTTGCCAAGGCTCTTGCTCATTCGCTCGCCCTGGGCGAGCAGGAAGCCGTGGATCCAGACGTGTCGCGGCGCCTCCATGCCGGCGCTCCAGAGCATCGCCGGCCAGTAGATCGTGTGGAACCGGGCGATGTCCTTGCCGATGACATGCAGGTCCGCCGGCCACCATTTCGCGAAAGCGTCCGGGTCGTCCGGGAAGCCGGCGCCGGTGACGTAGTTGATGAGGGCGTCATACCAGACGTAGATGGTCCCGGCCGCCGGGTCCCAGGTTCCGTCCGGTAGCTGCGAACTCGAACCGTCGGCCATGATCGGGAACGGAATGCCCCAGGTGGCGCCGGCGCGGCTGACCGAGAAGTCCTCAAGGCCGCCGCGGATGAAACCGAGCATCTCGTTGCGCCGGTAATCCGGCTGGGCAAAATCGGGATGGTCGGCGAAGTGCTTCTCGAGGCGCTCCTGATAGGCGGAGAGCCGGAAGAACCAGTTCTGCTCGGACAGCCATTCGAGCGGCACCGTCGGATGGTTCGGGCAGCGCGAGCCTTCGGGCGTCTCGATCACGTCCGAGGCGGCCTTGAAACCCTCGGCCGGGCAATACCAGCCCTCGTACTTGCCCAGGTAGATGTCGCCGTTGGCGTAGGCGCGACGAACCATCTCCTGCGCCGAGCGGATGTGATCCGGGTCTGAGGTACGGATGAACCGGTCCGGACTGATCAGCAGCGCCCCCTCGGCCGCCTGGAAGAGCGCCGCCTTCTCGTCGACGAAATCCCTGGTCGACGCGCCCTGCTCGGCCGCCTTTTGGGCGATGTTGACCGAATGCTCGTCCGTGCCGGTCAGGAAGCGTGTTTCGTCGCCCTTCATCCGATGCCAGCGCGCGATCACGTCCGCCCCGATCACCTCATAGAGAGTGTGAAGTCCGGGCTTGTTGTTCGCGTACGCGATGGCAGTGGTCAGGTAAAACCGATCGGCAGGGCTCATGGCGCCCGATGGTATCAGGCGGCGGCGTCTCGGACGTGTCGGCCTAGGGGCGGAAGTGGCGGACTCCGGTAAGGAGCGTCGCGCCGCGGAGCCCAGTGCCGCGGAGCGCAGTGCCGCGGAGCGCAGTGCCGCGGAGCGCAGCGCCTGGAGCGCAGCGCCTGGAGCGCAGCGCCGCGCCGCGGCCGAGCGTGTCTTCCCTCATCGCTGCCCCGTGTAGCACTAACCCGCGGCTGCGGCACGTAGCGGCCCGATTCGGGCCATTCCGGTGCCCCTGAGCAGCATCTATTAGCCGCGGGCGGCTAACTGACAGCTTGGCGTCGTGGCATAGCGCGCCTGGAGCACCCTTAGTGCTTCCGGGGGCGGGGTTGAGCGAGCACCGGGCCGCGAAAGCGAGCCCCGGCTGCCCACTCCCTCCTAGTGGCGAAAGTGGCGGACTGCGGTCACGACCATAGCTGCGCCGGCCTTCTCGGCCGCCTCTATGACCTGGGCGTCGCGCACCGAGCCACCCGGCTGGGCGAAGGCGGTGACCCCCGCTTCGAGGCAGACCTCGACGGCATCGGGGAACGGGTAGAACGCGTCGGAGCCGCAGGCCGCGCCCTTGAGCGCCGCGGGTCCATGGAAGGCGATCGCCTTCGCGACGGCCTGGCGGGCGGCGTCGACCCGGCTCGTCTGGCCGGAGCCGAGGCCGATCTCCATACCGTCTTTGACCAGCACGATGGCGTTCGAGACGACGCCACGGCACAGCCGCCAGGCGAGGTCGAGGTCGGCCAGCTCCCCGGAGGACGGGGCCCGCGACGTGACCACCTTCCAGGTGGCGGGATCGTCGGGCAGGACGTCTGGGGCCGTGACCAGCACGCCGCCGCCGGCCACACGGATGGAGCCGAGCGGGTCGGGCGGGGGCGCGGCCTCGGCACTCCCCAGCACCGGGTCGACCAGCAGCCGCAGGTTCGTGCGCTTCGACAGCCGCTCGAGCGCCTCGGGCGAATACGACGGAGCCACGATCACCTCGAGGAAGATCGACGCGAGCCCCTCGGCGGTGGCGGCGTCAACTTCCCGGGTCAGCGCCACCACGCCCCCGTACGCGGAGACCGGATCGCCGGCCAGAGCCGCCTGCCACGCCTCCACCAGCGTCCCCCGTTCCGCGGCGCCGCACGGGTTGGTGTGCTTGACGACGACGCAGGCCGGGCCGCGAAGCTGGCGGGCGATCGCGTCCGCGCCGGACGCGTCCAGCACGTTGTTGTACGACAGCGCCTTGCCCTGCAGGATCGAGCCGCCCAGGGCGAACGGTCCGGCCCATTTCGTCGTCCCGGGACGCCGGTAGCGCGCCGCCTGCTGGTGCGGGTTCTCGCCGTAGCGCAGCGTTTCCACCTTCTCCAGGCCCACGACCAGTGTCGGCGGGTACGGGTCGGCGGATCCGGGCAGCCCCGGCTCGTTGGGCAGCTCGACCCCGACGGCCGCCATGCGACCGGGCAGCTCGGCGGCGATCCGGGCGTCGTACGCGGCGGTATGGCGGAAGGCCTCCACGGCGAGGGCCGAACGCAGCCCCTCCCCCACCCGGCCGTCCCGCTCCAGCTCCGCCAGCACCGCCGTATAACGCGCCGGCGAAGTCACTATGGCAACCGAGGCGTGGTTCTTGGCCGCCGCCCGAACCATCGACGGCCCGCCGATGTCGATCTCCTCGACAAGCGCGTCGAACGTGATCCCGGGCTTCTCTGCGGCCGCGGCAAACGGATAGAGCCCGGCGACGACGATCTGGAATGGCTCGATACCGGCCGCCGCGAGTTGTTCGCGATGGGACTCGAGCCGCCGATCGGCGAGCAGCCCGGCGTGAACCCGTGGGTGCAACGTCTTCACCCGGCCATCGAGCATCTCGGGGAAGCCCGTCATCGCCGCCACGTCCGTGACCGGCAGCCCCGCGCCCCGGAGCACCTGCGCGGTGCGGCCGGTCGAGACCAGCTCGAAGCCCAGCCGGACCAACCCCGCCGCAAACTCGGGCAGACCGGTCTTGTCGTATGGCGCGAGAAGCGCTCGGCGCGGCACAGGCATAGTCTCTGCTGCCCGGGCGGCGTCGATTCGAACGGTTTGTCCATCGGGCTCGATCGTCAGCGCGCCGGCCAGGGCCAGACCGACCGCCCGGGGCAGGAGCCGGTGCTCGACCGCATGGATCCGCTCGAATAGCGTCTCTTCCGTATCTCCCGGCAACACCGGCACGGAATCCTGGACGACGATCGGACCCGCGTCGAGCGAGCAATCCACGAAATGGACCGTGACGCCGCTCACCTTGACGCCGGCGGCGAGCGCGTCTCGGACGGCGTGCGCTCCCGGGAAGCTCGGCAGCAACGCGGGATGAAGGTTGAGCATCTTGCCGGCGAACGCCGCCAGCATCGCCGGACCCACGATCCGCATGTAACCCGCCAGCACCACCAGCTCGGGCGAGACGGCCGCGACCGATTCCGCCAGGACGCGGTCCTCTTCGGCGCGAGCCGCGTCGTCGCCACGAGGCGCCGCCGGGACGAGCAGCGTCTCGATCCCCTGCTCCACGGCCCAATCCAGCGCCGCGCACGGCCGATCGGCAAAGACGAGCGCTATCTCGGCGTCGAGCGCGCCGCGCCCAGCCACGGCATGCAGGGCGCGCAGGTTGCTGCCGGTTCCCGATACGCCGACCGCGATCCGATGTGCCACGCCGCTCCTCCTCCGCAATTGCCGCTGCTGACCGTCACGACTCCGAATAACGCGCCCCATCGGCGCCGATCGACACGACGTCCCCGACGTGCCACGCCGCAAGACCCGCGCCCTCCAGGCTGGAGATCGCCGTTTCGACCGCATCCGCAGGCACGACGCAGACCATCCCCAGCCCGCCGTTGAAGGTGGAACGCAGTTCAGCCTCGGAAAGGCCGCCGAGCGCGCCGATCAAGCGCATGACCGACGGCATCGGCCACTCCTCCGGGTGGAGGCACGCTCCGAGACCCGCGGGCAGCACCCTGGGCACGTTGCCCGGCAGCCCACCGCCGGTGATGTGGGCGACGCCGCGCAGCGATGCGCCTGTCTCGTCCAGACGCCGCCGGAGCGCCAGGATCGCCTTGGCGTAGATTCGAGTCGGCGTCAGGAGCACCTCGCCGAGGGTGAGCGCCGCCATCTCGGGTTCGGGCGCAACGGCCGGCCCGAGGATCCGCCCCGCCAGCTCACCGTAGCCCTCGCCCAGGTCCGGGCCCGCTTCCGCCACAACCCGCCGAACCAGAGAGAAACCGTTCGAATGCAGGCCGGACGAGGCGATCCCGATCAGTGCGTCGCCCGCACGCGCCGCGGTTCCGTCGAGCAGCCGGTCGCGTTCGACGACGCCGACGCAGAAGCCGGCCAGATCGAACTCGTCGGGCTCCATCAGCCCGGGATGCTCGGCCGTCTCGCCCCCGATCAGCGAGCAACCGGCCAGGCCGCAACCCTCGGCCACGGAAGCGACCATCGCCGCCACGCGCTCAGGGAAGACCCGCCCCACCGCCACGTAATCCAGGAAGAAGAGCGGCTCCGCCCCGGCGCAGACCAGGTCGTCGGCGCACATCGCCACCAGGTCGAGACCGACCGTGTCGTAGCGGCCCAGCGCCATCGCGATCGCCGTTTTCGTCCCGACGCCGTCGGTGGAACTGACCAGCAGCGGCTCCCGCATGCCCGCCGGCAGGGCCATCACCGAAGCGAACCCGCCCAAACCGCCGAGCACTTCGGGCCGTCGCGTGGCCTCCGCTGCTGAGCGCATAAGCTCCACGGCTCGTTCGCCGGCATCGATGTCCACGCCCGCCTCGCGGTACGCGCCCCAGGCGCCACCCGACTTGGCGCCGCTCAAGGCGCCACTGGCGCCGTCGGACTTGGCGCCGCTCAAGGCGCCACTGGCGCCGTCGGACTTGCCACCTCTCACTTCACTCACGGGGCCGGGCGTCCGACAGCCCGCGGACTTCCCCGAGCGAGACCGGCTCGCCGTCGGCGTCCTCGAGCACGAACTTGTGGCGCGCCGTGTCGTAGGGCACCGGCACCGGATATCGCCCGTCGAAGCAGGCGAAGCAGAAGCGATCGTATGGCAGGTCGAGCGCCTGCAGCACGCCGCCGATGGACAGATAAGTGAGCGAGTCGGCGCCAACGAACTCGCGAATCTCCTCGACCGAATGGGTCGAGGCGATCAGCTCGGTCTCGATCTGCGTGTCGATGCCGTAGAAGCAGGGGTGGTGGATCGGCGGCGAACTGATTCGGAGATGGACCTCGGTGGCGCCGGCCTTGCGCAGCAGAGCCACTATCTGGCGGGTGGTGGTGCCGCGTACGATCGAATCGTCGACCACGATCAGCCGCTTTCCGGCCACCACCTCACGCAGCGGGCTCAGCTTGACGGTTACGCCACGAGAGCGCAAAGCCTGCGAGGGTTGGATGAAGGTTCGGCCGCTGTATCGATTGCGGACCATGCCCTCCCGATACGGGAGACCCGAGCCTTCGGCGAACCCGGCCGCCGCGGGAGCGCCCGTGTCCGGCACCGGCATGACGATGTCGGCCTCGACCGGCGCTTCCGCCGCGAGAGCCACGCCCATCCGGCGCCGCGACTCGTACAGGTTGCGGCCGAGCATGTAGGAATCGGGCCGGCCGAAGTAGATCAACTCGAACACGCAGAGCTGTTCGTGGCCTTCGGCGAAGCGCACCGAGACCGGCTGCTTGCCCTGCTCGAGGACCACGATCTCGCCCGGCTCGATGTCGCGAACGACTGTGCCGCCCGCGACTTCGATGGCCGCCGATTCGGAGCTGATGAACCAGCCGCCCGAATGGTCGCCTTCGGGATCGTCGGCGTCGGGCTCGAGCCGGCCAAGGACCAGCGGCCGGAAGCCGAACGGATCGCGCACGCCGATGACGCGCTTCTCGTCGAGGATTGCCAGCGAGTAAGCACCCCGGACCGTCGGCAGAACCCGCTTCAGTGCTTCGACCGTGTCACCGCTGGGGTCGTCGGCGAGTAGCGCGGTCAGAAGCTCGGTGTCGGTGGTCGCCGCCAAACGCGACTTGCCGCCCTCGAGATGCGAAAGAAGCTCCCTGGTGTTGACCAGATTCCCGTTGTGGCCGATCGCAATCGAACGGCCATGGCCGAGGCGGAAGGTCGGCTGGGCGTTCTCCCAGATCGTCGATCCGGTCGTCGAATAGCGGCAGTGGGCGATGGCCAGCGAGCCGCGAAGGCTCGGCAGGCGGCGCTCGTCGAGGACCTGGGCGATGAGGCCGAGGTCCTTGTAGAGCATCAGTTGGTCGCCGTCGCTGACGGCGATGCCCGCCGACTCCTGGCCTCGGTGCTGGAGCGAGAAGACGCCGAGCGCGGTCACGGCGGCCGCGTCCGTGCCGGGCATCACCGCGCCGAAGATGCCGCACATGTCAGGCGGCCGATCCGTTCGCCGGCGACGCCGCCGGACCCGGGTGCGCGGCCGCGCCGTGGCCTGGGGCCGCGTTCTGCGTCGCGGACGCGGTTTCGACCCCCAGGGCACGGGCAAGGCCGTGATCCCACGCGTGCCGGAGATCCGCGATCGCCACGTCGAGTGCGTCGGCGACGCGGGAACCGCGCTCCTCCGCCGCGCCGGTTGCGCCCTGACCCGCGAGCTCGATGCGGAGCCGATCCCCGCCGACCGTGCCGATGGTCGCGGCCGGCAGTCCGAATTGCCGGGCCAGCAACTCCAGCGCGGGGGCGTGGCGCGGCTGGCACGAGAGAACGAGACGGCTCGGGCTCTCGCCGAATAGCTCGATCGCAGGCGCGCCCGAAACTCCGAGCCGGAGACGAGCGCCGAGCCCGCCCCACATGCAGCATTCGGCGATCGCTACGGCGAGACCGCCGCCCGAAACGTCCTGAGCCGAGACTACCAGTCCCCGACCGATGGCCTCGCGGATGAACGACTGGAGGGAGGCCTCCCGCTCCAGGTCCAAGCCGGGAGCCGCGTCCTCCGAGGCGAGCCCGGCGAGCGCGGCGTAGGCCGAGCCGGCCAGCCCGGGCCCGCTCTGACCGACGAGCACGACGAAATCGCCCTGGTTCTTGAACACGGGCCGGACCAGCAGCGAAATATCATCGAGCAGGCCCACGACTCCGATCTCGGGCGTGGGCGCGATTGCCCCACCCGGATACTCGTTGTACAGGGACACGTTGCCGCCGGTGACCGGGATGCCCAGGGTCCGACAGGCGTCACCCATGCCCCGGACGGCTTCCTTCAGCTGCCAGAACGCTTCGGGGCGCTCGGGGTTGCCATAGTTGAGACAGTTCGTGATGCCGAGCGGACGGGCACCCGTGATCGAGACGTTGCGAGTCGCCTCCGCGACCGACATCTGCGCGCCCAGATATGGATCGATGGCGCTGATCGTCTGGTTGCCGTCGGTCGTGGCGACGAGGGCTTTTTGGGTGCCTTTCACGCGCAGCACGGCCGCGCCGTGGCCGGGCCATTCGACTGTGTTGCTCTGGACGCAGGAGTCGTACTGGTTGTAGACCCAATGCCGACTGGAGAGGTTGGGGCTTCCCAGGAGCGCCGCGAGAACGGCGGCGGGATCCATGCCGCGCTCCGGAAGGCCGTCCTGAGCCGTGAGCGGAATGCCGGGCGCCGGCGCCTGGCGGCGTCGAGTCGGCGGCGTGGCGAGGCGGTCGTGGACGATGGCCTCGCTCGTGAGTGCCTTTGCCGGGATGCGGGCGATCTCACGCGCGCCGGGGTTCGGCAGGCCGTCCGGGCCGATGCCGCCTTCGATCACGGCTATGTCGCCGTCCGTGGTGACCCGCCCGATGAGCGCGATCGGGATGCCCCAGCGCTCGCAGACCTCGCGGACCGCGGCGTAGTTCTCGGGGCGGCACGTGGCCAGCATCCGCTCCTGGGACTCCGAGATCATCACTTCCCAGGCTTCCATGCCGGTCTCGCGCCGCGGAATGGCGTCCAGGTCCATCAGGATGCCCGTGCCCGCCTTGTCGGCCGACTCGGAGCTAGCGCACGTGATCCCGGCCGCGCCCAGGTCCTGGATCCCTTCGACCAGCCGGCGGTCGATCATCTCGAGGCTGGCCTCGATCAGCAGTTTCTCCGCAAACGGATCGCCAACCTGCACGGTGGGGCGTTTGTTCGGGTCGTCGTCCGCGAACGTAGCCGACGCGAGAACGCTCGCCCCGCCGATGCCGTCGCGGCCGGTTGTGGAACCGAACAGGACCACGTAATTGCCCGGTCCGGGCGCCTCGGCGAGGATCAGCATCCGCTCCTCGAGCAGGCCGATGGCCATGACGTTGACCAGCGGGTTGCCCTGGTACGACGGGTCGAAGACGAGCTCGCCGCCGACGGTGGGCACGCCGACGCAGTTGCCGTAGCCTCCGACGCCGCGAACGATGCCGTCCACGAGGTGCCGCGTATGCGCGTCGGTCGGGTCGCCGAAGCGGAGCGCGTCGAGGATTGCGATCGGCCGCGCGCCCATGGTGAAGATGTCGCGCAGGATGCCGCCCGAGCCTGTCGCGGCGCCCTGGTACGGCTCCACGGCGGACGGGTGGTTGTGGCTCTCGATCTTGAACGCGACCGCCAGCCCGTCGCCGATGCGGACCACGCCGGCGTTGTCCCCAGGGCCGGCCATCATGCCGTGGCCGCGTGTCGGGAGCGTCTTGAGCAGCGTCTTGGAGCTCTTGTACGAGCAGTGCTCGCTCCACATCACGCTGAACATGGCCAGCTCGACGTGGTTGGGGTCGCGGCCGAGCTTCTGGCGAATGACCTCCAGCTCCTGGTCGGTGACCCCCAGGCGGCGGTGGAGCGGTTCGGGGGCGGCTGGCATCGTCACCTCGGCGTTCATCGGGTTCCTCCCACGATCGCGGGGCCGTGAGCCGCATCTCGCTCGGCGGCGCTGATGACGAGTGAGCGGATCAACTGCATGCCGTCGTCGGAGCCGAGGATCGACTCGGACATGCGCTCGGGATGCGGCATCAGCCCGGCCACGTTGCCGGCCGCGTTGCAGACCCCCGCAATCGCGCGCAGCGAGCCGTTCGGGTTGGCCGGCTCGTCAGGGTCGAGCGCGGGTGCTCCGTCCGCTCGAACGTACCGGAACAGGACCTGGCCGTTGGCCTCGAGGTCGTCGAGCGTGGCCTCGTCGGCGTAGTAGCAGCCCTCGCCGTGGGCGATCGGGATGTGGAGGAGTTTGCCCGTCGCGGCGCGCGTGAACGGGGAGTCCAGCCGCTCGGGCTTTATGTCCACGAGCTTGCAGGCGAATCGCAGCGAGCGGTTGCGCAGAAGTGCGCCCGGGACGAGCCGGGATTCCGCGAGCACCTGAAAGCCGTTGCAGATCCCCAGGACGAGGCCGCCCTCGGCGGCGAAAGCGGAGACGCCGCGCATCACCGGGGAGAAGCGGGCGATGACGCCGGCTCGCAGGTAGTCGCCGTAGGCGAAGCCACCCGGCAGGATCACTGCCGAAACGCCCTGCAGTTCGGGCGACTCGTGCCAAAGCCTCACGGGCTCTACGCCGGCGACGGCTAGGGCGTTGAGCGCGTCGACGTCCGAGTTGGAGTCGGGGAAGACGACGACTCCGACTCTCACGACTGGGTCGCCCCGGCCGCGCCTGCGGGGCCTGCCGCGCCTGCGGCGCCTGCGGCGCCCGACGACACCGCCGACGACGTCGCCTCGAGCAGCGCGATGGCATACGTCTCGATAAGCGGGTTGCTCAGCATCTCCTTGGCGAGCGCGTCCACGACCGCCAGCGCTAAGGCCTCCGAGTCGGCGGTCACTGTCAGCTCCACACGACGCCCGACCCGCACGCGCGAGACGTTCGTGACGTTGAGATGCGGCAGGCTCAACTCCACGGCCCGACCCTGCGGGTCCAGGATGCCGGGCTTGGGCAAGACGTTGACTGCGTACCGGAACTCGCTCATGGCGCGACCACATCCTCCTGCAGGTAGCGTTCGAAGCTGGCCCCGGTGATCCGCTCGAACGCCGCCACGTACCGCTCGCGCGTTCCGGCGACGATCTCGGCCGGAAGCTCCGGCCCCGGGTAGGTCTTGTCCCACGGCTGGGTTTCGAGCCAGTCGCGCACGAATTGCTTGTCGAAGCTAGCCTGGGCGCGCCCGGGCTCGTAGTTCGCGGCGTCCCAGAAGCGGCTCGAGTCGGGCGTCAGGACTTCGTCGATCAGGATCAGCTCGCCGGTGTCGAGCGCCGTGCCCAGCTCGAACTTGGTGTCGGCGAGCAGGATTCCCGCCTTCTCGGCGATGGCGGCGCCACGGGTATAGAGGGCCAGCGCCACGTCGCGGACCAGCTCGGCCATCGGTGCCCCGACGAGGCCGACCATCGGGTCGAAGCCGATGTTCTGATCGTGCCCGACTTCTTCCTTGGTCGACGGGGTGAAGATCGGCTCGGGCAGGCGATCGGACTCGCGCAGGCCTTGGGGCAGTCGAATGCCGCAGATCTCGCCGGCGCGGCGGTAGTCCTTCCAGCCCGAGCCGGCGACATAGCCGCGGACGATGACCTCGACCGGCAGCACCTTCGCGCGGCGGCAGAGCATCATCCGACCGCGCAGGTCGCGGCCCCCGGCCTCGTCGGTGTAGCCGGCCGGCAGGTCGGCCGGGCTCGTGCCCAGCAGGTGGTTCGGGATGATGTCGGCCATCCGGCTGAACCAGAAGCGCGACAGGCCGGTCAGGACGCGGCCCTTATCGGGGATCGGCGTCGGCAGGACGACGTCGAAGGCGGACAGCCGGTCGCTGGCGACGAGCAGCAGGCGGTCGCCCACTTCGAACAGGTCGCGCACCTTGCCGGACCGGACGAAACCGCCCGACGCGGTGAGGCTGGGGCCTGAAGCCCGCGGATCGCCGGGGTTGGTCGTTTCAGCGGGTGGCATCTGCTACCTCCGGTCGAGACGGCGAGGGCACCAGGTCTTCGAGGCGGCCCAGAGCAACGTTCACGTTGCGCAGCAGGCGAGCATCGTCGAAGCAGGCGTCGAGCGCTTCGTCGGATAGGCGGGCCGCCACTTCGGGATCGGCGGCCAGCGTGTCGCGCAGCTGGCGGCGCTCGTCGGCGGCGCGCATAGAACAGCGCTGGACGATGGCGTAGGCATCTTCGCGAGAGAGTCCCGCTTCCTCGACCAGCGCCAGGAGTACGCGGCTGCTGGCGTGGAGCCCCAGCCCGCGCTCGATGTTCTCGCGCATCCGCTCCGGCCGCACGACGAGGCCCGCGATCAGACCACGCGTCTTGACCAGCATGTAGTCGAGCAGGATCGTGGCGTCGGGGAGCAGAACCCGCTCGGCGCTCGAGTGGCTGATGTCGCGCTCGTGCCAGAGCGGCTGGTTCTCCATCGCAGCCGCTGCGTAACCCCGGAGCAGGCGCGCCAGGCCCGCGATCCGCTCGCACAGGATCGGGTTGCGCTTGTGCGGCATCGCCGAGCTGCCCTTCTGGCCGGCGCGGAACGGCTCCATCAGCTCGCCTATCTCGGTGTGCTGGAGGTTGCGGATCTCGGTGGCGATGCGTTCCAGCGAGCCGCCGGTGATGGCGATCGCGGCGACAAACGCCGCATGGCGATCCCGCTGGACGATCTGAGTGGAAATCGGATCGCGGTGAAGGCCCAGATCCGTCAGCACTTCCTCTTCCAGATCCGGGTCGAGGTGGCTGTAGGTCCCGACCGGACCGGAAATCTTGCCGGTGGCAACTTCGTCGGCGGCGACCGCCAGCCGCGCCATGTCACGCGAGATCTCGAAGGCCCAGCCAGCGATCTTCATGCCGAGGGTCGTCGGCTCGGCGTGGACGGAGTGGGTCCGGCCCATCATCACAGTGCCGGCCTCGGTGCGGGCGCGCGCGACCAGCACCGCCACGAGCGCCTCGCAATCTGCGAGCAGCAGCTCCCCGGCCGCCTTGAGCTGCAGCGCCAATCCCGTGTCCACGACGTCGGAGCTGGTCAGCCCGAGGTGCAGGAATCGCCCTTCTTCCCCGACCGTCTCGGCGACCTGGCTGACGAAGGCGATGACGTCGTGATCGGTCGTCTTCTCAATCTCGGCTATGCGGGCCACATTTACCGAGGCGCGGGCCTCGATGGCGCGCAGAGCGGCGGCGGGCACGGTGCCACGCCGAACCTGCGCTCGCGCCACGGCAATCTCGACGCGCAGCATGCCCTCGAAGCGAGCCTGGTCGGTCCAGATCGCGCCCATCTCCGGCAGCGTGTAGCGCGGGATCATGCCACGTCTCCCTTGTCCCAATCGGCGGGAGCGATGGGCGCCGGCGAGACCGGCCGCAACTTCGGATTGGCCGCGGCGGGGAGCCTGGCCGCGATGTCGTGGCGCCGCTGCATCCCCTGCCAGCCGATCATGGTTGCCGCGCGCTCCGCGTTCGAGCGGGCCGAGGTGACGGTCGAACCCAATCCCACGACAGAGAGGACTCGACCGCCGTTGGTGCGGAACCGCCCGTCCTCGCCGCGGGTCGTGCCGGCGTGGAAGACCATGGCGCCGGTCGCGGCAGCCTCTTCGAGCCCGGAGATGACGTCTCCGCGGCGTGGGGTCTCCGGGTAGTTCGCCGCCGCCAGCACGATAGCCACGGCCGCGTCGCCGGTGGTGGGGAGCATTTGGCCCTGCAATCCCAGAGCAGCGACCGCGGCGGCGAGGTCGCCCTGGGCGGCGCCGAGCAGTAGCGGGGCGAGCGGCACGGCCAGCCGAGGCAGCAGAGCCTGAACCTCGGGATCGCCGAAGCGCGCGTTGCACTCGATCAGGACCGGCCCTTCCGGGGTGAGCATGAGCCCGGCGTAGAGAGCGCCACGGAACGGCGCCCCGCGACGTGCCAGCTCGGCCAGGATCGGGAGATGGATGACGTCGAGCAGCGTTGCGCACAGCCCATCGGGCAGGTCGGGCACGGGGCTGTAGGCGCCCATGCCGCCGGTGTTGGGGCCCAGGTCGTCGTCGAGCAGGCGCTTGTGGTCGCGGGCCGGCGGCAGGGCCAGCGCGGCGCGGGCGTCGCAGAGCGCGATCAGGCTCGCTTCGGCGCCGGCGAGTCGTTCCTCGACCACCACGACCGGCTGGTCGGCAACCCACACGACGGGCAGATTTGCGAACAGCGACCCTAGGGCGGCCTCGGCCTCGAGGAACCGATCGCACACGGTTACGCCTTTGCCCGCCGCGAGACCGTCGGCCTTGACGACGACCCCGCACGACCCGCGCGCCGAAGCCAGCTCGTGAGCGAACTCCAGGGCCGGTTCGAGCTCCGTGAAGTCCCGACCCCGGGCCATCCGCACGCCCGCGGAGGCGGCGACTTCCCGACAGAAGGCTTTGCTCCATTCGATTCGGGCCGCTGCCCTGGTCGGACCGAACGTGGGGATGCCGGCCTCCACGAGCGCGTCCGCGACCCCGGCCGCGAGAGGCGCCTCGGGACCGACCACGACCAGATCCACGTCCTCCGCCGTAGCCAGCGCTACGACCGCGGCCGCGTCGTTGGCGGAAACGCTGGCCACGCAGCGCACCTTCGGCTCGTCGCCGATGGCGTCGCTTCCCGGAGCCACTATCACCGCCTCGACCGCCGCGTCGCGAGCGATGCTCCAGACGAGGGCATGCTCGCGGCCGCCGCCGCCCAGGACCAGCACCCGGCCCGGGCCGGCGGCTGTCTCGGGGTTCGGGGCGGCCTGCGGGTTCATCGTTCGGCCGAAGCCGCTGCCGGAGCCGCTGCCTGCGCCGGCGCAACCGAATGCGGCCGCTGCGGCCGGGCCATCCGCTCGATCGTCTGGTGCCGCTCGGGACCGACCGAGACCAGGCAGATCGGGGCGCCGGAGAGTCGCTCGACCGCATCCAGGTACCGCCGCGCGTTCTCCGGCAGGTCCGCCATGGAACGGCAATCGTGGATCGGCTCGGTCCAGCCGGGGAATCGCTCGTAGATCGGCTTGGCCCGAGCCAGCACGTCCGCGTCGGACGGCCACCAGTCGACGCGCTTGCCGTCGACTTCGTAAGCCATGCAGATCAGGACCTCGTCGAGGCCCGACAGGATGTCGATCTTATTGAGCATGATCGAGCTGACGCTGTTGACCGCGACGGCATAGCGCAGCGGCACGGCGTCGAACCAGCCGACCCGGCGCCGCCGACCGGTGGTAGTCCCGAACTCCCGACCGCGATCGATGATCCCCTCGCCGATCTCTTCGGTCAGCTCGGTGGGGAACGGTCCGGCGCCGACCCGCGTGGCGTAGGCCTTCATGACGCCGATCACTTCGTCGACCTGGAGCGGGCCGATGCCGCCTCCCGTGCAGGCGCCGCCCGCGATCGGGTTGGAGGAAGTGACGAAGGGATAGCTGCCGTGGTCTAGGTCGAGCAGCGTCCCCTGCGCGCCTTCGAACAGCAGGTGCTCGCCGCGCGCGAGAGCCTGCTGGACGAGCATCGTCGTGTCGGCCAGGTGCGGCTCGAGCCGTCGGCCCCATTCGGTCGCCTGGGCGACGAGGTCTTCGAGGTCGAAGACGTCCACGCGATGCTGGCGCTGGAGGGTGGCGTTCTTCTCGGGCAGGATCCGGGCGAGCTTGCTGCGCAGGCCTTCCGCGTCGAGCAGATCCTCCATCCGGATGCCGATCCGCCAGGCCCGATCGGCGTAGGCGGGCCCGATCCCGCGCCGTGTGGTGCCGACCGCGGCCTGGGCAAGACGCGCTTCCATCGCCCCGTCGAGGGCGATGTGGTAAGGCATGATCACGTGCGCCTTGCGGCTGACGCGGACGCGGCCGACCTCGATCCCCCGGCTGGCCAGCATCTCCAGCTCGGCGATGAGCGTCGCCGGATTGACCACGACGCCGTTCCCGATCACCGGGGCGATGTGCGGGTACAGCACGCCCGACGGGACCAGGTGCAGCTTGAAGACTTCCTCGCCGAGCATGATCGTGTGGCCGGCGTTGTCGCCGCCCTGATAGCGAACGACTGCCGTCACGTGTTCGGCAAGGGCGTCGGTTGTCTTACCCTTGCCTTCGTCGCCCCATTGCAGGCCGACGATCACAGTGGCGGGCATCTATTTCCTCCGCTCGATGGGCGCCGCAAACGGCCCTACCCGGGGCCCGGGAAACGAAAAGGCCCTCGGCTGTACGGCCGGGGACCTGGGTAGACTGCCCCTCCGTCGGAGCTGCGGCGATAGCTCCTGAGGGAGCGAAGGTGGTGGTTCGTCTCACGGGGCGAACTGCACGCCTTCCTGG
>Ga0209638_1000171_pt1 | contig 43426 bp, 28 predicted proteins | sample BarGraNGADG00211_FD_184490 | JGI IMG/M metagenome (GOLD analysis project Ga0209638, IMG submission 184490) | Arctic peat soil microbial communities from Barrow, Alaska - Barrow Graham LP Ref core NGADG0002-211 (SPAdes) (version 2) | ecosystem: Environmental > Terrestrial > Soil > Wetlands > Peat...
CGCGGTTGACGGAGGAAAGGCGTGCCACTACGCTGAGCCCCTCGCTGCAAGTTCTTCTCAGGGCAAGACTTGTCGATCGGCACTGTAGAAGATGGGCCATAGCATACGCACAAAGCGTCATCGTCGTCCACTCGGCCGGAGGGGCGCCGGGGTTGAACGGGCGGTACTCGAGAAGATCTCGCTGAGAGTGCACGGGAAACGCGGGAAACGCCCCGCGGTCTCCCGGGCCGCCGTGGGGCGCGACGGCGGCGAGGGGTTGACAAGCCCGCAAGGTGACGCGCATAGTTCGGGCCAGCAACAAACACCAATGGGCCAAGCGTGGCCCCGATATTTCGCCTGCCATGCGTAAGATCGATCTCACCAACTTCCAGGTCGCGACCAGCGAGACGGCGCGCCACATCAACCGCCGAATCGCCTTGAGCATCATCCGGCGGCACCAGCCGATGTCGCGAGCCGATCTGGCCCGGCGATCCGGCCTTCAGCGCAGCACGGTATCGGCCATCATCGGCCAGTTGATCGACGAAGGGTGGGTGACGGAAGGAGCCAGTCCGGTTTCCGGTCGCGGACGTCGACCGCGTCTCCTTCACTTGAACGTCGAGCGCGCCGGCATCCTGGCCGTGGACCTGCGGCCCGTGACGACGAGAGTCGCGCTGGCAGGCCTCGACGCGCGATTCCTCATGCAGACCGCCTGGCCCACTCCGGGAACGCCCGAGGAGTTCGCCTCGGAGGTGGCGCGAACCGTCGCCGCGTTCCGCAAGACCGATCCTGGAACCGTCTACGAGGGGATGGGCGTCAGCTTGCCGGGACGGGTCGATTCGGCAGGCCGGCTGGTGTTCGCGCCGAATCTCCACTGGCGGCCGGTCGATCTCAAGCAGTTGCTCGAGTCCTCGGTCGGACTTCCGGTGGTGCTGGAGAACGCCGCCTGCGCCTGCGCCCTTGCGGAACTCTGGTTCGGACGCCAGCCGGACGACGTGAGGCATCTGGTTGCCGTCACCGTGTCCGAGGGGATCGGCGTCGGCATGCTCCTCAACGGGCAGCTGATTCACGGCCGCGACGCGATGGCCGGCGAGTTCGGCCACGTGACGCTGGACGAGGACGGACCACCATGCAGTTGCGGGAAACGCGGGTGCTGGGAGCAGTACGCGTCCAACTCGGCGGCCGTCCGGTACTATCAGGGCCTGCTCGGCGGTGCAGCCGCTCCCGCGGATCCGTCCGCGTCCGCCGCGACCCTGAAGTTCACCGACATCCTGCGCCTCGCCGACGATGGCGATGCCTACGCCATCGAGACGCTCGAGCGCATGGCGCGGTACCTGGGCATTGGAATAGCTCCGCTGGTGACGGGGCTGGCGCCCCAGGTCGTGGTCGTCATCGGAGAGATCACGGCAGCGTGGGACCTGGTGGGGCCGATCGTCCTGGACGTCGTGAAGCGACGGACGCTGTCGTCGAACACGACCCAGATCGTGCCGACCGACCCCGCGACGCAGCCGCGGTTGCGAGGCGCCGTCACGCTCGTCGTCCAGCAACACTTCGGGGCGCCGAACGTCGCGTAGCGCCGGGACCTGGGACCGCTCTACTGGTTTACGCCGCTCGCCAGGAACCCCCCGTCGACGACGAGCAGCTGGCCGGTGATGAAGCTGGCCTGGTCGGAGGCCAGAAAGACGCCGGCTCCCACGAGCTCCTCGATCTCGCCGAACCGGCGCATGGGCGTGCGAAGCCGCAGTTCGTGACCCCGCGCCGACTCCAGCAGGCAGCGGTTGAGATCGGTCTGAAAGATCCCTGGCGCGTTCGGGCAGCGCGACCGCACCCCTACCGGTAGCGTAGACCGAAGCCGTACTCGAAGAGCGGCACGTCTTTCCGTTTCTCACCATCCGGGCCGACGTTGATCGGAATCTGCGCCATCGACCGGGGCCAGGTGTGGCTGAGCTTTCCGGTCGGGTTGTATGTGCCAAACAGGACGTCCGCCACGCCGTCCCCTTCAGTGCCCGGCAACCAGGCCGCGACGATCGCATCAGCGTGGGGCAGAATCGGTTCGAGTATCATCGGACGCCCCGACACCAGCACCACCACCGTCGGCAACCCCGAGGCCTTGACCTTTCGCACGAGCGCAACGTCAGCCGGATCGAGCGCGAGGTCCGTGCGATCGCCTTTTCCCTCAGCGTAGGGCGCCTCGCCGATCACGACCACTGCGACGCGAGCCCCTTTCGCCACGTCCCCCGTGCGCGAATAGCTGACCGTGCTGCGCGGCGCGGCATTGCGGATGGCCTGAAGAATCGTCGTGCCCTGGGTGATGGGGCCCGCGGACCCCTGCCAGGTAATCGTCCAGCCGCCGCACTGCAGGCCGACATCGTCGGCCGCCTTCCCGGTGACGAATACGCCGGGCGTGGTCGGGGACAGCGGCAGCACGGCGTTGCGATTGACCAGCAGCACCAACGATTCACGGACGGCCTGACGCGCCACGGACCGGTGCGCGGCCGATCCGACTTGCGCCAACAACGACCGATCGCCGAACGGTCGCTCGAAGAGACCCATTCGGACCTTCACCGTCAGGATGCGCCGAACCGCGTCATCGATGCGTGCCATCGGCAGGCGGCCCGCGACGACGAGCTGCTTCAACGTCTCGAAGAACTCAGGATAGACATCCGGGACCATGACCATGTCGACCCCGGCATCGATCGACTTCTCGATCTGCTGCGCGTAATTGCCCGGCAGCTGATCGATCGCCTTCCAGTCGGACACGACGAACCCCTTGAAGCCCAGCTCTCCCTTGAGGACGGTGGTGAGCAGGTACTTGTGGCCGTGGAGCTTCTCGCCGTTCCAGCTGTTGAAGGACGCCATGACGGAGCCGACGCCGGCCTTGACAGCCGCGACGTAACCCGGCAGGTGGACCCTGCGCAGCGTCGCCTCGTCGATGCGCGTATCGCCCTGGTCGACGCCATTGGTCGTGCCGCCGTCGCCGACGTAGTGTTTCGCCGAAGCGAGCACACCGCCGGGTCGGGACAGATCGTCGCCCTGCAGGCCGCGAACGGCCGCGGCCCCGAGATCCGCCACGAGCCCCGGCGTCTCGCCAAAGCCTTCGTAGGTTCGCCCCCACCGCTCGTCTTGTGGCACGGTGACGCAGGGCCCGAACGCCCAATGCATGCCGGTGGCCGTCACTTCCTGCGCCGTGACGCGTGCGGCCTCCTCGACGATTCGCGGATTGCGCGTGCAGCCCAGCCCGATGTTATGGGGAAACACCACGGCGCCGCGCACGTTGTTGTGCCCGTGGACGGCGTCGATGCCGTACAGGAGCGGGATGCCGAGGCGCGTGGCGAGTGCTCGCCGTTGCAGGCTGGTCACGAAGTCCGCCCAGCCGGCTGCCGAGAGGTCCGGGATCTCCGAGTCGCCGCCACTCAGGACCGAGCCGAGAAAGTACCTGGCGACATCATCGGGGGACTTCAGGTAGGTGTGGTCGGCTTGTGTCATTTGCCCGACCTTCTCGTCGATTGTCATGCGGGCGAGCAGGTCGTCGACGCGCTCGGCAACGGGCCGCCGAGGATCCTGATAGGGAAGCGCGCCGGGCATTGGGCCCGGCTGCCGCGGGGCGGCTAGCGTGACGGCACACGCGGCGAGCACAGTGAGGATGAGGGCCGGATATCGAGTCAGCATTGGTAACTCCCTTCGGCGGCGGGATTATATCGCAAACAGTTCGCACTGCGAACAAACATGACAGAGCTAGCGACTCGCCGGGGCGGTAATTCGGCCGTGATGGCAACAACGCCATTAGCAGCGATCATTTTTGCGGCCATGACCATGGCCAATTGATTATGGTCGAGTATCGAACTAACTGACCGCCCCGGTTCATCCTGGCACAGTCGACCATCGGCGCTCCGCCTCCGGTTCCCTGCGGCGCGAGTTGAAGTCTCTCAGGGCGTCCAGCATGGCCACGATGTTCTGGCGAGGCATGCCCGGGCTGGTGCCTCCGCCCACCGACAGGATGACCCCTTCGCCGCCGGATCCTTCCAGGACGTCGAGGGTGGCTGCCCTCACCTCGTCGGGCGTGCCGCGAACGCCAACCTCGAGAGGATTGACGTTGCCCATGAGGCACATGCGATCGCCGACCCGTCGCTTGACCTCCCGAATGTCCTTCTGTTTGCCCCAGTTCAGCACGTTGAATCCAGCGTCGGGTAGGTGGTCGAGGCACGCGTCGATCGCCGCGTCGTTGTGGTAGATCTTGACCCAGTCCGACGGGAACGCCTCGCAGATGCGGGTCAGGTACGGATGCGCGTACTCCAGGTAATGCGCTTCGCTGACGAAGCCAACGATGTCATCGAGCAGGAGTATGCCCTCCACCGTGTCGCCCATCACCTTGTGCTGGGCCTTGAGCCAGTCGATGACGACGCGCGTACAGAGGTCGATGAGCTTGTGGGCGCCCTTCGGGGATTCGATCAGATCGAGCATGAACTGCGTGGTGCCCCGAACGAATCCGGCCGTGCAGAGCGGACCGCGCGCCGTGACGAGGGGCAGGACGTGGCCCAGGTCCAGGATGCGCGACTTGTGCATGCGGATCCGGTGCAGCGTCAACGCGGCAAAACCGTCCGCCTCGACTTCGTACCTAGGGAACTTGTCAATATCCTCGAGCCGATAGAGCGTGTGGTACTCGCCGGGAGTGTTGTCCGGCCAGAACTTGATCTTCGCGCCGAGCACCGACGGCTCGGCGGCCATCCCATACTCCATCCACCACGATGGTACGAAGATCACGTCCGGAAACTCCCGCATGACTCGCAGGTTGGACTGGAACCACGTCTCGGGATCCAGGTAGTAGTCCATGTGCGAGATGCCCAGGTACCCGGGAATCCACGGGCTGTCCACGATGAGCGCCATGGGGATCTTCGTCAGCTTCTCGCGGCGCGCCGCCCGCTTGAAGGTATCCCACTGTTCTGGCAGCATCCCGATCCCCCTCTTCCGCCCGGACCCGCATCAGAGGCTCGCGATAAAGTCCAGGTCTCGAACAAATAGTGGTTTCAACAACCGGTCAGGCCGGCGTTCAACGGCAGTGTCAATTCGTCTACGCCATGAATAGAAGGCCTTTACTGACGAATCGTCCCAGGTCCGTACCCACGGTATATTGTATGCCTATGCGACAACAAGAACACGTCAATGTCGGGCGGTGAGGAACCGCTGACATAGCAGGCAGGGTCAGGACAGTTCAACGAGTAGGGAAGCCTGTCTCTTGTCGAGCTTCAACCGGCGAGTCGTCGTCGAGTCCGAACTGACGGTCGACCGGGGACAGCTCCGGCGCGCTGAACGGAGGGGGAGGTTGGGGTCGCCCCCCTCCGGCCTACGGAGCCAACCAGGCGTCGACGTGGCGCAGGTAATCCGGCAGGTCATGCGTCGCCTTGCACACCGCCTCGAACAGCTTTCGGGGGTCGATGTCGTCGTACTCGTGGGCGATGCGGTTCCTGAGGCCAGCACAGGAGGCAATCCGTGCGGCAAACTCGGCCGGATAGACGCCAAGCGTCGCCAGTTGCACGAATGACTGGTAGTAGTCTGGCGGTGGCGCCTGCCCGGACTCCGTGAGTAGGTGGTAGTTGACGTCGATCATCCTGCCGACCGCGCGTTCGATGTACCGTTCGGCGAGTACCGCGTTGATCGAGGATTCCAGGAACAGGTCCAGCGACAGCGCCGCCAGACCCTGCAGGGGTTCGACGTCCTTCGCAATCAACAGCAGCTTCCGGTTGACGAGTTCAGCATCGATCATCGGGCCGCCAGTCGCTGAAGGGAACGCCTGACATAGGACCGCTCGAGAGCCAGGAAGCGGCGGTGATCCTGGTAGCGCCGGAACGCGTACATGCGCAGCTCGGCCAACACACGGGGCGAGCCATGCAGGAGTTCACATCGCTCCAGGATCTTCTTCAGAAACAGCGGGTCGGCGTGGTTGATCACCGCGACGTCCACGTCGCGTCCGGGGCAGAGGCCCTGCAAGTCGGTGCCGAGCGCGACGACGCGAGAGAGCGACGGAGGACCGTCTTCGAACAGGGCCGCGATGTCGAGATCGCTTCTGGTATGGACTCGTCCCGACACCGTCGACCCATGCTGCAGCAGGAGCCTGACGCGGTGGCAGGCGGCGATCTCAGTGAGGCTGGACATACCCATGTGCGACCTTGCCGCCAATTATAGCGCGCAGGCTGCCTGAAGCGCGTGGCGTCGCACGGCATCGCCGTCACGTCATCCCAGGTTCGATAGCCCGCCGTTCTTCCATCGCGACCCGGGCTGCGGCTTCACAGGGACCCTATGGGGACAGGAGCAGCATCCCGTCTTCTCGTCGCCGCCACAATCGTCTCCATCGTGGTCGCTCCGAGTTCGACGAACTCCTCGGTCTCCTTGAAGAACAGGACCGAATCCGCGTGAAGGCAGCGCGCGCCTACTTGCCGCCGCGCGCGGCGGTGGATGGGGGCACGAGGTTGTTCAGGCGCATATAAGTGACGATGTTGCCGTAGTGCTCGTTGATGTGGCTGGTGTTGTAGATCAGCGTGCCGATCTTCGAGCGGTTGCCGTTGCGCTCCATCATGTTCGCCTCGGTGACGGCGGCAAACGCCTTGTCGCAGAGCGCGAAGGAGTCGCCCAGCGTCTTCTCGAGATCGGCCTTCGTCATCTTGTTTGCGCTCGAGTTCTGCGAGTCCTCCGTATCGAGGCGCGCGGGTCGCGGCATTCCGACGAGCGCCGAACAGGCGCCATTGTTGTCGTCAACAATGTGAGCGATGAGGCGCGCCCACGACCGCACGAGCGGCGTTGGCTGCCAGATATTCTTGTCCTCGGGGAACTGGGCCGCCGCCTTGGTGATGTTGCCCCTGATCGCGTTGAAGGTCGTCTGGACTTCCGCGACCAGCGTTGGCGCAGCCTGCGGCGCGGCCGCCGGGGCCGCGGGCGGCTGCTGCCCGGCGGCCACACCCACACCGATCACCACGACGCACGCGAGCAGGGTCAGGGTCTGTCTCATGTCGGATTCCTCCTCGAAGGGTGTGTTGCGATCTGGTTGTGACCGCCCCGGACGCCGCCGGCGAGGAGACGCTACCTTTGGTCACGAGGCGACGAATCATGATACCCGGGATCGCCCCAGGGGCGTGCATGGCCTGCCGTTTGGCCCCGCGGTCCTTCTGGCCCGCATCGACACCAAGAACGCCGCGAGCTTGTCGCGCCCCGCAGCCACGCTTTGCTCCTTGGAAACCGTGGCGACGAACCCGCGCGAAAAGAAGTATGCCGCGCTGATTGTGGCAGACGGCGATGGCGGTGTAGAGGCATGGCACCAGCAGACTCCCTTCACCCTGCAGGAGGTCTACAGCGGCGACTGGCAGTAGGCGGCCACCGAGCGAGGATCCGCTTCCAGCAAGCAGAAGTTGTCCGGCAGGCGCCCGGCTCTCGCCGGGCTGCCGCTCCGCGCGGGTACGGACAGTTCGGGGCGTCGCCGCCTGTCTGCGAGTCCCGAACGGCCACGCTAGCGTCATGCTCGCGCGCCTGGCGGCATCCGGCCAGGTGGTGCGTCTCCGCCGCGGCGTCTGGTCTCTTCCGGGTCGGGTCGATCCGCTCGCGCTGTCCGAGTATCTGGCATCTCCGTTCCCGGCCTACGTCTCGCTCCAGAGCGCGCTCTACCTCCACGGCATGATCTCGCAGATGCCCGCGGTGACCTATGCCGTCTCGCTGGCGAGGACGCGGCGGTTCACGACGCCCCTCGGCACGGTGTCCGTTCATCACGTCCAGCCGGCGTTCTACTTCGGCTTCGAGGACGCCGGGCGCTCCGGCGGTCGCCTCGCCACACCGGAGAAGGCGCTGATCGATTTCCTGTACCTCACGCCGGCGCGGTCCAACCTGTTTCGTGCCCTTCCGGAACTCGAGTGGCCGAAGCGATTCGGCGTGAGCGCCGCGCGCTCCATCGTGAAGCGGATCGATCCGCCTCGACGACGGACACTCGTGGCGCGGAAGCTCGAGAAACTGCTGGCGACGCGCCGCGGACGGTAGGGAACACGGCGAGGTGGCCGCCCGGCTGGCCGGCCATGGCGCCGCGTGGGACAAGACGAGTCAGCGCGTTCGCATCCCGTCCGAGATCGTGATGCGAGCCAACGTTGACAAGGTGTTCAAGGCACTCGCCAGCCCGACCCAGCAAGAGCCTCGGAAGTCTCTGATTGCTGGTGCTGTCTCAGGAATGCTCACTATTCCCTGTGTTTCCGCTCCTGTGCTCGAACGAGTCCCACCGTTCTTCCCACCCGAGGCAACCCCCGCCTGGTTGGCCGCCACTCGACCGGCGGTTCGGTCCGCCGGCGGGGTCGGGGCCATCGGGTCGACGGCCGGCTCAGCGGCCTATGCCAAGAGCGCCCCGCGTTCCGTGAGCAGCGACGACTACTGCGCCTTCAAGTCATCCGACAGGAGCGACTGCGTGACGAGTCCCTGCGCCTCACCAGCCGAACTCGCCAGTTCGCCGAGCACCCGCTCGATCACTCGGGGCCCGAGGCCGCAGTACTGACCGTACTGAACCCAATGAAGCCGCTTCAGGTGATCTTGCTTGCCGGCCACCGGGAGGGCGAGTGGATCGTTCGGGATCACCAGGCGGGTGCAGACAAGATCGTAGGCCGGAGACAATTGGTAGGTGTTATCGGGACCGGCGAGCAGCGAGAAGTTCTTCAAGTGCATGTCGCCGTTGCCGGTCAACCACGACACGACGACGAGGCGAAACAGCTTCAGCAGTTCGATCAGGGGTTCGCTCGAACAGCAGGTTCTCGATGAGTACCGTTCGGTGGAGGGGCGGTGGCCGACTCGTGACGTTCCGGGAAGGTTCGTCTGATTGTCGCAAACGCCATCGACCGGCCCGGCGTAGCGGGCCGGTCGATGGGCACTGCGACGAGCTACTTCCTGGTCTCCGCGTTCTTCACATATTTGTCGAGAAAGTTGAGCATCTCGGTGATCACGTGCTTGTTCGATTCCGCGGCCGCATAGCCGTGCGCTTCGAAGGGCAGCGTGACGTAGCGGACAGTGGCGCCGAAGCCCTTGAGGGCGACGTAGAAACGCTGCGACTGAATCGGGAACGTGCCGGAGTTGTCGTCCATCTCACCGTGGATGAGCAGGATTGGGTCCTTCACTTCATTCGCGCGGAAGAACGGCGACATCTTGCCGTAGATCCCGGGCACTTCCCAGAAGTTGCGCGTCTCGTTCTGGAAGCCGAAAGGCGTCAACGTGCGGTTGTACGCGCCGCTTCGCGCGATGCCGGCCCGGAACAGGCGTGAATTCGCCAGGAGATTCGCCGTCATGAACGCGCCATAGCTGTGGCCCTCGACGCCCCAGTGATCGCGATCGGCGAAGCCCATCTCGACGCCCTTGTCGATCGCCGCCTGCGCGCTCGCCACCAACTGCTCGACGTAGGTGTCGTTGGCGGTCTCGCCAGGTCCGATGATGGGCATCGTCGCGTCGTTGAAGACCGCGTAGCCCTGGGTGAGCAGCAGCAGTTGTGACGAGCCGCCGACGGTGAGGAAGCGGTTTTCGTTGCCGCTGATCTGCGCCGCTTCGTCCGCACTCGTGAACTCGGCGGGGTATGCCCAGAGAAACACCGGCAGCTTGGTACCCGGCGTGTAGCCCGGCGGCAGGTAGATTGTTGCGTTCAGCTGCACGCCATCCTTGCGCTTGTAGGTGACGAACTGACTCGTGACGCCGGCCAGCTGCGGATGCGGGTCGGCGAACGTGGTGATCGCCTTGCGCGACGCTGCCGCCGTGTCGAGCAGGTAGTAGTTCGGCGGATCCTTCTTCGTCTCGCGGCGGGTGATCATCTTCCCGCCGTTGTCGTCCACGAACGCGACGAATGTCTCGAAGCTGACGTCGTCGCACTGCCACAGCCGAGAAGACTGCAGCGTCTTCAGGTTGAGCCGATCGACAAAGGGCCGGCCACCCTTCGGCGACGCACCAGCGCCGCTGAGATAGATGCTGTCGCCAACCTGCATGATCTTCGCGGACGAAGGGCGTCCGACCGGCGAGCCGGGATCGCCGTATCGATCCTGCTGGCGCAGTTCCCATAGCTTCTTCGGCGCGGCGGCAAGCCCGCTCTCGAAGAGCCATGTGCGGCGCATACGCGTGTCGCGGTCGCTCTCGCTGAGGAACGCCGCGCCCTTCTCGGTGAACTGCAGGCCACCGGCGCGCCACTCGGTCTTCGCCACCTCGATCGGCTGGCCCGTGAACGGCGCGGCGAGCGACACGACACGGTCGCGGAAGGGGACTTTGGCTTTCGGATCGCCGCCGTCGAGCGGCTCGATGAACAAGAGCGTTGCCGGCTCGACCTGATGCCACCGGAATCCGCGCGGGCCCGGAAAGACGCCGTTGCGCGGGAACGTATCGCCCATCGGAACGTCCGCCAGCTTCTTCACCACCACGCCGGCCTTCGTCCATAACTCGACATCGCGAGGGAATTGGCCCGCCGGGACGACGTACGAAAACGGCTTCTTGGTACGGTTGACGACGACGTACTTGCCGTCGGTGGAGATCTCCGCACCCGAGTAGATGCCGGGCTTGCCGAATGGCGTCCTGGCGCCGGCGAGGTCCACCCACGTCAGCTGGCTGGTGTAGAAGTACTCGTAGAGCGCCTCGTCGTACGGGTTCTTCAGCAGGTCTTCGAAGGTCTGCGCCGGGGCGACCGTGCCGCTGGTCTCCTGGACCGCCGGGCCCGCGGGCAGGGCGCCTTCCTTCGGCATCGGACCGCGCCCGGCGGGGATCAGGCTGCAGAGAAATCCGGTCGAGGTGTCCAGCCACCGGCACCCGCCGCCGAGGCCGTTGACGCCACCAAGGAGCACGGGCCTTACGAGGCCGGTCGCGACGTCCGTCACGTAGAGCTGGATCCCGGTCTTCGTTGTGATCGTGACGGCGACGTATTTGCCGTCCGGCGAGAAGCTGCCCGAGTACGAGACCGCCGGCGGCAGCATCAGCCGCTTTTCCGTGCCGGCGGCCACATCCTTCAGCACCAGGCTGGTCGTCGCGCTCAGGATGCGCGGACCGTTGGTCTTCGGGCTGATGCGCGAGCCGCCGAGGCCGTAGAACGGCTCGGCCACTTCGGCCAGCAACGGCATGCTCTTGCGATGCGTCAGGAGCAGCACCTTGCGAGTGGGCGACACGGCCACACCGGGCAGCGGCTCGGCAGCCATGATGTCCGCAATGACTTTCGGCGGCGTCAGATAGACGGACGGTTTCGACTGGGCTGAAGGCGCCATCCGAATGAACAGGGCGATGGCGACCGACGCGACGACGACGGACACTGTTTTCTTCAAAGGGCCAACTCCTCGCGTAAAGCGCTGAGAACACGAATGACAGGCGGGCGACGATTGCACGAAGAGTATGTCCATCTCGCTGCCTGGACGCAACGGGACGGGCTGGCACGGCCCCTCGACTTGGTTCCTGACGACCGATCGCTCGGGACACCACTCGACTCAGTCGCATGGCCTGCCACGAGCGAAGGAGCGAAGCGACTGCGGTGAGTGGTGCGGAAGGGGGGATTCGAACCCCCACGCCCTTGCCGGCGCCAGCCCCTCGAGCCGGCCCCCGGAGAGGCCGACACGTGCTACGATCACCGCGTGATCACCGACCTCGGCGCCTACGCCCGGCTCTGTGAGCAGGAACGCTGGGAAGCGCTCCGGGCCATGAGCTTCGACGATTCGATTGTCGTCCTCGAGGCGCTTCTCGGGTCGGAACTCCTCGATATCGGGGTCTTCCCGGACGACGACCACCCGGTCGGCCTGGCACGGTCCTTGGGCATTCCGCCAGACCGGGTTCACCGAGCGGCCTGATGCACGCCCCGGCCAACCCGTTCACGGCGTTCTGCCAGCGGGCGTTCGACTTTCTCGAGCAAGCCGGCATCCGGCACCTCGTCATCGGCGGGCTGGCGGTTGGGGTCATCGGAGAGGCTCGGACGACCGGCGATGTGGACGTCGTCGGCTACGCGTCCACTGAAGACGCGCTGGCGCTCATCACCAAGGCCTCCGACGCCGGCTTCGATGTCCGCCCGGAGGTCGAGCGCGAGCGACTCCGCGCGACTGGGACATTGCGATTCCGGCAAGGCCCGTTCCAGCTCGATGTCATCCTCGCGTCGCTTCCGTTCGAGGAGGCTGCGCATGCCCGGGCCGTGAGCAAACGCTTGTTTGGCCGCGTGGTGCTGTTTCCGACGCCGGAGGACCTCATTGTGTTCAAGGTGCTGGCCGGCCGGGACAAGGACATGCTCGACGCGATTGGCGTGGCACGCAGACATCTCCCGACGCTCGATCGCCTCTACCTCGATCAGACTATCCAGGGGATCTGCGACCTTGCCGAAGACATGGAGCCGTGGCGACGGCTCGAATCGGTGCTGAGGAAAGCCACGGGTGAATGAGCGGCGGCTTTCGTATTGCGGCTGGCTTGCCTGGACGGAGCTCGGCGTCCGCCTTCGCCGCTACGGCGCGACAGGCTCCAGTGCGCCCTTCGCCTCGTTTCACTCGCTCAGGACGCACCATTCGCCTCGGCCACGTGCAGCGACAGAGCGATGCTGGGCCAGCCGAAGGCTCGCCATGAGCGAGGCCAGTGCGAAGAGAGTGGCCGAGTCGAATGGTGCGGAAGAGGGGATTCGAACCCCCACGCCCTTGCGGGCGCCAGCCCCTCAAGCTAGCGAAATAGGTATGCACACAGGATCAGACGCGGACTGTATTGACGGATCCTGATCACACGCGATCTCAAGCGTGCGCCCGTGACGGTTCTATTCGCACATATTCGCACACGCTGGGAGCCGTCAGGTAAACTCTCAGGCGTCGCGGGTCGTAGGTTCCATAGTAAGGGGATTGCGTTTGGCGTGGAGATCGCGGGTGAGGAGCGCGTGGGTGCGGCCGTTACGACGAATCGCGTCGTTGACGGTGACGATCGGCGTCAGCGGGGCCGGGGTCGCAGTACAGGCCACGTCAGGAAATCCGGACTCGGAGCACCACCTGGCTGGAGGTCGGGCCGGCAGCCTCACCCAGCGGCTCAATCCGGACCGGCCACCGTGGAAGCCCATGTCCCACAAACTCGGGCGCGCGGGCGCGATCGTCGGAACCCGCGAAGCCGCCGCTGGATTCGCTCGATTCGTCGGTGTGCAGACTGCGCCCGGTCGCCATCGGGCGTTTGGCGCCGGCGCCGGAGTTCCGCCAGCAGGTTCTCGTGTCGCGGCTGTCTCCGCGGTCCCCTCCCTCGTCGCGCTCGACGGCGGCATCGATCGTTCCAACGGCTCGCACTCGAATTCGCGAGCCTTTACCGCGCTACAACTGTCCATCGGATTGCATCGGATTGCTTGGAGCCCATCTGTGTTCATGATTCCTCCGCACGTTCTCGAGAATGTGAGCGTCGCTCGTCGGTTCGGCCTCCCTTGTGTTGCGCTTCTGGCAGTCTCGCTGCTGGCGATCGGCTGCAACGGAACCCCGGCCCAAAGCACAGGGAGCGGCGGTCGCGGTGGACGTGGGGGCCGCGGTGGTGGCGGTGCTCCGCAACCGGTCGTTACCGCCAAGGTCTCTCAGAAGAACGTGCCGGTCGACATCGCCGCGGTCGGGAACGTCGAGGCCTACACCACCGTTTCTGTCCGCTCGCAGGTGACCGGCCAGCTGCAGAGGGCTTTCTTCCAAGACGGCGACGTGGTGAAGAAGGGCGACCGGCTCTTCACGATCGACCCCCGGCCGCTCGAGGCGGCCCTGAAGCAGGCCGAGGCCACACTCCTCCGGGATCAGGCGCTGCTCAACCAGGCAGAAGCGCAGGTCGCTCGTGACGAGGCCAACGCGGATTATCAGCAGCTCGCGGCCGAACGCCAGGCGCAGTTGGTCACCAGAGGCCTCGTGTCGAAGGACGCCGGGGACCAGTCTCGTGCTGCAGCCGATGCAACGCTCGCGACAATCAAAGCCGACAAGGCGGCGTTCGAAAGCGCGAAGGCGCAGCTCGCCGTGCAGCAGTCGGTGATCGACAACGCCAAGGTCCTGCTCAGCTATACGGACATCCGCGCGACAATCGATGGCCGAACCGGCAGCAACACCGTCAGGCCCGGCAACCTCGTCACCGCCAACTCCACCGAGCTCGTGACGATTTCCCAGCTGCAGCCGGTGTATGTCACTTTTGCGGTCCCGGCCGTGCACCTGCCAACCGTCAAGAATCACGCCGGCGCCGACCAGCTGATGGTCATGGCGACAACGCCTGAAGTCGGCGGCCAGCCGATCGAGGGACGCCTGACGTTCGTTGACAACGCGGTCGATCAGACGACCGATACGATCAAGCTCAAGGCGACGTTTCCCAACCACGATCTCCGGCTGTGGCCTGGTCAGTTCACTCGCGTGAGCCTGCGGCTCACAACGCTCATGAACGCGACGGTCATTCCGAGCCAGGCCGTTCAGACCGGCCAGAACGGTCAGTTTGTGTTCGTCGTCACGCCTGACGCCACGGTGGAACAGCGCCCCATCACCGTCGCCCAGCGGATGGGCGAAGTGGTCGTCGTCGGCAAGGGGGTAGCCGCCGGCGAGACGATCGTGACGGAGGGCCAGCTTCGTCTGGAGCAAGGAACACGCGTGCAGAACTCGGATGGCGCCGGCGCCGCCGGGGTGGGCGCCAGCGGCGGTCGTCGTGGCCGCGGCGGGCGGGGTGATCGCGGCCGAGGTAGCGATGGACGGGGTGGAACAGGCCGGCGGGGCGCTCAATAGGGCGGTGCCATGAACATCTCCGAAACGTTCATCCGGCGTCCGATCGCCACCAGCCTGCTGATGGCTGCGATCGCCCTGTTCGGCGTCGTGGCGTACCGAGCGTTGCCGATCAGCGACTTACCGACCGTAGAGTATCCAACGATCAGCGTGCAGGCCAGCCTGCCAGGCGGCGACCCGGTCACGATGGCGGCGGCGGTCGCCAGCCCACTCGAAAGACAGTTCACGACGATCGCGGGCATCGACGAGATGACCTCGCGCAGTGGCACGGGCAGCAGCTCGGTCACGCTGACCTTCGACCTGAACCGCGACATCGAGAGCGCGGTTACCGACGTGCAGACCGCCATCGCGGCAGCGATGCCCCTGCTGCCGCCCACATTGACGGCGCCGCCTTCGTTCCGCAAGCAGAACCCGGCCGATCAGCCGATCCTGCAGATCAACCTGACCTCCGATACCCTCGACATGGCGACGGTCGACGAATACGCGGAAGACGTCCTGGCCCCGCGCATTTCCACGGTGACCGGAGTCGCCCAGGTCAACGTGCAGGGCGCCGCGAAGTACGCCGTGCGGGTCCAGGTGGATCCCGACAGGCTGCAGACGCAGAAGATCGGAATCAACGAAATCGACACCGCCCTGCAGAATTGGAATGTGACGCAACCCACCGGACAGCTGTTTGGGCCACTGGCCACCTACAGCATCGCGGCCAAGGGGCAGCTCAACAACGCCGACGAATTCGGGCGAATTGTCGTCTCGTACCGCAACGGCCGGGCCGTACGGCTGAATCAGGTCGCCAACGTGATCGACAGCGTCCAGAGCGTCACGCAGCGGGCGTGGTACATCACGAAGGACGCCTATCAGCGCTCCATCACGCTCGAGGTGTTGAAACAGCCTGGCACCAACGTGATCGAGGTGGCCGACGCGGTTCGTGCCGTGCTGCCGGAGCTCCAGAGCCAGTTGCCGCCCTCGGTGCACATCGTGATCCGCCAGGATCGTTCGGTGAACATCCGGGCGGCATTCAGCGACATCCGCGTGACGATGTTCATCACGCTCATCCTGGTGGTCGGCGTCATCTATCTGTTCCTCCACAACGCCTCGGCGACGCTCATCCCGGCGCTGGCGCTGCCGTTCTCGATTCTGGGCACCTTCGCCGTCATGCAGATGCTGCACTACAGCCTCGACAATCTGTCGATGATGGCGCTCATCCTCTCGGTCGGATTCGTCGTGGACGATGCGATTGTGATGCTCGAGAACGCCGTCCGCCACATGGAGGCCGGCGAATCTCCGTTGCACGCGGCGCTGTCGGGCTCCAAGGAGATTGCCTTCACGATCGTGACGATGACCGTCTCGCTGGCAGCGGTGTTCATCCCGCTCCTGTTCATGGGCGGCATCCTCGGCCGGCTCTTCCGCGAGTTTGCGGTGACCATCACGAGCACGGTGCTCATCTCCGGCATTGTCTCGATCACGCTCACGCCGATGCTCTGCAGCCGGTTCCTGCGCGTGGTCGTGACCAAACGCGGGTTCGCGGGGTTCATGGATCGGTGGTTCGATCGGCTGCGCTCGGCGTACGGACGGAGCCTGAGGCTGGTCCTCCGGCACCGGCTCGCGATGCTCGGCGTGTTCGTGGCCGTGCTCGGCGCCAGCGTGGAAATGTTCGGGATTGTCCCGAAGGGATTCATCCCGGACACGGACAACGACTCGTTGAGCGTCAACGTCCAGGCGGCACAGGGCACCTCTTTCTACGATTCGGTCGGATACGTCCGGCAGATTGCGGACGTGATCCGGCCGAACCCGTTTGTCGTCGCGCAGATGGCCAACGCGGGCGGCGGCGGGTTCGGCGGCGGGTTCAACATCCAGTTGACTCCGCGCGCCACCCGGAAGATGACGGCGCAACAGATCGCGCAGCAGCTCCGGGGACCGCTCGGCCGCTTCCCGGGGTTCCGCGCCTTCGTCAACGTGCCGGCCTCGCTCCAGATCGGCGGCTTCCGGGGCAACAGCAGCTTCAACGTCAACGTCCAGAGCCTCAACTACGACGAGCTCTACGAGTGGGCGCCGCGGCTGGAGAAGGCCATCGGCGAGCTGCCCGCGGTCCAGGACGTGTCGGACAACATGGAGCTGAAGAGTCCGCGCGTGAACATGACCATCGATCGGGACAAGGCGGCAGCCATCGGCCTGAACGCGACGGAGATCACGCAAACGCTCTCCGACGGCTTCGGTCAGAACCTGGTCGGCACAATCTATGGCGATCGGACCCAATACCGCGTGCTGCTGGAGCTGGATCCGAAGTACCAGGAACGGCCCGAGTCGCTGAAGAAGATCTCGTTCAGGACCCCGCAGGGCGCGCTGGTCCCGCTCGAAGAGGTGATGGACATCAAGGAAGACGTCGGGCCGCAGAGCGTCAATCACTTCGGTCAGCTGCCAGCCGTGAATATCTCGTTCTCGCTGAAGCCGGGCGTGTCGCTGGGCACCGCCATCGACCAGATCAACCAGGTCTCCCGCCAGGTGCTGCCGGCCACGGTGACGACGAGCCTCCAGGGTTCCGCCAAGGTGTTTCAGTCGTCGCTGGCCAATCTCAACCTCCTGTTCTTCATCGCGATCGGCGTGGTGTACATCGTCCTCGGCATGCTCTACGAGAGCTATATCCACCCGATCACGATTCTCTCCGGCCTCCCGTCGGCGGCCCTCGGCGGCCTCCTGACGCTGTGGCTGTTCGGCAACGAGCTGAACATCTACTCGTATGTGGGCCTCATCCTGCTCATCGGCCTCGTGATGAAGAACGCGATCATGCAGATCGACTTCGCGCTCGAGGCCGAGCGCCAGCAGGAGATGACGCCGACCGACGCCATCTACCAGGGCTGCATCGTCCGCTTCCGCCCGATCATGATGACGACGATGGCCACGCTGCTCGGCGCGTTGCCGATCGCGCTTGGATTCGGCGCCGGTGGCGAGGCGCGGCGGCCGCTGGGAATTGCGGTGGTCGGCGGCCTGATCGTTTCGCAGGTCATCACGCTCTATCTCACACCGGTCGTGTATACCTACATGGCCACGTGGGTCAAAACGAGCCGAATTCAGGCGACCGGCGCCTCCGTCGCGCGTGGGTAAGGGGATTCGTGAACATCTCTGAAGGATTCATCAAACGGCCCATCGCGACCAGTCTGCTGATGGCCGCGATCGCACTGTTCGGCTTTGTGGCGTATGGGGCGTTGCCGGTCAGCGACCTGCCCAACGTCGACTTCCCGACGCTGCTCGTCACGGCGCAGCTGCCCGGCGCCAATCCGGAGACGATGGGCGCGTCGGTGGCGACGCCGCTCGAGAACCAGTTCTCGACCATCTCCGGGCTCGAGCAGATGACCTCGGTGAACTCGCTCGGCTCGACGCAGATCACGCTCGAATTCGTGCTGGATCGGAGCCTGGACGGCGCCGCGGTCGATGTGCAGGGCGCCATCACGCAGGCCTCGCGCCTGCTCCCGCAGGGCATGCCGACTCCGCCGGTCTTCACCAAGGTCAATCCGGCCGACCAGCCGATCCTGTATCTGGTCGTCACCTCGACGACGCTCCCGCCGTGGACCCTCGACGAATACGCCGAAACGCGGATCGCGCAGCGGATCTCGCAGGTGAGCGGCGTCGCGCAGGTGCAGGTGCTCGGCGGCCAGAAGTACGCCATGCACGCGCAGCTCGATCCCTACGCGCTCGCGGCACGCCAGATCGGGATCAACGAGGTCGAAGCGGCGCTTCGGAACTGGAACGTCAACGTCCCGACCGGATCGATCATCGGCCCGCACCAGGTGTTCACGCTGCAGGCGAGCGGACAGCTGATGAATGCCGACGAGTACCGGAAGCAGATCATCTCGTACCGGAACAATTCGCCCGTCCGGCTCGAGGAGCTCGGCGCGATCGTCGACGGGGTCGAGGACCAGCGCACGGGGTCGTGGTACTACACGTCCGACCTCAAGCAAAGCGCCATCACGCTGGGGATTCAGCGTCAGCCCGGGACCAATACGATTGCGGTCTCCGACGCCGTCAAGCAGCTCCTGCCGCGGCTGCGCGCCGAACTGCCCGCGAGCGTTCACATGGACATGCTGTACGACCGCGCCAACACGATCCGAGAGTCGTATCGCGACGTGCAGTTCACGATGGGGCTGACCCTGGCGCTGGTGATCCTGGTCATCTTCCTGTTCCTGCGGAACGTACGGGCGACGGCGATTCCGAGCCTCGCGCTGCCGTTTTCGATCATCGGCACCTTCTCGGTGATGTACTTCCTGAACTACAGCCTCGACAACCTGTCGATGATGGCACTCATCCTCTCGGTCGGATTCGTCGTGGACGATGCGATCGTGATGCTGGAGAACATCTTCCGGCACGTCGAGATGGGCAAGGAGCCGCTGGAGGCGTCGGTTGTCGGAGCCCGCGAAATCGGCTTCACGATCGTGTCGATGACGCTCTCGCTGGCGGCCGTCTTCATTCCCGTGCTCTTCATGGGCGGGGTGCTCGGTCGGCTGTTCCGCGAATTCTCGGTCACCATCTGCGTCGCGATTCTCATCTCCGGCGTGGTGTCGGTGACCTTGACGCCGATGCTTTGCAGCCGTTTCCTGAAGAAACCGCGCCCGCACGGCGAGGGCGGGGGACGCCCGCGTTTCTATGACGTGACCGAGCGCGCGTTCAAGTCGTGGCTCAATGGCTACGACCGGACGCTGCAGATCGTCATGCGGCATCGTGTGGCGACCATGGTCGCCTTCGTCGTGATGCTGGTGTCGACGGGCATCCTCTTCGTCGTCGTGCCCAAGGGCTTCATTCCAGACCAGGACGCCTCCCAGATCGCCGTCGTCACGGAGGCCGCGCAAGGCACGTCCTATGGCAAGCTTGTCGAGTACCAGGACCACATCGCCGACATCATCAGGCGTGACCCCAATGTCGAGGGGCTGGTGTCGACCATCGGCGGCAGCGCCTCGATGACGCTGGGCGGGCCGAACCTCGGGCAGATCGTGGTGACGCTGAAGCCGCAAAACGAGCGGAGGCTCTCGGTCGGTGAGATCATCGAGAAGCTGCGACCGCAGGTCGATCAGGTCGCCGGCATGCACGTCTTCATGCAAAATCCGCCGACCATTCGCATCGGCGCCCAGGTCAGCAAGAGCCTGTATCAATTCTCGATGCAGTCGCCCGACAAGAACGCGCTGTACTCCGCCGCCCGCAAGCTGCGATCGGCGCTGGCGGCGCTTCCCGGCCTCCAGGACGTGACGAGCGACCTCCAGGTGAGCAGCCCCCAGGTCAGCGTCGAGATCGATCGCGACAAGGCCGCAGCGCTCGGCGTGACCGCCAACCAGATCGAAAGCGCGTTCTACGACGCGTACGGTCCGCGGTGGGTCTCGACAATCTACGGGTCGGTCAACGAGTACAAGGTCCTGATCGAGCTGGCGCCCGAGTTCCAGCAGGACCCGAGCGCCCTCTCGTTGCTCTACTTCAAGGGCGGTGGGGCGAACAGTCCGGTGGTCCCGCTCGACACGCTGGCGACGCTGACGCAGCAGGTCGGCCCGCAGACGGTGAACCACTACGGTCAGTTGCCGGCCGTCACTGTGTCGTTCGGGATCGCGCCGGGCGCCTCGCTCGGCGACGTGCTGAGCCGGGTGCGGCAGGTGACGCTGGCCACCGTGCCCGAAGGCGTCACGGGTCAGTTCCAGGGCGCGGCCGCCGCGTTCCAGGGTGCGCTCTCGAACCTCGCCGTGCTGCTCGTCATCGCCGTGCTCGTCGTATACATCGTGCTCGGCATCCTCTACGAGAGCTACATCCACCCGCTGACGATTCTGTCAGGCCTGCCCTCGGCGGCCTTCGGCGCCCTGCTCACCCTGATCCTCTTCCGCATGGATCTGAACATCTACGCGTTTGTCGGCATGATCATGCTGATCGGCATCGTCGAAAAGAACGCCATCATGCAGATCGATTTCGCGCTGGAAGCCGAGCGGGGCGGGCTGTCGCCGGAGGAGGCGATCTATCGAGGGTGCCTGATCCGGTTCCGCCCGATCATGATGACCACGATGGCTGCGGCTCTGGGCGCGGTGCCGATTGCCGTGGGATACGGGGCGGGCGGAGAAGCCCGGCGCCCGCTCGGCTTGGTCGTGGTCGGCGGGTTGATGTTCTCGCAGATCGTGACGCTCTATCTGACGCCGGTCTTCTTCACCTACATGGCGCAGTTGCAGACCTGGATCAGGCACGGTCGGACGGTTCCGCAGGCGCAGCCCATCGTGGTGGGCGAATAGGCAGGCCTGCGTCAGCCTCGGTGGCGGCTGGCGTGCGACAGGGGGATGGAGATCGTACGCTCACCCACCCTCCGAATCGGACGTGCGGGTCTCCGGATAGCCTTCGCTAGTCCGGTCTATCGTCGGGATCGGCGTCGCGTTGGCTTGACACACCATTTGACACACAGGTTTCGGGAAACCCCGAGAACCCGTGCGTCAATATGACGCTAAGTCCTTTAGAATAACTGTGGTGCGGAAGAGGGGATTCGAACCCCTACGCCCTTGCGGGCGCCAGCCCCTCAAGCGTTTCGGGAGTGAGGTCCGGAGAGTCTTCGTGAGATTCTCCGGGCCTTTCTGTGCCAGCGGGTGACACCAGACCCCTCCAAACCGCGTCCGGACCCGGAATCATTGCACAAGATGTTGCACACGACAGCGCAAGCCAAGGGGGGCTTGCGTCCGCCGCTGCATTTCGTGGTGATTCCCTCCGGAGAAACGATCGCCAGCCCGGACACCGGCCGCGTGGGGCTGGTGAGGTATCCAGTCGGCGGCCAGAATCAGCACTCGGATTGGAGAACGCGTGCAACGTTTGTGCAACCGGTGTCGTTTCTGTTTGCCAACCACGTGCCGAGTTCCCGTGGCCTCCTGGCCTGCCGCCGCGCTATGATGGGGGTGCAGCCGTGGCCCGACCAATCGGGAGCGGACGGCTGGTCTCAGCGCCTTCCCCGGGGACGCCATGAATCGAAGCCAGGTGCTCCAGATCATCGCTGACCACCGTGCGAAGCTCACGAGCGAGTTCGGCGTCGCGTCCTTGGCTCTGTTCGGGTCCGTAGTCCGAGACGAAGCGACATCCGCCAGCGATGTGGATTTGCTGGTGGAATTCGACGGGCGTCCGGTCGGGCTCTTCCACCTGTCCCGCACCCAGCACTACCTCGAGACCGTTCTCGGCGTTCCGCGCGTCGATCTCGTGTTGCGCGACGGCATCAAGCCGGCGCTGAGAGACAAGATTCTGCGCGAAGCCGTCTATGCCGCCTAGAGACTGGGCGTTCCGGGTCCAGGACATTCTCGACGCGATGGCGAAGATCCAGCGCTTTGTGTCGGGCGCTGATTTTCAGGCCTTCGAACGCGACGAGGAGTTGATGGACGCCGTCGTCTTCAACCTGACCGTGATTGGCGAAGCCGCCAACCACGTTCCTGCCGAGGTCGTGGCCGGCCATCCGGAGATCCCCTGGAGGCAGATGGTGGACCTCCGCAACTTCTCCGTGCACGCCTACTGGAATCTGCGCCCTGCAGTGATCTGGGACACTATCCAGAACGACTTGCCGCCGCTCGTCGACCTTCTGCGCCGCCTCCTGTCCGGGATTGCGGGCTGATACGCCACGAAGCCGTCTGCACGCCGACCGGACGGGCGTCAAGATGGTACACGCCTCGCCAAGTTCCGCCAGCTCTCGCTATGACGCCAGATGGCGGAACTTGTCGCTTGCTCCCAAGCAGGTTGTTGCCCATCCTCTGCAGCGAAGTGACGTCTGACGCTCATCGCCTGTCGTCGGCCAGCGGACCCTCCCTCCGCGCAACGCGCCTTCAGGCGGAGACCCGGCTGATGTGCAACGAATCGATCGAAAGGCTGGTAACATCTCGAGGCGCTATGGGTCCGCGGCGCTGAGTTGCCGGAAGGCGTTGATGGTAGGGAGGGGCCAATCTATGCGGTGGTGGGGAAGGCGCCGGAAGCGTTCCGTCGCGGACTTGGTCTTTGTTGCAGCGGGAATCACGAGCCTAGCGATCGGCGTTGGCGCCAACGCTGCGATCTTCTCGGTCACGAGCAGTCTCTGGCTGCGAGACCGCGGTATCGCTCGACCGGATCAAGTGGGGACGGTTTACTTTCGTCCGGTCGCACGAACAGACGGCGCGCTGGTTGCCTCAGCTCCCACGCCCGAATGCCAAGCACTGCGGCTCTTGGAGAGAGCCTCTGTCGCATTTGAGGTCTTGGTCCAATCCGACCAGGCCAAGTTCATGACTCCGCGTGTGACCTTGGCGAACGGCGAGAGGCTTCGGACCACTGCGGTGAGCCACGACTACTTCAAGGTCCTCGGTGTCAATATCGCGGGCCGGAGCTTCCTCCCGGACGACGACATCGCGGATCACCGAGTTGTCGTCGCGTCCCACAGGTTTTGCGCGCATCTACTTTCCTTCAGACTCCTCGGCGGTCGGTCGAACCATCGCCCTCAGCCACGGTTCCGTGACGATCGTTGGAATAGCGCCTGAAGAGTTCACCGGAACGCGGTTGGGGCAGCACGCTGATCTGTGGGTCCCACTGGGGGCGACGTACACTAATGTGCCCGAGGCGGTCCGGGGTCTGGTTCCTCTCGCTCCGCTTGTCAGGCTCCATCCGGGGGGAACATGGACGGAGGTCCAAGCCCAGTTGGACCAGCTTACCGGTGGCAAGGGAGTGGTGTTTAGTCTTGCAGACCTGCAGTATGTGCCTACCAGCCTCGGGACAGTCGGGCGTCAGAATCAGTTGATTCAAGCACTTCGCCTAATGGCCGCTCTGATCCTGACGGCGACCTGTCTGAATCTGTCTGGCCTCTTCATTGCGCGGATTGGCTCCAAGCGACAGGAGCTCGCGGTGCGGTTTGCACTCGGTTCCAGCAAGTGGAGCATGATCAGAGTATTTCAGCGCGATATGGCGACGCTCATGTTCGTAGGTGTGCCGATCAGTCTGATTACAGCCTACGCGGTAACGCGCAGCCTTCGGCAGCTCAGCCTGCCGGGAGGTGTCGCTGTAGACGACCTTAACCTGTCTATGGATTGGCGTGTTGCCGCCTTCGGAACGGTGCTAGCCATCGTCGCCGTGGGCGCGGCCGCCGCTCTTCCTCTCTACAGAGCCCTGGTGACAGAGCCCCGTGACCTGCTCACAGGAGGCGTTTCTGGTGGCGATCGCAAGGCCTCGCTGTCACGCCAATGGCTGGTGGCCGCGTACGTGGCCCTGTCGGTTGTCTTGGCCGCGGGAGCGGCGTCACTTGTCGGGCGCATCGCAACACTTCGGTATGGGGATCAAGGTCTGGACGCTCGCGCTCTCGTTGTGACTTCTATTACGCCCTCTACCGAGGCTTACCTACCGGTCACAGCGGAGGGAGCGGCGCGCGTGGTGGCTGACTTTCGGCTCGCGCTGGAGAGGGCTCGCTCGTTACCGGGAGTCGAGGGCGCAACATATGGTGACGCTCCGCTTGCGAGCCGCGGGATTGTGACTCCCCGACGGCTCAAGACTCCCATGTTGTCGACAAGTCTACCGGTCGTCGTCGCCAGGGGAGGCCCTGAGTACGTGCGGGTGGTCGGTGCTCAATTGGTGGCGGGGCGCGATCTTCTTGCCGAGGATCTTGGGGCACCTCAGTTGGAGAGTGGCCCCAAGGCCGTCGTGAAGGAGACATCGCCGACTGGGGCGATCATTGATGCGACCTTGGCCAGAGCACTCTGGCCAAGCGGCGACGCCGTGGGGAGTTTCTTGGATGTCGATAATCGCCAATGCGTCGTCGTCGGCGTGATGCGAGATCTAATGCCCGATCTTCCGGGGCGGATACGAGCGTCAACGGTGGTTGTCGGGAGTCAACCGTCCGGATGGCTGGGTTCGTCACTGCCTGCCATTCTGGTCAAGAAGCAACCCGCCGGCAGCACATCGGTTCTTGACGTGGACCAAACAACCCGAGCCGCCTTCTTGAGCGGAACTGACGTTCGCACTCAGACGTTGTCTCAACGCGTTGGTGAGGTCATGGCCAACGAACAGTTGGGATCGCGGCTCTTTGGCTGGTTGGGAACGGCCTCCGTCCTGCTTGGAATGATAGGGACCTATGGGCTCGCGGCGCTCCTCGTTTTCAGTCGAAAACACGAACTGGCTGTTTGGGCGGCTCTTGGGGCAACACTCGCTCGCCTTCGGTGGCTGTGCGTGGCGCGTGTGATCGTGACTGTACTGGCAGGGACGGCAGTCGGCCTTGCCATCACAAGTGGGCTGTCGCACACGGTTCAGGCATCGGCAGTCGGTCTTGACGACATCAAGGGCTCAAGCTATGTCTTTGCGACGCTCGTAGTTCTGATGAGTGGCGCTGCTTCGGCCGTGGCTGGGACCGCTGAGATTCGGCGAATCGATATTCAGGGCATGCTCAACGGCAGCAGGTAGCCGGCGATCACTGCGGCAGACACCGTCCCGTTGAGGAGTCCCTCCTCGCGGCGGTCGCCGAGCCCTTCGGCGGCGTGGACCTTCTCGGCCACCCCTCTGGTTCGCCGCGTTCGTTGGTCTTCAATTCCGCCGAACGTCTGCGGCTCACCCGCGGCCTGCTCCGCGCCGGCTCCGGCGGCCGTCGGGCACAGCACGTGCTCGCAGCAAACTACCGCCAGTGCGGACCGACCGCACCGCCGTGACAAGGCGAACTCTGCTTGGCCAATAGCGGCATTTGAGGCGCTCTTCCAAGGCGATGACCGAGACAGCGACGAGGAGGGGCCGCCGGCCCTGTCCTGGCGGCTCGCGCAGGCTATGCTGGCAAAGGAGAAACGCGAGCGACAAGTCGTGGTGGTCAGCCGGCATGGCGACTGACGAGAAAGGTAGTAGGAGACAGAGGCTGGGCGCCCGCCGCTAGGCCGCGGACGCGGCCTGGGCCGCACACCCGGCCGCCGCGTCGATGGAAAGCCGTTCAGCCTCGTTCGGCGCCAGACCTCGTCTTCGCTGGCCTCTTCGATGCGGTCCGGCCGGACACCCTCAGCTTCTTGCTCTGTCGCCTGGCACCTGGATCCCGGCGGGACGCCTTGGCGTCCGCCAGCGCGACGAGGAGCCGCAGGGCGTCGCTTACGGCCGCCGCATTAGGAAAGACCTCCGCCACGTCAGCATCCAGCAGCACGACGTTGGTGCCCTGCTTGTAGCTCTCGAAGTACTTGCCGCGAACGGCGTTGGCGAAGTCGTACACCGGCAGCATCTCGCCATCATCTTCTTCGCGGACTCTGGTGTCTATTTCGATTTCGATCCCACTCGAACTTCGTCGACTGATCATGCGCCCATCAGGCCGGCGTGGCTTCCAGAATGCTCTGCCGGCCAAACGAACAAGAGGCGGCCACGCGGGCATCTCGGCTGTCATCCCACGATGACGGTGTCTCGTCGCACCGTGTAGCAATTCCAGCGTGCATGGAACGGAACGCCGCTGGGCATCCTCACGGCGATCTCCGCCAGAACGTGGCCGCTCGTTGCTGCTGGTTTCCGCTCGTGGCCTGCTGTTGCATGAAGCGATCGCCGCGAGATTCCGTGCAATTCCATCCGGCCCCGGCACGGCTTTCGCAATGTGCTCCCGTCGGGGTACGACGACTCCGTGGGTCGGACCACGTTCCTTAGGTCGTTGCACGCTTCCTGTGCAACGTCGCTGAACGGCGCGCGGCGCTCGGTCGTATCCCACATCGGGCACGCTGATGTCACGTGGATTGGACGACGACCGTGGAGACACGCGGGCCGACGGCTGGAGCCGCGCGCCGTCGCGCGAACCGGACACACGGGATCCCGACCGCCGATCGTGGAGCCTGCCGGACGGCCGCTTCTCGCTGCCCTCAGGGGTGGACCGGCAATCAGTCTGGGGCCGCGATCGCAGCTATCGCCTGCGCGATACCGAGAGCCACACGCTCGAGACGATCGGCACGTTTCATGTCGTCTTCGACCGCGAGCTGCGCGAAGGACGCTACCGGGGCGATTTGGACCGTCTGGAGGACGACCTCAGGGGCCTCACCGGGCAAGGCCTCGTCGAATCGCGCACGCTGCACTCCGGCCATCATGGACACGGCATGCGCGTGCTGGCGTTGACCGAGGCCGGCCGGGACCTGCTGGACGACCACCGCACCGTCTCCTTCGGGCGTGATCGCGACCGTGAAGACGCCGTGCACGCCGGGTTCAGGAAGCGTTCGGACCTGATCCACAACGCGTCGCTCTACCGAATGTACCAGATCGAAGCGGCGGCGATCGAGCGTCGCGGCGGCACGATTCGTCGGGTGGACCTCGAGGACGACCTCAAGCGCGACGTCTACAGTCGGGCCCACATTCCCAGCCACGCGTCCGAGGACCTGCGTCACGACCTCCTCGTCGAGGTCGGGCGGGCGTGCGACATCCTGGTCGTGAACGGGCACTTGGAATTCCCCGACGTGCGCGTGGAGTACGACACGCCCGGCGGACGTGGCGGACGCGTCGACCTGGAGCTCGTGACCGCCGCCTACCGCGGCGGCGCGATCGCGGCCAAGGCCGCCGCGGGCTTCACGATGTACAGCGCCGGCGGCTGTGCGTCCCGCGGCATCCACTCGCTCGGCGGATCGGACGGCGGCCGCGGCGCCCCGTCCCACGAACGCGGGATCTCCAGCCTGCTCTCCCTATGACCCATCTCGAACGCCTCGCTGCGCTTGAACACCGAGGGTATCCGCCGCGTCATGCGGCCTTCCTCGAGCTCGTCATGCTGCACGGCGGGTACTTCGTGCGCCGCCAGGTGACGGCCTTTCTCCGCCGTCGCGACGGTGGCGTGACGTCCGACTTCCTGTGGCACCTGGAGCGCCGTCACGCGGTTCGGGTCGGCGTCGGGCGACGCCGCGCGCACCTGTATCACGTGTTCCGGAAGCCGCTCTATGCCGCCATCGACGAGGCCGAGAACCGGAATCGGCGGATGGTGATGCCGCCCATGGTCATCCGGAGACTCATGACGCTGGATGTCGTCCTGGGTGACCCGTCGCTGACGTGGTTGGCCACGGAGGACCAGAAGATCCGCCATCTGACAGAGGTCTGCCACGTGCCGCGCTCCGCACTGCCGGGTACGTGGTACCCCGGTCATGCCCCGTTCGTCGGCACGGTCCGGTACTTCGTCGACAAGGCCCCGATGTCCGTGAGGGCGGACGGTGAGGTCGCCTTCGCCTACGTCCAGGGCCTCGATCACAGCCTGGTTGGCCTCCACGCATTCCTCGATCGCTACGTCGGCGTGCTGTCGGCCCTGCCCAAAGCACGGGTCGTCTGGGTGGTGGCCCGAGGCGTCCCGTTCGATCGGGCCGAGGCCGTCATGACCGGGTGGCGCGACCGGATCGAGTCGCGTCGGTCGATGCAGGTGTCTCAACTCCGTGACGATTTGTACGCGTACTGCGTGTGCCGCCACCGTCTCGAGACCGGACAGTCAACGAACCCGGACAGCGACCGCCGCATCGTGCGCGAGCGGCAGATTCGGGTCGTCGGGCCGCGTTTCCCGGACGTGTACGACCAGTTCCGCGGGTCCGGCATGGCGGCGATCGAGGCGTGCCTGTCCGCCGAGCGCTCCCTGAATGTCGCCCATGTCCGCTGCAGCATGTCGGTGCTTCCCCACCCTTACGGGCTGTTCGGCAGCGCGTTCGAACCCGCGTCACCGCCACGTCACGGTGCGCCAATCGGTGAGGAGAACGGCCGATGACCTCGCGCCTTGCGTCTCGCCCCGCGTCTCGCTCTCGGCCACCCGTCGTGGCCGAGGAGCGTCCCGGATAACCTCCGGTCCGCGCGCGGTTTGTGCGCGCCGGTCGCGTCTCTCGCCCCCTGCGCGGCGTCGCTGTCGGAGGTCATGCTGCGAGGGGGTGCGAGGGTGGGAGCGACCCCGCCCCCGGCCTCCCCGGACCCGGCCATTCTGGCCGGGCCGGTCAGCCCGAATGCGGCGGGGTCGCTCCCACCCTCGCCTGTCGGGGTCGGCAAGCAGAACGGATGCGGCCAGGGCGCGCCGATGACAAGTCGACTTGTTGATTCGAGGAAGTTGGGCACGTGACCAAGGAGATGACGACCGCAGCAGTTTCGAGCGTCGATCGACACACGCCAGGACCGCGCGCCCGCTGGCGCTTCTCGATTCTGGGCCGTGCTCGCCGGCGTCAAGGCGTCGTGGACCGCGAGCCTTGACTCCGGCTGCGCTCGGCCGAAGACGGCTTATAGCACCAGCGGTCGGGTGTCAGCGACTTCGGACTTGCATTCTCGCCGCCGACGATGAAGATGGGGGAGTGGCGGCAGGGAGGACGCCATGGCATGGATGAAGGTGGATGCGGCGCGGAAGTACGCGGGCGGCGTTGGCAGGAAGATCCTCTACAAGGCCGTCGCGGCCGGGAAGCTCAAAGCCGCGCGCATCGGTGCGGGACGGTCGTTGCTCTTCTCCGACATGTGGATCGACGAGTGGCTGATGGCCGCAGCCAGGGAGGAGGGCGTTCGAAACATCGAAGCCGGGTCGGGTCAGTCCGGCGCCAGGGAAGCGGCCGGAGCCAGCGCGCTCCGGCTCGTTGGAAGGAGGTAGACATGGCCGTGCGACAGCGAAACGACGGACTCCGCAAACGCTGCGGCTGTCCGCGCCGCCGGTGGGGCGAGTGCGCCCACCCGTGGCACGTGAACTTCAAGTGGAAGGGGAAGCACTGCCGCCTGAGCCTGGACCGCGAATCGGGAAAGCAGATTCGATCCAGGTCCGACGCCCGGATCGAAATAGACCGCATCCGGGCCGCGGTTCGCGCGGGCACATTCGTGCAGGCGCCGGACGAGTCCCAGGTTCGAGGGGAGTTGACGTTCTCCCAATTCTTCTTCAGGCCGCCCCTCCGCTTCTCCACGCCGTCATTGTCGCGATGCTCGAGACGGCGTGCCGGCCCGGGGAGCTCCTGTCGCTCCAGTGGCGAGACGTCAATCTGGACCGGGGCGAACTGACCATTCGGGCAGAGAAGTCGAAGACACGGACCGAACGCATTCTGCCGACTTTCGCGCGCTCTTGCGTGGCGTACTCGAGATGCGGAAGTGCGATGCGGCCGGCGCTCGACTGCCGGCTGACGCCTACGTCTTCGGGGACGAGGTAGGGCGGCAGGCGAAGTCGGTCAGAAAGGAGTGGGAACGAGTCAGGGACAAGGTGGGTCTCCAGGGATTTCACCTCGCGGACCTGCGACACGAAGCGGCCTCGAGGTTCGAGGAGTTCGGCGTGCCAACGCTCTACGTCAGCCAGTTCCTCGGGCACGCAAACATCTCGACAACCACACGGTATCTGAACAGCACCCGGCGCGGCCTGCGATTCGAGGCCGCGAGGCGAGAAAGGGCGGAGCACGCTGAAGCGGAGAAAAACCAGGCGGAGACGGCGAACGCGAAGAACAACAGGATGCGCGCGCCGTTGTCGGCCGTTGCACAAACGTTGCACACGGACGACAACTCGGCCACGCAATCGAGCAGTGAACCAGCCCGACTGAACCAGCCTAAGTCGTTAGTTTCCTGAACTTTGAGTACTGGTGCGGAAGGGGGGATTCGAACCCCCACGCCCTTGCGGGCGCCAGCCCCTCAAGCTGGTGCGTCTGCCAGTTTCGCCACTTCCGCTTAGGGAGGGTTGCTGTCGTCGATAAAGCCCTGCAAGTATATGGCAAAAGCAGAACGGCGGCAACAGACGGCAGTCACTCGCCTGAGGTCGGCTGGCCCACGACTACCGGTGGCGTACTGGACCCACGGCAGGTTCGGGACGAGTTCCTTCTCGAGTTGGTCGTCGCCGCTGACCGCAATCACGGGGATCTCGAGGCGCGGGCGCGGCGCGGCCGCGACCAGCACGGCGGCGGCCACCGCGAAGAGAGTGAGGCAGTCAGGTCACAGAGGACGTTGCGCCTGCTACCGCCACGGCCGTCTCGTACAACTGCGCCTGCTGCTCGAGGTAGTCCTTGTCTTGCAGCGCATTCTGCCTGACAGCCTCGGCATGCAGCACGTCGGCAAGCATCGAGAGGCGCGCCAACGTGCCCAGCCGGCGGCTGTCGCGGTCCGGCCCCGACGTGTCCAGCCTCTCCACCAGGTCCCAGATCTTCAGCCCTTCCTCGGACGCCGCGTATGAGTAGCTGCGCGTGAACGGCAGCATGTCCGCGGTCACTCCGTTGTAGACCGGCTGGAACATGTCGCGCAGGTCGGTGGCAAAGAGGTCGCCGAGGTTGTTGGGTGGTAACCCGAGCAGCAGCTCCTCCGTCTTGACGATCGACGCGGTGCTGTAGTGGCGCGTAGCCGGGCCCGGCTTCGCGTACGGGCTGACCACCAGGAGCGGCGTCCGGTGTGGGTGGATGTGATCCAGCGTGGACTGCGCGTCGTCGAAGGTCACGAAGATCGCGCTGCCCTCGCCGGTGGCCGGGTTGTAGTACACGGGACTTCGCATGATGTGGTCGACCACCATGCCCAGCGCCACGTCGCCGTCAGCCACCTGCATCGGCGCGGTCCTGTCGGTCACGTTCTTCGCTACGATGCTCCCCGTGTGGTCGTTCGGCTGGTAGATGTAGAAGAACTTCGGCAGCGTCCCCTTGGCGACCATCCGATCGAAATCCAGGCAGAACTCCTGTGCGCGGCGCTGGTCCGAGATGTTGAAGTTGTATCCCGGGTAGTTGCGGTCCAGCCGCGGCTCGCCGTTGGCGTTGTTCCCGCCCAGCACGGCCAGGATCGGCGTCGCCAGAAAATAGGATTGACCGAGCCCGAGCACCGGCGAATCCACGTCGCCCTTGTTCACGAGCGGCGTGGCGAGGGGAAGCACCGGGTAGCCGGCCTTCCCGCTCGGCGGGTCGTTCAGCGTCGTCGGCACGCTGCCCCCGGTGTCGGTGCCCAGGATGCGGATGAGCGCCCCGTAGTCCTTGAACGAGACGCCGTGCCGCGCGGCGTTGTTGAAGATGTACCCGGATTCCGGATAATCCTCGGGGTCCATGTTCTTGTTCACCAGCAGCCCGCGCCCGCCCTTGACCTCCAGCGTCTTTTCCGAGAAGTCGCTCGCGGTCCCGGACGCCGAGAACTGGTGACCCGCGTCGCTCTCCTCGGCGTCGCTGTAGTAGTTGACGCCGACCGCGAACTTGCTGGCCAGCCGCTGCAGGTTCTTCGAGACGATCGTGTACTGCGCGTCGGTGAACGGTGCGCCGCTGGCATCCCGATAAGTCAGGCTGGCAAACGGTCCGAGCTGGCTCTGGTTCCCGAGCATCGAGTCGAACGTCTTGTTCTCGTGCAGGATGAAGAAGACGTGCGTGATCTTCCGTGAACCCTGGAGCCCGCCCGCGGGCACGACGCGGTCGTCCACCTTCGGCGCCACGGCGAAATTGTTCGCCAGAACGGCACGGGTGTCGAAGGCCGTGGCCGTCAGATCCACTTTCTGGGCGCTGCCGAAGATATAGTTGCTGTCGATGTTGCTGAGGCCTCCCGCGCGCGTCGAGACCTTCGAGGGCGGCGCGGTCGTCCCAGCCGGACCAATGTCTTCGCCAACCCCCTTCGCGTTCAGGATGTAGAGCATCTTCCCGTCGGCGCTCAGCTCCAGCGCCGTGGGATACCAGCCGGTCGGGATTCTTCCGAGCAGCGAGGGCTTTTCCGGGTTCCTGGTGTCGAGCACCGCCACGGAGTTGAGGCCGGCCTCGGCCACGTAGGCGCGCGTGTGGTCCCTGGAGACGATGATGGCGTTCGGGTAGGCGCCATGAACCAGTGGCTTCACGCCGCCGACCTTCACCGGCGAGAGGTCCAGGTCCTTCTTCACCTGCGTGACGATCTGTCCCGCCTTCGAGCCGAATCCCTTCTTCACGCAAATGATGCCGATCCGATCGCTGTTGGCCTTGGTGACATAGACGTACTGCTTTTCCCCGCTGGTGAGGAGCGCCGTGGCGCAAGGATGCGTATCGCCGACCTGATAGAGCTCGTCGAGCGGTTCTCCCATGTAGACCGACTCGACCAGGGACGCCCGGGCGCCATCGCCGCCCGGCACGGCCACGACTGACACGGAAGACGTCTTGGGAGTCGATCCGCCGCTGTCGGTCTTCGGCACGTAGTATCCAGCCGGCTCGTTGACTCCAGCCGGGGCGACCGCGGTCAGCGTGCCGTCGGTGTTATACGTGGGCTTCGCGAACGTGTACTCGGTGACTCCCCAGTTGGACACGAAGACCCATCGGCCGTCCGGGCTGACGCTCACATCGTAGGGGAAGTACCCGACCGGGATCTGTCTGACGACGGCAAACGTCGCCGTATCGATGACAGCGAGGCTGTTGTCGCCGTTGCAGGCGACGTACAGGAACTTCCCGTCTGGGCCGAGCGCGGACCCGGCCGGAAAGGTGATGGCTGCCCCTGCCGCGCGGTCGAAGCCGCTCGGCGCCGGCGGCCTGTTCCCGGCGGCATCCGTCGTGGCGAACTCCTTCCCGGGCCGGTAGTGCGATACGAAACCCGACTGCGAGGGCGTCATCGGCCGAATGGTCACGCTGTCGGCCTGGCTGATCACGCCGGCGGAGGAGACGGTGAACCTTTTGATGCTGTTGTCGCCGCCGCCTGAGGCCCACACGGTGTATGGCCCGCTGCCGGTGATCTGCAAACCAATGAAGAACCTTCCAGCCGAGCTGATCTGCGACACGACGGTCATCGTCCGGACGTCGATGACCGAGAGTGAGTAGCCGCCGACGTTCGTCTCGCTCCGCTGAGACCCCAGGCTGGCATCGTCGTCATCATTGTTGGTGGTGATGAGGAATTTCCCGTCCGGAGAGAGGCGCGCCCCGAGCGGATTCATGCCGACCTGCACGCTTTGTCCTGCGGGCCGGACGATGCGCCCGTTCGGCAGGACGCCGTGGTAGTAGTTGTCGCCGAATTGCTTCGGGCCGGTGAACCGCTCTGCGCCCGCACGATCAGGCTGTGCCGATCCGTAGACCGGAGCGACCACGGTACCCCAGTTGCCCCGTGTGATCGGTCCACACGCCGTGAGGCTGGACACGCACGCCGCCAGCACGACGGCCCGCCCCGTCACCCTCACGAGGTCTCTTCCGCACAATGTGTCTCGCGTCATGATCCGCCTTTGTCCCCGCCGGAAATCCGGTGCACACGCCGACCGTCCGTGCGGGCCCCGGTCCCTCACGCATGTCGCTGTCGCGGGCGCTCCGTGCTCAGCTTTGGTCAGGGTTCGTCTTGCGCCCCCATTACAAATCCTCTACGCTGCGCTGTCAACCGAGAGCGCCTGGTCCTTTGTGCGAGAAGTCTCCGACGTCGGGAAAGAAGAATCGTAGTGGTCCCGGCTCGGCCGGGTTATTCGAGGAGTCGGGCATGCATTCGGCGTTTCTGTGTGTAGTGAGCCTGTGCGTGGGTGTCGGGCAGGGACTGGCTCTGTCGCTCGAGCGGGTCGAGTAAGCCGTGCCGCCGTCGATCCGCCCGTTTGACCGCTCCGCGCCGCTTGGCTTCTGGATGGCCACCTCGCTGGTCGTGGGCAACATGATCGGGTCGGGCATCTTCCTGCTCCCGGCCGCCCTGGCTCCACTCGGCGCGGACAATCTCCCGGCCTGGATCCTCACCGCCGGCGGGGCGATCACGTTGGCCGTGGCCTTCGGTGAGCTGAGCCGCGCCGTGCCCGGCGCGGGCGGACCGTACGCCTACACGCGGGAGGCGTTTGGTGATCTCGCCGGATTCACCGTGGCGTGGGGCTACTGGGTGTCGGTGTGGGTCGGCAACGCCGCCATTGCCACCGCGGCCGTGGGGTATGTCGGTGAATTCGTGCCGTGGATGACCGAATCCCCTGGGCACACGGCCATGGCGACGCTGTCGTTCGTGTGGGCGCTGACACTGGTGAACTGCCTGGGCGTCCGCGCAGCGGGATGGGTCCAGGGCGTGACGACCGTCCTCAAGCTGTTGCCCATTCTGGCGGCGGTCGCGCTGCTGGTGTTCCGTCTGCCATCGATGACCTGGCCGGGGGCCACCCATACCCATTTCACGCTGGGCGGAACAGCGGCGGCGGCCACGCTCACGCTGTGGGCCATGCTGGGCCTGGAATCGGCGACCGTGCCGGCCGACAAGATCCGGGACGCGGCGCGAACCGTCCCACGGGCCACCGTGTGGGGTACCTTGTTCACCTCCGTGCTGAGCGCCGCCGCATGCGGCGCCGTGCTGCTGCTCGTGCCCGCGACGCGTCTTGCCGCATCCAGCGTGCCCTTCGCAGAACTGGTGCGGGACGCGTGGGGACCCCACGCAGCCCGGCTCGTGTCCCTGTTTGCCGCTGTCAGCGCCCTCGGCGCGCTGAACGGCTGGATCCTGCTGCAGGGCGAACTGCCCCGGGCCATGGCGCGGGACGGGCTGTTCGCGAAGTCCTTCGCGAAGACCTCCGCGCGAGGCACGCCGGTGGTGGCTCTTGTGGCAACCAGCGGACTCGTGACGATCCTGGTCCTGCTGAACCTGCACCGATCGCTCGTGAGCGTCTTCACCTTCTTCGTGCTGCTCGCGACGACGGCCACGCTGGTGGCGTACCTGGCGAGCATGCTGGCGCTGCTGCGCCTGCGGAACCGCACCCGGGCCAGCCCTTCGCTGCTTGGCCCGACCGCGCTGGGTGTCCTGGCGTGTCTCGGGGCGGTCTATTCGATTGGAGCCTTGCTCGGCGCGGGAATGGAGGCGGTGTTCTGGGGCGTGGCACTCCTGCTGGCGGGCCTGCCACTCTTCTTCATCCTCCGTCGCCGACGAGCAGCGTGACGCAGGCGAAGTACCGGGCACGATCCACGCGGAGTGCCTGCGCATGCAGGATTTGGTATGGAGCCAGGTGTCTGGCGGGCCTCGGGAGCTGCCTTGCGCCGCAGCGTGTCCTTCCGGCAAGCCTGCGTCACTCGCTCGTCGCGCCCGACGACGAAGCGGTCGTGAGACTGGCGGTTGTGATCATCTCGCCATGGGTGGCTTGCCGAAAGATCTCGTGCAAGGCGGGGTGGAGGATCGAGTTCATCCTCGAGCCCCTGGGTGCCTCGCCCGCATCTTCCTACCGTTTTCGCCCGGCACTCCAGAGAAACGCACACGTCGCGAGGATCGTCAGCGCCACCGCGAGGTCGCCCGCGTGGCCGCCAAGGCGCGGCGTCACATCCTTGGCCAATACTCCTGATGCCACCAGGCCCGCGATGACGACGCCGACCAGGCCTTCGCCGGCCACCAGACCCGAGGCGGCCAGCACGCCAGTGTGGCCCACGCTCGATGCCTCGGACGGAGTCCGCCGCTCCGTGAGTCTGCGTACGCAGCCGCCGACGTACAGCGCGGCCATCGACGACAGCGGCAGATACACGCCGATCGCGAAGGCCAGACCCGACGCCCCGCAGAGCATCGCGCCCACCGTCAGTCCGCCGCCCGTGAGCACCAAGCCCCACGGTAACGCGCCCGCCAGGACGCCCTCGATGATGGTCTTCATCAGAGTGGCCTGCGGCGCCGGGAGTTCCTTCGACCCGAAGCCGTAGGCATGCCCAAGCAGGAGGATCGTCGCCGCAACCGCCCAGCACGCGAACGACGCGCCGATCAACTGGCCGAACTGCTGGCGCGCCGGCGTCGCGCCCACCAAGTACCCGGTCTTGAGGTCCTGCGAGATGTCGCCGGCCTTCGAGGCGGCGATGGCGACGATCGTGCCGACAGTGAGCACGGCAGCCCGCGCGCCCGGATCGTTCCAGCCCATCGCCGCGAACACCGAGGCGACGCCGAGCAGGGTTACGAGGGCGATGCCCGACGTTGGCTGCGAGGTGACGTCCACGATGCCGACGATGCGCGCGGCGACGGTCACGAAGAGCACGCCGAAGATGCCGACGCCCGCCGCGCAGACCGCCCGCTGGGCCGGCCCCATATTCCCGGCGAACACGCCGGGCACGAGCGCGGCCACCGCGACGACAAACACGATGCCGCCGACGACGAACGACGCAGGAAGATCGCGATCGAGCCTGGCGTCTGCAGTGGCGGGCGCCTCGGCGTGGCCCTGCCGACCCGCGAGGCCCCTGAAGACCGCCACCAGGGCACCCGCCATCGTCGGCAGCCCGCGCCCGACCGTGACGATGCCCGCCGTCGCCACCGCGCCGGCGCCGATGTAGCGCACGTAGCGCGACCAGATGTCGCCCGCGGTCATCTGGGAGACGAGGCGCACGGTTTCCGGATAGAGCGGCGCGGTCAGGTTGGCGCCGAGCCACGCGATGAGCGGCGTCAGCGCCAGCGCCGAGATCAGCGAGCCCGCCACGCAGATGGCCGACTGGCGATAGCCGAGGATGTAGCCGACGCCGAAGAGCGCCGGCGCAAGCGCCACGGCGAGGTCCGCCTTCGGCAGCACCGACGGAAGGGACGCGTGCACCTCCGCCGGCAGCAGGTACGCGCATGAGACGAGGAGCTTGATTACCGCTCCGACCGCCATGCCGCGGAAGATCCACGCGCTGCCACCGCTGTCGGTGGCCGTCGCGCGCAGGACCTCGGCGCAGGCGGTGCCCTCAGGGTAGGGAAGCTCGTCCGCCGATTGCACGATGAGCAGGCGCCGCAGCGGGATCATGGCCGAGAGACCCAGGACCCCGCCGAGGAAGCAGAGTGCCACCACCTCGAGATACGGCGGGATGAGTCCCCACAGGAACAAGGCGGGCAGCGTATAAATGCCTCCCGTGGCGAGCGCCGTCGACGCCGAACCGATGGTCTGGGAGAGATTTGCCTCGAGAATCGTGCCCTTGAGGCGAAGCACCCTGAAGACGGCTATCGTCATCACCGCCGCCGGGATCGATGCCGAGACGGTCATCCCGACGCGCAGGCCCAGGTAGGCGTTGGCCGCGCCGAACACGAGGCCGAGCACGACGCCGGTGACAACGGCCTTGAGCGTGAACTCGGCGATGGGCGCCGAGGACTCGGGGGGCTGTTCATGGCATCAGTCACCGCGGGAACAGAGTGTCGCGCGCACTGTTGTTACTGACTGCGCGGGTGGGCCTGCTGCGCCATCAGGCGCTCCAATACCCACGAGGTCAGTGTCTGGATCGAGATCCGTGACCGGCCGCTTCACGCATTCGCCGATCCAGGTTCTGTTTTCCTCGACGTCAGAGACTTTGCGCATAAGAGACTATGAGCGTTTGCAGGCCAGGGTCAACCCGTCGCGGATCGCCAGGAGGCTGAGCGAGACCCGCTCGTCGCGGCGCAGCCGCTCGTTGAAGTCACGTATCGCGACGACTTCCCGATCCGTCGCCGACTCATCGATGACGAGGCCGCTCCAAAGCACATTGTCGGCGGCAATGACACCACCGGGCCTGAGCAATGCGAGGGCGCGTTCGTAGTAGTCCAGGTAGTTCACCTTGTCGGCATCGATGTACGCGAAGTCGAACGCGCCAGCCTGGCCTTCTCCGAGCAGCGCGTCCAGCGTCTCGAGTGCCGGCGCCAACCTCATGTCGATCTTGTGCTCGACGCCGGCCTCGCGCCAGTAGCGCCGCGCCACGGCGACAGACCTCTCGTTGACGTCACACGCAACAAGCCGGCCCTCGTCGGGAAGAGCAGAGGCGAGCCAGAGCGACGTATAACCGGTGAAAACCCCAATTTCCAGGCACCGGCGGGCGCCGATCGCGCGCACGAGCAGCGCGAGGAACTGCGCCTGCTCTGGCGATGTCTGCATGCCCGCATCGGGCAAGGCGGCGGTTTCCTCGCGCAGCCGCCGCAGCGTGTCGGACTCGCGCACCGAGACGACGCGGACATAGTCGGCGAGCCCCGGGGGCAGGGTGATGGCGTCGGACATGTCTTTCGAGTATAGCGCCGCGGCACGGCATGGTCTGTCGCCGGCGGGCGCGATACCCCGTTCGGCCGGGAGGCAAATCCAGAGGAGGGGCGGATAAAGGAGGTAACCCGCCGCGTTCAGGGACGGCAGTCTGCACCCGGTCGGCCAGGACGAGGCGTGCGCCGCGCACCACGGACATCACCAGCTACAGAAAACCGGCGTCGGCCGCTTTGGAGCTAGCCGAGCGACACGCGAAGGCGGGGGAGGTCACTGCCGTACAAAAAAAGGCCGCCTATCGCTTGCGCGACGAGCGGCCTGAGATATCCCCGGCAGTGACCTACTCTCCCACAGAGTCGCCTCTGCAGTACCATTGGCGGTAGCAGGCTTAACTTCCGTGTTCGGAATGGGAACGGGTGTGGCCCTGCTCCTATGACCACCGGGAAAGTGGTTGAACGGCCCCGCGGTGTGTCCACCGTGCCTCAGTGACATACGCACTCGAAGCGCGGGGCGATTCAAATTGTGAAAGAACAACTTGCGCCGCCCCGGCCACCTCTGAAGGGGGCGAAGGCGGAACAACTGAATACCCTACAAACGGTAGTTTCCGTGCTGCGCACGCAGCTTGTTGAGAATAATTATAGTCAAGCCGCACGGCTGATTAGTACCAGTAAGCTTAGGATGTCGCCATCCTTACACACCTGGCCTATCACCTGGTAGTCTTCCAGGAGCCTTTAGGAGCCTTAACGGCTCGGGAGATCTCATCTTGGGGAGGGTTTCACGCTTAGATGCCTTCAGCGTTTCTCCCTTCCGCACGTAGCTACCCAGCGATACCGTTGGCACGATAACTGGTACACTAGAGGTGCGTCCATCCCGGTCCTCTCGTACTGAGGACAGCCCCCCGCAAATCTCCTGCGCCCATGGCAGATAGGGACCGAACTGTCTCGCGACGTTCTAAACCCAGCTCACGTACCGCTTTAACCGGCGAACAGCCGGACCCTTGGAACCTGCTACAGCTCCAGGATGCGATGAGCCGACATCGAGGTGCCAAACCTGAGCGTCGATGTGAACTCTTGGCTCAGATCAGCCTGTTATCCCCGGCGTACCTTTTATCCGTTGAGCGATGGCCCTTCCACACGGAACCACCGGATCACTAAGGCCTGGTTTCCCACCTGCTCGACTTGTAGGTCTCGCAGTCAAGCTCGCTTATGCCTTTGCACTCTACGGCTGATTTCCAAACAGCCTGAGCGAACCTTCGCGCGCCTCCGTTACAGTTTAGGAGGCGACCGCCCCAGTCAAACTACCCGCCTAGCAGTGTCCCTGTTCTGGATAACAGAACGAGGTTAGAACGCCGAAGCAGTAAGGGTGGTATCTCACCGTTGACTCCCCGGACCCCAAAAAGCCCGGTTCAAAGTCTCCCACCTATCCTGCGCATAATGCGTCAGCATTCACTACTAGGTTGTAGTAAAGGTGCACGGGGTCTTTCCGTCTTGCCACGGGTAACCGGCGTCTTCACCGGTACCACAAATTCGCAGTGCCCCTCGTTGAGACAGCGCCCAGATCGTTACGCCATTCGTGCAGGTCGGAACTTACCCGACAAGGAATTTCGCTACCTTAGGACCGTTATAGTTACGGCCGCCGTTTACCGGGGCTTCAGTTCAGAGCTTCGCCTTGCGGCTAACCACTCCCTTTAACCTTCCGGCACCGGGCAGGCGTCAGGCCCTATACGTCGTATTCGACTTAGCAGAGCCCTGTGTTTTTAGTAAACAGTCGCCTGGGCCTCTTTATTGCAACTCCTTCACGCTTCGCCGGGAGAACCGGCTGACGTTGATGGAGCACCCCTTCTTCCGAAGTTACGGGGCGAGTTTGCCGAGTTCCTTAACGAGGGTTCTCACTTGCGCCTGAGGATTTTCTCCTCGCCTACCTGTGTCGGTTTGCGGTACGGGTACCTGGAACACTCCTTAGAGGATTTTCTCGGCAGCGTGGCGTCACCGGCTTTATAGCGCAAAGCGCTTCGCCATGGCACCTCAGGGAATATGACCCACCGGATTTGCCTGGCGGATCCCCCTACATGCCTGAACCCACACTTCCAATCGTGGGCCCGGCTAGCCTCCTGCGTCTCCCCATCGTGATAACGTTTTCCAGGTAGTTCAGGAATATTAACCTGATATCCATCCGCTACGCCTTTCGGCCTCGCGTTAGGACCCGACTAACCCTGAGCGGACGAACCTTCCTCAGGAAACCTTAGGCTTACGGCGGAGAGGATTCTCGCCTCTCTTATCGCTACTTATGCCGGCAGGGTCACTTCTCACCACTCCACCAGTCCTTACGGTCTGGCTTCACTGCTGTGAGAACGCTCCTCTACCACTGGCGATCCCGCAGGATCGCGCAATCTACGGCTTCGGTACTGTGCTTGAGCCCCGTTGAATTGTCGGCCCGGAGCCACTAGACCAGTGAGCTATTACGCTTTCTTTAAAGGATGGCTGCTTCTAAGCCAACCTCCTGGTTGTCTGAGTGTCTCCAGATCCTTTCCCACTTAGCACAGATTTAGGGACCTTAGCCGGTAGTCTGGGCTGTTTCCCTTTCGACGATGAAGCTTAGCCCCCACCGTCTGACTCCCGGGATACGTGTCGTTGGCATTCGAAGTTTGGTTGGATTCAGTAAGCTGGTAAGCCCCTTAGTCCATTCAGATCTCTACCACCAACGCCGACCTCCCGAGGCTATCCCTAAAGATATTTCGAGGAGAACGGGCAATCACGAGGTTTGATTGGCCTTTCACTCCTACCCTCAGCTCATCCAAGCTGTTTTCAACCAACACTGGTTCGGGCCTCCACGCGGTGTTACCCGCGCTTCACCCTGGCCAAGGGTAGATCACCTCGCTTCGCGTCTATTCCCAGCGACTAAACGCCCATTTCGGACTCGCTTTCGCTACGGCTCGCTTATGCTTAACCTTGCCACTGAGAATAACTAGCCGGCTCATTATGCAAAAGGCACGCGGTCAGGCAACACCCGGAGCAAGCCCCAGGCAAACGCCCTCCCGCTGCTTGTAGGCATACGGTTTCAGGTACTATTTCACTCCCCTCACAGGGGTGCTTTTCACCTTTCCCTCACGGTACTGGTTCACTATCGGTCGCCAGAGAGTATTTAGCCTTGGAAGATGGTCCTCCCGGATTCCCACGGGATTCCACGTGTCCCGCGGTACTCAGGAACCTACCCAGCGAGCCGATCTGTTTTCGCCTACGGGGCTGTCACCCTCTATGGCCGCCCTTTCCAGAGCGTTCGACTAACATATCGGTTGGTAACTCGCCGGCCTTACGGCCTGGCAGGCCCTACAACCCCACCGTGCAAGCACGATGGTTTGGGCTATGTCCGCGTTCGCTCGCCGCTACTAGCGGAATCTCGATTGATTTCTCTTCCTGCAGGTACTGAGATGGTTCACTTCCCTGCGTTGCCTTCCACAGGCCTATGTATTCAGCCTGGGATACCTCGGTATTAACCAAGGTGGGTTTCCCCATTCGGAAATCTCCGGGTCGAAGCCTGTTTGCGGCTCACCGAAGCTTATCGCAGCTTACCACGTCCTTCATCGACTTCTGGCGCCAAGGCATTCACCGTACGCCCTTAGTAGCTTGACCATAAGAACCCAATCTCTCGCAGCTTTGCAGCTGCCTGCTGACCGCTGGCAGCCGACTCTTGCGAGTCTGCTGTCCGCTGCCGGCCGACTGCTGCTCACCGCAGAATTGGAACGCACTGCGTGTGCTTAGTCAGAAACTACCGTTTGCAGGATATTCAGTTGTCAAAGACCGACCGCCGATGTTCTGACGGCGAAAACTTGTGGACCCGCCTTCGCTGGCTTGCCTAGCCGAAGCTCATTGGCTTGGTCTATTCAGACCAAGCATCCCAGAAGCGAAGGCTGGTGGAGAATACCGGGCTCGAACCGGTGACCTCCTGGTTGCAAACCAGGCGCTCTCCCAGCTGAGCTAATTCCCCGAAATCTCTTATGTTGCTGAGGCGCGAGGTGAACTTCGATAGGAAGGAATCCGTCTCGATGTCTCACCGGGCGCTAAAAAATGCGCAACAGCCACTCCTGGAATTGGTGGGCCTGACTAGATTCGAACTAGTGACCCCACGCTTATCAAGCGTGTGCTCTAACCAGCTGAGCTACAGGCCCCAGAGCCCTGTATCCCGCCTTCGCTGGCCATGCCAGCTTCGACGTGGCTCGCCTGCTCTCGCCGACTAGCCAAGCCATCGCCTCGTGCGGAACACGAGACGGAGGCCGGTTCTCTCAAAACTAGATAGGCGTGCAAGTTTTCGACAACCTTGTGAGTACCAGATCGATCTTGAGTTTGCCGCTCCGCGACGAACTAGCGTTGCCGCAAAGCGGCAACCTCTAGTTATTTTCGCGAAGCGAAAAGAACTCTAGAAAGGAGGTGATCCAGCCACAGGTTCTCCTACAGCTACCTTGTTACGACTTCACCCCAATCACCGACCATACCTTAGGCACCTGCCTCCCTTGCGGGTTAGCTCAGCGACTTCTAGTACAGCCAGCTTTCGTGATGTGACGGGCGGTGTGTACAAGGCCCGGGAACGTATTCACCGCAGCCTGCTGATCTGCGATTACTAGCGATTCCAACTTCATGCAGGCGGGTTGCAGCCTGCAATCCGAACTGAGACCGGCTTTTTCCGATTAGCTCCCCCTCGCGGGATCGCAGCGGTTTGTACCGGCCATTGTAGCACGTGTGTAGCCCCAGACATAAAGGCCATGCTGACTTGACGTCATCCCCACCTTCCTCCGGTTTATCACCGGCAGTCTCCTCAGAGTGCCCAGCATAACCTGATGGCAACAGAGAACGAGGGTTGCGCTCGTTGCGGGACTTAACCCAACATCTCACGACACGAGCTGACGACAGCCATGCAGCACCTCTACGAGTGTCCTTGCGGAAGCCGGCTTTCACCGAATGTCACTCGCTGTTCAAGCCTGGGTAAGGTTCTTCGCGTTGCGTCGAATTGAACCACATGCTCCACCGCTTGTGCGGGCCCCCGTCAATTCCTTTGAGTTTCAGCCTTGCGACCGTACTCC
>Ga0209638_1000173_pt1 | contig 42975 bp, 59 predicted proteins | sample BarGraNGADG00211_FD_184490 | JGI IMG/M metagenome (GOLD analysis project Ga0209638, IMG submission 184490) | Arctic peat soil microbial communities from Barrow, Alaska - Barrow Graham LP Ref core NGADG0002-211 (SPAdes) (version 2) | ecosystem: Environmental > Terrestrial > Soil > Wetlands > Peat...
TAATGCATCTCCGAGCTGATGCTGTTCACCAGTTCACGGTTGATCTTGATTTGGGCCTGCAAGTGCTCGACATCCTCGGTGTGTGCCTGAGCCTCTTCCTTCAGCCGTCTATCGAACGTCTGAGTCTCTTCCTTCAGCCGCTCGTCCACCTCCACCAGTGTAGCTTCGATTGACGCGACGACGTCCTCCTGCAGCTTGTTGAGAGCTTTCTTGTGCGTGCGTTGTTCTTCACCGTTCATTGTGTTCTCCTGATGTGCCGTGGACGACCTGTTGGACGAGCGGTCAAGGATGTCACGCGGCCGTCTGCGCGCTTGACCTCCATTACAATGCACTGGACCTCTACGGGCGGGTTAGAGCCGGGAATCTCGAACCAGATCGTGTCACCCTGTATGACGTGATTCTCGAGACGTGCTAGTTGACGCGACGTGAGAACGCTCGTGACGGTGATGTCGCGCAACCGCCGTAGCCCGATGAACCCTTCAGCGTATTCATCAAATGCTCGTGGGTGGAACGCTTTAGGCGGAATCCCGACCCACTCGTCTTGGTGCTTGGTCACAAACCCTCCTGTCAGTCTCCAGTGTGGCAATCCGTGCCTCGGCCTGCTCGACCCTGCAGTCTGGACAGGCCGGGCTTAGCGGTTCCTGACCGTGTCGCGGACAGTAAATCGAGCACGCGTCAATCAACGCCCGCTCCGCGAAGACGGTTCGTGCTTCAGCCCGTTCGGCCCTAGCTACGAGTTCTTTCATCCGGTCAAGATACGGCGTGTGCCCGACTCCGCGCATTTGCGCATTTGCCATGTCACGTTCTCCCGTTAGCCTCATCAACGCGTCAGCGGCTTGCAGGAGCATGTCACGGAGCCTCACGTTGTTGCTTGCCGTTTGCAAAGCTGCCATCAGATCCACCGCGTTTGAGTTGACGTAACAGCAACACTGCATAGCCCGGATACGCAGTTCCTCCGCCAACTCCGTCTCAGATATCTGATCCGTCATCTGTACGCCTCCTGCTCACGGATGGTCGCTGCAGCATCCCTCCGCTCATGAGCATCCCACTGTTTTTGGGCAACTGACGCTTTCGCCTTCAGTTTTTCGTACCCATGATGAATATGCATGATTCCAACGAAGAGGTCCATGACCATGACGGCGACAAGCAAGCCGTAGGCCAGAAGAACCGCAAAGACGCCATAGCTGGCGAACGTCCAGTGACTGCTCATGGCTGACATTTTCACTTACCTTCCTCCGGTGGCGAAACCGCTTCTCGTCCTTCCTTGATCACTCGGTTCGGCGGAAAGGTTGGTCTCGGAGGCACGATCCCACACGTGCAGGCTCCACGTCGACCGTCAACCGTACACCGAGACCCGCAGCACGCGGCATGATCTGTTATCGCCTGGCCGGCCAGAAGTGCCCGCAGTCGGTCGCGGTCTTCAACCAGTGCCGTGTTCGCGTCTACGATCTGTTGCATCCGTGCGACAGAGACGGCATATTCCCGATCACGTAGGTTGCGTACGTCAGTCAGAGCTGCAGTTAAACGAATATTTTCGGCTCTCAATGCCATGCCTGCGATGACTCCGCGTTCGCTGGTCTGCCCGGCAATGAAGGCGCGTTCCAACTCTCTACTGATGGGTCCGAACGCGAACAACGTCGGCACTTCAGACAGGGGCACTACGCCAAATTGACAGGCATTGATCTCGTGCATCACTCGTCGCGTGATGTCGCCCCATCGCTGTTCCATGTAACGCGAGTCATCCGTCGCCGTCGTACCGTATGGATCAGCCACATTTCACCTCCAGCGAGTTTACCGGATTCGGCTTCCGGCATTCCGCACACCGCCGATCCTGACTGTCCTTTTGACCAACCAGGAACTTTTCAATCCGTTCGAGTGCCGCACACAACGGACAGTCCGCCTGCGTATGCATCACCGGTTGGCCGACATGCCGAGTCCCTCGACAAATGAATAGGTTCGGACCTTTCATGCCGTCTCCTTACGGCTTTGGGCGTGACTATACGCTTCCAGTTTCTGCCACTGGCCACTTGGTTCGACCCACGACACGACTTTCCGCCATCCGAGCCGATGCACACTGCAATAGAGCTCGCCGGGTGCGGCCAGCGCCACGCAGGGCATCGCCGGGTAGATATCAGGTCCAGATGTCGTGCCTAGACACGGTTGAGCTGGATTTGCCATCCGATACCTCCAAAACAGAGAAAACGGCTGCAAGGGTTGGCCAGGGTGGCCATGAAACAGGTCGAATGAGGCAAGAGGACGGGGCAAGGCCTTGCCCACGCTAATGGGCAGGGCTGCCAGGACGGGTCCGGCCAGACCGGGTCCCGGCCACCGGCCGGCCAGTTGTGGTCGCCGAACCACGCCGGGTGGCCACTGGCCCACGACTAGATGCCGGGTGCAGCTAAACATCATCCCCATCCCGGGTCCGCCGGAGTGTGGTGTAGGGTGCCTCGCCGGGAGGACGCCGGTCAGCTTCGGTTTCGTACAGATGGGCCTGTTCGATGCAGTTCCGCATGTAGGTCGAAATGCCCCATCGGCGCTTGAACCCGGTCCCTTCACGAATGAAAATATCCAATGAGGCAAGCGTATCCGCGACGCGTTGCACGGTCATCGGATTGTAATTCCGACACCGCGTGGCTAGGTCTAACGTAGACGCGGTCATGCCGGCATTTGGACAGAGCGCAAACAGTCCGCGGAGCAGTTCCTCTCGTTGCTGATGCACCGTGTCGCACATCACCCGTCGTACGAGTCGGTAGTCGTCGTCGTTGACTTCTGTTCGGCCATGTACCATGGCCAACGCCCGTCCGAGTTTCGACAGTTGGATGCCGAGCCGACTGCCAATTTCAGCAGACGGTCGTCCCCGGATAAACGAGCGGTCGTAGGAGTCTACCGACACGACGCCTCGCATTCGGGCACCCCACTTCGCCAAGTAGACCATTTGTTGTTGCATCTCCGGTGACTGGGTGGCAATCGGCACCGTATCAAAGTTTGACATCAGAAAGTCGGTCACGGTGTTCGCCAGTTCGTCGGCCTGTTCGGTCTCTCGGTCAATGTTGGTCATGGCCCGGTCAATAATTTGGACGTCGTCACCGTGGAGCAGATTATCGGCCACACTGTATTTCAGGAATCGTTCGCCTAGTGACGCATTGTTGAGGTCCAGATCGTAAATGGCCGGCGTCACCGCCGCGATGATCGTGAACCGGCTCTCGAAGTACTTCGACTCTCCGGTGCCGAATGACCGACCGCATTTGCCGTCGTAGGCATCGCGCAGGATGCCGAAAATTTCGTTCCGTTCAATGTCGCGCATACCGAGGATCGGCGTGAAATCCTTGATGACAAAGATCCGCCCGTCCAACCGCGGAATTAGCGACGGGTCTGGCGCACCTTTCGCGCCAGAGATGAGTGCATGCGTCGTGACCGAACTGGTGACAAAGGCTTTCTCGTATGAAGACAACGACGTGAGCAACACCGTCTTCATGGATCCGGGAGGGCCGACAAGGAACAACCACACCGGACTGCCGTCGATCTTCTGGGAGAACACAATGGCCAACGCAATGTCTATGGCATCCGTATCGCGAATGAATAACCACTTTCGGAACATGGCATGCACCATTTCGAGTGTGACCGCATTGACTACTTCGTTGCGACGCCTACGCTTGATGATGAGAGAGTCGACCTGTTGCTGGATCTCGTCTGCAGGTTTGAGGTGACTTTCATCTTTCCGTGGAAAGGGCCGGAAGAGTTTGTGCAACCGTTCGTAACTCAAAGCCGGCGTGCCCTTTTTTAGTCCGTAGACGATCCAGTCTCTCGTGTCAAAGCCCGTAGGCAACTCTTCGGGCCAGTGCACAAAGGTGAGATGGTCAGATCCGGGCAGCCGTTTCTGGATAGTGAGTTCTCCACTCTCACCGGCTTCGTCATGGTCGTACAGCGTGTGGATGCGGCGACCGGTGACCCAGGGCACCCACTCTTGTTTAAACGTGCCAGCTCCCGGTACCGCGAGCACCACGCCGGGCTGTTTCGCTTTGGCGAGCAACAAGGTCATGGCAATACCGTCCCACTCGCCTTCGCACAAGTAGACGGGATCACCGGCTTGTTTGTCCAGCAGATGCGCACCGAGCAGACCCACGGCACATCCGGCCGTGCTCAGCATCCGACCGCCCGGTTTCCAACGGCGAATGTCTTCCACGCGACCTCGCGGGTCGCGGACGGGAAGGGTATAGGATTTTGTTCCTGCATCCCAGCCGATCAGAAACGACTTGAAGGCGGTCACAGGCAATTGACGGTCGTCGGCCAACGCCTGGAGGCGTTCCGGTGTCAGGGCTTCGTGATAGAACTCCGCCATGAGTGACAGGAATTTTGTTGTGTTGCCAGAGAGACCCGCAGCTTTCGCATCCCATAGACCCGTTTTTCGGTTGACGTAGAACTTATTCGCCTTACCGGTAAACGGACAGGTGCCGATGCGCTCATCGCCGGACTCTCCGGTGAAGTCAACTCCGTGGGCCTCAAAGACCTGGAGTTTTCGTTCTCGGATTTTTTCTTTCCGGCGCATGCCTACCTCTTGGTCGTATCGGCCGCTTGTAATACCGCCAGGTACCCGTGAATGGCACGAAGTTCGTGCTTGGAAAAGTCGTCGCGTCGAGGACTACGTCTCGAAATGTGCACCTGTGTGCAGATGGCGAGACACAATTGTCGACGTGAGAGAAAGGCTGGGTTATGCCGTTTTGCCATCGACGTCAATCTCCTGGGCCATGTGCCAGTTGCTGTGAGTCCAGTTCATTTTGACCGGCAACAATACCGGTAGGTTCGGCACGTAGTGGCTGTCCACTTGCATGAGTTCAATTGTCTCACGCATCAGTTGTCTGCTGTGATGCTCCCGCTTGATCTCTGCGATCAACTCGTCGTGCACGGTTCCGACCGTACCCGATCCTGGATAGTATTGGCGCAGGTGTCGGTCCACACGCACGGCGGCACGCTTCATGACCTCGGCCGCGGATCCTTGCACCATGTAGTTGACCGCCTTGTACGCCCGGTCTGGTTCAATGGGATACTCTCGGCCGAAGAGATTGACGAGGATGCCGTCTTGTCGCACCTGCGTAATGAGATTGTCCATGTACCGGCGGACACCGGGTAGACGGGTTTCAAAGTCTCGAACGAATTCACGGGCCTGGGCCTCAGGACATCGAATCAATTCCGCGATCTTGCCCAAGCCGCCACCGAACAACTTCGAGAATAGGATCATCTTGGCTCGTTGTCGCCACCAGTTCAGCAGGCACGCTTTCGAGTGCACCTTTCGAGGCGCGGAATTACCTTGTCCACACGTGCAAAAGTCTGACCGATCGCCCCAGGCCGCAAATGCCGTACTGAGATGGAAGTCCGCTCCATCCAGTAGGGCTTTCATCATCGTTTGTTCTTGAGCGGCAAAGGCAAAGATCCAGACTTCGATCTGACTGTAATCCGGCATGTACCACACATAACCGGGTCGTGGCCCGAACGCCTCCCGCTGTCGGGCACGTATTCGAGAGTGACGACGACTGGTTTCTGCGCTAGCAATCTGTTGCGTATTTGGGTCATGGCAGCTGAAGCGCCCGGTCCTTGCACCCGCAGGGTCCCAGGCGGGATGCAATACCGCGCTACCATCATCCCGACGGCACTTGAAGAATTCGTAACTGTCAACATACTCGATAACCTTCTTTCCGGCTTTCCATTCGAGCAACGCCCGCGACAACTTACAACCGTCTACGGCGTCTCCGTCCACGTCGGCACTGGCTCCAGATCCCCTGGCCCAGACCATCAGCTGTTCGGCGTCGATCTTCGGGTTGTCTCCGCCTCCCTTGGCCGTCATCGGCGTCCGTTTCTCGGTCGTGCGTCCTAACTGGGTGACAAAGATTGTGTTCAACTGTTTTGACGAGTTCGGGTTGAGTGTGCCATACCCGAGCGATTTCATGCCGACAAGTTGATCGGCCATGTACCGCTCGTAGAGTTCTTTCAACTTCGCACCTGTCGTGTCAAGATACGTCATGCCTCGCTGTTCCATGCGAATGGCCGTACGCATGATCGCATTTTCCCATTTTGCAATCTGATAGAGTCTTCCGCCTTCTCCCCGGTTGATCTTGAGCACCTCAGTGTAGAATTGAAACAACCCAATAGTGCGAATGCCGTCTGTCAGTCCATACCGCAGTACCAACTTTCGCAATTCTGGAAGCCAGTAGTCTGCGGAGGCCGGTTCTTTGCCGGACGTCTCGGTCGTGGCCACAGTCCATCCTCGGATCTTAGCCGCACGCCGGGCCTGTTGAAGTTGCGCTCGCAGTGCCTTGAGATCGTCGTCCGGGATGTCCAGGTACTTGAAAGCCAGCGGTTTCAGTCCATACCCCTGCCGTTCGTTAGACGGGTTGGCCACGCGAGCCAACACCCGTGTGTCTTCGATCCGGCACCGCCACTTGAAGTGCAGGTCTGACTGTGTCGTCATGGCCACCTCGAATCGGGCCTGGTGGCACACGACCGTGTTCTTCGGGTCGCCGACATAGTCCCGAAGCCAGTCTACTTCGTCTCGGCACGTATTGTAGTTTACCGCTCGCGTCTTCGGGTTGACCTCGGCTCTGAAATGTGCCGTGTCGCCGTTCATGTTGGCAAAGGTAAACAGAAACGGCCGGTCCGGACTCAGGCCCAGTTCACGTCGACGGAGTGTCGGCCACGGCCACAGCCCTGTAGTCTCCGTATCGAACGCGAGAATCCGATTCGGCGTTTTCAGCATGAGTGCCGAATTCTCTGCACTGCGCGTGCATGCACTTGTGCCTGAATTTCAGCTCCCATGTATCGTCTCCGTCCACCGGCTTGTTTCACGGCCATTGCCACGGACCCGAAACCTGCAAAAGGATCCGTGACCATGCCTCCATTCGGGACCCACCGCTGCACCCACTGGGTCATCCAGTCAACCGGTTTCACGCTATGTTCGGTCGGCCGAGCGACCCAGGCATTGCGAAGCTTGGATCGATTGTTGTAGGCCGCTCCACGGGTATACAGCAGCACGCACTCTGCACATCCGGCCCAGTGGTACCCGGGACCGTAGTGCCCGCGGTCTTCTGGCAGTGACTTTACCCACGTTCCAGCCGACCGAATGGAGCCCCATGTCCACTGGCTAGTTCGTCGTGTCCACTCGTCCAGGAGTGGAAATGTCATCCACAGTGCCAGGCGATGACCTGGCAACTGGTCCAAGAAGTCGGCGATCAACTTCGTAGACAAGCACGGATAGTGGTCACTGGCATGAGAGCCGGAAAACTGCTGGGCGTATGTCCACGGCGGATCACCCACGACCAGATCTGCAATGGGCCAGGTCAGTCCCCGGCAATCCCCGTGCCAGAGACAAATCCGAGGAGCAACCATCATCCGACCATCTCCAGCACGGTACCGGACATGAACCGTGAGGCACCGGACCGAATGAGGGTCTCAATGATCACCGCAACAGTTTCGGCCGGCGTCTCGAGACCGGTGACGCTGTTGGCCGTGGAGTAGTCCGCAGCTTGTTGCCGGGTCCAGCCGCGCACCTCGCAGACCCGACGGTCGATATAGTCACTCATGGCCGTCCCCGACATCTTGCCTGGTGACACGCCCATGATGCTGACTTGTGCCGGCTTGGATAACTCCCGTGCCATTTGACGCACGGCCATGGCTTGTGCAGCCTTACTACAGTTGTACGCGAGTGAATGCCGCATCGGCACGTGCGAGGCGTTCGATACCACGTGAAGCAGGGTACCTCTCGCGACCATGGCCGAGAGTAACCGCTGGGTGAGTTCAACGGTAAACCAGGTATTGATCTGCATCAGATGCAGGAAGAGCGCAAAGTCCAACTCGCCAAACGGGCGGATTTCGTTCACTCCCACGCAGTTGATCACCGCATCGATCCCGCCGGGAAACTTTGATCTGGCGGACCGGCAGAATCGACGGATGTCCGCTGGGATTTTTGCGTTGAACTTTCGAATGGGATATGGACCGGACAATCCTCCTGCGTGCACCTGCCAACCGGCATCGACGAACCGCTGGTAGACGCATCGTCCAAGTCCGCTGCTGGCGCCGGCAATGACAACGTTGGGCATGCAAGCTCCGGGTCCTCTAGGCGAAGGATAATCTGCATGGCGCGCACGGCATAGACGGCCAGGTCGCCATAGGTTTCGAGCAGCTGATCGTTCGTGAGTTGGTCGAACCGACGCAGTGCGTCATTCTCCAGTCGGACGAACTTGCGCTGCACATCGCCGTAGACCAGCATCAGATTGTAGAACCGGCCTTTAGCCAGATCGCTGTCCAATCGACGCAGTCCATAGAGATGCTGCTTCTCATCGGCGATGACGGTGAGGATGCGGACCAACCGTTTGAACTCGTCTGTGGCCCGCTTCTCGGCCACGGACCGCGTGTCGGTTGGTGTCACGTCGGCCAGTCGGAGCAGTCGAGCACGGGTGTTGTCCGGTGTCATAGACCTTCTCCGCCAAGGAATCGGAACCGCTTGCGGCCTTCCTCGACGCTCGGCATCGGCCGGTCCAGATCCAGTCCTCCGATTCGTTGAATGATCTTCACCCAGGTGGGTTGCGGGAAATGCTGATCGTACACGAACACGTACCGGTAGCGACGATGAGTCCCGGCGTGCCGAATGGTCTGTGACACCTGCAGGCACGGACTGTCGAGATCGCGCCAGTAGATGATCTCCTTTTCCAGCGCATCCGGGTCTTGGCTGTAGTCGGCCACGTGGTACCCGACATGACTCAAGCACACAGGAGTGGTAGATAGCGCCAACTGGCACGAACTGCCTTCGAGCAGCTGAATGAGTTCAAGTTCCTTGTCTGGGAACAGTTCGTAATTGAACGCCAGTCGGACGCTAAACGCATGCTCAACGTGTGCCGGGCAATCTCGTTCCCAGAGATGCACGGCGTCCACGGTATCGTGCGTCCATGCGGTGGCGTCCAGCAAAGAGAGACGACGCACGTCGTCCGCAAGGTTGAATGAGACAAACGCAATCTGTTGAAAAGCTGCCATGACCGACTCCTAAAGAGATGCGGTCGGTGGGGGATACCGGCCGCATCTCGGTTACAGGACCTGGAGGTCAGATCCGCACTACCTCTTCTTCACGACTTTTTTGCCGTCCTTTGCCGGCTTCTCCGGCACGGTCTCCTGCACGTCGATCTTCTCGGCCGAGACCTTCACGGTCTTGCCGTTGTCGCACTTGACGCGTACCTTCTGGTCGTCCGGGAACACCTCCAGCACGGTGCCCTTTATCTTGCCGGCCGACAGGTTCACAACAACCTTCGTCCCCGGTCGCACGTGGACTTCTTCCTCGTCTTTGTCCTCTTCTTCGTCGTCGTCGTTGTGGTCGTCTTCTTCTTCTTCCTCGTCGTCGTCAGCCTTCTTCTTGCCCTTGGGTTTCTTGTCTTCGTCGTCCTCTTCTTCCTCGTCGTCGTCAGCCTTTGCCTTGGACTTCTTTTTGCCCTTGGGCTTCTCTTCCTCTTCTTCGTCGTCGTCCGAGGTGTCTCGGTTCTCGGAAGCCGTGGCAGCCTCACTGTCTTCGTCGTCCTCATCCTCAGCCGGGTTCATCAGCCGGTTGATGTAAACGTTCTGGAACTCGCCCTTGGTCTTCAACGTGATGCGGCAGGTGGGTTTGTTCTTCTTGACGTCATCGAGGATTTCCGGCAACCCGATCAGGTCGTCGAGTCCTGAAGTGTCGTAACCGAGACGCTCTAGATCTTTGATGAGGTACATTTGGTTGTCTTCGGTCTCGAGTCCCTGGTACGCGTACTTGATCTGTTTCTCGTAGTCCCCTTCGAGGAACTTCCAGTGCCAGGTGACCTGCAGCCGACCCGCCTCGCTCTTGCCGATCTCTCCCTTGACCAACCGGGCCAGGTACTTGCCGTCGTCGAACTCGATGCCTCCAATTGCCTCGGCAGCACGGGTCCGTGCCGTCTTCCATGTGATGCTTGCCTTCTTCAACGCCTTACTGAAATCTACTGCCATGTTCCTTTTCCTCGCTGTGTCAAATCGAGTTTACGATGCGTCTAACGACAGTCGCTTCCGCACGACCTGCTTCAACGCCGTCTTCTTGCCGACCGGTCGTTCCTCCTTTCCGTCTGGGGTATAGCGGTTGTTGAATGCGGCCACAAACCGCTTGTAGGCATCTTCTGCGTTGTGCCCCATATTGATCATCTCGAGGTCCTCACCGCTGGGCGTGCGGAAGTTCTCGGTGAGACGATGGCCGGCGGATATGTGGTCGTCCCCACGAATCACCAGCACTCGTTTATGGCCGTCGTAGGTGTAGCACGCCCAGATGTCCACCATGGCCTCGATGATATCGCGGGCCTGCTTCGGCATGGTCGGCATGATCTTGTGGTAGCGCTCACCGGTGCGCGTCTTGATTTCCTGCTCGCCGGCATGCGAAATGAGGACGAGTCCCTTGCCGGTCGCAGCGAGTGCCGCTAACCATGGTTCGAACTCCGATCGAATCGCCCGCCATCCACGACCCCACTCTTCCTCGCTCGGATCATCGATGCCCAGTTTTCGACACACGGCCTGCTCGCAGTACCGGTAGAGCATGTCGATGGTGTCGATGATGACAGTGTCAAACCGCTTGTCTTTCCGTATCACCTTCAGGAAGGCTTTTGCCATGTCCCAGCTGGTGATGTCGGACCCGTACACCCGCAGTGCCTTGGTTCCGGACTCGGTGCGGCAGAAGTACGCCCGATCGAACTGTGCCGCCAACGAGGTCTTGCCAATCTTCTTTTCGCCGAACAGCAAGACAATGTAGTCGCCCAGTCGCGTGCAGGGTTCGGACGGTTCGGTAGCCAAGGCAAAGTCCACCTTTTCCTCCACTGGCTTCGGCTTGGTTTTCTTTCCCGTTGCGCCGGTTACACGTTTCACTACCGCCATGACTTACTTCGCCTCCTGTTTGAGTCGGGCCAACACCTCGTGCGGGTATTGGCCGTTGGTGGGAATCCAGCGCACCGGACCTCCAGCCATGGAGTCCGGATGCAACACGAAGAACGGCATTTGCTCGGGTCGGTGCGTGCGAGGCTTGGTTGCAGACTCAGCAGGCACCGGATACTTCCCGTCCGGAGGCCAGCTCTCGAGACCGGCAAACTTGGCATAGCCGGCCTTGTCACTGTGACTGCCCAAGTACTTCGAGAGCAGTGGCGGGCAGTGCATCTTGATCTCGCGCAGCATCAACTGGGCCACGCAGTTGTACTCCCAGTCCATCACGTGTTCCAACCGATTGGCCAGCACGCCTTGAAGCGCCACGTAGTTGTACTGTGCGTGGATGTAGGTCTGCGTCCCCATGGGCAACACCCGTCGGGCATCCTGCCACGGGATGCCGGCATCCACCAGAGCCGCGTAGAGTCGTTGACCGCGATTCAGATGCTCCCAGATAGTCCGCGATAGTGACATAGACGAAGTCAAACCCAGGTCCGTTTCGCGAATAACATATTCGTTGATTGGTGTCCAATCCGTGACACAATGTTGCTGTCCATCTGTGATGATGTTGTGCTTACCGTAGGCGTCGCACGCACGACGAATGGTCTCCGGCATTGTCCAGGCCCGGTGCCGCCAGTCATTGTCCCGACCGCCGTGCTGCATGAACCCGGCTCCGAGCCGTGTGCGCACGTTCTGGTGTGTGAACGCCCGGCTCACGCCGTCGAGGCGGAAATGGAAGACAATACCTTCGAGCACCTGGTTCAATGTCCGACCAGCAAAGCAGGACTCGACGTAACTGCGTTGAATATCCGTCAGCCGGTTCCATCCCGTTTGTTCGGCCCACCGGTCCGGGACCCGTTTATCCGGACCGTTGAAGTCTCGATCTTCAATTGTGCAGCTTGGCGCATCACCCCAGTTCGCCTGTAAGGCATCGTAGAGTGAGGTGAAGAGCCGGCGATCCGGTCCCCAGGTGTCCAGGGTGATGCGGAGGGATTCCGGTCCTTTGGTGATTGTCGTCCGTGGCACCTCATCGGTGTGGACGGCATGCGGTCGATGTGTTGCGTCGGAGAAATCGCTCATGGCTGCTCCTGTTCCATCTTTCGGGTGTAGAGGTTGCAGATCTGACCGAGACCCGAAATCTCCTGCATCTGGCCTGCGGCCGGACGGTCCGAAACGGCGACAAGGGTGCTCCGTCGGTTGTACCAATACACGGGAATGCCCGTCTTAACGAACTGTTCCACGTACCGTTGTTCGTCGTCTACGACAAACTGCACAAGATCCTGCACGCGTTCCGTGAGGACTAACTCTCCCTTGTCTCGGGAGCACCAGAGCGCGTCCAGTGGCAGATTGTTCTGGTCGAACCACATCATCGTGTCGGTGAAGAGATTCGGATACTCCGCGAAAGGCCGGCTGGTCAGCACGATGATCTGCCAGCCCATCGTCGTCTTACACCACTCTAGAAACTCTCGCGCACCGGGCATCAACGGGAAATTTCGCTTGAGACCGGAGGTTCGGAGTGCGTGCTTCATCTCTTGCCAGAGTTGTTCGGTAATGCCAAGAGACCGTGCGTTGCACCAGGTCCGGTTTCGAGCAATTTCTTGAATCCGCAGGAGGTCCAGATCCCCTCTCGGTACCAAGTGACCCGCGGCCGAATGATCGAGCCACTCACACAGTCCACGGATGTAGTCACACAGGACGTTATCCAGATCCAGGACGACGCACGGTCGCGTGATACGATCCTGCCATTCAGTCAGGTGCCGAAACCGGACGACGGTGTGCTTGCTGTCAACGGCATCTGTCAATTCTTGAAGCGAGAATCCGTTGTCCTGCACGGCAGAGAAAAAGTCAATGGCAATGTCCGCAAGTTCTTCTAGTCGTTTCGGCCGGTTGTCCAGTTGGGTGACGTTTCGGTGCTGCTTCCATCGGTGTGCTCGGAGCCACTCATGCACCTCACTCGTGAGTTCCACGGCCCAGAATCGTGCCCGCTCGCCAAGTTCATCGAACGTGATCGGTGGCTTTCGCAGCAACAAATTAAAGGTGCGAATCATCTCCCACTGTCGGGTGTTCATAGCGCCCACTTTCGTTTCCATGCCTGGATGTTGGCATATGTTTCGTGCGCGAGTTCGTCCGGTGACCACGAGGCGAATCGGCCAAAACAGAAGATGTGTCGATCGCGAAGCAGTCGTTGAAGCGGAGGGACCACTGGATGACCGTAAATCTTGCCGGGATAGAGTGCCGTACAACTCGGTCGGCTCGTTGAAATCAGGGACTCTTGATGCAGTTCGATGCCGTATCGATTTGTGCGCCGATACACCGGGTCCTCTACCTCCGAACTGTAGTCCACGTGCAGCACGTTTTCTTTTGGCCATGACGCCAGACCCGCCTCTACGGAGACGTAGATTGGACGGTTGACCAAGTCCAGATTTCGAAGACCGCACAGTCGGACCAATGCCGGTAAGGGAATGGTGCTCACCAGCATGTCATAGGCCGTCACCCCAACGTCACGCAAGGTGAGGGTCCGGGTATGCAGATGGATGGCTTCAACCTCGCGGCCGTATTCCACGTTGCTGCCGGGTATCTCTGGCACTTTCCATCCGGTCTGGTGTTCCCGGAATTGACCCTCCCAGTCGATAATGTCCGAGACCTTGCCGACCTTCTCTTTATAGCGTCGAATGGCATCTGTTTTCGGTGGCTGGCCGTCTACCGTTGTGTGCACTGCGGTCAGCGCACACGATAAACCCTGCAATGGCTGCCACAGATAGTGCGCACCGAAGTTACACGTCTGGTAGACGTCTCGGCCAACCGGGGCTTTGCGACAATCCAGGACACGAGCATAGGGCACCAGGAACTGCACCAGTCGACCAACGAAGCCGCCACCGATCACGACGATGCGGGTCGACGTCATCGTTCCTCCAGTTCGGTAAAGACGGTCTTTCGCTTATACAGCCGGCTATAGTCCCGGTTCGCGCACACCGGTAGGTAGGGACACGTGCCGTATTTGTTCTCGCAGTAGTCGTCGTTTTGGTAATGCCCGGTGTCGCCTGCCCACCACGCCAAAAAGTCAGTGACCAGTTCTTCCAGTGCCATGCGACCTTGGTCCAGATCACGAGGCGTCACTGAAAGCCGGAGTCGAATGAAGTAGAACTCGGGCCGTTTTTGAATGTCCGTCACGATGCGAGTGGCAAACTGTGCCACGGTCTCCTTTTGCTTCTGCTGCAGACCGGGCCGACGGACAATGTTGTAGAGCACGCCAGACGGTTTCTGCTTCTGGAGAATGAGCGCCTGAAGATAGATGCGTACCTGGAGGTTGAATGAGAGGATGTCGGCCGTTGTGCCGGGAGAGATGCGAGACTTTGTCTTGGTCTCGAAGAGGATGGTCGAGGCCATCTTCTGGAGGACACCGTCCATTTTGCCTCGGATGAACGTCTGGAAGGTTGTACCGGTCCGATGCGAGGTGTAGACAAACGGTTCCTTGAAGGTATGCTCGACGCCTTTCCACTGAAAGGTTGTATCCTTTTTCCAGTACGCAAAATAGAGTGGCAGGAGCGCCGTGCCGAGGAGCACGGTTAGCTCCAGCCACTCTGTTTCTTCCTTGCCGGCTCGCGGCCGGTCTTTTCGCCATTCATCAGCGACTTGCGTAATCAACCGTTGGACAAGGCCGGTAGACGGCACGTCGGTCAGTTTTCCACTCTGTTGTCGCTCCGCAACGAGTTGGAAGAGCCGATGCGTGAACGATCCGAACGTGCTGGCTAGACCTTCCTGCTTTGGGACCCATCCCTCCAAATACAGTCGAGCTGCGACGCGACAGTTTCTGAACTTGACAAGCAAACTGTTCGTGACGCCGTCGCGTTCCGGCCGGTAGAATGACAGTGGTTGTGAATCGAGCACAATCTTTTTCTTGGCCATCAGAACCTTCCTACGTGATGCAGTCCGATGCCTACGGCGTCCCAGGCATCTTTTACCAGGTGCAACTCTTCGCAGGTCTGTTCACCGAGCAGTCTGCGTATGCGCCGGATGACTTCGTCTTTGGGCAACTGGCCTTTCCATTCGTTGGGGGTGACGACGTGAAACCGGTCGGCCGGAATCCACAGCCGACCCGCCAACATGCCGACGAGGAAAATCGGACGCTGCAGGTCCCCGGTCTTCCACGCCATGGCACTGGACGCCGATCCGAACATCTGCATCCACTCACAGACAACTTCAACCGGCGGATCTTCGTCCAGTATCTGGTTGCGTAATTGACGGACGACGGTTGCGCATCTCGAGACGAAGGCATCCCCGCCACGCTCGCGCGGTTCGATGATGCCGGCTCGCACCGGTTCCTGGTGGTGGAACAGCGCCCACCCGCAGGAGTTGAGTCCGGGATCCACGGCGAGGAGCACCTTCATCGTTTCTTCCTCCGTAGCCACAACTCTGAGTGGGTCAGTGAGCGATGGCTGCGACGGCTATCACAGCCGGAAAAGAAACACTCGCAGCACGTGAACCTTGGCCAAGGGACCAATGCCCCGCATCCCGGACATTGACACCGATACCGGTTCGGAGGGATGATCGGGTCCGGCACCACCACCGGTCGCTCCCACGACATGCCGAGACGACGATGGATCACTGAATGCTCAACGGCAGTTCCGGCTGAGTTGATGCTGACGGCCGTTTTACCGTCCGTCCGTATTCGCATGTCGGGTCACTGCAGTCCCGGCCGTGTGGATGGCAACTTACAAACGCCTTCTTTCCGACTCCATGTCCGTTTGGATGCGTGACGTGCGGAGCCATGCGGCGTTTCTGACCTGGAGTCTGCATTGCTGTTCGGTCGTTGTAGTCTTCTCCGCCAGCGATTTGCGGATAGCCGACCTTTGTCTGAAGGTCGTACCTGGCAAGGTGCTCAGCTGCTGCCTGTGCAGCCATGGCAATAACGTGAATGGGCAGTTTGTCAAGATTGCGACCGTAGAGATTCAGGTCGCAGATCTTGTGGAACGGCTTAAGAGAGTGAACTACCGGCCTTGGAATGACCGTTACCGGGACATGAGCCGAAACCGCGATAGCCTTTGTGCCAACGGTCTGTGTGCAGAGTTTGTCTACCTCTGAACTCGGAATAAGAATCTTCCGGCCGTGCCCGGTCAGTGCCAGTTTCACAACTCGACGTTCCCGAATTTCCTTGTACAACCAACTCAGAGAAACTCGTGCTTCGCGAGTTGCTTCACGGACGGTGTGCGCTTTTGTGTGATCGTGCATTGTCTTCACCTTTCAGAAACGTTTACCATGTTTGAACGGACGGGTTTCGTTGTACGCCATCTTGTCGACCAGGAGTTGTTCGAGCGGAAGATGCATCTGTTCGGCCAGGTCCATGATCCGGATGACCGCATCGGCCAACTCTACGCCGAAGCCGCATGGTTTGACACTTTCATAGTACAGGTTGGCCCTGGATGGCGACCGCCAGTCTTCTTGTGCTTCCGCAATCTCGCCTACGATGAGCATCAACTTCCGATCAACGGTCGAGGGCACGTGTTCGTCCACGTCGTGAAAGCCGTGCTCTCGTGCAATGCGGCCTGCGGTCTGTTGTAACACCGTAAAGTCCATGTCACAGTCCTTTCGCCAGTAACCGGGCAGTGGCACTGGCCAAACGTTGTTGAAAGAGCCGAGCTTCCATACCCTTATCACGAACCGCTTCAGCGATCTCTTCGTCCAAAGATCCCTTGGTCACCAGGTCCACGTACAACACGGATGCGGTCTTCTGTACCGACACAATGCGATCCTCGCTCTGGACCCGATCTTCGTAGTCGTAGGTGTTGGAGTAGTAGACGGCCGTGTCTGCAGCCTTGAGGTCCCACCCGAATTTTGCCAGTTTGATCTGCAACAACAACACTGTGTAGCGGCCGTCTCGAAACCCGACCTGGGCCGAGGTGCGTTCATCCTTGCTGCAATCGCCGGTGACACCAACAACGGTCAATGGCTTCCGGCCGTGCGGATGTCTCGTCTGCAGGTAGTCGGACACGGCATGCAGTTCGTTGTTGAACCGAAACCACACCACGACCGGTTGACCCGCCAGTTCCGTTTCAAGCAGACTGGCCAGCTCACGCATCTTTGCCGGGTTGAGGCACTCGGACGTGCGCACCGGGTGGAAGCCTCCTGCCAACCGCGATAGCCATGTCTGCGTGGCCACCACGTACTTGGTCTCCGTGTCGCCGACGGTGAACTGTTTTCGGATTTCTCGTTGCAGCCGCTTCTGTTCCGCGTTCATCAACACCAGCCGTTGCTCATGAACCTTTCGCGGGCCGACCCCAGCCTGCTTCCGCGTGAGGACAAAGGCCAGGCGGTGCACCTCCGCCTTGATCTTGTCCCGTGTTCCGGCATTCGGTACCCAGTCCCAGCTGGCCCATCCTGTGTGAAAGTAGCGCTGCCGAAATTCCCAGTACGACGAACACCCAAGAAACTCCCCGTGCAGGAATGCCATCTGACCGAAATAATTCAGCGCACTTTCTGGGTTTGGTAATCCGGTCAGCACGGCTCGATACTTTGTGTCCTTGAAGCCTCGGACAATCAGCTTACTTGTCGCCGCTCTCGGATTACGAATGCGCGTACTCTCGTCCAGAATGACCACGTCCCACGGCACCGAGGTCAACTGCGGACAGGCACGCAACCCTTCGTAGTTGAGGAGGAACCAACCCGAATACCTTGTCGCTGCCACTCGGCGTGCGGTTGGCACATCGTAGAGCGGGATGATGTGCGAGATCTCTTCGAGTGCGAGTTCGTGTTCCCAGCCGAGACCCGGCAGAGTCGCGAGAGGGGCCACCACCAGTACTCGTTTCACCCGTGGTCGGGACAATGCCCATCGAACCGCGACGGGACTTTTCCCGGTACGCATTTCCATGAACAGCGCAATGCGGGAGCGGGTCTCCGCATACGTAAGCGCCGATTGCTGGTGCGCGTAAAGGTCACGCACGGGCAGACCTCTGCTTACATCCGGACTTGGGCCGGCGTAACACCAGGACGTCTTGGGTGAGGGAATCATCAACGAAATGCGTGCCGGGTGGCAAGGCATCGGCGAGAATGGCTCGCACCGAATACTCAGCGACCACCCGGCGACGGAGCAGCAGATGGAGCCGGGATAGCGCCCGGTCCATAGACCGGAAATACACGACGTGCGACGCGTAACCGGCCGTCTTCACGCGGTAGACGAGCGTCGGCTGGTCAGCGGCCATACGCCACCTGGAACGGGTGACCCGGCTCCAACCGTCGGGCGACGGCCAGAGCCGGGCACCACCGGACCGTGGCAGGAGACCACCACGGACCGTCTGTGCGCCGGGAAGAGCGACCTTCCCGGCCAAACCACCACGTTGCCCAGCGTGCCACTAGGTTTCTCCCCTAGGCCTACTATCCAAAAGCCAGCCGGCGTGGCCACCTGGGCCCTGCCGAGTGAGGAAAGAACCTAGAAATTGTCCTGGGTCCCCGGCGCATCGGCCGAAACGTCGGTTTCCGAGGGTTTCGAGCTGTCCAGAACCACCCGGCGCTTGGCAGTCTTGGCCGGAACGGCTTTCTTGGCCACCGCGGCCGGCTTCTTGGCCACCGGCTTGGTGGTCTTGGGCTTGGCTCCGGCCTTGACCACGACGACCTTCTTGGCCACTGCCGTGGTCTTTTCGGCCTTGGGCGTCTCGGCCGTGATCAGCCCGAGCCGGCGCAGTCCGTTGACCAGCTGCCGAATGTGCGTGGCCGGCTCCTGGGTCGACCGGTCTTTGTAGACCTTATCCGCGCTCAGCACTTCGATCAGCGTGCCGAGTCGAACCGACTTCCGCTTGGCGATCTGAGAGTACGTGTAGTGGAAAAGGTCGTTCGGGCCGATTTCGTCTTTCACCGTCTTGGCAATGTGCAGCACGGTGTCATCACGAAGCCGGCGCCCGCGTGTCTGGTCAGTCTTCGAGGACTTGGGAGCAACGGACGTCTTGGCGATCTTCTCAGTCATGAAGCATCCTCTGTGCGCCTGGAGGCGCGTGATTGAATCCGATGGACTATTCTGACAGGGCGGTTGCGTGTTTGATTCCGAATTCGAAGCGCTGCAGAACTTCCTGCCGTTGCTTCACCGCGAGAGTCGCGGTCACGGGACCGATGACTTGCTGGAGGTAGTGTTCCTGACACGGCGTGAGGGTGATCAGGTGCACCATGGACTCGTAGGTCTCGTATCCACGACGCACCTGCCTCAAGCACCACCGCGTTTCGCGGTCGCAATCGTAGCCATCTTTCTTCATGCGACCATTTCCAGCAGCTTGCCCGCACGACGCTGCAGGTCAATGCGCGCATCTACGTAGGCCATGTCACGGGCCGATGCCGTAAACCCGTTGATCATCTGCCACAACGTGCTGTGCCCGCCTTCCTCGCGGTCCGCCACGTTGATGGCCCGAGTCACTTCGGACTTGGTGAAGTTTCGACCCATGAAGAACTCGAGGTGTGCTGCCGTGTCGGCCGACAACAACAACGCCTTGGCTTTCTGCACCGCGGCTTCGACGGGCTTGGCACTAGCCTGCACATATTCCTGCAGAGCCGGAAGCGCCTCGTTGACGAATCGCTCGGGTCCACCGCAGGTATGGCGGATACGAATCAGCTTGACCCCTTCCATGCCGTGGATCATGTAGTTCCCGCACACGGACCGAAACAGAAACGAGGCGATGCCGAAGATGGACGCGCCGACCTCGGAATTCCACATGAACCATCCGCGGTTCATTTGGTCTCGGTCACCGCCTCCATCCACGATGCTGCCGCCATCGATGAAGAAGAGAAACACGTCGTGGTCGCTGCTGTACAGCCCACCAGGTTGGCCGCTCCATTCCTTCGGATTGAAGAAGGGCTTGGCCAGGTGGGCCGTGCTGTAGTCGACGATGCGACGGGCCGCACGCACCACATCCGCGTCCCAGATGCGGCCGTAGGTCTGGGAGGTGACGGCCTGCAAGACCGGTTTCGCTGTGCCGTCGTCGAGCGGATCAATCACCATCAGCTTGATACTGTCGACGCTGCGAGTGGCAATCCCGTGATTGAGGCATTGCGCCGCGAGCGGAGCGGGCAGTTTGCGCAGGTAGGCGCCGGGAGCGCCAATGAGAGCCGCAGTCTGGCCAAACGACCAGTGTGACGGCGAGATGACGCCGGTGCGCCGGGAGAGCAGTTGCACGTCGCCTGAGGGTGACGCCTGGAACTGCATCTTGGTGGAGTCCGTCTTGAACTCCAGGGACCGGGTCCGACGACTGGCGACGGCCGCTTCCAGCGCATCGAGCGACGTGAAGCGTTCATCGGCCGGACGTGTGGCCCATTGATGTTGCACGGCGGTGGCGAGATCGGTCATGACGTCTCCTGTTGTGCGACCGGGTGACGGTCGCGGTTGGCGCAGGGGTCTATTGTCCCTCTGCTCGTGCTGCGGGCGGCAAGAATATTTCGACCTGTTTTACCGCCATGTTCACAAGAATCTCCGAGAAGGTAGGAATGCACACCTCTCTTTCCCTATTGTCAACATGTCCGATTGAGGCGACCCTATCCGCTCCGCGAGAGCGCAAGGACTGCCGCACGAAACTGACGAATCCGTTGTTCATAAAACGCCGTGCTCGGCACATGTCGATGTTTCGGTTCCCGGAGCACGGCCATGTCTCGCGCAATTTGTTCCACACACGCTGTCCGATAGGCCGGTGTTCCACTCAGCCGTGTTCGGCTGCTGGGCACGAACGGCAGATGGGGTGCGGGCCAGGGCACGTGACGCTTGACGGTCATGGCCGTCTCGTGTCGGCCCAGGCCCACTGTCCCGTGAAGACGTTGTCCGGATCTGACGCCTGGGCAATCAGCACCGACCAGTCCACGCAGTCCGCACAGATCAGATAGCCGTTGCCAGCCAACACCAACTCTCCTTCAAAGTTTTCCTTGCCGCACGCCTCACAGACCGGTCCGAGGTCTGCGGTGATAGGGTCCACGATTGGCGGACGCGCATGTGTCATGTTGTTCTCCTATTCTTTTCTCGTTGCCGAACGGTTGCATGGCCACAACGGATGTCGTCCATATCCGCGATGGCCATGCCTCACCCTGCCTGCCGTGCCGCGCCAGGTCTCGCCGTTCCTGTCCACGTCGCGCCGCGCCAAGCCTCGCCTGCCGTGCCTTGCTTGACCGGACTAGACCGGTCCACGCGGCACCATCCCATTCCGCGCCTGCGATGCCACGCTGTGTCGGACCGCACCACGTCATGCCGAACTCCGCCGCGCCATGCCGCGCCAAGCCTGCCAGGCCTCACCCAGCTGCGTCTTGCCTCACCGTGCTGCGTCTTGCCTCGCCCCGCCTCGCCTGCCATTCCGGACCCTGTCTCGCCCAACCACGCCCGTCCAGGCCTGCCTTGCCATGCCCAGCTGGGCCGCGCCCAGCCAAGCCACGCCTTACCTGACCTTGCCTGCCATGCCATGTCCAGCCTTGTCTTGCCTAACCAGGTCTTGCCCCGCCTTACCTGCCTTGTCTTGCCTGATCGTGCCTTGCCGTGCTTTGCCTCGCCGCGCCTGCCGGTCCAACGCGGTGTCGTTACGCCCGCTTCCCAACCCGTTCCTGCACCTCGCTCATTGCCGCGAATACTTCCGCCAGTTCCTTCAGGTGCCGATACTTCTCTTGGAACCGACGCATCTCGGCCAGTGCATCGGTCAGCAACTCCTCGCGCAGTTCAGGATCAGCCATCACCTTCGCGGTCACTCGGTAGCCGCCGGCCGGTTGCCGATCTGATACCAGACTGGTAAAGACTCGAAAGGCCATTTCCTCTCCGTTCCCGACCGGTTCGTAGGCCACGGTCACACGGATCAAGGTCCGTGCTTGCCAGAGCCGGTATTGCTCGCTCGCGAGTGAATCGTCCCACTCGAAACGATCGTGCAGTGGAGACATCTTCTCGCGGGCCGCATCGACCACGTCACGCGGTCGAAGGTATCCGTCGTGCTGTCTCGCAATCCGTCGCAACGTTTTGACGATGAGAGAGTCGCTCATGACGCTTTTCCTTCCTTTGACGTTTCAATGGCGAACAACCCCCAACCCATGCCAGCACTGTTCTTGCTGTCCGGCCGACCTTCGCCAATGCCGACTTGCAAGCCGACACGGGACATCAGGTTCGTCACATCCTGCAGTGTGAACTGATCCGCATCGAACCGAATGCGAATGACCGCCTTCCAGTTGTGGTAGGCCGCCCGCACGGTCACGTAGGGTTGGCCCGTTTCCACGCGGGCCATGTCTTCCTGCTTGACAGGCTTACCGATGATCCGGATCAACGAGATCTGGGGTTCATCCCTGTCCACGCCGTCGGCCTCAACGAATACGCTGAGTTTGGCGAGCGTCATCTTGAACCCAACCAGCCGACACGCGCTGATCATGGCCGCACGAATCGAGGCGGCATTGAACCCGTCGCCACCGTCGGCGAATCGGTAACGCGCTTCCTCGTAGAGATCATCGGTGGACTTGGCTTCGCGGTTCCGCTTGCTGCTCGCCGCTTTGCCCGTCTCCATCTTTTGCTTCATCTGCGCCTTTGTTTTGGCGCTGAAGCGATGGATGACGAGCGGCACACCGGGGAGTGCCTGAACGTGAAACTTTGCGATGCCGAAGTTTGGTGGCTTGATCGTGACGGTCTGCGTGGTCAGTACGTTCTTCGTCGGTTCCATGTCATCCCTCCTGAACAATGCGAATGGTGCGGCCGATCAGCCGCGTGAGCAAGGCGTTGATTCGTGGCAGAGCGTCGAGTTCGTCGAGTGTGATGTCGGCCGGGTGGATGGGAGGTCCGGACACCCGGTTGACTTCCCTGTAATCTCCGTCGTGCCGGCCGGTTTCGATTTCGAGCACGAAGCGAAGCGTCATCTCACCCTCCTCTGAAGTACGGATGGTTGGGCAAGGAAGGCGTGACCCGTGGTCGTGCGGCAGGCTTCGCAGAACCGCAGCGGTGTCGGTTCATTGCGTGCGAGGCACCGCTTCGCGGTATTCGTGATCGCCCCGCAGCCAGCGCAGGTAAGACGTTGGTCGTAGCCGGAACAGGGACAGCCGGGTGACGTGCAGGTGCGAGCACAGTTTCGTATTCGAAGGTGAAACACCTCCTGGTGTCCGCAGTTACAGCCAGGATAGACGCTCACTTCGGGCCTCCTTTCAACGCACTCTCGGTGTCGCGTTTGAGGCGCGCGGTGCTGCCCACGTCCATGCCGTTGTGGTAGCCGTCCAGCCACCGCACAAGCAACGTGCGGAGAGTGACGTGTCGTCTCTGCCAGCCGTTCCGTGCCTGCAGGTAGGCAGACGCCATGAGCGTTGCGTTATCCCGCTCATGGGTCAGCCGTGCAATGGTTTCGTTTGCAGATTCGAACTGTCCGTTCATCGGTCCTCCTTTCGGCTGCATCGTGCGCGTTCTACGTTGGTGGTATGCGTCTGGTGGCAGCGAGTGCACCGTCGCGCCGCAGTGGAAATACTGCGGAGTGCGCTGTCGAAGCACGACGCACAGATACCGTGCGACACCGGGCCGCACCCGTCACTGATGACGTGCTGACACCATGCGCAGACCACGTGTGGTGTCACCGCATCGATCGCGCTCCAGTCGATTCTGATCGCCATGGTGTCTCCTAGTCGCAGTCGAGTTGTTGGATGAAGAGGCTGGTAACGCCGAAAAAGTCTCGTGTCTCCAGCTTCGCAGGCCTGTCGTAGCGCGAGTGCTGCCGCACGGTCAGCCGGTAGCCGGTGCCGAAACCGCTTGGCGTGAACGACACTTCGCGGCCGGCGAGCAGGTCGGCTGTGTATTTGGCGCGGGTCTCCGGCGTGACGGAGTAGCCGAGACCGGGCACGGGGACGCTGTTCTTGACCCGTTCGCGTGAGGTGGCAACGCGGACGATCTGCTCCAGTAGTTTCGTGCCGACAGTGGCTGGCGTGTCGGCGGACGTCGTGCGGTATTTGGGGTAGACGGTGAAGCTGTCGTCAACGCCGGTTCGATCGAATGTGCGCTCCCCGCGTGCCGTGGTGAAGGTCGTGTGCCCGGACCCGTGCGCGTAGTCGCCGGACCCGTCCATCACGAGGCGCATCGTGATGCCGTCACCCGTGAAGACTGCGGTTGGACACGGGACCAGCACGTCCTTCTTTGCCTTGGCATCCCACTGTTCGATCGTCTCATCTAGGACGGTCACGAGCATGTCGGGAGGAACGGGAATGGCACGGAGAAACTTCCGCTTCTGCACGAGGGTCATGGGACGTGACTTGCGTAGGGTCATGGGTTGTCTCCTGAAAGTCGAGTCGGGGTTACGAAAAGAGAAGGTCACTGTCGTCGTCATCGAAATCACCAAACACCGCTTGCGCAACAGCGGCTTCGGTCTCGGTTACGGCATCCTCGGACAGGAGGCGCAACCGGGCGTTCATGGCGTCATCGCCAGCGTCACGATACGCACGGTAGAGGGTGTTTACCGCTTGCTGTCGTTCGGTCTCGGGCATGGTGTCCTCTTCGTTAGATGACGTCGGCAACGGTCAGGTCACGCACGGTGGATTCGAGGTAGGTGCAGAGCATTGCCATGCGGCTTCGGCCTCGACCCGTGCGGTAGACGCTGTTGACGCGATACGTGATGGTGCCGGTGCCGGGTGCGGCTACCGACACCGAGAAGACGTCGCCGGGCTTTGGCAGAACCGCGTGTCCTTCGGCGATGGTCCGAGGCGAATTGAAGGCATGGACCATGAAGTCCTGATCGAACTCTACGACGGCACGACGGATGGAACGGGCCATGATGGTGTCTCCTAGTTAACGAATGTCAGAGGTGCGAATCTGGTTTCTTCCCGCACCCGAGCTACCGGAGGTCCAGCGACTTGAACGCGAACCACGCCCGCCATTCCGTGGTGTAGGCCATCTCGGAAAGCTGCAGAGGCGTCAGCAAGGGCGATCCGTCGCACAGCAACGCCCAGGTGCCGTCCGACCGCAAGCTCACGGTGTAGCGGTCGCGCTGTTCACGCCGGTTGCGGTCGTAACTATCGGCCAGTTCTGGGGCGTAGAATCCGGCCTCGTGAATGTCAGACTTGAGGTTGCTCACTCGGACCTCCAACCGGGTGAATTCCACCACCACGTCTCGGGCATACGAATTGCCCAGCGGAGGGGTAAGGCTGCTCACGTTCCCCACGGACTCAACCAACCTGGCCGCGTCCTTGACGAGATCCTCGGCCAATGATCGCATCTTGTAGATGACTTGATCTCGGTCGCGCAGGAGGCTTTTCAGGGCGTAGCGCAGCCGGTCCATCTGCCGCACGAGCGGGTCGTGAGGGCCGAATCCCTCCGGGAACTTCCACTCCACCTCGGACCCTACTTGCACCAGTGCCCGCTCCGCGAGGATGCGCATCTGGAACTCGGTCGCTTCGCGCTCGGTCTGTGCCTCTAGCCGTGCGGTGCGCTTTTCTTCCGCGGTCAGTTTGGTAGCCATGGTCTGTCTCCTGAAAGTGAAGTGGCGGAATGCCGACTCCCGGTTGGGCACGACCCGTGTCATGCCCAGCCAGCAGACGTTGCACTCCTTAAGACGTCCAGTCGCGAACGAACCATACGCGTTTCCCGGCTCGAATCGAGTTGCCGTCGTCGAGGTAGATGGCATGGCGAAGCTTGGACACCCGGACGTCGTGAGCCTCCATGCCGATCCACGCCATCGCGGCCGCGTAGTCGTAGTCGAAGTAGCGCACTTCGCGGGCAGCGTTCATTGCGTAGACCGTACCGAGCATGCTCTCCCAGAGCGCCGGACGGTGTGCCTTGGTTGGCGGTTTACGGCAGGCGTTCCGACGGAAGTTGACAAATCTACGGTTGAGCCATTCATGTTCTGGGGTCATGTGCGGTCTCCTGAATTGCGCACGGGTTGTGGAGCGGCCTACGTCGTGGCGACGGCGTTCGCAGTGGCTTCGAAGAGCGTGACGAGTTCCGTCCGGCGTGCGGCAATGCGAGTGTTCCAGAGTTCCTGCAGCGCGATCCATGCCTCGTTAGCGGACGCATAGATGTCGGTAGCCTGCCACACACCATCCACGGTGACCTTCCACGTGTCGACGGTGACCTGGACCACGTCCAGCGCACGGCCGGTTTCGACCTCGGCAGCCACCGACAGCATCGACGCGATCGTCAGTGTGTAGAAGCCGCAAGCGTAGAGCATGTCGGGTGTGTGTCGGCGGAGCGTGAGGTAGGTGGCATAGTAGGACGTCGCATCGTCGCTGTCCATCGGGTTGGAGAAGAACGCCGTGCCTCCGCGTGTGACACGGGTGACGACCTCGGCACAGCGCTTCTGGAGTTGCTCGGCTTCCTTGACGCACCGCTCCTGCGCGTGGCGTGCTTCGCTGAGCAGCGACCGGCACGCATACGCCACGTCACTGCTGGTCGTCCGAGGCAGCGTGTCAAGGTTCACGAAGGTGCGCAGCTTCGCGAGACGGTCGCGCGTCTCGTTGGCCACGCTGGTCTGGCGTGCGGTCTCAGCGTCGGCAATGGCGGCGATTTTACGTTCGGTGGCGGTGAGCTTCTGAATCTTGGCCATGGTCTGTCTCCTGAATGAACGGGTGGACGGGTGACGGGTGACGGGTTACCAGTTATACACGAGAGAGTCGATGATGGACTTGGCGTCCCCAAGAGACGGGGCCGAAGCGATGTAGAAGCCGTCTTTCTCAATCCAGCAGTCGGAGGCGAACGGCGTCGTGCGAATCACGTAGCCGCGGTAGGCGATGGAGCTGCGTGTCATGGGCTGTCTCCTCTAGGCGCTGACGGTGATGCCGTGGTGAATGAGAGGGAGGTGCTCGACGCCGAATACGATCGGCGCGTAGCGGCCGTCATTCGCGACGGCAATACACCAGCGGACGTCGATGGATTTCAGATTGAAGCGGTCGAGTGCGATGCCCAATGCGCGAAGGGCATTGGCGACGGTGGCGTAGGTGCGGTCGGTGCGGATAATGTTCGGCATGGGCGGTCTCCTGTCGGGTTGGTGGTGGGTGTCAGATCCCGGAGGACGACGACCCGTGTCGTCGCCTCCCAGCATCCGTTACACCGATTCGATTTCGTGGCCGATCATTTCGAGCCGCGACCCGTCGCTGCGGTGACAGGTGAAGCACACATAGCTGTCTTCGTCATCTTCTTCGTCGCAGAATTCGACTTTGTCCACGGTCACGACCGTGCCAATATCGCTCTGCTCGGGAAAGTTATCGCGACCGTTGAATCCGTTCACGTCGATGTTGGTGATTTCGACCGTGCGAGGAATGCGGATGTCCGCACGCTTGAAGTAGAGGACGTCGATGCCGAGCGGGTTGCGTCGACCGTTGAAGTGGAACTCCACGACATGAGGCGTCTTCGCGGTGAACAGCGTCGTGAGCCGCTCGGCTGCAAACGGGACAAGGTTGAACAGCGTGCACAGCGTGTCGAGCGGAGCCGTCAGCAGGCAGTGGATGCAGCCGGGATGTTCGAATACGTCAAAGGTCATGGTGTGTCTCCTGCGTTGCGGGTTGCGGGTTACAGCTTTTCGACGGTGATGGTGATGGCGTAGATGTCGGTCGTGAACTTCGCCCGAGCCAGCGTGATCGCCTTGGCAATCGCGCTGCGCAGCGACGTGGTGTCGAATTCACGCTCTTCGTAGTCTTCGATATCGCCCGTGTCGTTGCGTCCCAGACGGCCGACGGTGACTTTTGTTTTCATAGCCTGTCTCCTGGGGTTGGTGTCCGGACTTGAGAACCGGACCGTGGGTTTCGAATCGAACGACTGAACCAACGGACGTTCGATTCCTCTCACCCTTGAAAGTGATAGGCGCACCACTGGCCGCAGCAACTGCGGTTTCCCATTGCCATGCTCGGCCGTTCTACGGCTTGCGGGACTTTCGGTCCACCGAGACGTTAGCGGGTTGTGGGCGACGTGGACGGTTGACACCGGTGGTTCCCGGTGCGTGCGGTGTGAGGCCGCACTCCGGCCGCTTCGTTGCGGCCGTCTGTTCGATCGCGCCACCGGTTCTCCGCTCGGGGCTGTCCCTGCGTCGTGCCTCGTCGCCTGTTGCCACCGGTTCGCCTCCGTCCGGCTGCTGTGCGACTGGGGAAGGTTCCCTTTGCCTGTTCCCGGTGCCGTGTCTGCTTTTCAAAGAACTGAGGGTAAGTATGCGCCCGTCCGTGCCAATTGAAGCCACCTATTTTGAGGAGTTACAAATACTTTGTAAGTCCTGAGTTCGCTAAGGAATGCAGACAACTGGAGGGAAGATATGGTGGCAGAACCGGTAGATTTCGACACGCGGGAGAAAGAAAGAGATCTGGGGAACCGCCAGAACGGCTCAGGCGGCTACCGGGTGCGGACGCGTCTCGGCCCGCGAGAGCGTGCACAGCTTCTCACGCGTGTCGTCTCCGTTCGTCTAGGCGTTCCACGACGGTCACGGCGTCACGGAGATCCTGCAGCGACCATTCTTGGGACTGAACAGCAACGAGCATCCAGTGCACCACCGAGTGAAAGATCGGGTCATTCTGATATCGCCGTTCCACGTCGGTGAGCGGCTCCCCTTTGAGCTGATGCACGGGTGCGTCTTCCCGTTGTCGGCACTGGTCATGGCCCATGAACTGCAGACAGACGCCGTACCGATTCGGCGTGAACACGTGGGAGTATCGCGGGTCACTCATCGGGCGGTCTCCTGGATCACGCGCACCGGGTCTGTTGGGCGCGTGGCTTCGGAATCATCCGGCACATACTGTTCCAGCGGCACAATTTCCCACCAGGCAAACCGCTGGAAGAAGAGATCGAAGCGTCGGAGCGTGACGTACGTCTGCGTGCGCAGCCAGGCCAGCACGTCCAGATGGGAGCGATCCAGTTGCACCAGGCGATAAGGCAAGGGGTTGGATGCCCGGTGCAAGTCGGCTCGGGCGCACACGTACACGCCCCACTGTTGCCGGAGACCGGCCTGTTGGCGCATCCGGTTGTAGGCCCGGCGAGACGAAATCAGCTGCTCCATATTCCAGCAGCCGTCCAGTTCAGGAAAGTCGGCTCGATGCCGCAGAATCCACCGTTCCAAGTAGTGGTCGATGCGCATGCGTGGCCGACCCGACTCACACCGGTTCTCGGGACCAATACGCAGACTGGTCGGCGACAGTCGGGCCAGGTCGGGTTGGTACACGTGGCGGGCATTTGCCCCAGGGTCGTGCGCGGTCTCCCACTCCCGTCTCGCACGCATACTCTCGGAGCGGGCCTGACGCTCGTCTTGGGCCATGGAGATCCACCGGGCCAAAGCCGCGAGGCGTTGCCGGGTGCGCGTGGCGGGCGTGTGCGTGCGTCCGGACGCACGAGCGGCTAGCTTTGCGCGGTGCTCGGCCGTTTGACGATAACCTTTGACGGGCACGAGTCAGTACCGGCGTTCCGTACCGCACACGGCACAACGAAAATAGTCTGCGTAGCGCTGGGTGTGTGGGGTGTGGACCAAGAGACGGCATTGGTCCACAAGGTCCGGGAGCACGTGTCGCTGGTTGTTGGAGTTGAGTCTGTCGCGCATGCGGGCAATGGCCGCGTCCAGGGCGGGCAGTTGCGGGTTACAGGGTCCTTCGCAGATGAGGGTGTAGGTGTGCATGGGATCCTCGCGGTCGGAGTAAAGGTTCACGGCCCCATGACGCAGCAACGACATGGGACCGTGAACGCGTTCGATGGAGACGAGTGGATGGGGTCAGCCGCGTTTCCGGGTGCGGCACATATTCGCACCTCCTGTGGGACGTGTTTGCCCAGCCAGCAGCGCTCAGTATGCGACCGTTCGAGGTCCGCGCACGAGAATGTTTAGACTATTTACAGGACGGATGGCATGAGGGAGTTTAGTGGTTACATGAATCGTCGGACCATATTCGGGCGTTCGAAGCAGTAGGCGTGAAAATACTGCGAGAACTCCGCGTCATCCCTTTAGTAACCCCTACATGCCCCGCTCTGTCTGTCGTCTTTGAGTTCTTTCTTAAATATTAAAAACAAATTAGGTGAGGGTTTAAGGAGGGTGAGAAAGGCCCTACTAGGGGTTACTAAAGGGATGACGGGAAATTATCAGGGTTTGTGGCCTGAACAATGGCTTTTTCGTGATATATGGTCCTACGATTCATGTAATTGGTAAACCGAGGTTTCTGGCCAGTGGCAGAAGACGTGGGTTCACTCATGGTCAGTAAACTGCCGTTCGAGGTTACGAAAGGATACGCGCATACTCTCGGCCGTCACGAACTTCCCGCTATTGTGCCAGGGAGATACCAGAGTATGTTTCAGAAAGGAAACCCGTGGGGTGGACAGGGACGCCCGAAGGGTAGCCTCAATCGCCAGACACTAGAGCAGCGCTCTTTTGCGGAGCACGTCTGCTATGGCCAGAACGGCAGAGAGAAACGGCACTTCGAAGAGCACATCCGCACGCTGATGCTGGCCAACAGCCTACCCATGGGTGTGTTCCAGTTGCTCCTGTTCTACTTGCTGGGCAAGCCGGTGGAACGTGTCCACTTGCAAACCGATACCGTGGACTATAGTACCTACTCCCCAGAAGAACTCGCAGAGAAAGCCCGCACGTTGACGCTCGCAGCCCAGGCGCTCTCGAAGCGCCGAGCAAAAACAACGTGACCGTCTGTCGCCTCACTGCTCGCACGGCACGCGTGCCCCTGGCGATACGCCTCCTGCCACGTGTTTCGGCACCTGAGCCCGAACCGCCTCCTTTCGATCCGTCTCAAGACCCGGAACTGCTCGGCCGTGAATTGCAGGCCGTGGAAGCCGTGCTGTGTCAGCGGTCGTTGCGCGTCTTCTTGGAACAGGTCTGGCCCATTGTCGAACCGGTTAAGACCTTCGTGCCGAACTGGCACATTGATGCGTTGTGCGAGGTGCTCGAACGCGTGACCCGCGGGGAGATCAAGCGGGTCCTGGTAAACGTTCCGCCCGGCACGATGAAGTCGTTGCTGATCTCCGTCATCTGGCCCGCGTGGGAATGGGTATCCTTTCCAGAGTTGCGCTACCTGACCGCGTCGTACTCCGGGCATCTGACGGTGCGTGACAACCTCAAGGTGCGCTCCATCTTGCAGAGTGAGTGGTATGCGTCGTCGTATGGGCTGTCGTTGGTTGACGACCAGAATCAAAAGACCCTGTTTAAGAACGAAGATGGGGGCTGGCGCATTGCGAGCAGCGTGGGTGGGCCAGGTACGGGTGAGCATCCCGATCGCATCATCATTGACGATCCACTGACGGCAGAGCAGGCACGCAGTGCTGTGGAACGGGAGACGGCGAATGCGTGGTTCGACAACACCATCTCCACACGAGGCGTGACGCGAGATACGGCCATCATCGTGGTCGGCCAGCGGTTGCACGAGGACGATCTCAGCGGACATCTGCTGGCACGAGGCGGGTGGTTCCACATCTGCTGGCCCATGCGCTATGAGACGCGGCACGTGAACGATTTGTCGTGGCGTCCGGATCCTCTGGACCTTCGCACGACGCCCGGAGAGTTGCTCTGGCCAGCCTTGTTTACCCCTGCGATTGTTCGACAACTGGAACTGGACCTGGGACCGTACGGCACGGCTGGACAGTTGCAGCAAACACCCGCTCCAGAAGGTGGCGGACTGTTCAAACGTGAGTGGTTCAAGTTCTGTGACGTGGCCCCGGTCATGGCCCGGCGCGCACGAGGGTGGGATACGGCAGCCACAGAAGGCGGAGGGGACTATACCGCAGGCGTCAAGATTGCCGAAGCGTGTGGCCCCGTCACGGACCCGGACACACAGTCTACGGCGGTGCAGGGACTCGGCGTGTTTTACGTGGAAGACTGCGTGTGTGATCAACTGAGTCCTGCCGGCGTGGACGCCCTGGTGAAACAGACGACGATGGCGGACGGGAAGACCTGCGTGCAACGTGAAGAGAAAGAAGGCGGAGCGTCCGGGAAGATCGTGATCGCGGCACGGCTGAAACTGCTCAAGGGGTACGACTACAAGGGCGTGGAGATCAGTGGCGACAAAGTGACGCGGTCGAAACCCTATCGGGCACAGGTGGAGGGTGGCAACGTGTTCCTGGTACGTGGAGAGTGGAACGAAAAGTATCTGCGTGAGCTGTGCGACTTCCCGACCGGGAAGCATGACGACCAGGTGGACGCGTCCAGTGCAGCCTTCAACGCGGTGCTGCTGGAACCGCCTCCGCAAGAGGAGTACTTCTCATGGTAGAATCCGCTCAGGATCTGGCGTTGCGTTCCGCGGCCAGCGTGCTCATCGAACGGATGCAGTTCATGCGGCAAGCCGGCATCACGTTTGGCGGGAAGCGTGACCTGTACGACGTGCTCGGGTACGACCGCATCATCACCAATAAGCAGTACCGTGATCGCTATGCGCGAGGCGGCATCACGAAGCGTATCGTGGAAGCGCTGCCGAAAGCGACGTGGCGCGGTGGGCCCGAGATCGTGGAGGACGAAGACCCCAAGACCAAGACGGCCTTCGAAGAGGCGTTCGCTTCGATCTCGACGCGACTCAAGGTCTGGTCGGTCTTGCTGCGAGCGGACATTCTCGCCGGGCTGTCGAACTACAGTGTCATCTTGATTGGTGGGCCGGAGTCCTATGACCTGGAATTGCCGAAGGGTCATGGCGACCCGAAAGACATCTTGTTCCTGACGCCGTTTACGGGCGGGGGTGGACCGGGTCTGCAACAGGGACAGACGAGCGGAGCGAACTACGTCGATGCGACGATCCAGTCGTTCGAGACGGATACGGCCTCTCCACGATTCGGGTTGCCCACTTCCTATTCGTTGCGACGGCTCGACGTGACGTCGCCCGAAATGCAGAAGCCCGTGCACTGGTCCCGCGTGCTCCACATTGCCGAAGGGTGCTTGGACAACGAGGTCTACGGCATTCCGACATTGGAGAACGTGTGGAACCTACTGGACGACTTGGACAAGGTCACGGGTGGTGGGGCCGAAGCGTTCTGGCTGCGTGCGAATCAAGGCCTGCACATGATGGTGGACAAGGACGCAGCACTCTCGGTTGAGGAGAAAGCGGCGCTCACGTCACAAGCCGAAGAATACCAGCATCAGATGCGGCGTATCTTGCAGACACGCAAGGTGGACATCCAGGCGTTGGGCAGCGACACCGCGAACTTTACGGGTCCAGCGGACGCGATCCTCACCCAGATTGCGGGCAGCAAGGGCATTCCGAAGCGCATCCTCACGGGCAGTGAGATGGGGGAACTTGCGTCGTCACAGGATCGCGACAACTGGAAGGACCAGGTTAACGGACGGCAGACAGGCTACGCCGAACAGTACATGATTCGTCCGCTGGTCGATCGCCTGATCGCGTACAACTACCTTCCCGCACCCACGACCGCCTATCAAGTGAAGTGGGGTCACATTGAGACCCTGACCGAGCAAGAGAAGGCGGACGGGGCGACGAAGTGGGCCAACACGAATAAGACGCAGGGCACGGACGTGTTCACGAATGACGAAATCCGTGACAAGTGGTACGGCATGGAGCCGCTGACGCCCGAACAGAAGCAGGCCGCGGCCGATGCGAAGCCGAAGCCTCCTACGCCGTTTTCGTCGTTCGGACTGCCGGGTCAAACCGTGGACGAGAACGGCGATCCGATCGTGCCGAAGAAAAAGGTGCTGCCGTTCCCGAAAGCCGCGGAAGGCGCACCGCAGGATCTGTTCCGCATTCTCGAACAGGCCATCGTGGAGAACGACACGGACACGATCGATCGCATCATCGGCATACGGCATGCAGGTGGACCGGGGAGTGGAAACTTTGGTCACGCGGGCGTGCCTGGCGAAGTGGGTGGGAGTGCACCGGGCAGTGGAGAGAATCCTCACAAGGTTGGTGCGCAGGTCAAGAACATCTACGGACAGATCGGTCGTGTCGTCAGCACACACGTGGATCGTCAACACATCGACGTGCAATTCCCGCACGAAGCGCACGTATCTACCGTCCATCATACGTGGGTGAAGGCCGTTGCTTAACACTTTCCTCGCTCCTCCGGTTGCCGCTCGCCTGTTGTGGATGGCGTTTGTGCGTGTGGCTGGAGGAGCGGGGAGCGGGAACTTCGGGCATGAGGGACGACCCGGAGAGGTGGGTGGGAGCGGCGAAGGCGGCGATGTGCAGGGTAAGTGGACGAAGAGTGGTGGGGTGCTGTATCACGGAACGCAAGCAACGGTGCTCAATCGCGTCTTTACCGATGGCGTGAAGCCGGGTCCAGGAACGTACGAGCCGAATGCGCGCAATGTCGGTAAGACCTGGGCCACGAGCAGCTTCAACGAAGCGAAAGGGTACGCAGAACGCGCAGGCAAGAATCCCGTCATCCTTGAAATTCACGTGCCGAAAGAGGCGCTCGGGAAGTTCCGCGAGGAGTGGACCTCCGAAGGCCGGGCTGTGGGCGTCACGAAGGAAACGACGCGGAGTTTGCGCGGGACAATTCCTTCGTCCTGGATCAAGCAGGCGTTTTCGTCGACAGGGAAGACGATTCGCACGGCCCGTGTGTCGACCGCGTCGACGTACTTCCTGGTGATTGCGATCGTGGAACCCCGGCCGAGAACCGCAGGCGGAGCGGGATCAGGCAACTTTGGACATGAAGGACGTCCGGGAGAGGTCGGCGGTTCAGGTGAGGGTGGCGGTGCGACGACAGGCACACCCGCCTCACGGACCTCGCGCGCGTTGGCGACATACAAGCCATCGACGCAAGCGAGGCAAGCGATCGCGAGTGCATCCGAACAGGACATCACGCAAGCCATCGGCGGTGTGCGGACGGATGACAACGATCCCTTCGATACGACCGTGCGTGATGGCGGACACTTTCACGGCGTGGAGGTCAAGACGCTGATCGACAACACGAACGACAAGATCACGATGCATCCCGAGTCGCGTGACCGGAAGGTGGCGTGGGGACGAAGCAATCATGCGGCGACGCATACCATCGTCAAAGACGTGAGGTCAGGGCAAGCCCGGTATTACTATCGACGTGGCGTAGGGTCGTTCCGGATTTCGTCCATGCGTGAAGTGGCGCGAGGGGATCTTGCGGGATTGGTGCGCAGATGAGTTACTCCCTGTATGACTCACGTGGCTACGTGGCAGATGGGCCGTCAATTGGCGGGCTGTCGTCGCTCGTGGAATGGGCGTCACCGAATGCGGTGCTGTCTGCGTTCTTTGCCGACGGCCATACGACGCAGGTGGACGCGTTGATCAATGCCCTTGAGAAGACGCCAGCCGAGGGATCGGTGGAGTCGTCGAGGGCGGCGTTGCTCGACGCGGCGAGTCGTGCGCATGATGTTCTCATCTTGTCTGACGGCGTGGGCTCCTCGTCGTCTGAGCCTCGCACGGCTGCCAAGCAACGTGTGCCCAAGCCACTCACGCAAGCACACGGCGTGGCGGATGCCGCGCGTGTGCTCGTCAAAGATACGATGCAGAAGGGATGGTCCGCCAATGGCGTGAAGGATGAAGCGAGCGCGATCACGGCTGCGACGCAGGACGCCAAGACGCTCGAAGACGAGTTGACGTCGCTGTTGCAGCGCGTGATCAACGCGTCTGCCCGCGTGCATGCGCGCACCTGGACCGTGCCCGCGCCTGTGCGTCCAAAGACGGCACTGGGATTCTTTGGAGGGTTGCTTCGGGTATTGAAACCCAAGACCTCTATCGCGAAGCCTGAGTTTAACGTGGCGAACAGCGAGGCGGTCAATTGGGCACGGGCGCACGCGGGCGACTTGATCAAGGGAATGTTGGACGAGCGACGTGTGACGATTCAGTCCATCATTTCTTCGGGCATCGAGAAGGGCCGCACGGTCGCGCAGACCTCGAAGCTCCTCCGGGACAGCGTAGGGTTGAATGCGCGTCAGGGTGAGGCGTTGCTCGGCCTGCAGGAGACGCTCGAAGAGCAGGGACTCAGCGCGTCGGAAATCGAGGACGAAATCTCCGTGCGGGCCCAGGAGATGACGGAGTCCCGTGCGGAGATGATCGCCCAGACCGAGACGATGGCGGCCGCGAATGAGGGGCAGAAGGAACTGTGGGACCAGGCCGTGGAGCAGGGGTTGTTGTCGGGCAGTGAGTCGATGGAATGGATCTACACGCCCGATAACTATGCGTGTCAGGATTGCGAAGACCTGGACGGCACGACGGTGCCGCTGGGCGAAGAATTTGACGACGGTGGTCCGCCGTTGCATCCGTACTGTCGGTGTACCCTGGGTCTGGCTGTGGAAGCGATAGGGTGAACCTATGACCATTCTTGGTGATCTTGCGGTGCGGCTCAAGGCTGAAGAGGGGCATGTGGCTGACCTTCATTTTCCGTACGATGGCCACGAACTCGGGCGCGAACTTGTGGCCGAAGGGCTCTTGCCGGCAAACTGCATGGACGTGACGTTATTCATCCCGGTGAACGGCGGTCTCGCGTTGCGGTATGAGGTCATGGTCACGGACGTTGAACTCGCCAAGATCGCACGGGCGATGGAACGACTGCTTTCGGTGCAGAGGGAGAAGTGACATGGCGATATTGCCCGTAGAGTTGATTGTCGTCCAGGAACCGGAGATGCGTCGGCTCACGGTGGCCGCGACCGGGTCCCTGCTGCGCACGGCCGTGTTCATGGGTCGGCAACACCTGGTCGTGCCGGTGATTGCGCTGAGGGAAGGCGTGATTCACGCGGTCAATGCGTCTTCACCAGAATTCGTACCTGCCAGCGAACTGGACGTGACGCCTCAAGGGTGGAACGGCCGTCCGGTGCTGCCGTTGCATCCCGTGGATGCGATGCGACGACAGATCAGTGCAAATTCTCCGGCCGTCCTTGAACAGCACCAGTTCGGGTTCATCGCGAATGCGCACACCGAAGGCCGGATGCTGAAGATGGAAGCGTGGCTGGATCGGGCGCGTGCGTTGGCACTCGGAGGGGACGCACTCAGGGTCATTGAGCGTCTCGAAGCGGGAAAACCGATCGAGGTGTCGGTCGGCGCGTTCGTCAGTGCGGAAGCGAAGGATGGGACGCACGAGGGACGGGCGTATCAGGCCGTGTGGCATGCCATCGTGCCTGATCATCTGGCCATGTTGCCGGAAGGGACACTGGGCGCCTGTTCGAATGAGATGGGGTGCGGTGCGCCACGGATGATGGCCGACGGCACGTTGCGAGACGCGGACAACCCTGAAGGCATCAATCAGTATTCACACGGAGTCGGGCAGGGGTCAGCTGGGCATTCTGAGACCCGACCAGAGGGTGCGGGAAAACCGGGGACAAAGGTCGAGGCCTTGCGGCTCTCGAAGGTGGCTTCGGAGAAGTCCATACAGGCGTATGCCCATCCGAGTGTGGCGACGCATACGGCCGCGGCACATGCTCATCAAGCGGCTCAAGCGGCGCACGATGCACGAGGAGTGATCGGGTCACAGCATGCAGACTGGCATTGGACAAAGGCAACGGAACATTCGCTGGCGTTGGGCAACTCCTACCCGCCACCGCCCCCATCGCGCAGATTGCTCGCGGATGGGACACTTCGAGACGCGGATAATCCCGAGGGCATCAACCAGTATTCAGGTGGAGGTGGGAAGTCAGCAGACGAGCATCCGTACGCGGTGCACGTGCGGAAGGAAGTTGTGAGTACGCACGCCTCGCTCAAAGAAGCGAAGGTGGCAGCCAAAGCCGCGAACGCAAATCGGAAAGTGGCTGCCGTGGTGCGGAGTCGTGGCGGGAAGAACAACGCGTATCCGGCAGGCACGCCTCATTTCGTTGCCAAACAATACGGCACACACGCGGGTCGATCCGCAGAGGAGGGAACACCACCTATGACACTTCGTGAACGGGTCAAAGCGCTACTTCGCGGAGCGCGAGACGAACCCACGGTCGCGGCCGAGGGTGACACCGCGGAACTTGTGCAGTACGGGACCATGCAGACATTGCTTGACGCGGTGACGACCGCATACGATGCCGCGGTTGCGTTACTGAACGACCTGGTCACCGAGGACGCAACCGCACCTGCGTTACCGGAGGACAAAGCGGCAGTTGAAGAACTCGAGTCGGCTCGGCTGGAGTCGTTCCAGTCGTATTGCATGGAGATGATCGGCTCAATCTCGAGCGCCATGCAGCTTGCGTACAAGTGCACGCGTGAGGATGCGCCGGCGATGGCCGTGATGGCGCAGAAGTTCAAAGACCTCGCGGGCAAGCGGAATTCGTCGTCAGACCAGACGATGATTCAATCGGTGCACGATCACACGGTCAAACTCGGTGCCGCGTGCGCGACATTGAAGGCGAACGCCGGGACCCCATGCGGATGTGGCGATTCTGCTGCAGCCGCGCACTCCAAAGGAGAAGACGACATGGTAGAAAAGGCCACACGCATCGCAGCTTTGATGGCTTGCGAGCACAACACCGTCAAGGACAAGGCGATTCTCGACGCCTTGTCTACCCAGGAATTGGACGTGCTTGAGGCGTTCAACAAAACACGAGCGGCAATGGCTGTCGATCCCAAAAAGGTGCTCGCCGACCTCGTGCCGAAACCCGAGCCGAAGCCGGTCGTGGTGGAGAAGGAAACCGTCAAGCAGACGGACACGAAGACCGTCAAGGAACTGAAGCCGGTCGACGCGCCGAAGACGGCGGAAATGTCCGAGGACGAGTACCTCAAGACGGCACCGGAGAGCATCCGTCAGTTGGTCGCTGACAAAAAGGCGGCGGATCTGGTGGAGAAGACTGCGCTGGTCACGTCGCTGAAGGACGCACAGAAGGAATACGGTGAGGCGGAACTCCAGACCATGGATCTGAAGACGCTCGGACGTCTCGCCAATGTTGTCAAGGTCGTGAAGCCGGATTTCTCCGGACGCGGCACACCGCGCACCGCTGAGACCAAGAGCTACGCACCGCCCGACGGGTACGCTGAGGGGATCAAGGCGCTTCGGTCGGTCACTCGCTAACGACGGTTCGCTAACGCGTACCGTTACCTCGGTATGGAGAGAGGACACAACATGAGTATCACTCGATACGCTCCGAACACTGTCTATCTCGGAGGTCCGCGCACGGTCGTGAATGACCTGGCGGCTTCCGAGGCCATCACGCCTGGACATCTGATTGAGAGGTTCAACAACGCAGGTGTCTGGCGGTTGCGCAAGCACACGGGCACGTCGCTCGCTGGTTCCCTGTACGCCACCGAGCAGTCCATGCTCAACAAGGGCGTCAATGACGCCTATGCGGCCAACGATCTGGTCGAAGCAGTCGTGGGCGCACCGGGCACCACGATCTGGGCGTTTATCGCGAGCGGCCAGAACATCGTCTTCGGAAACGACCTGGAATCGGCCGGTGACGGCACGCTCAAGGTCTACAACGCGGGCGTGAAGATCGCGACCGCAAACGAAACCGTCACGGCCGTTGTCACTCCGACGCGCATCCGTGTGGAGGTGCTGTAACATGGGATCCAAGAACATGCGATTCACCGCAGCGGCCAAGAACTCTCCGCTGACGGACGTGGTGGCCCGAGCGATTGCCGCAACGGGCGGTTGGTCGATCGAGGCTCTGCGAGAACCCGGTTTTCGTGCCATGGAACAGGCGCTTGAAGACGCGCAGTTCCGTGCGGCCTCGCCCTTGACGGACAAGGCGCAGGTGTTCATCGACAAGGCGGTTGTCGACGTCGGCCTCGAACGGTTGACGTTCGCGGCGGACATTCTCGCAGCCGGGTTGACCTACAACCTGACGGACCCGCTCTCCATCACGCAGTTGGAGTGGTCCGCGACCAGTCGGGTCGGTGCTGCGCAGCGCACCATGTCGCCTTCAGCGCGTGGTGAGAATAAGCTGCCGATCGTGCTGCCCTATCGGCTGCCGATCTACCTGACGACTGACAACTTCAGCCTCGACATTCGCACGCTGAAGATGTCACAGCGTGTTGGCCAGCCGCTCGACACGGCGCTGATCAAGCAGTGCACCCGGTCGGTCAACGAGGCCATCGAAGATGCGGCCATCAACGGGGCGACCACGTTGGATGGACAGGAGCTGAAGGTGGCCGGGTATAGTGCCCCCGGACTGCTCAATGCACCGAATGCTGAGACGCAGGCGTTGACGGCAGCGGCCTGGGACGGATCGCCGGTGGGCGCGACGGTCTTCGCCGAAGTGCAGGCGATGATCGCGAAGCTGCAGGCAAACAAGAAGTACGGGCCGTATCGCCTGTACATCAACACGGCGGTGGGCAATAACCTGAGCGGGGACTACGCGACCGTCGCCAATGCGCCGACGATCAAGGAACGCCTCCTCAAGATCGACAATCTCCAGGCGATTCGCACCGCGGATTTGATGCCGGCGACGAAGGTTGCGCTCGTGCAGATGACGTCGGATGTCATCGACATGGTCGTAGGCCAGACGCCGACCGTCATTCCGTGGACGTCACTCGACGGCTTCACGATTCACAACCTCGTGATGGCCATCATGATTCCTCGCGTCCGTTCGGACTACAACGGCGACAGCGGGATCTGCATCGGCACGATCGCGTAAACGAGGTGGACGACCGGAGGCGCGACGGTCGTCTTCTTCATGAGGATATTCATCCAGAGGAGAGAACATGATGACACGTGAAGAGCAGAGAGTGGCTGCTGACAAAGCGGTACTCGACAGGAAGAACGAAACCCAGATTGCGGCCGATCAGCGGTTGGCTGCGGAGGAAGTGTCCAAGATTCCCGTCGTCATCGAGGGCGACGAGAAACTCGGCGGACCCTTCAGCATTCACGGTAGCGGCTTCGGCAGTTCCGGCGCACTGACAATCGGTGGGCGTCTGATCCCCACGACGAAGTGGTCGGACACCACCATCAAGGGGCAGTCCCCGGCCGGCGTCAAGGGTGACGTTGTGCTCACCACGGCCAAAGGTGTGCGGCATGGGACGTTCCCGCACGAGTGGCCCGTTGTCGTCGAAACAACGACCACGACCGTCAAGACCGTACCCGCGACGGCGAAGAAGAGATTCGTGCTCGACACGTAGCCAAAGCGGTAGCCCGTAGAGACGATCGAACGTTCATTCAGATAATCCGAGGAGGGTGACATGAAGGCCGGCAACGATCCGAGAACCGATCAGCACAAGGGCCGTGAAGGCGGAGGCTATCCCGATCCGCCTCCGAACAGCACTCCGAAACCCGCACCGGGTGGCGTAGGCAACAAGCCCGATCAGAAGCCGAGTGCTCCGGCACCGAGTGCGCCGTATCCGCCCAGCAAGAAGTAAGGTCGAAGGTCACAGATTGCGTGACCTTCCTTGAACGCCGGAGTTCAGGCGTGACAGTCGGGAGAGACCGGCGCCAACTTGAAGGAGAACAGCTATGGCTTTTGCACTGATCGCACGACAGCAGGCGTTGGACGGCATCACGGTAGATCGGGTATCGTTGCACAGCGGTGACCCTGGCACGACGGGCGCGAATTACATCACAGCCGGAGGCAAGCAGGTGGCAACGTTCAACGCGGCGAACGCCAGCGCAGAGCGTGTGCTGAACGCGGACGTGCCGTTCACGGGTCTCGCGGCCAATGCGACCGTCACGCACTTCGGTGTGTGGCTCAACGCGGGTGACGTGTTCAAGTGCGGATACGCCCTCACGGGTGACCAGACGGCAAATGCCGCCGGGGAGTACACCGTGAAGGGGACCACGACGAAGATCACCGACTAGGCAACTGATATGGCTGTCCCTGGCGCTGGCTCCAACGTTACCCTCGCCACGACCGGCAACTGGACGAATGCCGCTGCCGGTGTAGGGTGTCCTCGCGTCATCACCGTCGAGTGTGTTGGCGGTAGTGGAGCCGGAGGTGCAGGCACGTCGGCGTCAGGTGGCGGTCAGGGCGGCGGTGCTGGCGCGTATAGCAAGAAAACAAGCATCGCCGTCACACCAGGTCAGGTCATTGCATTCGTCATCGGTGCAGCGGGAGCTGGAAACAGTACGGGCAATGGCGGAGACGGCGGTGACACGGTATTCGGTCCGGCAGGGTCGCCTCTCTGCAAAGCGGCTGGCGGCAAGGGTGGCAAGAACTACAATGGCACAAGGACGGGCGCGGGCGGCGCGGAAGCGGATTGTATCGGCGATGCCTCTGGTCAGGGTAAGGGCGGCGACGGTGGGGCGTACGGAGCCGGGACCCTTGGCGGTGGTGGTGGTGAGTCCGGGTGGAATGTTGGCGACGGCAACGCCGGCACGAGCGGCGCGACTACGGGCGCGGGCGGCACGGGCACAGATGGCTTCGACGGCGCAGCAGGTGGCATCGCTCACGGCAACGGCGCAACGGCCACCCTTCCCGGCGGTGGTGGTGGCGGTGCAGGCCACATGTCGGGTGCAGCCGAGTTTGGCGGCGGTGGCTGCAAAGGCGTCATCTACATCACCTACACGACGCTTGTGGTGGCAGGCACGCCAACGGTCAACTTGGACACGGACAACACCCCCGCCGATGCTGGGACTGTGGCGACGACCACGCCGGTCCTCAAGTTCAAGGGCACTGACCCCAACTCAGACGAAGTGGAATACAAGGTCGAAGTCGCTACCGTAGCAACGTTTTCTTCGTGGGCCGAGCAAACTCCCGCTGGAGCCGCCACCCAGGTCTGGAATGCCTGCGCCATCAACGGCGATAAGATGCTGACGGGAGTCTATGGCGGTCGGCTGTGGTATTATAACGGCACCTCGTGGGCAGAACAAACGCCTGCTGGAGCCGTCAATCTGAATTGGATTGCTTTTGCCATCGACGGAAATAAGATGTTGGCGGGAGCCTATGGCGGTCGCCTGTGGTATTACAACGGTACGTCGTGGGCCGAACAGACGCCCGCTGGAGCCACCAATCAGAACTGGAAAAGCTGCGCCATTGGTGGCGACAAGATGTTGGCCGGGGCCAGTAGTGGTCGCCTGTGGTATTACGACGGAGCGTCGTGGGCGGAGATCCAACCCGCTGGGGCGACCGATCTGTACTGGGGTGCCTGCAGCATCAGTGGTGATAAGATGTTGGCGGTAGGCAGTTTCCGTCTATGGTACTATAACGGCACGTCGTGGGCGGAAGCACAACCCGCTGGAAACGTCGATTGCTCTTGGCGTGGCTGCGCCATCGACGGAAATAAGATGTTGGCGGGAGTCTACACTGGACGGTTGTGGTATTACGATGGCACGTCCTGGGCCGAGCAAACTCCCGCTGGAGC
>Ga0209638_1000174_pt1 | contig 42950 bp, 39 predicted proteins | sample BarGraNGADG00211_FD_184490 | JGI IMG/M metagenome (GOLD analysis project Ga0209638, IMG submission 184490) | Arctic peat soil microbial communities from Barrow, Alaska - Barrow Graham LP Ref core NGADG0002-211 (SPAdes) (version 2) | ecosystem: Environmental > Terrestrial > Soil > Wetlands > Peat...
GGCGGTTTGTCCCCAAGATGTTCCCATGAGCGGAAACAGGAAGAGCCTCCGACCTGTCTTTGCAGGTCAGAGGCCCTCTTTTGAAGTGTCCGGAGGGGGACTTGAACCCCCACGCCCGTTAAGGGCACTAGCACCTCAAGCTAGCGCGTCTGCCATTCCGCCACCCGGACAGGGCAATACGGGCGCTTGTGGGAGCACCCGTAACGAGGGGGAACGATAGCACGCAAGAGGGCTAGCCTCCGAACCGCCAACTAGGCTTGAGGCCATGACGGACATCCTGACTCCCGAGGCCGAAGTTGTCCGCATCTGCCGTGATCTGATCCGGATCGACTCGAGTAACTACGGCGATGGTTCCGGCCCTGGGGAGCGCGCCTGCGCCGAGTACGTGATGGCGCAGCTCACCGAGGTCGGGCTGGACCCGTGGTATATCGAGAGCGCACCCGGGCGCGCCAATGTTCTTGTCCGTGTTGAGGGTTCGGACCGAAGCCGTCCCGGACTGGCCGTCCACGGACACCTGGATGTGGTGCCGGCGAGCTCGGTCGACTGGCAGGTGGATCCCTTCGCCGCGGAGGTGCGTGATGGCTGCGTCTGGGGGCGCGGCGCGATCGACATGAAGGACATGGACGCAATGATCCTGGCCAATATTCGGCATCTCGCACGGTCGGGCACCAAGCCGACACGCGATCTGGTGTTCTGCTTCTTCGCCGACGAAGAAGCAGGGGGAGTGCTCGGTTCCCATTGGGTCGTGGACAACCACCCACAGATGTTCGAGGGCGTCAGCGAGGCGATCAGTGAGGTCGGAGGCTTCAGCGTCACCGTCCCGGCCAAGGGCACGGGCGCACCTACCCGCGCGTACCTTCTGCAAACCGCGGAGAAGGGGATGGCATGGCTGCGGCTGACTGCCCACGGCAGGGCGGGCCACGGGTCGGTGCCCAATGACGAGAACGCGATCGTCCGCCTCGCAGCCGCGATCGGTCGAATCGATGCTCACGTCTGGCCCCGGGAGTACATCGGCTCGGTACGCCAGCTGCTCGACGGACTCGCCGCGATCACCGGTACCCCGTATGACGACCGTTCACCGGAGCAGATTCTGGCCCATCTGGGTGGGGCTCGCGGGTTCGTTCTCGGCACCTTGCAGGACACAGCCGAACTGACGATGCTCGAAGCCGGGTACAAGCACAACGTCATACCTCAGAATGCTGCGGCGTCCCTGGACTGTCGATTCCTGCCGGGCCACGAGGACGATCTGATGACCACGATCGGGGAGCTTGCGGGAGAGTATGTCGCCGTAGAGATACTCCATCGCGACATCGCGCTCGACGTCCCTTTCAGCGGGGCCCTGGTCGACCAGATGAAGCAGGCCTTGTTGGCTGAGGACCCCGGGGCGTCGATCCTTCCCTACTGCCTTTCTGGCGGCACCGACAACAAGGCGTTGAGCACCTTGGGTATCACCGGTTATGGGTTCGCGCCGCTTCGTCTGCCGGCTGACCTGGACTTTGCTCCGATGTTCCATGGCATCGACGAGCGGGTTCCCGTTGAGTCTTTGAAGTTCGGGGTCCGGGTCCTGCAACGACTGCTCGCTGCGTGCTAGCAGCCGGTCACCCCTCGTGGGCGACGGTCCCACTCCAGGCGGTGCGCTCAACGCGGATGATCTTTCGCCGCAACCAGACTTTGCGTGCTCCACCGAGGTACAAGCGCAGCCTCGAGAGCTCCCAATGGCCGTACTCGGCCTCCTGGGCAACCGCGCGACAAAGGTCCCCAGCGGACACCCAGCTCGGGAACACCATCACGCGGTACTGATACTCGACCATCGTTGCCCATTCTGTCCCAGAACCAGGTACCTTCAAGGCATGAACGCCGACCCGCGTGCCGCGCTGGCCAACCTGACCGCTGCTTTCGAGAGGCACCTTGAAGCCTCAGCCTCACGTCGAGGTGAAAATGACCCCACGGTCGTGGCCGCCTACCAGGCGGTTGCCGACGCTTTCGACCTCTATGACGACACGCTGCTGGAAGCCTATGGCGAGGTCACTCCTCTGGAGATCTACCGCGGCGACGACGACGACGACGACGACGACGACGATGATGACGACGACGGCGACGGCGACGAAGTGCTGGACAACCACAGTGACGAGGACGGCGACAGCACCGGTGTCTATCTTGGGCTTGACGACAGCGACTACGACGAAGAGCCTTCTCGCACCCTGTGACGTAACCCGACGTGCCTGTCATCAGGTTGTGCCACCGGATTGTCAGTCGGAGAAGTCGTTCAAGGCTTGAAAGTTTTCCGCTGGTTGGACGAGATCCTCGCTTGCCAAAGCCGCGTGCAGCGAGGACTCCTGCTCCTAAGGGTTACCAGGCCACAGCCCGAATCCCAGCGCCCGGCTGGTCCACCAGCGTGTCCTCAGGGATCCCGGTTCAGCGGTCAGTACTCGACCTCGCTGGCAACCAAAGGGACTCGGCTGGCGGTCGTCAGTGTCGCAGCGTGGGCGGCTTGCCATCCCGAGTATTCGAAACCCCTGCATAGTGGGCGCGTCCACTGGCCACGGCCGACTCCAACGCCGACCGGGCCTCATCAACAGGCGTCGCTGCATGTTTGCACCAACCAGAGGTCCATGTCAGGCGCGCCGAGCGTTCCAGCGACTGGTCGAGCTGATGCATCAGAGCGCGCCGGGAGGTGTTACGCGGGACCAAGTCGGCGAGCATCGTGCCCGTGGCTTCTTCGGAGGTGCCCATCTGCTTATCTGTGGGCCGTGTCGACGAAATGTCCACCGGTGGCCAGGTAGCCCTTGAGATGGTCACGGGCATCTTCGATCGAGGTACACGCGCCGTACCTGTGGTCCCAGGGCGAGGCGGGCCACCGAGGGTCGTGATCCTCGTCTGCTCCTGTGTCGCATGTCTCGGGACGTTTGCGGCGCCCGGGCCTTGCCCGGAGGCGGCTCGCGGATAGCCTCGCCGACATGAAACTTGGTTTGAATCTCGGATATTGGGGAATGGGCAATGATGCCGACAACATCTTGTTGGCGCAGGAAGCCGATCGGATCGGCTACTCCGTCGTGTGGGCCGCTGAAGCCTATGGCTCGGACACTGCGACAGTTCTCTCGTGGGTGGGTGCGTTGACCGACAAGGTCGATCTGGGATCGGCCGTGATGCAGATCCCGGCCCGGACCCCGGCAATGACAGCCATGACGGCCGCGACTTTGGACACCCTGTCGGGCGGGCGCTTCCGGCTCGGGCTGGGAGTGTCCGGACCTCAGGTGAGCGAGGGATGGCACGGGGTGAGGTTCGAGGCACCGCTGGGGCGGACCCGCGAGTACGTCGACATCGTCAGGATGGCGCTGCGACGAGAGACGGTTGTCTACCAGGGCAAGCACTGGACGTTGCCCCTTCCGGATGGCCCCGGGAAGGCCCTGAAGATGACCATCCGTACGGTGCGAGACCATCTGCCGATCTATCTGGCTGCGGTCGGTCCCAAGAACCTCGAGCTGGCCGGCGAGATCGCGGATGGCTGGCTGGCCATTTTCTTCAGCCCTGAGTACTCCGGTGACCTTCTGGCCTCGCTGAAAGTCGGACGTGCCAGGGGTGATCGCGGTACCGAACGGGATCGTCTCGCAGGCTTTGACGTCGTGCCAACCGTCCCCGTCATCCTTAACGATGACGTCCAGACAGCTGCAGCCCCGCTGCGTGCCTACGCTGCCCTCTACCTGGGCGGGATGGGATCGCGGGAGAAGAACTTCTACAACGCACTGGCCGTCCGGATGGGCTTCGAGCAGGGGGCCGCGAAGGTCCAGGATCTCTTCCTCGCCAAGAAGCACCGCGAAGCGGCGGCCGCCGTGCCGCTGGACTTCATCGATCAGACTTCCTTGATCGGGTCGCGCGACCGCATCAGGGATCGGTTGAGCCGCTACGCTGCGTCAGGTGTCACGACGCTGACGATCGCTGCCGAGGGCGCCTCGCTGGACGAACGCCTGCATGTGGTGCGAACGATGGCTGAGCTTCTGGATGAGTCCGGGCTGGCTGACTGACCGACCTGACGACACGAGGGAAGAGCCGTGCAGCATCTGACCTACGTCGGCGCGATCATCTTGGGCATTGTGGAGGGCCTGACCGAGTACCTCCCTGTCTCCTCGACCGGACACCTGACGATCGCCGAGAAGCTCCTTGGCCTGAGCGTTGACGACCCCGCCGTCACCGCCTACACCGCCATCATCCAGATGGGCGCCATCGCGGCCACGGTGCTCTACTTCTTCAAGGACATCGTCCGGCTGCTCGGCGCCTGGTTCCGGGGTCTTCTCAGCGCTCAGGAACGCACCAACCACGACTACCAGCTCGCCTGGGCTGTCATCGTCGGCTCGATCCCGGTGGCTGTCGTCGGCTTCCTGGGCAAGGACGTTATCAAGGGCCCTCTGCGCAGCCTGTGGGTCGTGGCGGCCGCCCTCTTTGCATGGAGTGTGGTGATGTGGGTGGCTGAAAGGCGCCACAGCGTCCTGGAGAAGAAACACGTCGTTCGAGGTGAGGGTCAGGTAACGATGCGCGACGGTCTGATCATCGGCCTGGTGCAATGCTTCTCACTCATCCCCGGCATCTCCCGCTCAGGTGCCACGATCTCGGCCGGCTTGATGGATGGGCTCGACCGGGTCACGGCCACCCGGTTGTCGTTCTTCATGGCCATTCCTGCGTTGACCGCCGCCGGGCTGTACGAGCTCAAGGACGCTAACACCAGCGTGGTCGGGGTCGGGCAGATGGCTCTGGGAGTCGTTGTCGCATTCGTCGTGGCCTATGCCGCCATCGCGTGGCTGCTGAGGTTCGTCGCGCACCACCCGATCACCGTCTTCATCTGGTACCGCGTTGCCCTGGGGATCGCTCTGGTCGTTGCTCTGGGCACGGGTTATCTCAGCGCTACCTGATCGCTGGGCTCCCTGATCGGCCTTGGGGCGGGCCGCCGGCGCCCGGAAGCTCGCCGGGCCGGATGTCCGCGAAGATGCACACACCCGCCGTACAGTGTCGTTCGTGCCGACCTGCCTGCTAATCCGCCATGGACGCACGTCATCCAACGCCAGCGGAACGCTGGCGGGATGGACCAAGGGCGTTGGCCTTGACGAGATAGGTCGTGCTCAGGCTGCCGATCTGGCGCAGCGACTGCGAGGTCTGCCAATCCGCGTGGTGGCCTCCAGCCCCCTGCAGCGATGCGTTGAGACCGCGCAGATCGTGGCCAGCGCCTTGGCCGACGTCACGGTACGCACCGATGAGCGCCTTGGTGAATGCCATTACGGTGCCTGGACGGGGGGGTCACTGCATGACCTGGCGAAAGAACCTTTGTGGCGCACGGTTCAAGACCACCCGAGCGCGGCACGGTTCCCCGACAGCGAGACATTCCCGGGGGAGTCGATTGCCGAGATGCAGGCACGCGGGCTGCAGGCAGTCCGTGAGATCGACGCTGAGGTCAATGCCGAACATGGACCGAGGGCTCTGTGGGCGGTGGTCTCCCATGGTGATGTGCTCAAGTCGATCCTGGCCGATGCGGCCGGCGCACATCTTGACCACTTTCAGAGGATCGTCGTGGGCCCGGCGTCGTTGTCGGTAGTGTGTTACACGGACCGGCGCCCCTTCCTGGTCCGGCTCAATGATGGCGGGACCGACCTGACCTCCCTCGTGCCGCCCCCTGGCGATGCGCCAGTGGGCGGGGGCACTGGCGGCGCCGACTAAAGTTGTCTATATGCCGGTCCTTGAGTTCGACCCACCAGATCGGTTCGTCGCGGGCACTGTCGGGCCACCCGGGCAGCGGACCTTCTTCCTGCAGGCCAGTGCCGGGCCCCGGCTCGCGTCCGTGTCGCTGGAGAAGCAACAGCTGAGCACGCTCGCCGACCGGGTCAACGACCTACTCGACGACTTCGCCGCTGGTGAGGCGGCGGATGTCATCGCCGAGGCCTTCGAGGACGTCGACCCGCTGGCCACACCCATCGAGGACGAGTTCCGGGTCGGCACGATGAGCTTGGGGTGGGACGCCGAGCGTCGGGTCGTCATCGTGGAGTGCCATGACGGTCAGGCGGAGCTGCTGGTCGATAACGAGGGGGAGCCCACGCTGGAGCCGGAGCAGCCCGGGGTCTTCGAAACGGTGCTGAGGGTCGTGATCGAGCCTGCCCCAGCTCGTGCGTTCGCACGCCGATGCGCCAAAGTCGTCGCCGCGGGGCGGCCTCCGTGCCCGTTCTGTGGCGGGCCCCTGGACCCGAGTGGGCACATCTGCCCTCGCGCCAACGGGTACAAGCGCTGAGCACGCTGTAGGCACCATGGACTTGGCCGCTCCGTCGACGCAGGAAGAGGTCGCCCATGTCCTGGACGTCCTGGTGTTCGGCGAGATCGAGATCGAGGGCCGTCTGGTGGATGCCAGCAACCTGGCGCTTCGTGGGCAGCTTGAGCTGGATGACATCCGGACGCGGGTGATCTACAAGCCCGTGCAGGGAGAACGGTCCCTCTGGGACTTCCCGGACGGGACCCTTGCTGCACGTGAGTCGGCGGCATTCGTGCTGTCGGCCGTCGGCGGCTGGGACCTCGTGCCCCCCACGGTCCTGCGGGAAGGACCGCTGGGACCTGGCTCGGTCCAGCTGTGGGTTGACGCTGTCGAAGGTGCCACCGCGAGCCTCATCGACGTCGTGGCACCGGCGGAGCTTGCACCGGGCTGGCTGCCGGTGCTCGAGGCCCAGCTGGCGGACGGGACGGCGGTAGTCGTGGCCCATGCGGATCGGCCTGAGCTCGCCTCGGCTGCGGTGTTCGACGTGGTCATCAACAATGCTGACCGCAAGGGCTCCCATCTGGTGCTGGACCGGTCCGGCTCCCTGTGGGGGTTCGATCACGGCATCAGCTGCCACGTCGAGCCCAAGCTGCGCACCGTGCTGTGGGGATGGGTGGGTCAACCGCTGCCTGAGGTTGAGCTGGCCAGGTTGGAAGCGCTGTCAGGATGGTTGGGCACCGCCAGCAGCCCCGTATCCAGGACTCTGGCGGGGTTGTTGTCGCCGGACGAGGTCGCGGCTCTTGGTCGGCGTATCGCCCGCCTGCTGGACACGGGGCGCTTCCCGGCGCCCAACAGCAGTGGCCCCGCCGTGCCGTGGCCACCACTGTAGGCACCCGGAGATGGCCGCCCTCCGGACGTGCCGTGGATCAGCGCCGGTTAGGCTCAGCACGTGAAATCCTGGCCCTCGCCGTTCATTCCTGCCGTGCCCGGCTCAGGGCTTCCGGTACGTGTCTACGACACAGCATCCCGGGCCGTTCGCCAGCTGAGCCCAGGGGCTACGGCGCGGATGTATGTCTGCGGTATCACCCCCTACGACGCTACCCACATCGGCCATGCCGCTACCTACGTGACGTTCGACCTGTTGGGTCGTGTTTGGCGCGATGCAGGCCATGAGGTGCTCTATGTCCAGAACGTCACGGACGTGGATGAGCCCTTGCTGGAGCGAGCCGAGCGCGACGGTGTCCCATGGCGATCGTTGGCAGATGAGGAGATTGCGCTCTTCCGCGAGGACATGACCGCTCTTGCCGTGATTGCCCCAGACCACTACATCGGAGCAGTCGAGGGCGTTCCGTCGGTCGTCAAAGCCGTGACTGACCTACTGTCCGGCGGTAAGGCGTACCGGGTCGATCTTCCCGAAGGTGAGGGGATCCCCGGAGCCGGGGACGTCTACTTCGATCTCTCGACGGCACCGGACTTCGGTTCGGTCTCCGCCTGGGACCGAGACCAGATGATGGCGGTTTACGCCGAACGTGGGGGAGACCCCGAGCGGCCAGGCAAGCGCGATGGCCTTGACCCGTTGCTGTGGCGCGCGGCGCGCACCGGTGAACCGTCCTGGCCCGGTGGCGGCCTCGGCGACGGTCGCCCCGGATGGCACATCGAGTGCACCACGATCGCCCTGGACTACCTCGGCATGACGTTTGACGTGCAGGGAGGCGGCACCGATCTTGTTTTTCCTCACCACGAGATGAGTGCGGTCCAGGCCTGCGGGATCACCGGCGCCTCGCCGTTCGCGCTCGCCTACGTTCACCAGGCCATGGTGGGCCTTGACGGCGAGAAGATGAGCAAGTCCAAGGGGAACCTGGTGCTGGTGTCGAGGCTGCGGGAGTCAGGGGTTGACCCGATGGCCATCCGGCTGGCCGTGCTCGCTCACCACTACCGCACGCCCTGGGAGTGGACCGATCAGGTCCTGGCGGACGCGCGGAGACGGCTTACGACCTGGCGGGCAGGGCTGTCAGGCAACGGCGGCCCCTCAGCTGAGGCGACTATCGCACGTATCCGTGAGTGTCTTGCCAATGACCTGGACGCACCAGGTGCGCTGGCCGCAGTGGACCAGTGGGCCCGGGAAAGCCTGCAACAGCATGAGACCCAAGCCGGTGATATCGAGTCCGGCGCCCCGGGTTTGGTGGGGCGAGCGCTGGACGCACTACTCGGCGTACGGCTCTAGCCGGAGGGGGGGTCCTCACCGCGTCGGCGCAGGTAGCGCTCGAACTCGCGCGCGATGGCGTCACCGCTGGCCTCGGGGAGGTCCGCGGTGTCCTGGGCCTCTTCGAGTGAATGGATGTACTCAGCCACCTCCTCATCGGACTCCGCCAGCTCATCCACCCCGTGCTCCCAGGCCCGCGACTGTTCGGCCAGGTCGCCGTGCGGGATGGGCAGGTCGAGCAGCTCCTCCAGCTTGGCGATGAGCCCGAGGGTGGCCTTGGGTGATGGCGTTCCGCCCGCATAGTGTGGAACGGCGGCCCAGCACGACAACGCGGCCAGGTCTGACTGGGCGGCCGCGTCAGCCAGGACCCCGACGATCCCGGTGGCACCTTCATACCTGCTGGCCTCGAGGTCGAAGCGGTGAGCAACATCCTCGTGCTCCGATGTCGCCGAGATGGGCAGGGGCCGAGTGTGGGGCACGTCGGCCAGCAGGGCACCTAGTGTCACGAAAGTCGTCACACCCGCCTGCTGGGCGAACTCGAGCAGCTCGATGGTGAATGAGCGCCAGCGCGTCGACGGCTCGATGCCCTGGACCAGGATGATGTCGCGGTCCAGCGAGGTGGAGGTGGCCAAGAGGATGCGAGTTGTCGGCCAACTGATGCGGCGTTTGCCGTCATCCAGGATGACCCGTGGACGGCTGACCTGGAAGTCGTAGTAATCCTCCGGATCGATGGCTGCCACTGGCTCGGCCGTCCAGACCTCGGTGAGATGCTCGATAGCGGCTGTGGCCGCCTCGCCCGCGTCGTTCCAGCCCTCAAAGGCGGCGATCATGATCGGATCGCGCAGCTCTGGAACATCCGCGAGCTCAATCACCGAGGCCTCCGATTACTGCTAAGTGGTCTGACGTAGACCAGACTACGGAATGACGGTTGGGTGGCCCGACAACCCGCCGATAGACTTCCGGTCGATCCCACCACTGAGAAGGCGGACCACCGTGAGCAGCCGCTCTGACCTCTTCCGCACGGCCCTTGCCGAGCGGGTTCTCGTTGCCGACGGCGCGATGGGCACGATGCTACAGGCCGCAGATCCGTCCATGGCTGATTTCCAGGGCTACGAGGGCTGCAACGAGATCCTCAACGTCACCCGTCCAGACGTCGTTCGAAGCGTGCACGACGCCTACTTCGCGGTGGGGGTTGATGCCGTCGAGACCAACACGTTTGGCGCCAACCTGGCCAACCTCGGCGAGTACGGAATCTCCGATCGCATCTACGAGCTCGCCAGCGTGGGCGGGCAGATCGCCTCTGAAGCCGCAGCGCACTGGTCGACCCCGGCGCACCCTCGGTTCGCGATCGGTTCGATGGGGCCAGGGACCAAGCTGCCCTCGCTGGGCCACGTCCCCTTTGCGACCTTGCGCGACGCCTATGCCGAGCAGGCCCGCGGGCTCATTGACGGAGGTGTCGACGTTCTCCTGATTGAGACGTCCCAGGACCTGCTGCAGGCCAAGGCTGCGGTTATCGGATCCAAGCGCGCGCTGACTGCGGCCGGTGAGAACCTGCCGGTGATCGTCCATGTCACTGTCGAGACCACCGGCACCATGCTCATGGGCTCCGAGATCGGCGCGGCACTGACCGCTCTGGAGCCGCTGGGGATCGACGCGATCGGTCTCAACTGTGCGACCGGCCCGGCCGAGATGAGTGAGCACCTTCGTCACCTGTCACGGCACTCCCGCATCCCGATCAGTTGCATGCCCAACGCCGGGCTGCCTGTGCTGACCAAGACGGGTGCGGCATACCCGCTCACTCCCGGCCAGCTCGCGGCCGCCCACACGCAGTTCGTCAAGGAGTTCGGGCTCTCCCTTGTTGGTGGCTGTTGCGGCACGACTCCCGCCCACCTCGCAGAGGTCGTCAAGGCTGTCGGCTGGACACCGGTCAAGGCACGTCGACCGCGACCCGAGCACGGCGTCGCCTCCTTGTACTCCGCGGTGCCCTTTCGTCAGGACGCGTCGTTCCTGTCCATCGGCGAGCGCACGAATGCCAATGGCTCCAAGGCGTTCAAGGAGGCAATGCTGGCCTCCCGGTGGGACGAGTGCGTAGAGATCGCCCGTAACCAGACCAAGGACGGCGCCCACCTGCTTGACGTCTGTATCGACTACGTCGGCCGTGACGGGGTGCAGGACATGCACGAGATCGTCAGCCGGTTCGCCACCGCGAGCACCCTTCCGCTGGTCCTGGACTCCACCGAACCGGCTGTTGTCGAGGCCGGCCTCGAGCTGTTGGGTGGCCGTGCGGTCGTCAACTCCGTCAACTACGAGGACGGCGAGGGGCCGGGTTCGCGGTTCTCGAGGATCATGCCGGTGGTCAAGGAGCACGGCGCTGCTGTCATCGCACTGACCATCGACGAGACCGGCCAGGCCCGAACCTGTGAACACAAGGTGGCTGTGGCCGCCCGGCTCATCGCGGCGCTCACGGGTGAGTGGGGCATGGACGTCGAGGACATCATCGTGGACACGCTGACCTTCCCGATCGCCACAGGTCAGGAGGAGACCCGCCGCGATGGCCTGGAGACCATTGAGGCCATCCGCGAGATCAAGCGTCGCTATCCCGAGGTTCAGACAACCCTGGGCGTCTCGAACGTGTCGTTCGGTCTCAAGCCAGCCGTCCGTGTGGTCCTGAACTCGGTGTTTCTGCACGAGTGTGTCAAGGCTGGGCTCGACTCGGCCATCGTGCACGCCGCTAGGATCGTGCCCATCGCGCGGATCCCCGCCGAGCAACGCCAGGTGGCCCTCGACCTCGTCTACGACAAGCGTGTCTGGGCTGGTGAGCCGGGGAGCAGCGAGCTGACCTACGACCCGCTGAGCCGCCTGCTCGAGCTGTTCGAGGGCGTGGACCAGGCCTCTTTGAAGGAGGCTCGCGCGGACGAGTTCGCCGCTTTGTCGCTGGAGGAACGACTGGGCCGGCGCATCATCGACGGCGAGCGCCAAGGCCTCGAGGCGGACCTTCAAGCCGCGCTCGACAAGGGTCTCAGCGCTCTGGACATCATCAACGACCACCTGCTCGAAGGCATGCGGACTGTCGGCGAGCTGTTCGGTAGGGGCGAGATGCAGCTCCCGTTCGTACTGCAGTCTGCCGAGGTTATGAAGGCCGCCGTCGCCTATCTCGAGCCGTTTATCGAGGGCAATGCTGACGGCTCCGCGCGTGAAGCCAAGGCACGTATCGTGCTGGCGACGGTGCGCGGGGACGTCCACGACATCGGCAAGAACCTGGTGGACATCATCTTGTCCAACAACGGGTACGAGGTCGTCAACATAGGCATCAAACAACCCATCGCCGAGATTATTCGCGCAGCCGAGGAGCACAGCGCCGACGCCATCGGCATGAGTGGCCTGCTGGTGAAGTCGACAGTTGTCATGAAGGAGAACCTCGAGGAGCTCAACTCCCGCGGGTACGCCGGCCGCTGGCCCGTGCTGCTCGGGGGCGCAGCCCTGACCCGCGCCTATGTCGAGAACGACCTGGCTGAGGTCTACCAGGGTGAGGTCCGTTACGCCAGAGACGCCTTCGAGGGCCTGCGCCTGATGGATGCGGTGGCGGTCGCCCGTGCCGACCCAGAGCTCAGCGTCTCGGACACCCTCCCCGAGCTGCGCAAGCGCCGGGTTCGTGCGGTGGTGGCCGCGGCCGATGATGACGGACCCCCCGACACGAAGCGTTCGGACGTTACCCAGGACAACAGCATCCCCAAGCCGCCGTTCTGGGGCAGCCGGGTGGTCAAGGGCATCGCGCTGGCCGACTACGCGTCCTACCTCGACGAGCGCGCGACGTTCCTGGGGCAGTGGGGCCTTAAAGGCGAGCGCGGCGAGGACGGTGCGTCTTACGAGGAGCTGGTCGAGACCGAAGGGCGGCCGCGGCTGCGCATGTGGCTCGAGCGGATCAAGACCGAGGGTCTCCTGGAGGCCGCGGTCGTGTACGGCTACTTCCCTTGCTACAGCGAAGGAAACGACCTCGTGGTCCTTCACCATGAGGCGGGCGCGCACGCGGAGGCGGTGGGCAGCGAGCGGGTGCGATTCTCCTTCCCGCGCCAACGCCGTGACCGCCGGCTGTGCCTTGCGGACTTCTTCAAGACGAAGGAACGCTATGAGGCCAATGGCGAGCCTGACGTCATTGCCTTCCACCTGGTGACGATGGGGGCCCGGGTAGCCGAGGCCACCGCAGAACTGTTTGGTCGCGACGCCTATCGCGAGTACCTCGAGCTGCATGGTCTATCCGTACAGCTGACCGAGGCGCTGGCCGAGATGTGGCATGCGCGAGTGCGTGAAGAGCTCGGCTACGGCGCCGAAGACAAGGATGACCTGGGCGCCATCTTGCGTCAGGGCTATCGCGGGTCTCGTTACTCATTCGGCTATCCCGCCTGTCCGGACCTGACGGACCGAAGCCTGCTGGTCAAGCTCCTGGACCCCTCACGCATCGGGGTGAGTCTCTCGGAGGAGCTGCAGCTTCACCCGGAGCAGTCCACAGATGCTCTGGTCGTGCACCATCCCGAGGCCAAGTACTTCAATGCGACATGACCTCTGGCCGCACATGGCCGGCGCCCTGCCGGCGGCAGTTCTGTGGGACATGGACGGCACCCTTGTCGACACCGAGCCCTACTGGATGGCCGAGGAGCGCTCCCTGGTTGAGCAGCACGGCGGTGTGTGGACCGACGAGCATGCACACCAGCTGGTCGGTAACGACCTCTTGGTCTCGGCAGAGTACATCCTGGCTCATTCGCCGATTGAGCTGACGCCTACCGAGATCGTCGAGGCGCTGCTGGCCGGCGTCGTCGCCAGGGTCGCCACCTACGTGCCATGGCGCCCCGGCGCCCGAGAGCTGCTGGCGAACCTGGTGGCCCTCGAGGTTCCGTGTGCACTGGTGACGATGTCGTGGGAGTCGCTGGCCACCGCGGTGGTGAGCAACCTGCCGAAGGGGAGCTTCGCAGCGGTCATCACCGGAGATGTGGTCAGCCATGGCAAGCCCCATCCCGCGCCTTACCTGGCAGCCGCGCGTCTGCTCGGAGCTGACCTGCGAGCCTGTATCGCGATCGAGGACTCGCCACCGGGGGTCGCCTCGGCCGTGGCCGCCGGAATACCGACGATCGCCGTCCCGCATCACGTGTCGGTGCCAGAAACCGCAGGGGCTGTTCAGATTGCCACCCTGGCCGGTCTGGCACCCAAGGACTTGCTGGGGTTGTTTGCCTGACCGACCGCTAGCGGGCCCGTGAGGCCCACCCGGTGGTGTTCGCCGCGGCGGCCAGGGCCTGCGCGAGCTCGTCGAAGCCGCCGGCCACGAGACCGACGGTGACGCGCACGTGACCTCCCCCACCGGTCAGAACGTCGAACGGGGTCCCGGGCGTGACTCCCACCCCCTGGCTGGCGAGGCGGACGATGGCGGCGGACTCGTCGTGCACGGGTACCCACAGGTTCAGCCCGTCGCCGCCGGATACCTCCACGTCGCGTGCGTGCAGCGCTGCGACCAGGGCGCCACGGCGACGGGTGTACTCATCTCGGGCATGGTCGACGGCGGCGATGGCGGTGGGGTCGGTGAGCAGGCTCAGCAGCACGCGCTGCAGGAGTCGGCTGCTCCATCCCTGCCCGAGCTGGCGGCGGTGGATGACCTCCCGGAGCAGCTCAGGGGGCCCGCTCATGGCGGCCAGCCGAAGGTCGGGGCCATGGGACTTGGAGAAGCTGCGGATGTGGATCACCTGGTCCGGGATCCACCGGCCCAGGCTGATTGGCGCGCTGGCGGCGACGGCCCCGGCCGAGTCGTCCTCGACGACTGGCACGCCGCCTTGGGCGAGGATGGCTGCCAGGTCCCGGGCGCGTGGCTCGGTCATCGACGCCCCCGTCGGGTTCTGGGCTCTGGGCTGCAGGAACAGGGCTGCAGCTGGGCTGCTCACAGCCGCGGCCAGCGGCTCGGGAAGCAGTCCGGCGTCGTCGACCGGCACCCCCACCACCTGCACACCGATGGACTCGAGCAGGTCCAGCAGGGGAGGGAAGCCGGGGTGCTCCACGACCACCCGGTCGCCAAAACGCAGCAGCGAGCGTGACACCAGGTCCAGGCCGTCCATGGCCCCGTCCACGACCATGAGCTCGGCCGCAGGGTAGGGCCATTGGGCGTGAAGGACCTCCAGCAGCCCGGGCAGGACCGGGTCATCCAGGTAGCTGCCGGGTATCCCGGCGGTGGTCAGCTCGCTCAGGGCCTGTCCGAGGTTCGGCAGCAGCGCTGGGTCGGGGGTGCCCGTGGACAGGTCGAGGGCGAAGTCGAGCTGTCGTTGCAGCGCCCGACGGTACCGGCCGGGGGCGAGGCCGGCCAGGCCGGCCACGGTGGTGCCACGGCGACCGTCGGTGTGGATGGCCCCGGAACGAGCCAGCAGTGCCCAGCCGGCACTGACGGTGGTGGGGGACAGCCCCAGCTCGGCGGCCAGGGCCCGGATCGGTGGGAGCTTGGTGCCGGGCGCAAGAGCTCCGTCCCGAACGGCGCGGCTCACCGCATGGGCCAGACCTCGTGCACTCGGCGCCTCGAGCCGTTTCTCGATGACTGTCATCGTCGTTGTCATCTTTGTAACATAGCAAAAGGTGCATTGTGTGATCAAGCAGGTGACACGTAGTGTGTCGCTATGACACAGCGAATCTCGCACTGGATGGATGGTCGCAAGACCGCAGGCAGCTCGGGGCGCACGGCCCCCGTGTACAACCCGGCAACCGGTCAGGCCAGCGCCGAGGTGGAGCTGGCCAGCGGCGGCGAGGTCCAGGTGGCGGTCGCCGTGGCCGTGGCCGCGGCTAAGCAGTGGCGGCATGCGTCCTTGTCCCAGCGCGCGGGTGTGCTCTTCGCCTTCCGCCAGCTTCTGCACGAACGCACCGACGAGCTCGCGGCGATCGTCACGGCCGAGCACGGCAAGGTCCTGTCCGACGCGGCCGGTGAGATTGCCCGAGGCCTGGAGAACGTCGAGTTCGCCGCCGGCGTGCCGGCGCTGCTCAAGGGCGGGTTCTCCGAGCAGGTCTCCACCGGGGTGGATGTCTACTCGATCCGTCAGCCTCTGGGTGTGGTGGCCGGCATCACGCCGTTCAACTTCCCGGTGATGGTGCCGCTGTGGATGTGCGCGGGCGCCATCGCCTGCGGCAACGCGTTCATCCTCAAGCCGAGCGAGAAGGACCCCAGCGCGTCGCTGTTCCTGGCCCAGATGTGGAAGGACGCCGGCCTGCCCGACGGTGTCTTCAGCGTGGTCCAGGGCGACAAGGAGGCCGTGGACGCACTGCTGGCCCACCCCGACGTTGCCGCCGTGAGCTTCGTCGGCTCGACGCCGATCGCCAGGTACATCTACGAGACAGGCACCGCCGCGGGCAAGCGGGTCCAGGCCCTGGGCGGAGCCAAGAACCATGCTCTGGTGATGCCTGACGCCGACGTGGACATGGCTGCCGATGCGGTGGTCTCCGCGGCGTACGGCTCAGCCGGTGAGCGTTGCATGGCGCTGTCTGTGGCCGTCGCCGTGGGCGAGGTTGCCGACTCGCTGGTCGACGCGGTGGCCGCACGGCTGCCGAAGCTCACCATCGGTGACGGCACCCACCCGGACACCGACATCGGTCCACTGATCACCGCCGAGCACCGTGACAAGGTCGCCGGCTACATCCGCGCCGGCGCGGCTCAGGGTGCCACGGTGGTGGTTGACGGCCGAGACCAGGACGTGCCGGCGGGGGGCTTCTTCCTCGGGACGACCCTGCTGGACCATGTCACCCCCCAGATGAGCGTGTACACCGACGAGATCTTCGGGCCGGTGCTCTGTGTCGTCCGCGCGGACACCTACCAGCAAGGGCTGGCGCTGATCAACGCCAACCCCTACGCCAACGGGACCGCGATCTTCACCCGTGACGGCGGGGCGGCCAGGGCGTTCCAGTTCGACGTCGAGGTCGGCATGGTCGGCATCAACGTCCCCGTCCCGGTGCCGGTGGCCTACTACTCGTTCGGCGGCTGGAAGGCCTCGCTGTTCGGCGACTCGCACATGTACGGCGCTGAGGGCATGAGCTTCTACACGCGCGGCAAGGTCGTCACCTCGCGCTGGCCCGACCCAGCCACCTCCGCCGTTGACCTCGGCTTCCCCCGCACCCGATAGGACTGCTCCCGTGACCCAGACAACGCCGCCGGTGACCCCCACAAGCTCCTCAGCCTCCTCAGGTGAGGCTCGAGTTCGCGCGGATGACCGCGCGCACGTCTTCCACTCCTGGTCGGCTCAGGCAAAGATCGACCCGATGCCGATCGCCTCTGCGTCCGGGTCGTACTTCACCGACTACGCGGGCAAGCGTTACCTCGACTTCTCCTCGCAGCTGGTCAACGTCAACATCGGCTACCAGCACCCCAAGCTCGTCGCCGCGATCCAGGAGCAGGCCGCCAAGCTGGCCACCATCTCGCCGGCGTTCGCCAACGATGCGCGCAGTGAGGCCGCTCGGCTCATCGCGCAGGTCGCCCCCGGAAACCTCAATACCGTCTTCTTCACCAACGGAGGGGCCGACGCCAACGAGAACGCGATCCGGATGGCGCGTCTGCACACCGGACGCAACAAGATCCTGGCCGCCTACCGCAGCTACCACGGCGCGACGGCCGGAGCCATGGCGCTGACAGGTGACCCGCGCCGGTGGGCCTCCGAGCCGGGGGTTCCCGGGATCATCCACTACTGGGGCCCGTACGCCTACCGCTCGCCGTTCCACGCCACCGAGGAGGCGCAGGAGTCCACGCGCGCACTGTCGCACCTGCGAGACCTGCTCATGGTCGAGGGATCACACACTGTTGCCGCGATCATCCTGGAGACCGTGGTCGGTACCAACGGGATCCTCATCCCGCCACCGGGATACCTTTCCGGGGTCCGGGCACTGTGTGACGAGTTCGGGATCATCATGATCGCCGACGAGGTGATGGCCGGCTTCGGCCGCTGCGGCGAGTGGTTCGCCGTAGACCACTGGGGCGTGACGCCGGACCTGATCACCTTCGCCAAGGGCGTCAACTCCGGGTACGTGCCACTGGGCGGCGTGCTCATCTCGGACGCGATCGCCGCGACCTTCGCGGACCGCGCCTTCCCCGGCGGCCTCACATACTCAGGCCACCCGCTGGCCTGCGCCGCAGCCGTGGCCTCGATCAACATCTTCCACGAGGAAGGAATCGTCGAGCACGCCCGACGGCTAGGGACCGACGTCATCGGACCCGAGCTGCGGGCCCTGGCGCAGCGCCACCCCTGCGTCGGTGAGGTTCGAGGGCTCGGCGTGTTCTGGGCCCTGGAGCTCGTGCGCGACCGGGCCACCCGTGAGCCGCTGGTGCCGTTCAACGCCACCGGCGAACAGGCCAAACCGATGGCCGAGTTTGCAGCCAGGTGCAAGGACCAGGGGCTGTGGCCGTTCGTCCACTTCAACCGGACCCACGTCGTGCCGCCCTGCACCACCTCCGCCGAAGAGATCAGGGAAGGCATCGCGATCCTGGACGACGCGCTGAAGGTGGCCGACACCTACTACACCGGGCACTGATCCCATCGGGCACCCGGACTGCGCCCAGGTCGCTACTTCTCCATGGGTCAGTGCGGGGTCGGCCGGACCTGCATGTCATAAGTCACCCACATCGTAGGTTCGGCCACCTGGTCGTACGTGCTGCGGGCACGGTGGCTGCCATCCGCGGTGACCCAGCGAATCTTGGTCCAGCCACGCGTACGCGCGATCGTGCGCAAGGCATCCAGAGGGCCTCCACGGCGCCCGTGCCGCCTGCGGCCGGGGCGACGAGGAGGTCATCGAGGTAGCCGGAGACGGCAGCAGCCCGAGGTCGGAGGTAGGGCCGGCTGTGGGCCAGGCCGACCGCCTCTCCGTCCACGCCACGAGCCAGCAGGGCCTTGAGGCCGAGGCCGGGATCGGTGATCCATGACCACACGAGACCAAGCGCATCCGTGACGGCCTCTTGGTAGAAGTCGGCGTAAGCCCGTACAGCTCCCGCCAGATCGCGGCATCGCCGTGACCCGGCGGTTCTACCGTGAACGACGAGCTGTCATCCCTGCAACCTAGTCGTCTGCGGGAGCTGAGGCCGCCATTGCGTGCGGGTCAAGAGCAAGGACTGCGGCGCCCTCGGGTATGGGTGGGGGAGTGCCGCCCCACTGCGGGCACAGGCTGCGATGGTCGCACCAGTCGCAGAGCCGTGACTTGCTCGGCCGCCAGTCACCAGTCTGTGCGGCGGTCTCGATGGCGTGCCACAAGGCCTTGAGCTTGCGTTCGACCCCAAGCAGGTCTGCCTCGTCGGGGCTGTAGCGCACGATCTCGGAGTTGGCCAGATAGACCAGCTGCAGCATCTGCGGCACCTGCCCACGCAGCCGCCATAGCACCAACGCGTAGAACTTCATCTGGAACAGGGCCTTGCCTTCGAAGAGCTCCGAGGGTGATCGGCCGGTCTTGTAGTCGACGACCCGGATCTCGCCGGTAGGTGCGACGTCGAGCCGGTCGACATAGCCTCGCAGCGTCAGCCCGTCCAGGTCCGTCTCGACGTAGAGCTCACGCTCGGCCGGTTCCAGGCGGGTCGGGTCCTCCAGGGTGAACCACCGCTCAATCAGCGAGACGGCGTCGCCGAACCAGCTCGCCACCGCGGCCGGGTCGCTCTCTTCCACGAGGTCGGCGAGCTCCGGCCTGCCCTCGAGCAGCGCACGCCACTGCGGCTCGACCATGGCGCAGGCGGCTTCGATGGTCCGGGCCGATGACGGGAGGTCGAAGAGCCGCTCCAGGACCGCGTGAACCAGGGTGCCCCGCGCAGCAGCAGCGTTCGGCGGCGACGGGAGCCGGTCGATCACCCGGAAGCGATAGAGCAGGGGACACTGCATGAAGTCTGCGGCCCGGCTTGGGGACAGTGCGGCAACCATGGAAAGCACTGTAGGTGGACGCCCTGCCACAAGGCGCACTGACGTGGGCGCACGCACACGGCGGGCACTAACATAGGCTCTCTTCATGGCCGCCAGCACCGAGAGCTCGACAGGCCCGGCCCCTGGCTGGCGCGTTGCCACGATCGGCGGGGTACCCGTCTACATCGGCAGGTCCTGGCCGGTCATCGCCCTTATCATCGTGGGCACCTTCGGCCCCAGCATCGCCAGCGATCGCCCAGACCTTGGGCTCGGTGCCTATGGCGTGGCCGTTGGGTACGCCGTTCTGCTGCTTGTCTCGGTGTTCGCTCATGAAGCTTCCCATGCGGTCGTGGCCACCCGGATGGGTTACCGGGTAAACCGTGTCGTGGCCGATCTGTGGGGCGGCCACACCGCATACGACTCCTCGACGGCCCGACCAGGTGCCAGTGCACTGGTGGCCATCGCAGGCCCGGCAGCCAACGCACTCCTGGCCCTGGTCGGCTGGCTGGCCCTGCCCGCCGCCCCGCCCGGGGGCATCACCGCCACGCTCGTCGGCGCGGTCGTCTTCACGAATGCACTCGTCGCCGGGTTCAACATGCTGCCTGGGCTTCCGCTGGACGGCGGTTTTCTGGTGGACTCACTGGTCTGGCGAATCACCGGCAGCCGCGAGAGCGGCCTTATAGCGGCGGGCTGGTGCGGGCGGGCCGTCACAGTCCTGGTCGTCCTGTGGTTCGTGGGCCTGCCACTGGTCAACGGCCAGCCTCCCGATCTGTTCAACCTCATCTGGGGACTGTTCATCGGGTCCTTCCTGTGGGTGGGCGCCACCAACGCCATCCGCAGTGGGCGGGGGAGCCGGCTGCTGGGCGGCATCCGGATTGACTCCGTGTGGCGGCGCGCAGTGTCTCTTCCTGCGCGCGCCAGCGCCGAGCAGGCGCTCGCTCTGCGTGTGAGCGGACTGGGCGGTACGGCCGTGGTCGTTGAGGACGACTGGGGAAAGGCGATCGGGCTCCTGGACGACGAGGCGCTGCAGACGATCCCTGAGCAGTCCCGGGCGGGTGTCTCGGTCACTGCCGCGATGCGTCAGCAGCCGGACGGATGGGTCGTCCAGGCGACCCCGGACCAGTCGGTCGCCCCGGTGGTGATGGCCATGCAGCACCTTGGGGTCCGTGCAGTGCCCGTGCGTGGTGCTGACGGGCGGATCTGCGGCATCGTGCTTGCTGCTGATCTGGAGGCCGCGCTGTCTCGAAGGCCTGCTTCACCCACCTAGACTTGTCCGTCATGAGCCCGCACAGCGCCACTGGCGCCCACCTGCGTCGTGGATCGTTCGCCGAGGGTGAGCGCGTGCAGCTGACCGATCCGAAAGGCCGACTCCACACCATCACCTTGGAGCCCGGCAAGGAGTTCCACACCCATCGTGGCCGGTTGTCGCACAACGACCTGATCGGTGCCCCAGATGGTTCGACCATCAAGAACAGCGCAGGGGTCGAGTACCTCGCCGTGCGGCCACTGCTGAGTGACTATGTGCTGTCGATGCCGCGCGGCGCAGCTGTTGTCTATCCCAAGGACGCGGGCCAGATCGTGGCCATGGCAGACATCTTCCCTGGGGCTCGCGTGGTCGAGGCAGGCGTCGGGTCAGGTGCTCTGAGCATGTCTTTGCTGAGGGCCGTCGGCGACTTCGGTCACCTTCACTCCTTCGAGCGCCGTGAGGAGTTCGCCGACATCGCCCGCGGCAACGTCGAAGGCTTCTTCGGCGGTCCGCACCCGGCCTGGCAGATCAGCATCGGCGACCTGGTCCAGACCCTGCCGACCGCGGTCGAGGCGGGCACCATCGACCGAGTCGTGCTGGACATGCTGGCTCCCTGGGAGTGTCTGGAGGTTGTCGCTGACGCCTTGGCTCCTGGCGGTGTGCTCATCTGTTACGTCGCCACCGTGACCCAGCTTTCCCGGGTGGCCGAGGCATCGCGCGACCATGGCGGCTTCACCGAGCCCTCAGCCTGGGAGTCACTGGTCCGTGGCTGGCACCTCGAAGGACTGGCGGTGCGGCCCCAGCACCGCATGCACGGCCACACCGGCTTCCTGATCACCACCAGGCGGCTGGCCCCTGGCGTCACGGCCCCGCTGCGCAAGCGCCGGCCGGCCAAGGGCGCCACCCAGGGGGACATCGAGCTCCCCACCGACGAGTGGTCGCCGGAGGACATGGGGGAGCGGACAACGTCGGAGAAGAAGATTCGGCGCGTTCGCCGATCTTTGACAGATACACCCACCACTTAGACGTGTGTCGGGTTAGGGTCGAATTGTCGGGTTACCTACGCGGCCGACTAACAACTCGAGGAGGTTCCAATCATGCCCGAGAACTCCCCCCAGCATGAGGATGAGCAGGGGCCTTCGGTCGAGCCGGTCGACAAGGCGGAGGCATTGCGCCAGCAGTCCCTCCTGTCCGAGGAGGTCGCCGGCCTGCGCCGTCGTCTCGCGGACTCGCCAACCCGCTCGCGTGACCTCGAGAATCGGGTGCTGCAGCTGCAGACCGCGCTGTCGACCCTGTCGTCCCAGAACGAACGTCTGGTGCGGACGCTGAGGGAGGCTCGTGAGCAAATCGTCACCCTCAAGAGTGAGGTCGACCGGCTGGCCCAGCCCCCCTCGGCCTACGGTTTGATCATCGAGTCCTACGACGACGCCACCGTTGACGTCCTGACCAGCGGTCGCAAGATGAGAGTCGCCGTCTCGCCATCGGTGGACCCGAGCGAACTGTCTGCAGGGCGCGAGGTGATGCTCAACGAGGCCCTCAACGTGGTTGCGACCTGCGGCTTCGAGCGCATCGGCGAGATTGTGATGCTCAAGGAGCTCCTGGGAGACGACAGGGTTCTCGTGGTGGCCCATGCTGACGAAGAGCGCGTGTGCCGAATGGCCGAAAGCCTTGAGGGACAACCGATCCGCGTCGGCGATGCCTTGCTGCTGGACACTCGGTCGGGCTTTGTCTACGAGCGGATCCCCAAAGCAGAGGTTGAGGACCTGGTCCTCGAAGAGGTGCCGGACATCGACTACAGCGACATCGGTGGGCTGGCAGGTCAGATCGAGGCGATCCGCGATGCCGTCGAGCTGCCCTACCTGTACCCGGACCTGTTCATGGAGCACAAGCTGAAGCCACCCAAGGGCGTCCTGCTCTACGGCCCTCCCGGCTGCGGGAAGACGCTGATCGCCAAGGCCGTGGCAGCTTCCTTGGCCAAGAAGGTGGCGGCCAAGGAAGGCAAGCCTGTCGGCAAGTCCTTCTTCTTGAACATCAAGGGTCCCGAGCTGCTGAACAAGTATGTCGGCGAGACCGAGCGGCACATTCGCCTGATCTTCCAACGGGCCCGTGAGAAGGCCTCAGACGGCACACCTGTGGTGGTCTTCTTCGACGAGATGGACGCGCTGTTCCGCACGCGTGGCTCCGGGGTGTCCTCAGATGTCGAGACGACGATCGTGCCGCAGCTGCTGTCCGAGATCGACGGTGTCGAGCGTCTTGAGAACGTCATCGTCATTGGTGCGTCCAACCGCGAAGACATGATCGACCCGGCGATCCTGCGACCTGGCCGGCTCGACGTGAAGATCAAGATCGAGCGCCCCGACGCCGAGAGCGCCCGCGACATCTTCAGCAAGTACCTCACCGCGGACCTGCCGCTGCACGAGTACGACCTGGCCGAGCACGGCGAGTCTGCCCAGCGCACCATCGAGGCGATGATCCAGTCGGCGGTCGAGCGGATGTACTCCGAGATCGACGCCAACCGGTTCCTGGAAGTCACCTACGCCAATGGCGACAAGGAGGTCCTCTACTTCAAGGACTTCAACTCCGGGGCCATGATCCAGAACATCGTCGACCGCGCGAAGAAGATGGCCATCAAGGACTTCCTCACAACATCTCAGAAGGGCATCCGGATCGAGCACCTGCTGGCCTCGTGTGTCGATGAGTTCAAGGAGAACGAGGACCTTCCCAACACGACCAACCCCGACGACTGGGCTCGCATCTCCGGCAAGAAGGGCGAGCGCATCGTGTACATCCGCACGCTGGTCACCGGCAAGGACGGCACCGAGCCAGGTCGCTCCATAGAGGCGGTGGCGAACACGGGCCAGTATCTGTGACATGTCGTCGTCTCCGGTGAGGGTGACCTCACTGTCTGAGACGAGCTATGGGTCAGCTCAGGCGCAGTCGGCGCCACGTGGTGCTGACATACGAGCCGAACTTGAGCCCGACCTCGTCCAACGTGCCGACCTCGGTAAAGCCCAGGGCACGATGCATGGCATTACTGGTCGGATTCGGCTGAGCCACCACAGCCACGACGAGATGAACGCGGTCGTGGCGAAGCAGCCAGAGAAGCTCGCTGTACAGCCGTGAACCGGCGCCGCGCCCCATTGCCTGTCGTGCGAGGTAGACCGAGGTCTCGCGGGTCAGTGCGTAGGCGGGGCGGGTACGGAAAGCCCCGGAGTAGGCAAATCCGAGCACTGCGTCGTCGTCGCGCACTACCAGGAAGTGGTCGCCGGCGTCCGTGCTGTCAAGCTTCGCCTGCCACCAGGACAGGGGTGGCTGCATGACGTCGAACGTCGCCGTGCTCGTGCGCGGCCAGTGGTCGTAGATCGCGGCAACAGCGACCAGATCCGACGACTGGGCAGGTCCAACCCACAACTCGCTCATGCGTCCTCGAGAGCTGGGCCCGAAACTATCCGCACAAACCGACCTTAACAAGGTGCGGCTCACCAGCGATCCCGGCCAGCCAGCCCGTCGCGGCACGTCACGTCCTCCGCGGATCCGGCAGATTCGCCTAGGCTGGCCGCATGACGGTGCGTCGAGTGATGGGGATCGAGACGGAGTACGGCATCTCGGTGCCCGGCGATCCGACAGCGAACCCCATGTTGCTGTCCGGATATGTGGTCAACGCCTACGCGAGCGTGCAAGGTTCGCGCGCTGGCCGGGCCAGCTGGGACTACGAGGACGAGATGCCGCTGCGTGATGCCCGCGGATTCGAGATCCCACGCCAGCTTGCCGATGCCAGCCAGCTGACCGACGAGGAAGACCCCACGCTGGCCAACGTCGTGCTCACCAACGGCGCCCGGTTGTACGTCGACCATGCGCATCCGGAGTACAGCTCGCCTGAGGTGACCTCACCACGGGCGGCTCTGTGCTGGGACCGGGCGGGGGAACAGATCATGCTCGAATCGGTCCGGCGCCTCTCCGGGCTGCCCGGGGCCGCCGGCGTCAATCTGTACAAGAACAACACCGATGGCAAGGGCGCGTCGTACGGCACGCACGAGAACTACCTCATGCGGCGGGAGACCCCCTTCTCGGACATCACCCACCACCTGATTCCGTTCTTCGTGGCTCGCCAGGTGATGTGCGGCGCCGGCAGGGTTGGTATCGGCCAGGATTCGACGAACGCCGGGTTCCAGCTCGCCCAACGGTCGGACTTCTTCGAGGTTGAGATAGGCCTTGAGACCACGCTCAAACGTCCCATAATCAATACCCGCGACGAACCGCATGCGGTGGCCGCTCTGTACCGCCGGCTGCATGTGATCATCGGTGACGCGAACCAGTGCGATGTTGCCGGGCTGCTCAAGATGGGCACGACCAGCCTGGTTCTGGCCATGATCGAGGACCAGGCCATTGATGTGGACCTCACCGTCCGCAAACCCGTCGCCACGCTGCACGCGGTGTCGCACGACCCCAGCTTGCAAGAGCTGGTCGAGCTCCGTGACGGGCGCACCATGACCGCCGTCCAGCTTCTCTGGATCTACTACGAACAGGCGGATCGCTACCTGCAGGTGCACAAAGCCGGTGCCATCGACGAGGACACCACAGAGGTGATGTCCCGCTGGGCCTCGGTGCTCACCAAGCTGGAGCGGGACCCCATGGAGTGCGCGCGTGAGATCGACTGGGTTGCCAAGCTCGGTCTCCTGCAGGGGTATCGGGACAGAGACGGGCTCCAATGGTCCGATCACCGGCTCAAGGCGATCGACATCCAGTGGTCTGACATCCGCCCAGAGAAGGGCCTGTTCCAGCGTCTTGCCCAACGCGGTCGGATCGAGTCGCTGACCGAGGATGCCGCGGTGAAGGCGGCCATCACCAACCCGCCCGAGGACACCCGGGCCTACTTCCGAGGTCGCTGCCTGGAGAAGTACTCGGCTCAGATCGCCGCGGCATCCTGGGACTCGGTGATCTTTGATGTGCCGGGCCAGGCGGCGTTGCAGCGGGTTCCCATGCTCGAACCCCTGCGTGGCACCCGCGAGGGTGTGGGCGACCTGATCGATCGCAGCCCTGACGCTTCGACCCTTTTACGGGAATTGGCTGCCGCCAACGGTTGACAGCGGGTTAGGCTGCAAAAGAAGACGGTTGTTCGGCGTTCTTGCTCTCAGCAAGGTCAGCGCCGCCGATGATTGCCCGTGGAGGAACAGATGCCAAGCCAGGAGCACAGCCGACCCCAACGTCGCGATGAGACCCCGGACGAGGCCCCGGAGCCCAGCGCAGCGACGCCTCAGGCAAGGGCGCGAAAGGACGCGCTCGACGACGATATCGATAGCGTGCTGGATGAGATCGATGGCGTTCTCGAGTCCAACGCTGAGGAGTTCGTGCGTGGTTTCGTGCAGAAGGGTGGCCAGTGAGTCTCGGTTCTGGGGGCGGCGAGGGACGGCTGCCCGCAGCGTTCATGACCACGGGCTCTTCGTCCTTCACCGAGTTCATCGGCGTGCACTCCCCTGAGCTGCTGCCATCACGGCGCCCGTTGCCGATGGGCGGCACGTTCGAGCTGCCACACGGTACGACCATCGTGGCGCTCACCTACGACGGCGGCGTCGTGATGGCGGGGGACCGTCGAGCCACCATGGGCAACCTGATCGCCAACCGTGACATGGACAAGGTGTTCGGCGCGGATCAGTACTCCGCGGTCGGGATCGCCGGCACCGCGGGCCTGGCCATCGAGATCGTCAAGCTGTTCCAGGTCGAGCTCGAGCACTACGAGAAGATTGAGGGCACGCTGCTCTCGCTGGAGGGCAAGGCCAACCGGCTGGCGACCATGATCCGCTCGAACCTCGCGATGGCGATGCAGGGCCTGGCCGTGGTTCCGATGTTCGCTGGTTTTGACCTGCCGACCCTGGCTGGGCGGATCTTCTCCTACGACGTGTCGGGCGGCTGCTACGAGGAGCACGACCACCACAGCGTCGGCTCGGGCTCGTTGTTTGCCCGTGGTGCGATGAAGAAGCTCTGGCACCCTGGCATGGACTCGGCCGCCACGATCCGGGTGGCGGTGGAGGCGCTCTATGACGCCGCAGACGATGACTCAGCCACTGGTGGCCCCGACCTCAGCCGGCGGATCTGGCCGACGCTTGCGGTCGTGGATGCCGAAGGGCTGAGGTTCCTGGACGACGACACCCTTGCTGCTGTGGTCGAGCAGATAGTCGCCGATCGCCGTGGCAACCCCGGAGGTGCCCGATGACCATGCCGTTCTACGTCTCGCCCGAGCAGCTCATGAAGGATCGAGCGGACTACGCCCGCAAGGGGATCGCCCGGGGTCGCTCCGTGGTCGTGCTGGGCTATGACCGGGGCATCGCGTTTGTGGCCGAGAACCCCTCCCGAGCGTTGCACAAGGTGTCGGAGATCTACGACCGGATCGCTTTCGCCGCGGCCGGCAAGTACAACGAGTTCGAGAACCTGCGGGTGGCCGGCGTCCGCTATGCCGATCTGCGTGGCTACTCCTATGACCGCAGCGACGTCACCGCGCGAGGTCTGGCCAATGCCTACGCCCAGACGTTGGGCACCGTCTTCACGCAGGAGTCCAAGCCCTACGAGGTCGAGATCGTCGTGGCCGAGGTCGGTGAGAGTGCCGAGAAGGATCAGATCTACCGACTGACCTACGACGGCTCGGTGGCCGACGAGCAGGGTTTCATCGCCATGGGCGGGGCCGGGGAGCAGATCACTGCTGGCCTGCAGGAGCGGTGGACGCCCGGGATGAGTCTGGGAAAGGCTCTGGGACTGGCTGTCGACCTGCTGAGGCAGGACCCGGCAGGTGGGCCCTCACGCACGCTGACGGCGACCCAGCTCGAGGTTGCGGTGCTCGACCGAGCGCGCCCGCGGCGGACCTTCCGCCGTGTCGTGGGGCCGTTGCTCGACGCCCTGCTGAGCAGCGAGGACCCCACCACGGATGTGCCGGTCGACGATGATCCCACCCCGGGGCGACACGACACGCTGACCGGCGGGAGCACACCACCCGAACGACCCGAGCCGGATCCTTCGTGACCATCGCGGTCACCGGTGCCACCGGTGACCTCGGCGGCCGGGTCGCCCTCGAGCTGGCGACCCAAGGTGTCGAGCAGCGGCTGATCGTTCGTGACCCCGCTGCGGCGCCGCATCTGCCGGGCGCGGCTGTTGCTGTCGCGGAGTACGAGGACTCCGAGGCGATGGCCAAGGCCCTGGACGGCATGGGCACTTTGTTCCTCGTTTCCGGCCACGAGGCCCCTGACCGGGTCTCATTGCACCGCAAGGCCATCGAGGGTGCTCGCCTGGCCGGGGTAGAACGCATCGTCTACACCTCGTTCATGGGGGCCGCGCCCGAGGCGACGTTCCGCTTCGCGCGTGACCACAGTGCCACCGAGCTGGCGATCCGCGGGGCGGGGATCAGCCTGACCTCGATGCGCAACTCGTTGTATGCCGACGTCGCGCCACAGCTCGTGGGGCGCGACGGGGTGATTCGCGCCCCGGCCGGGCATGGTCGTCAGGCGTGGGTGGCTCGCAGCGATATCGCACGGTTGGCCGCCGTGCTGCTCGTCGAGCCAGGCCACGAAGGACAGATCTACGACGTGTCCGGACCTCACGCGATCGACCTGCACGAGACCGCGCGCATTCTGACCAAGGCCACGCGTCGGGCGATCACGTACCACGCCGAGACCCCCGACGAGGCAAGAGCCTCGCGTGCAGGCAACCCGCAGTGGCTCATCGATGCCTGGATCGGCTCCTACCTGATGCTCGAGACCGGCGAAGGCTCGGTGACCAGCCACACCATCGAGCACCTGACCGGTCGGCGCCCGCTGACGCTGTCAGAGTTCCTGGCAGCCGAACCTGCATCCTTGGCTCACCTGGTCGACTAGCACCGATCGGCCAAGGCTCAGCAGAAGAGACAATGCGGCCGGCTGATCCTGCATGGATCGGCCAGCCGCGTCGGCGTCCCGCACACTCAGCCCTTGCCGCCGAGCGCCCGGCTCGAGCCGGCCTTCCTGTCGTTCGTATTGTCGCCCTTCGCCTTGTCGTCCCTCAGCTTGTCGGTCTCGACCTTGTCGGTCGCCGGCACATCCTTGCCGCCCTTGACGTCGCTGACAGCTCTGTGCTGCTCGGCGGGTGCAGCGACGGCAGTTGCCAGCCTGGGTTGACCAGCAGCAGCTGCCGCAGGCTCCACCGGGTTCCCGGCGGCGACCCCGCCGAGCGCCGCGAGCATCTGGCGGACGTTGCTGAGCTGGGCGTTGATGCTGTCGCGCCGCTGGGTCGCCGCCACGAGCTCCCGCTCAGAGTCGCCTCGGATCCGCTCAGCCTTGGACTTGGCCTCAGCCACGAGCGTGTGTGCCTGGTTCATAGCCTGCTCGCGCTGCTGCTCAGAGCGTGATGCTGCTTCCTGCTGCGACTGCTCGGTCTCGATGCGGGTCTGCTCCGACTGCAGCCGCATGGTAGTCAGCTGTTGCTCGGCGGCGGTGGCCTCGGCTGCGAACTCCAACGCCGAGGCGTCCGGGCGCGCGGCAAGGATGGTCTCAAAGTCCACTGCGGCAGTCGCGGCCCTGGCGCGTGCGCGCTCGTACACCGCTTCGGCTTCCTCCCGCCGGGCCATTGCCTCGCGGTCGGCGTCGTCCAGGATGCTGTCCGCCTTGCCGCTTGGCGTTCTCCATGAAGCGAGCGGCCTCGGCCTCGGCGGCGCTGCGCATCTCCGTGGAATAGTGGTCGGCGTCCTGGCGGGTCGCCAGAGCGCTCTCGTCAGCGAGGGCGTGATGGTTCGCCGCGTCCGCCTGCGCCCGTGTGCGCATCTCGTTGGCTTCCTGGTCAGCCAGCGTCAGGATCGAGCCGACGCGTTCGCCGAGAGTCGTGAAGGTGGGTGCCGACGCCTTCAGCTTCTCCTCTTCAAGAGTGCGGGCCCGCTGGACGTGGCGTTCGACCTCGCTGCGCAGCTGACCCGCCGCGGTCTCAAGCTTGGTGACCTCGATGGTGCGCTCGGCGGCCTCCTGCCGGGCTGCTGCGGTGGCCGCCCCCAGCTGGTGAACGTGCTGGTCCACCTGGGCGGGTCGTATCCGCGGAGCACGCTGCGGAAATAGGCGTTCGAATCGGTCATCGGGTTCCTGTCGTGGCGTTGGTAGTGAGGGAAAGATTGGGTTCTGCGTTTTCGGGGATGGGTGCTGCGCCGTCCCCGGTGACTCTCGGGGCCCGGGCACAGCCAGCGCCTCGATCACCCCTGAGAGGTTGCCGAGCTGTGCGGTGGTGTCATCGCGTCTGGCAGCCAGGACCTTCACTTCTGCGCGCGCATGGGTGAGCAGGTCGCGGGCCTCGGCCCGGCTGGTGTCGGCGTCGGCCCGGGCCGCCGCCAGGGTCGACGTTGCCTCGTCGCGGACGGCCCGGCGATGCTCGTGGGCTTCGCGCTGGAGCCCAGACACCGTTCCGCGGCCCGTTGACGTAGCACGCTGGCTCCGATCTCGGCCTCATCCAGTCGCCGCTGACCGCGCTCGAGGGCCGCGTGCACCGTCAGGTCCGCCTCGGTGATGACCCTCTCTGCGTGCGCCAGGGCGTGATCGCGTGTCGCGACGGCGTCCTTGTCGGCGGCTTCGAGAATGGCGTTCGCTTGGGCGCGCAGTCGCTCGGCCTCAGCAGCGCCCTCGGCTATTGCGGTTCGTACTCGCAGGGCGACACGGGAAATGACGTCCTGCAGCTGCCGACGGCGGGCGGCCAGGTGGATGGAACTTCTCTGGTGGTCCGCGTGACGCAACCGGTCGGCCTCGGCTTTGGCGGTCGACAGCAGCGATACGACGGTGTCCTGGGTCCAGTTCATGTGGTCTGCGGCATCACAAAGTACGCGATGAGCCTCGCCAGCTGCTGCATCGCGGGCAGATGCGATCTCGGCCGCGGCCGTCGACCTGAGCACGGCAGTCTCTGACCGTGCCTGTTCGATCTCCTGCACCGTGATGGCATGCGTTGCGCTGGCTTCTGCGGCGGCTCTTGAGATAGCCATTGTCAAGAAATCCTCGGCAGCGGCGCGGATCGAGGTCGCGCGCTCGGTGGCCTCCTGGTCCACTTGCCGCAGCTCGGCGCTGGCCCGTAGCTGCCGGGATTCGATCTCCGCCGCCTTGGACAGCAGTACCGCGTTCTTCTCCCGTGTCCGCTCGAGCTCGGTGGTGGCCAAACCCCGAAGCCTGAGGTCCTCAGCCATGGCGGCGCCGCGGATCTCGTCGGCCTCGACCTGGGTGCTGGCCAGGAGGCTCTCGGTCGTCAGGTTTGCGGCGTCGGCGACCAAAGTGGCCTGGTCCGCGGCGTCTGCCACCAGCTGGGCCGCCTCATCCTGCGCCTCCCTCAGCCGGGCCTGTGCCGAACGTTGGGCACTGATGGCGTCCTGGTGGACGTTAGGGGCGTCGATCAGTGCTCGTCTGGCCTCGTCGTGCGCGGCGCTGGCCTCGGCCCTCATGGCGGCCACCTCGGCCTCGACATCGGACCGAAGGTGATCGGCAAGGTCCTGCGCCCGGGACAACAGCCCGAAGGCTGCCGTGCTGGGCTCTTCGGTGGTCGCGACCTTGTCGCCTGATCTGTCGTTGGGGGCTCCGGGTGGGGCAGTCACACCACCGACGATCCCACGCCATGGCGCCCTGTCCGTCCGGAATTCGCACTCCCGGTACGTCAGTTGAAGGGGCAGTGGCTGTGCCCAACGGGCGGCACCGTTGGGCAATGGTCTGTCCGCCAACCGGCCCGAACCCGAACAGACATGAGAAGGGCTGTGTCGAACACTTACCAAGGTTGTTCGGCAGTCCATAGAGTGAGGTCATGGATTGCCGCATCTTCGGTATCGAGAACGAGTACGGCGTGACGTGTACGTTTGACGGTCAGCGACGTCTGACTCCCGATGAGGTAGCGCGCTACCTCTTTCGTAAGGTCGTTTCATGGGGTCGGTCCTCAAACGTGTTTCTCGCCAACGGCTCCCGGCTGTATCTCGACGTGGGCAGCCACCCCGAGTACGCGACACCCGAATGTGACGACATCCGACAGCTGGTCACCCATGACAAGGCTGGAGAGCGCATTGTCGAGGGACTTGTCGCCGACGCCCAGCAGAGGATTGGTGACGAAGGTATTGCCGGTGAGATCTATGTGTTCAAGAACAACACCGACTCGGCCGGCAACTCCTACGGCTGCCACGAGAACTACCTGGTCGGACGGGCGGGAGAGTTCCAGAGGCTGTCCGACATCCTGATCCCGTTCCTGGTCAGCCGTCAGGTCACCTGTGGCGCCGGCAAGATCACCACCACGTCCCGGGGGGCGACCTACTGCCTCAGCCAGAGAGCAGACCACATCTGGGAAGGCGTCTCCAGCGCCACAACCCGCTCTCGCCCCATCATCAACACCAGGGATGAGCCGCACGCGGACGCCGAGAAGTATCGCCGGCTCCATGTCATCGTCGGTGACTCGAACATGAGCGAGACGACCACGATGCTCAAGGTCGGCTCGGCTGACCTGGTGCTGCGGATGATCGAGTCCGGGGTGACGATGCGAGATCTGACCCTCGAGAACCCGATCCGGGCCATCCGTGAGATCAGCCACGACATGACTGGCTCCAAGAAGGTCAAGCTCGCCAATGGTCGTGAGCTGAGCGCGTTGGAGATCCAGAACGAGTACTTCGAGCGCGCGACTGATTTCGTCGCACGTGAAGGTCTGGACGACCCGATCCACAAGACCGTCCTGGAGCTATGGCAGCGGACACTCATGGCGGTCGGCACGGGGGACCTTGCCCTGGTAGGGACCGAGATTGACTGGGTCATCAAGTACCTGCTGATTTCGCGCTATCAGGCAAAGCACGGTTTGACCCTGTCAAGTCCCCGGATCGCCCAGCTCGATCTGGCCTATCACGACATCAATCGTCAGCGCGGCCTGTTCTATCTGCTTCAACGTCATGGCAATACTGCCCGTGTCTGCTCTGACTCCGAGATCTTCGAGGCCAAGACCGTGCCGCCGCAGACCACGAGGGCCAAGCTTCGTGGTGACTTCATCCGGGCAGCCCAGGAGCACAAACGGGATTTCACCGTGGACTGGGTCCATCTCAAGCTCAACGACCAGGCGCAGCGGACGGTTCTGTGCAAGGACCCGTTCGCTGCCGTTGATGCCCGCGTCGAACGACTGATTGAGGGTATGTAGTCATCGCCCAACAGAGGTTGCCGTGTGGCAACTTCACAGATTGTGGCGATATGGTGGGGCAAATCCCTGTACCAACGATCAAAGGTCATCGCGTGCGTCTGTCTCGTCTACGAATTGTTTCCGTCGCTGTCATACCCCTGGTATTCCTGGCTGCCTGCGGTTCGGGCAAGACCGCCGCCAAGACAAACGCGCTTGACATCATCAAGGTAGGTGGCACAGCCACAGCGCCGACACTGACTTTCAATCCCAAGCCGTTCAGTGTGAAGGTGACGACCACTAAGGTCGTCACCGCAGGCAAGGGGGTCGCGCTGACCAAGGCCAACGCGATCACGTTCAACTATGTGCTGGTCAACGGCAAGGACGGCAAGCAGGTCGAGTCCAGTTTCGGCAAGCAGGCGGCGGGCATGGACCTCTCGTCTTCCTCGCTGCTGCCGGGGCTGAGCAAGGGCCTGACCGGACAGAAGGTCGGCTCCAGGTTGCTGGTGGCGATCCCGCCAGTCGACGCCTTTGGCTCCCAGGGCAACGCGCAGGCTGGCTTCGGGCCCACTGACACAGTCCTGTTCCTGATCGACCTCGTCTCAGCAAGCACGCCCCTGGCGACGGCAACAGGGGCTGCGGTCCCGCACAAGGCGGGGCTCCCGACCGTGACCGTTGATGGCGCCAAGGCCGCGCAGGTCACGGTTCCCAAGACCGCGCCGCCGACGACCCTGGTCGTTCAGCCGCTGATCAAGGGCACCGGCCCGGTCGTCCAAGCCGGACAGAACATCAAGGTCAACTACACCGGAGTGCTGTGGAAGGACGGGAAGAAGTTTGACGCGTCCGCTGACCACGGCTCTTCGTTCGACACTCAGATTGGCGCTGGCAAGGTCATCACCGGCTGGGACAAGGGCCTGGTCGGGCAGACCGTCGGCAGCCGAGTCCTGCTGATCGTGCCCCCGGCCGATGGATACGGTGCAAAAGGCTCACCGCCGCTGATCGGGCCCAAGGACACCTTGGTGTTCGTCGTCGACATCTTGGCGATCGTCTAGCCCCCGACCCTGGACTGAAAGGCTCGATCAACATGGGTTTTGACCCCAGCACAACCAAACCGGAGATTGACTTCCCGGGCGAGGCCGCACCCACCAACCTGGTCATTGAGGACCTCGTCCACGGCGACGGGGCCGAGGCCAGGTCTGGTGACTCCATCAGCGCTCACTATGTGGGCGTGGCGCACTCGACGGGCGAGGAGTTCGACGCCTCGTGGAACCGCGGCGCCTCCCTGGACTTCACGCTGGGCGTGGGTCAGGTCATCAAGGGCTGGGATGACGGCATCGTCGGGATGAAGGTTGGTGGCCGCCGCAGGCTCGTCATCCCGGCCGCCCTCGGCTATGGCGACCGAGGCGCAGGTGCCGTGATCAAACCGGGCGAGGCCCTCATCTTCGTGGTGGACCTGGTTGACGTGCATTGATCAGCGTTGCGGCGAATCGACCAGCCGCCGCAGCGGCCACGAAGCAGGCTTGGTCCTCTTCGAGGCTGCGACCCATCGTTGACAGCCGCACGGGACTGGACGAAAGCGCTTGGACCAAGCCGGAGATGTCCATCTCGCGGAGCTGAAGCCGGCCGGCGCTGACAGCGGCGAGCCGGCGTGCCTGCTGCAGGACACGGTCACCGAGCTGACCGCCCAGCAGTGGGACCGGCATGTCTGCGGGTGCCATCGCCACCCGGCCGTAGGTCGTCAGAGAGTGGTGGGAGATGCCACGGTGGCGTTCGCGCTGGTCGGCTTCGGAGATCCGCAGCGACGCGACAGCGCGACCCCCGAGCACGGCGGTGGCGTTGATCGCCTCACCGGTGGCCACGCCGGAGTAGCCCCAGGGTGAGTCAGTGCCCAGGTTGCCCGGGCCCTGAGTGACGATGGCCACATCCGCGTGGAGGACGTGGGCCGCGGCCAGCAGACCGGTGTGGACGTTGACTGCTTCGAGGTCGCCGCCGAAGGCCTGACCGACCGTGATGGTACCGGCGAGCCACCCGGCCTTGGACAACCCAGCCACGGTGCGGGAGAAGGCGATGGGCAGGGCGCCCCCGTCGCTCATCACGTAGACAGCCCTGGCCTGCGGGACGGTGTCGCGCAGGCCCGCCAGAATGGCAGGGACTGCGGAGTGAAGGTCAGCCACAATGACGGGCATCTGGTCGATCCCGTTGGCGTTGCAGAGCACGTCGTGATGTGGGCTCTGCTGCTCGTCGACGCCCAGGACCATCGTCTGAAGCGGTGTGTACCGGGCTTTGACAATGTGCCCTGGGCTGGCCTTCGGGTCCGCTGGCAGGTGGTCAGGGATTGCCACGATCAGTGCCAGCCCGCCCGTGCCCAGCCCACGCTCCAGAGCGGCGACATTGAGAAGGACCCGATCTCCGGGCTGGGGCCTGCCGACCAGGTCGGGGTAGGCCAGTGCCGGGATCGTCTCGCTGGTCGAGTCTCGCAACGCCGCGTCGGTCAATTTCACATCGAAGACGGCCGCCCCGGGCCACTGTTCTCGGAGCCGTTTGACAGTTGCCTCGCGCCATTGGATCACGCCACGAACAGTAGTGCTGCTGGCACTCCGCGTGGGGCCCTGCGGTCCGGTAGCGTCGACCCCCATGAGCACAAAGTTCAATGCAGCAGACAAGACCGAGCGTCTGCTCAACCTGGTGATCTGTCTGCTCTACACGCGAAGGCCGTTGTCCAAGGCCAAGATCCGCGGTGCGGTGCCTCAGTACGGCACGAGCGCATCGGAGGAGGCCTTTGACCGGATGTTCGAGCGTGACAAGGACGAGCTGCGTGAGCTCGGGATACCGCTGGTGACCGAGCCTTACGACCAATTGTTCGACGATGAGCCTGGCTACCGGATCGACCGCCGCGAGTACGGGCTTCCCGAGATCTCCTTTGCCGCCGATGAGCTGGCGGTTCTCGGCCTGGCGAGTCGGGCCTGGACCCAGGCCACCCTTGCCGGGCCTGCAGCCCAGGCCCTGCGCAAGCTTGAGGCTGCAGGGGTTGAGCGCGACGACTCCTCACTGATCGGCATCGCGGCCATGGTCCGCACTGTTGAGCCGGCCTTCGAAGCCGTGAAAGACGCGGTGCTGCAGCACACCCCGGTCGTCTTCGCGTACCGGAAGGCGAGCACTGCAGAGGTGTCGACCCGTCACGTGCAGCCGTGGGCGATCGCCTCCTGGCACGGCCGCTGGTACCTGACGGGCTTCGACACATCCAGGAACGCACCGCGGGTGTTCCGGCTGGGCAGGATCGAGGGTGAGGTCGCGGTCGAGGGCGAGGCCGGGTCCTACGAGGTACCCGACGGTCATCGGCCCTCGGAGATGATCAGCACCGTGGCAGTCGACCGCGACCCCCAGCCGGCGGCGCTGCAGGTGCGAGCGGGCGCCGGGCACAGCCTGCGCCGTCGTGCGCACACGACGGACGCCCTCGATGACACCTGGTCGCTGATCTCGGTTGACTTCACCGACACCGAGGCCTTTGCCGCGGAGATCTGCAGCTTCGGCCCAGATGTGGTGGTCAGGGGTCCCGACGAGCTCAGGGACTGCGTGATCCGCAGGTTGACCGCAGTGCTCGGCCAGGGACCCAGCCTTCCTGGGCGATTCAGCAAAGGGGCAAACGGATGAGCGCTAGGAGAGCGTCCGGGTCTTCCGGGCAGCCTGGGGAGTCGGCCACCATCCGGCTCTCGCGTCTCTTGACGATGGTCCCCTGGCTGCTCAACCGGCAGGGTGTGCAGATCGAGGAGGCAGCGCGTGAGTTCGCGGTGACCCCGGCGCAGATCGAGGCCGATCTGGCGTTGTTGTTCCTGTGTGGCACTCCGGGGGGCTACCCCGGTGATCTGATCGAGGCTGAGTGGGAGAGCGGCAGGGTCTTTCTGGGCAACGCCGACACGATCAACCGGCCTCTGCGCCTTGGTGTTGACGAGGCACTGACCTTGATCGTGGGGCTGCGCGCCCTTGCCGCAGTCCCAGGGATCGGTGAGCGTGACGCCGTGGTGCGCGCCCTGGCCAAGCTTGAGGCGGCGACCGGCTCGGCTGCTGCGGGAACCTCACGCATCGAGGTGCTGATCGACGAGGGAACCGGCGAGGAGTTCCTGGACCTGGCCCGCAGGGCCCTGGCGGCTCGACGGCGGGTCCACCTTCGCTATCTGGTTTCGGGCCGTGATGAGTCAACCGAGCGTGACGTCGACCCCATGCGGTTGATCAACTTCGACGCTCACTGGTATCTCGAGGGCTGGTGTCACCGGGCCGAGGACGTCCGGTTGTTCCGCCTGGACCGGATCGAGGCCGTTGCGGTGCTGGATGAGGACGGCACCCCACCGACAACGGCGCAGCCGCGCGACCTTGGCTCTGGGGTTTTCACGCCACAAGCAGGCGACCAGCTCGTCAAGCTCGTACTGGGACCGGGAGCGGTCTGGGTCAGCGACTACTACCCGATCGAGAGCATCGACCGGACCTCCGACGGGGGTGCCGTCATCGAGCTCCGGACTCCAGACACCGGTTGGTTGCGCCGCCTGATGTGGCAGCTGGGCTCTACGGCCACGGTGCTGGAGCCCGAGGAGCTGGCCCGCGCGGTCCGTCAGGGTGCGTGTGCAGCCCTCGAGCTGTATGCCGGGCCCATCGGGTCAACGCAGGCACACCGATAGAGTCCCTGTTATGAGGTGGGTCTTGATCTGGGTGTCACTGCTCGTCGTGTCAGGTGCGTACCTCAGCTGGCGCGCCTGGGGACTGTGGGGCCATGTCAAGGCGCTTGGTTCCGAGCTCGCGGCCGCCGAACGTCGTCTTGCTGAAGTACAGGGACAGGTGGAGCTGCTCGGCGAGCGGATCGGGTCTCCCGAGCAGCTGGCCATCTTCGCGGGCCCGGTCACGGCCCGGATACGGCGTAACCGAGCCAAAGCTGACAGACGGCGGGCGCGCCGGCTACGTCGGGCAGTCTCCCTCCCTGCGTGGGCCAAGCACGTAGACTGACAGTGACGCAATTCTGCGACGTGCTCGGCTTAGTCACCACGGGAAGGCTTCACACCAATGGACCTGTTCGATAGCCCGAGTCACCTCCTCATCCTCATCGTGGTGGTCGTGGCTCTCTTCGGCTGGAAGAAGATGCCGGACGCCGCGCGTAGCCTCGGCCGCTCGATGCGCATCTTCAAGTCCGAGATCAATCAGATGAAGAAGGATGACAAGGGCACGCCCAGCGCCGCGAGCAGTGACACGGTCAAGGGCGAGACGGCCCAACCGACCTCAGACTCGCACTCTGACCCGATCCAAGACCCGACGAAGAGGCCGGTATCGGATCCGGCCGAGAGCGAGAGAGGCACTCAGCCGCCGCTCTGAGCCACTCGCCAGCAAGCGACAAGCCTGCCCGTCACCTGAGGATCCTTTGATACATGGCAGTACTGCGGCATAAACGCAAGACCGACGGACGCATGTCGCTGGGCGACCACCTGCGCGAACTTAGGCGCCGGTTCGTTGTTGCCGCGACCGCTATTGCTGTTGGCAGTGTGCTCGGATGGCTGGAGTACGCCCGGCTGTTCGATGCGATCATGGCCCCCCTGCGTGAGGTGGCCGCGCAGCGCCACGGCCTGGTCAACATCAACTTCGGGGGCATCACCCAGCCGTTCACCGTTCAGCTTCAGGTGGCGCTGTTCATTGGCGTCATCGTGGCAAGTCCCGTCTGGCTCTACCAGGTGTGGGGTTTCATCGTCCCCGGGCTGACCAAGCACGAGAAGCGCACCGGCATCGCCTTCATCGCGGCTGCTGTGCCTCTGTTTCTCTCGGGGTGTTTCCTGGCCACTTACGCGGTGCCCAGAGTGGTCGAGGTGCTACTCGGCTTCACCCCGCAGGGAGCCGTCAACCTGCCCGACGCAGCCCTCTACCTGAACTTCGTGACTCGCCTGATCCTTGCCTTTGGTCTGGCGTTCCTGCTGCCGGTGTTCCTCGTCGGTCTCAATATGGCCCACGTCCTGCCGGCGCGCATCATGCTCAAGGGGTGGCGGATTGCCGTGATGCTCATCTTTGTCTTCGCGGCGATGATGACACCGACCCCAGACGCCTGGACCATGCTGGTTCTTGCCATTCCGATGGTCGGGCTGTTCTATGGCGCCGTGGGTGTTGCGACGATCCTGGACAGACGGCGCGGGCGCAATGTGCCAGCTTGGTCCAACGTCGCCGACGATGAAGCCAGCCCGCTGTAACGTTCGGCTGTGACCAAACGCATCGGGTTGATCGTCAACCCCACCTCGGACAAGGGCCGTGGCGCGGCACTCGGACTTGAGGTGGCGGCGCGGCTGGAAGCCCGCGGTCATGAGGTGATCGACTTGTCGGACGACACCGCGGCCGGCGCCCGGGACCGGGCCCTGGCTGGTATCGCCTCAGGTCTGGACGTCCTGGCAGTGACCGGCGGGGACGGTACGGTCAATCTCGGGGTCAATCTCTGCGCCGGCACTGAGACGGTCCTGGCGATCGTCGCAGCCGGTACGGGTAACGACATCGCACGCGCCCTGCGTCTACCCCTTCACGATGCGCTGGCAGCAGCCGAGGTCATCGCCAACGGCACTGTTCGCGCCATCGACGCCGGCCGTCACACCGATGCCCATGGACTCTCGCGCTGGTTCGCCGGTGTCCTCGGCGCCGGGTTCGACTCCGTGGTCAATGAGCGCGCCAACACCTGGCTGTGGCCACGCGGCCGGATGCGCTACAACCTGGCCATCGCCCGGGAGCTGCCCGTATTCAAGCCGATTCCCTACCTCGTCGAGGTCGACGGTGTCGCCCACCGCGCCCAGGCGATGCTCGTCGCGGTGGGCAACGGTCCGTCATACGGCGGCGGCATGCGAGTCTGTCCAGATGCCAGCTTCGACGACGGGCTGTTCGACATCCTCATCGTGCACCAGATCTCGACGATCGAGTTCCTCAAGGTCTTCCCGAAGGTGTTCAGCGGCAAGCACGTCGGTCACCCCGCGGTGCAGGTTTTGCGAGGCACGCAGGTCCGGCTCGAGGCCTCTGGCATCATCAGCTACGGCGACGGCGAACGCTTTGCGCCCCTGCCGGTGACCTGCCAGAGCGTACCCGCCGCGCTGAACATCCTGGTCCCCGGATCTCTGACGTAGCCTGATCGCCATGGCCACCTCATCGGACGCCGCACAGCCCCGGCTTGACGCTTTTGCCAAGGGCTACGACTTCCCTTTCGACGACTTCCAGGTGCAGGCGTGCCGGGCCGTTGCCCACGGGGCGGGGGTGCTGGTGGCCGCACCCACCGGTGCCGGCAAGACCATCGTGGGGGAGTTCGCGGTGTTCCTCGCACTGGCCACGGGGCGCAAGGCCTTCTACACCACGCCCATCAAGGCCCTGTCGAACCAGAAGTATGCCGACCTGGTCGCCCGTCACGGCGCCCACCAGGTCGGTCTGCTAACCGGCGACTCCTCGATCAACGGTGAAGCCCCGGTTGTCGTGATGACCACCGAAGTGCTGCGCAACATGATGTATGCCGGGTCCAGCACCCTGCGCGGGCTCGGATTCGTCGTGATGGACGAGGTGCACTACCTCGCCGACCGCTTTCGCGGTGCGGTCTGGGAAGAAGTGATCATCCACCTGCCCGAAGATGTGCAGGTGGTCTCGCTGTCGGCCACTGTCAGCAACGCAGAAGAGTTCGGCGCGTGGCTCGGTGAGGTTCGCGGCGATACTGCGGTCATCGTCGAGGAACACCGACCAGTGCCGTTGTGGCAGCACATGATGGTCGGTCAGAGCCTGTACGACCTTTTCACCGACGAGGTCACCGACGCCACCGGGGTCGCGGACCAGAGCCGGGTCAATCCCGAGCTGCTGCAACGGATCCGCACGGGCGACCGGCTCACGGGCCACGATGGCAGCTCCGATGGTCGCGGACGCGATGGCGGCACCGATAGACGTGGTCGCGGCCGGCGTCCACCTCGCCAGGGCGGTCGGTTCGCAGGAGGGCCGAGCCGCTCGGAGGTCATCGAGCGCCTGAACCGCGACGGCCTGCTGCCGGCAATCACGTTCATCTTCAGTCGCATCGGCTGCACATCAGCAGTGAGCCAGCTCCTGGCCAACGGCATGCGACTGATTCCACCTGGGGAGGGAGACCGGATTCGCCGCACGGTCGAGGAGCGCATTCAGGGCCTGGCTGACGAGGACCTGGACGTGCTGGGCTACTGGGAGTTCGTCGAGGGTCTTACCCGAGGTTTCGCGGCGCACCACGCCGGGATGCTGCCAACCTTCCGGGAGATCGTGGAGGAGCTCTTCACCGCAGGACGCATCCGTGCGGTCTTCGCCACCGAGACCCTGGCACTGGGCATCAACATGCCGGCGCGCTCTGTGGTCCTGGAAAAGCTGGTGAAGTTCAACGGCGAGACTCACGCTGACATCACCCCGGCTGAATACACGCAGCTCACGGGACGCGCGGGCCGGCGCGGCATCGACATCGAGGGTCACGCTGTCGTGCTCTACAACCGAGGCCTGGACCCACTTGCGGTGGGTGGGCTGGCGTCGACGCGCACGTTTCCGCTGAAGTCCAGCTTCCATCCGACCTACAACATGGCGGTCAACCTCGTCGGACAGGTGGGGCGCCAGAGGGCCCGCGAGATCCTGGAGACGTCGTTCGCACAGTTCCAGGCCGACCGAGCCGTCGTCGGCATGGCACTGACGGTGAAGCGCAACGAAGAGGCACTGGCTGGTTATGCCGAGTCGATGACCTGCCATCTGGGCGACTTCGCCGCGTATGCCGCGCTGCGCAACGAGATTCGTGACATCGAGAAGGAGGCCGCCAAGGCTCGATCGGCGAGCCGACGGGCTGAGGCTGCGGTCAGTCTGGAGAGGCTACGTCCCGGCGACGTCATCAAGATCCCAGGCGGTCGACGCTCGGGCTACGCGATCGTCATCCAGGGCAACGCCGGTGGCAAGAAGGAGAGCGCCTCGCCGACCGTGCTGACCTCGGATGCGCAGGTGCGCCGGCTGACCCTGATGGACATCCCCGCCCCAGTCGACCCGGTGATGAACCTCAACGTCCCCAAGCACTTCAATGCTCGAAATGCCAAGTCCCGCAAGGACCTTGCGGCAACGATGCGGGTCAAGGTGCCTCACGACCCGCCACCGCCGCGGCATAGCGGCTCCGCAGGTTCTGGGGAAGAGCAGCGCGTCAGCGAGCTGCGCCGGCAGATGCGCGCCCACCCGTGCCATGGGTGCCCCGAGCGCGAGAACCATGCGCGCTGGGCTGAACGCTGGTGGCGGCTGCGCCGCGAGACCGACCGGGTCGCCCGCACGGTCGAGGGCCGGAGCAACTCTGTGGCGCGTACGTTCGACCGCGTCTGCGAGCTCTTGGTAGACCTCGGATATCTCACCGAGGGTGGGGCCGCGGTGACGTCGCACGGCGACTACCTCAAGCGGCTCTACACCGAGAAGGACCTGTTGGCGGCCGAGTGTCTGCGTCTTGGCATCTGGAAGCGTCTGGACCCGCCGAGCCTGGCGGCCATTGTCTCGTCCATGCTCCACGAGCCGCGACGGGATGAGGGTGACCTCTCGCCACGGATGCCCAACGACGAGGTCGGGGAGGCGCATGCGGCCATGGTCCGCAGGTGGAGCCTGCTGGAGGACAGTGAGCGCTCACACATGCTGCCAACGACCAGCTGCCCGGACGCCGGCATGGCCTGGATGATGCATCGATGGGCCAGCGGTCAGCGGCTGGAGGTGGTCCTTCGTGACAGCGAGATCGGTGCCGGTGACTTCGTCCGCCGTTGCAAGCAGGTTGTCGACTTGCTCGGTCAGATCGGTGACGCAGCTCCGGACCGGACACTGGCAGTCACCGCCAGGCGCTCCATCGACGCGGTGATGCGGGGGGTCGTCGCAGCCGACCGGATCGACTGAAAGCGGCCGGCTCGCGCGGGTGTGGCTGTTCGTCGCCGCGCACTCAAGCTTGCTTTGACGCGGCGTTCAGAGGGCGGTTCAGGCAGCTGTGGTGGACCCACACTTTCGCCGTCATGAGCCTTGGCCGGCTCTCCCGTCGGTGTGACCTCAGTCCAAGGGCCCGTGCTGCGCTCAGCTCGGGGGTGCAGTCGCTGATGTCACGGACGAGCTCTCCCTGCCGTTCCCGGGTTGCATGGCGTCGGTCCCTCGTAGCCGAAGAACAGGCCGGGAGCCTCTGCTCGATTCCCAGGACTCTGGACATAGTGCTTTAGTCCTTGTTAGGTCAGGGCCGGGTCTTGACCTCGTAGCGCAGGATGAGGTTGGTGCCCGGGTAGAGCGTGTGTG